>Ga0131853_10005469_pt1 | contig 22907 bp, 12 predicted proteins | sample TergutLab28metaG_FD_92764 | JGI IMG/M metagenome (GOLD analysis project Ga0131853, IMG submission 92764) | Labiotermes labralis P1 segment gut microbial communities from Petit-Saut dam, French Guiana - Lab288 P1 (version 2) (version 2) | ecosystem: Host-associated > Arthropoda: Insects >...
AACAAAACCCCCCCCCCCCCCCCCCCCACACACACACACACACACACACACACACACCCCTAGCCCAGGTCAAAGGTTGGGTTGCGGCGGTGAAGAAAAAGGCGTTTCCCTTCAGAAAGATTGAAAGCTTGTTTACGCAGAAGTGAAGTGAGGTTGTACACAAGTATGTCGCCATGTTGATACGCCAGATGGCGCTCGCAGACAAAACCGTGCAATAACAAAAACAGTACTACTTTTTCTACGTGTCGTCTTACGTTCAGATTCTCCCACCAACCAGACACAAACAACTCGTCTTGTGGTGTGTATAGCAGTTGGAATCCCGTGCGAAACTACTGAGTCACAGTATCAGTTCTGCTGCATGCCTGCGTGCTGCCATAGAGCGGCTTAACTCTCTGAAACACGACGTCCACCTAAACGCAGTCTTGAAAATACAGTTTTTACCTCTCACACACACACACAAACACAACAATGCTTCTCCACTGCAAAGACCAAGCAGTTGATTCTCCATACGGAAATAATGTGTGTTGTACCAATCAGATACCATGTTATGTGGAAAAATAACAGATTATTTAATGTTACAGCAGACTGTCCATACGCACATTGAAATATATATGTGCGGGGAATTTTTTGACCAGCTGAGAACCGGTTAGCTTCTCAAGAAGGACTCTTCTCCATGGGGTGAGTAAGTACGTAAATAATTCAGCAAGTAAGTAAATGCTACTAAAGGATTACGAAGGCTGTGTTGTAGGTCAAGAGAGCTATATCAACACAGTCCCTGTGGGATTAGTGCCTGACAGAGCTGCGCCGGTACAGGTTTTCCTCGTCTTCTGATTTCCCCATACCAACCACCGTATCATCAGTCATAATTATTATCGCCTGACAGGGTAGTACAAAGGACTCAGTTCTCATCCATTCCTTTGCCCACTCATATCGGTAACATCATCACTGCTGTGTCTGAAAGTCTCTGACGTAAGTGCATCCTTTTCACCACCGGACACTGCCATCGTCTGATGTGCTACGTTTATCAGCTACGCGTACTAGTCTAGAATTCAAAAGTCCCAAGTGTGAATCCAACAGTCGTCGCCAGTATTTTCAAGATAAAATCTGTACTTTAGAACAAACCGAATTGAATAAACTTCCTCCCTGCTACCTGACAGACAGCATTCACGAAACAGCGTTTTTAGGTGCAACAAACAACTTGATATCAAGTTGTGCCACGTGTCTGCGAGCCGAAAAAAACAGTTCCAGCAGTCTTTAAATATGGTCAGCAGAAACCTAATTTTAAGTGCACTACGCTGAATCGAATCGCGTGTAATCCCACTGAGGACAAATTGGAATAATGGCAACAGCTGTTTTACCTCCCGTCACGAGAAACGGTCTGCCAATAGAGTTAGTGTGCGACGTCACATAAAAGACCCCGTAAAAGGACTTTCGGATAAACCTTAGTTGGTTGACGACAACGTACAACCCAATGACATAAGGCGGATTGTCTGTGAACCATGAACAGGACGCTGGGAGCGGAAGAGGTGATGTCTGCGTGCTACGAGAAGGGAGCAAGGAAAGACTCCAACACAGCCAAAGTTGACTGTTTTCTAGAATGAGGTGGTGTGTAGTGCAGTAGGTGTCGGCCATCATTTCAGAGTAATCTGCTACCCCTCACTTCGAGGAGAATTTTGGAAGAACCTGAAGATGAAGGCAGTAAGTTCCTCCGAAATGCCAGATCCTACAACACAGTAATATGCAATGTCATCGCCGTACGACCCTCTAACTTCACTTACTGTAATAAAATTTAATACAAGAAATCGCACTTATCCTGGACACGGTCTGACCACATAAGCCGCACCAAGATTACTGCCTATGCGTTGAACACTGGCCAACTGCCACGCTATTAAGGCGTACGAGTAACGTGGGGCAGAGGTTCATAAATTTTGAATCTCGGCGAAAGATTTGTTTCCTGTTTGCAAAAATCTGCATACATTTTCTTCAGAATTACTTAACGTCATCACGGGATTCTATGGCAAATGACGTATTTATAACGAAGTGTTTTGCGGAACAATTCACTACGTAGGCCTATCATTACGTGGTATGATTGAGCAAGATTTAAACTGTATTAGCCGTTTGCAGACTACTGTGTGTAACATCTAGTTGAGGAAACTGCAATTTGTGGCCAGACAACATTCATGATTGACCGAACAATGGGGCGGCGTTGAACTGTATCTTTGTCGTCAAGAAAGTTGTGTGTGTTGGCATGCCACCAGTGCATCCTTACTGAATTCCCAATAAGCCAACGGCTGGCTGCATTATCCAATCCAATGGTTTAGCTTTATAAAACAATGAGAGGTGCTGAAACAATGTTCCTCCAGATTCTCTGAATTCAAAACTACCCTTAACTACAAAGGAAAAAATCAAACTCCCGTTGTTCACGGTTGCTCTGTACATTCAGCTCGTTTCTCAATTCAGCAAAACAGCTCATTGCATCACAATCTGTACATGACACAATACAGTATAAATAACATTTCGCAGGGCTGTTACGTCGCCTATCACAAGCAGACTGTCCGCCCACCACACTCAATACTGCCCATTTCACTCAGAATCTGTATCGCCTGCTCTATTAAACGGAGGGTTTATAGGCTGAAATAAATTATTTTCATTGATGCTCAGATTTCAGATAGGAAGCACACGTCGGCCTACGTAGCTTCTTCGTTACTTTTTCTTAGCCCTTTGAAAAGTAACATTAATTTACAGTATATGTACATACATACATACATACAATTTCAGTGCATGCTTCACAGAAAACACAGTTTGCTTCCATTAAGAAAGACGAATTTGCGAATTCTGCACAGGAAAATAATGGTTGTTTATCGTGTGAATCACACGGAACGTACGCAATGCGTAGGCAAAATGCTGATTATTTGGTATTAAACGTCTCTTGCGTGCAGAGGTTAGGCCAACAAAGGACTCAATGGGACATATCGGAGCCATAGACAATATTTTTCATCGTCGAACTGCTCGCCATAGAGCGGACAACATTGTACTGTACCTGCACAGCGACGGATGATGCCGCCCGCTCAGCACTGCTCAGTGCAACAAAAGGAACAGTGCGTTACTGCTTCAGAAATGGCTAACTAAACGAAACAACTGCACACCACATAGGACACTACTCCGTCCAGTCAATCTTCGACAGTCACGCTACAATTCGAAACAGGAATTCTGTAACCCAAACACGAATAGTGATAACACAGTGACGTTAGATACAAGTACATCCGTATACTCGTAATTTTACATTTCCTAAACTGTAAAAAGGGCAGTTTACTACTCATTACTGCAGAAGTTCAGACCATAAACCTACTGAGCAGTTATAAAAATAACCAGACCTTTCAAGCTATACCTGAAAACGAAGTTTCTTACCATTCACAGCTCTACAATAAATTACTGATTTAAACAGATGTCTGAATATGTATGTTTATTTCTGGTTTGGGTACCGATGGTGTCAAAAATTCGTGTTACAGCCTGTAGAAGACGACTAGTGAATGTACTGGAAAGGCTGTAGCTGAAAGCTACATATTTTTTACGTACAAATAAAACATGAATACATTATTCCTTATATGTATTTGACAATTGGGGGGGGGGGGGGAATTTATGCCATAAAAAGATGTAGTACTTCCTCCCCCCCCCTGAAAAGTAGGCTTTAGGTTTCACCAGACTCTCACAGGGATCCATGGCACAAAAAAGTTTCAGAACCCCTGTTATAGATACTGTCCCGGCATTTGCCGCTAGGAACTGAGGAAAACCCATGAAAAATGTCACTCAGGATAACAGGTCCCCGATCCAAGATTTGACCTGGGCCCTCCAGAATACGAAGAAAGAGTGCTACCCATTAGGCCGACATTTCGACATAGAAATAACGTTGTATTCCCAAAATATCCTTGAATAATCTAAGTATGTAAGAGGAATTAACCCTTTAAATGCCGAGTTAAATCCCATCTGCCCTTTCCTTGCATTATTCGGAGCTCACCATATTCTCCACGTTAGCAGGTAAATGGTTAAATTCAAGACTATTCATAAAATCACGCAGGTATGTGAACTTGTACCCAGAGTTTAAAGTGATTACATTCACGCCCTGTAAATGGCCGATTTCAAACCACACAACTTCCCTTCTTGTTTTACAAACTGGTCTGTGTCAGTCAGCAGTTTAAACTCTTGGCACTACAGAAACAGTGTTCACTCCCAAGTTCAGTTTATTTGTTAAACCTCAACATTTCTGTACATACCTTATCAGTTACCATACGCATAAACATTTCAGCAGTGAAAAAGGAAATTACATCCATGCAGTTGCTCTGTTTCTTGAACAGCCAGTCCTTGTCTTTGATATTACTCTGCACTTGGTTCCTTTGTGTACTTGACCGCGTCCTTATTCTCAGAAAGCTTAAACATCTGATGCAGTTTGTCACAAAAGAATATAACAGTTATCAACTGCAACAAGACTGATCATAGCGAATTTGAGTACATCAACAAAGTGAAGTAAAACAAGTAAACGCGTTGAAGAAACACCGAAAACCTGGCTTTTGTCGAGAAGGTTCATATCATCCGCCTCCATGTAATGGAGGCGGATGATATGAATAAATAAGCTAGTTACAAAGTGAGTACGAAAATGAAATTTTGCTGATGGCGAGACAAACACTATCAGTGCAACTGACATGTGAAAGAACAGATGATCATACTACAATGGATGTTAGCAATATGGACTTGAAGATAAAGTATGGATTAAGCTCGCTTAGAATATGGTCCAACATTAGAATTTTGCGAACCCAATGATGAACTACGAGGGTCTGTGAAAGCACGGAACTTTTGTACAAGCTGAGTAAATAACCATTTAGTCAAGGGACACTCTAGATCACGGAAATAGTACGTAACTAGGTTAGTTAGTTAATTACTTAGTCATTTGTAGAAGAATTCAACTCAAATTTATTTGCGAGGCAAAACGTATTAGGAACAAAGCGGTCGTCACCTCCTTTAATGCAATATTACGACCTGCCCCACATAGAACTGTGAAGCACTATGAGAAACCTGAACTAGAAGAAGCAAAGCACGAGGACAAAATGATGAAGTGATTACACATACGCAATAAACTGCTTCTATTCATATAGTCTCTTAAACCCCTTCTACTTTAAATACTGTAAGATTTCTTTTTGTTAGTTCATTTCCATGGCAACTTAATTTCCCAGTGTTTGAACACCGTAAATGGAGGGCTTCTACTGTCGAGACAGTAGAGAAGAAGTTTTATTTTCCCTAATAAGGGAGGTCGGAGAACAAATGACATACTTCAGGGCGATTTATCTCGTTCGTAGCACGAAAATTGTTAAAATAACTAACAAAGGCAGTAGCAGATGAAATGCCAAACTTTTTGTGTTTCCGAAAGGCCACACCCTCCAAAGCATGCTTCAATACGACGCACTACTAGTTCTTCAGTCGGTGAAGTGACATCCCACAAATTTAATGCACCAAGTTACAATAAGTTATAGTTAACATATCCGGAGGTTACCATGTTCTTTAACACGGTAACATAATTAAAATAATCTTAAGTAGTTAGAAGCAAATCTTGTCGCGGGGCTTTCGTTGACAAGAACAATCCCACATTGTGCATGCACACAAGGCGTCACTTTTACTGCCACTGTCCGGACTGATCAGTATGTCGTATGGTACACCTAAAGATGCACGTGTCAAGAGGGGAAAACATGAATCACTATTTACATCCTGCCTCCTTCGAAACAAACAATAGGACCTATTCTTGTCAAAATAATACACGGCATATCCTCCCGTTAACAGCAGTAGCAGCAGTGGTGGTAGTAGAAGTAGCAATAATAATAATAATAATAATAATAATAATAATATGGGCTGGATTCGCCTACTTCCGCGTAAGGTTCTCCGGCGGTTATCGTGACCACACTACTAAATCTTTCAGTTCCAAAAACGAGACAAGATGAGAAACCACTAGCTTCTCAAAAATAATTTGCTTAATGAAGTCAGTTACGTAACACCTGACTGTTGCTACATTAAACCAGGAAGTTGTCAAACAAGTACAGTAACAAAGTTATGAAGTACACGAAGCCACATAAACAGGTAACCAAACCAGGGTGCACCAAATGTGCGCAATCAGTTTTGCCTAGCGGTCAGCTTATTACACAGTCCGACAATTATGTAATGAGACTGAGGTTATAGAATAAAACTGGAACAAAAGACTTGAGTACTATCTGTATTTAATTCAAAGTAAATCCCTTCTGCATCGATACAGCGAGTGGCACGATCTAGCAAAGACTGGAAGGACCTCTGCATTCTCTTGTGGTATGGCCCGAAGATTCGATGTCACAGCTGCTTGGATGTCTTGAACATCTTCAAACAGGTGCCCTTTCAATGGTAACTTCAGTCTGGGGAACAGAAAATAATCACAGGGGGATAAATCAGGGGAGTAGGGCGGATGATGGAGCACGCAAGCTTGTTTTCGGGCTAAAAATTCTTGTACAGCAACTGCCCGGTGAACCGGTGCATTGTCGTGAAGAAGAAACCAACTGCCTGGTGCTGAGTACTCGGGTCGGACACGGCGAATCCTCTTACATAGGCTTTCCAGAACACTGTAATAAAAACTTCCAGTGGCAGTTTGTCCCTCAGGGACAAACTCGTGGTGAATAATTCCCTTGCGGTCGTAGAAACATACAAGCATTGTCTTCACTTTTGACTTTTGAAGACGAACTTTTTTGCTTTTTGGTGATGCTGGTGACTTCCATTCAGCACTTTGGCGTTTAGTTGTGGGATCATAGCGAAAACACCAAATTTCATCCTCTGCTACAATCGAATTCAAGAAATTGTTATTTCTACGAGCAGTTTTAATGGCGTCTTTTGCATACTGAACACGCTCGTGTCTTTGATCATCACACAATGCATGCGGCACAAACCAGGAAGCGACCTTTCTCTTGCCCAAGTCTTCCACTAAGATTTGACGAATCGTCTCCCTGTTAACACCAAACTCATCAGCCATCATTCTCACAGTAACACAACGTTCTTCTTTTATTCGTTTTCTCACTTTCGCAATGAATCCCTCGTTACGAACAGAAAATGGACGCCCAGGCCTGGCTTTATCTTCAATCGTTTCCACACCACTTTTGAATCGTGCATACCACCTGAATATCTGTGCACGAGATAAACAATTATTCCCGTACACTTGTCTCATCAATTCCACAGTCTCAGCTGCAGTTTTTCCGAGTTTAAAACAGAATTTAATGTTCGCTCTCTGCTCCATGCCGCTACTGTGACCACGTCCTCTCACTACCTGCACAACATGGCGCCGTATTTCCCGTCATGCTCAGCGTGGGGCGTTGCGGTGTTGTCAGATTACAGATGAAGGTTGGTCACATGGATGGCATGCATTGCTTCATAGATAGCACTTCTATCTTGGTCAAAATAAAATCAGTCTCATTATATAATTGTCGAGCTGTGTATATATAAACACCAAACTTGAGAACAGGAAACAAGACAGGCATTGTACGTATAACGTAACAATGAGGCGAGTCGTGTAACCGTTGTTGCAGTGGGAAAGCAATAATTACATATTCTAAGTGTGTGATTGTAGCCTTAGGTGTCCAGCCCGAAAGGTGCTTGCACCGTATTGTCAACTGTGGCTCTACAATATTTTTCTACATAATCTCATAAACGGCATGATTTTCGAAAAAAAAAACTTTATTTAAAAAATCAGTGTTTTGGTTTTCTCTACATTTGTCTGAAACATTTTTTTCAGTCCAGGAAGAACTGAGCGAGATATGATGAAAATTGTATATTGGTATTCATGTAAAGTACCCGTTATTCTTACCATATTTTAATGAAACTTTAATCTTCTATATAGATTGTCGAAAAATACTCGAATATCAAATTTCATGAAAATCTGTGCCGTGGAAGCCGAGTAGTTCCGTGCGGACGGACAGACATGACAACGCTAATAGTCACTTTTCGCAGTTTTGCGACGGCAGCTAAAAAATTAGCAAAATCTGAAGTTTCACGGCGGTGCTGATGGACAGTCCAGTGTTCTGGCGCCAGCAGCCGCGTAGATTAATATGCAGGTACTAACTCTTCACAGGTCTTCTAACTCCATCTCTGTGTCAGTCAAAGAAAAGTAAACACGCTTCTTGGGGTACCCTGACGACGGAGTATTTCTCTTGAACTATCCCGACGATGGAGGCTCCTCCGAAATCCACGAGGTGTCATATCCAAACATATTGAAATTTTCATAAAAATTTGTCACTGACTATGAAAATATTCTGTGTAAACCTCAGAGCCTAAATTCAAATAAACGTCTTTTAGTAATCGAAAGAGTCTGTAGTTTGATTCCAAAACATCGTGCAACGTTCGCTCTCCGGTATTTGAAAGAGTTCAGATACATTCATTTATTATAATTTACATTTTATTCTTCTGACGAGATTTCTCCGATCCGGCCTACTGGTTACGTGATGCACCAACAGGTTTAACATTCAGTCACTGTACTTTCTGCCCACACTGTATTTATGTGTTCTGTATTTATCTCAGAATAAACAGCGACTTCTGCCCCATACAACATACCTGATTGATTTTTGTAACCGAGATGAAAAGCGTTTACTGCGCGGTACGAACTGGGTCTTTAAATAAAGCAGTCTGCGCTTCATCTTTAAATGAGTAGTATTGGAACTGAATAACAGTTGCAGCACAAACCAATAAATATTATCCACCGTTCAAGACTGGAATACAGTTCACTAGTGCAGAGATAAGCCAAGGAACGCCACGTTTGTTATGCTGCCTACCATCTACGTTAAACGGAAGTGTTGCTTTATTTTTGCCCACAACGAAACAAATCAACGGGCCCACTACTTACTTACTGCATGGAGCAGAGTCCTTCTTGAGAAGCTAACCGGTTCGCAGCTAGCCAAGAAATTCCCCGCATTTTATGGAACCCGAATGTTCATTACCGCATTCACAAGTACCCGCCACCTGTCCCTATTCTGAGCCAGATCGAGCCAGTCCATGCCCCCATATCCCACTTACTGAAGATTCATCTTAATATTATCCTCCCATCTAAGCCTGGGTCTTCCAAGTGGTCTCTTTCCCTCAGATTTCCCCACCAAAACCTTGTATACATCTCTGCTCTCCTCACACGTACAACATGCCCGCCCATCTCATTCTTCTCGATTTGATCACCCGAACAATACTAGGTGAGGAGTACATTATGCTCCTAAATATGTAGTTTTCTCCACTCCCTGTTAATTCGTCCCTCTTAGGCAAGACCCACTACACTGCCAACTTTATTTAAAACAGAACAGGCCAACATGCGGCCCTCGAGGAAAGCACCTGCTGCACTCAGTGGCCCTAAATATTTTCAGCAATGCCATTTAACAAGCAAAACGTAACAGGTCTACGGAACAAACACCTAATATAATTTTAATAAACAGCACTAAAACAAATGTCGTGTTTGTAAATAGCGGTGTACTGGTTAATTCAATCTTGCCCCCCCCCCCCCCCCCCCCCACATAATAAAAATAGAGGTCCCCGGCGCCGCCCCCCCCAAATTGGGTGGTGTTTTAATTAAACCTGCCCCCCCCCCCCCCCCCGGACACACGTATACAAAAGTGCGGTCCTCGGGCGAGTCCTAACGAATTGTGTGGTCCTCTTGTGGGTTGAAGTTGGCCAGCCCTGATTTAAAACCTAAACAGCCGTCGTAACAGTTACTACAGGCGCAGCCGATCCCGGTGGCCGCTCGCTTGCTGGGATTGCGGGTTCGAATCTCGCCGGGGGGCATGGATGTCTGGAGTGTTGTGTGCTGTCAAGTAGAGGTCTCCGCGACGGGTCGTTCACTCGTCCAGACGAGTCCTCCAAGTGTGATCTCGAAACCTCGACATTGAGGAGGTCTAGGCCCACGAGGAATGTCGAGCCATAAAAAAAATACCGGCACAGATATGTTAGTTTAGATGCTTTTTACGCAGTTACTACGCCAACTGAATAGCTCCTAGTCACTCCTAGGGACGTCCCAACTTGGAGGACTCCCAGTGGAACCAACTGTTTCCATCAGTAGCTTGGAACTTATTTTTGCATAGGGTTCCAAAACATAGTTCATTTCTTTTAGAAGTGATGTTTATAAAAATAAAACTCAAATTTACCTCCAGTCCCAGGTAATGTAATTTAATTATACTGTGCGTGGTGTAATCCCGGGACGACAAGGTTTTAAACATTCCCAAAAGCAACATCAAGATAGTGGTGGTGTTGATATTCAGGAGGAAAACATAAACAGTGACACTCGATATCGTCATAATTGACAGACACTGTGGAAGACAGTATATTTTAAAACTTAATTTTAACAAGAACATGTTTAATTAACAAAAAAAAATGTCAATCTTGCACCAGAGCGCCAAGTGCAGACTGACTACTGTGAAGGTCTCCGTTATACTTTGACTCTGGAAATCATTACGAGCATTTAACCCTTTGACGCCTAATATCAACTACAGTGGTCGTACCGCACCGCTAACCTCTAAAGTTGCATGTTACATATTTATTCAACAAATATATGTACTGAATATTTTAAACATGGTATATACTCTCCGTTTTTTTTTTCAAAATGCAGTTTGTTCCATAATTCTAACGTATTTGGTTCCTGTATTAATTCACATTTTATACGCAGGGTGTGCTAAAATTAAAAAAAATAATTCCGGCGCCAAAAGGTTAATGTACTCAAATAATTACAAGCGCACGGCGTTATAAATACTCTGTTCGAAATTCAATTCTACGTAATTTTAAATTAATAGATTTTTTACACACTAACTTAAATTACAGAGTGTGCACACCCACCGAAAAGACATTTTTTTCTACCTTCGTACCACCAGGAAACGTGTGCTGGAGCAGAAACAAGCAGCATCCAAACGGGCGCAACTGGTGGCCTACAACACGACTGCAGCATCACACAAGCACCGACGTTACTTACTAACCTCACACCATCGAGCGGAATATGTGCAATTATTCATCAGTAGCATTTGATGGAAAAATTCGTACGGAAATAATTAAAATGTCAAAAGAACAATGTTCATCCACATTTGACTGTGCAACTGTAAACTGGAGTCAGAAATATAGGTATGTTAGAAGAGGACAGTAGGGATATTCATGGAATAATGTTATTACCATTTAAATTTAATATGATCCATACCCGCCCATTAAATTGATATATATATACACCATCCTCAGAGTGTCTTAAGGAATACTAATAGAACAGAACATAATATGTTAATAAAATGTTAAGCTGTATTGGTAAAACCACTTGGTGTAACGGTTAATATCTTAGGTAGTCTCTGTCATAATACAGAGTTGGTTTGTATATTGATAAAACTTAAAATTCAAAATAGTGTTAAAACAGGTAAAACAGAGTGTGCCTGTGTTCTTGAGTACAGTTTATATGCACCCTGTTAAATGGATATGGGTGTGCGTGTTGGGATGGTCGGTTTCATTACCTTTACAGGTTAAAAACTTATTGTAAGTTTCATTAGTATTCTTTGAGATACCCTGGTGACGGTCGTGAGTACGACTGAAATGTGTTGGTGTTTAGCAACATGGAACAAAAACACATTTTAACGAAGTTCATTCGTTGGCTTTCTATATATATATATATAATAATAATAATTAATATTATTATTATTATTATTACGTCATGGACGTCAATGAATCGCGGTCTGCTTGTTTAGTAGGCAACTTGACATACATTAAGCTTACTATTAATAGTAATTAGACGAGATGGGTCGAAAACGCTGAGGTTGTGGGTTCAAATCCCCTCAGGGTATGAATATTCGCCGCCCGTCTCAGTTTATTAATCGAGCTCGGTATTGCCAGCAGCTGGTATTTCAAAGTGTACAATAAAGAATACAGACAAAAGTTATGGTTATCCCTCTGAACGCCACGAGGACATATGCGGGGGCAGAGGTGCAGACCCGCACATTCTTAACCTTGGCAGCAGATGGAGGTAAGTGTTCAGCTTCACGCTCTGGTCGCTTTATCCTGGGGGAAAGAACTGTGGTACCCACTGAACAGGAGGCTCGGTGGGCTCCGGAGCAGGTCTGGATGTTTTGAAGAAGAGGAAAAATTCTTGCCCCTGCCAGGAATCGCACCCAGAATATTTGTTCTCGTAGCCTAGCCGCTATACTGACTACGCTATCCTGGCTCTCAAAATAGGAAACGGAATCACGATTATGAACTACGTGTTGGAAATAACGAGGACTATGTTACCACCCGAACATCTTGAGGAAAAAAGGAACACTATATACAACCTCAAAACCATGATAAGATCAGGGGAGCATCCACAGCACAAAGTGATTACCATTACCTCAGGACGCCTTACTGATGTCTTGTGAAGGCAGAGTTTGTCTAAAAATAAGGTAACAGAGCTTTCACACAAGTGACGGAGTCTGAACAGGCCAATCCGTGAAAATATAACAAGATAAACATGTACAAGCCATTATATAAACAGATGGTGAATTACGAGTAGAAAAAGCCGAAAGATTACAGTGTAAGGCGTGCACAGTATTGGACCACTAGATTCCTGGGCTCTCTGAGGTTCGCATCCCACTCAGGGCATGGATATGTGTCCCCTATTCCCGCGCTGTTATGTCCCGTGTAGCTAACGGTTCTGCGACAGCGCGACGCACCACCAGGCTTCCTACTACGTGACAAAAAAAAAGGTGGCTGTTTCACAACTTATTTCCGAATTACAATAAACCAGAGCACCTAATTCACCAACTACTGAGCATGAACAATAACACCGGACCACACGACTGAGCACTCCGTGGTTACCAATTTCATCGTCTGCTCTCACCAAGTCCGATCAGAACTCATCAAGTACTTAAGCCTGTCGGACAGACTTGTAAGAAAGTATCAACACCGACCTCCTCGGACGTTGGCGCGCCTCAGTCCCATCGACCATGCCAGCAGCACGTACTGTGGTGGTGTGAAGGACAGACAGCTGACCGCATCAAGGTCTCCAGACCACGATCACGGCCAAAATTTGCACAGAACCACGAAGGAGAAATAAAACGGGAACCAAAAGACATCCAAGAACCACCCGTTACAGTATTTTCTGTCTTCTTTCTCTTATTTTACTGTAATTACCTCAAGACTGCAAGTCGAGGCAGAATAGTCGGAAATCCTGTTTGTTATTTGGGAGGTCGATGGCCCACTCTTTGAGCTGTCAGGTAATACAAATGTTAGTAAATAAACTGAAAACTTACACCAAGACCCACATCAACTACTGAAGCCATTTATAGTTCAATAAAAATGACATGACTAGACTTGGTCTAAAACATTTCTGAAGGAACGTGACACTTCGGGCAGGCAACTCTACGAAACAGAAGTCACGTGGAGAACGAGATCAAGTTTGTGATGATCCTGGCGTTGACCTTGTGATTCTTCGCAATTAAGGCCAACGTTCAAAAAATTACTAACACATTTTTATCTTACGCAGACACGGCCTCTGGGAGAAGAAACATGACAGCACATCCGCTGCAAGCAATCACGGGTGAAACAAAGTATGCGACAGTTTTGTTAATATTTCACGAACTAGCCATCTCCTGTGCCCTCTCATTCTCCTTCTATTATACAGTAGCAAAGCCGTCGCTGGTCAGCTGTTTCGCCGGTACCTCACGGGAATTTAGGAAGCACACTAGCTCTACAGCGGAATATAGCTCCTACTGAAATATTAAGTTAGAATATTTTAATATCCTACTGACGTGAGGATGGTGGACCGCAGTAGCACAGTGGTTAAGGTGCTGTGCTACAAATCGGAAGGTCGCCGGTTCGATTCCAGATGGTGTCATTGGAATTTTTTATTGACGTAATCCTTCCGATCACACTATGACCCTGGGGTTGACTCAACCTCTAACAGGAATGAGTACCAGGAGAATTTCCTGGGGGTAAAAAGCGGCCGGTGCGTAAGGCTGACAACCTTACCACCATCCTGGGCCACTGCCACGTAATCTGGGGACCTTAACCTCCTGGAACCCTCTGGGCACGTCGGGCCTGTAATGGAACTGATTTTTACTGGCGTGAGGATACAGGAAGTGCGCGCGCGCGCGTGTGTGTGTGTGTGTGTGTGTGGAACACAGAAGCTGCTAAATGTCTAATGCCCTTACTATCTGTGTCCGCACTGGACGAAGACGCAACCTCCGAGACTTTTTAGATAAAAGTGTGACATACCGGTTCTCATACATGGAAGTAAAAAATCAATGACAAATCTCAGTTCATGCGGTAAGGCACAATCGTTACATTCGGTAGGCACCAAGCTATCTTAAAAATCAGTTTATCTCCATCGTCCTACCAGAGATTAATAGCTTGAAAGAGGCCCGAACCCCCTCCCCCTCGCAGTTCACCGCACACTATCAACCCTCAAATTCCAAACGAAAGAGGACTGTCAATGCTGAAGTACTGTTGTCAAAAACAGCATAACTGAGCAACAGTTTATATAACTCATCTTCCTTCACAATACACATTGTGCACGTCATCATTCAGTTCATATTTTAACTCCCCGAATCCGTATCTTCAGGCTGAAACATTCCAATAAAGCAAAAAGCTATAACTCTGGGCTGACCTGTTGTATCATATGCATACTGATGTGAAACTTCGTCTCCCATAAAACACACACTGAGTGTTTGGCGCGCAACTTAGAGAGATAACAAGTGATAATGGAGATGATGCAAATAAGAACTGGAGAAGATTACAAAACGAAAAGCCTCACAATTAATACTCCACAACTAATATTACTAAGGAGATTAAAAGAATAAGGGTTAGACGCCACAGATATGCGACTCGCTGAGGAAAAATTATAAAAACATAGAGCATTTTGATTCCAAAACTTCGATAAGAAAGAAGTTCAGTCGCAGAATTCACTCTCAGATGCGAGGACATTAATACAGGGCCGGGTAGTGTTCATTCAACATTGTTAAAGATACACCAGTCAACCACAGCTTATTAAAATTTATTCAAAGTAATGTGACCTGGACCGCCTCTGTGGTCTAGTGGTCAGAGTTTCTAGCTACAGATACAGAGGTCCCGGGTTCTGAGTAGTAGTGGGTCTGGAACGGGGTCCACTCAGTCTCGTGAGCCTCGTGAGGTCAATTGAGCTACTTGAATGAAAAAAGTAGCGGCTCCAGGTATAGAAAACAGAGATTAACGGCTGTGGGGACCCGTTGCGCTGACCACGTGACACCCCTCTATCCGCAAAAGTTAGCACTAACTTCGCCGACTGTCGGTATAGTTCGCGTGCGGACTAAGGCCACGGAGTTTAGTTAGTTTAATGTGACCTGAAAGACAAGTGTTTTGCGATTACTGCGAAACATTACACTGAAACAATCAACTAGATGCAACAATAATAATTTTATTAATAATTTCAATCAGCTCAACATGTTTCGGGCGATAATTTCGCCCATCCTCAGGAGCACTAGACTGTGTTTACAGCTTGTGGTATAAGGCACCAACGATGCTGCCTGCTGGTGACCAGGATGAGGTGGAACTGACAACCAATTCCGTCTCATCCTGGTCACCTAGTTGGCTGTTTATATTATCGTATCAATGATGTACCGTCACACAAACATCAAAATTACACTAAGTTTCTCTCAAAAACAAGAGCCGTCACACATCGTCCATTTAGACAGACGCACAGATGAACTCGGTCTACAACACATTCTATTACGCGAACATGACAGGTGATATGGCACTTCTTTCTTCAGGTGTTCTTAGTTTGAGACTGTGTGAGCCTGCCGAACGTGTCTGCAACACTCTTATTATCAAACAGCACCATCCCCAACTGCGGCTTGGATTCATCTGGCTCAGGATAGTGATACAGGGCCAATGGCGTTCATAACAGCCACTCGATCACTTCAGAAACCCGCCTTTAAACTGAAGTTACTTAATTGGCCTTAACGTATACAAGCAATAAGAGTTAACGTGGTCTCTTTATATATGGTATGATCCCTATTGGTTAAAACGCCGTGTTGTGGCTGGAATAGCGCAAAGTTATCATGAAACATTGATCGTGTTAGCCTGCAACAAGGTAGGTCATGAGTGTAACAAGATCAGTCAAGGCGCACGTGATACACACAATAATTCAAAAAGAAGTAAACACTTCCAGATGTTCGTGAAACATTAAACATGCATGTGACAATAAATTCATATGTATACTGTTTAAGAGATAAACTCTGAAAGATGTATTTCGGTCATCGATGGAAAGTAATTCCCTTTCCACCGTCCAAATGTGCATATTAAGAAGTGGCTGCAGGACGGGGGAATGCATTTGGTGTTGCCTAGTTGGCGAACACAAATTCACTGCGAAGTGTGCAGCATGTTTCAGTGACGTCACAGAAAGGACCGTCAAAAATGTAAATGAATTACGTGAAGGCGGTTTGGAAAAAAAAGGGGGGGGGGGATTGCATCTGCAAGGGAGGAAATCCAGGTCATCCACGCATAACCGACGACACGGTGTAAACTGCATGGGAAGCCTTTCAGCGTAGCCCATAAAAATCAACTTATTGGCTTAATCATGAATTGAATTTGATCTGGCGCGTTGTCCGGAAGCCTTTCTTTTGAAAGCTTACATACTGCAATTAGTTCATGCACTAAACGTGAATTACAAATTCAAAGTTTCAAAAGAAATTTTCTGACAGCTCGGCTTGTTTCCAGTGAAGAGGCCACACTTCAATTGAGCGTAAAGTCAACCGCCAAAATAATGTCTAAGCTTCTCATAATCCACACAAAGTCATCGGGCATGAAAGGTATTCTTAAAAGTTGTGTATCTTGTGCCATTTCACATCACAGAACTTACGGCCTTTTCTTTCTTTTCTCCTTCTTTCATTTTTTCCCCCCCAGAAAATCACTGGATAGGAAAACTTCGCTGGGCCGGTTTGTTAACTGGCTTACGCCTAATTTCACACAGATTCTAGCGAGGTCATATTCCGTCAATATCCCTCCTCACTTTCTTCGGACGTTGCGAGAACACCAGAGCAGCCCACAACCACAATGACGTATGGGATTTCAAATGGTGCTCCTGGTCCCCCGGGTCACCAGAACTAACATCGTGTGATTTGCTGTTTGTGCCACCACTGCCAACAAACTTCGCTGAACTGGAACCCTGGATCACTAGAGCAGTAACATCATTGATCAGAGACGTAGTTGCGAAGGTATGGGAAGCAACGGAATATCGAATCGCCGCCTGCTTGTGACTCATTGTGTGCCCGTAAGGCTCATCACAAACTTTCAGATATTCTCTGCCGATCTTGTGTGTTGCAACAACGAAAAATCCTAATTTTTTATTTCTGTACATTTTAGCAGCTGTTCCCTTCTTTCCTGTATGCCGTATTAACAACGCCAGTTATGGCGATTAACCCTACGACGACTGACATTCATCTACGTAATACAAAGTTCGGTTCATACCTCACACAGAACTCAGTTCTTCTCACCGGAGACACCAATCGGCAAGCGTTGTGTAGCTAAATAATCGGTACTGGAAGAATCGACTTGTATAGTGTCTGCATTTAACCGCCAATAGTCTTTAAAATGCTTGATATACGTAATTAGTCTACAGTGTACCACACGTTATGCCAGCACACGGTAATACGTGGTGGGTAGCTGTAAAGTTGGAAGAACAGCACTACGTGCTTGATGGTTTAATTGGTAGTTACAGCAGCGCGTTAGTTATCTGTACTTACTACAGACTAAACTAGCTTTCACAATTACACCGTGGCGCAGGTATATATCGAAGCCACATATGCCTAATTAAACTGTTTGTCCCGGTCCCGAAGTTCCATGCAATCAGAACGAACTGGGGACGTAAAGCAAAGGCTCGGCATCTGCATACGACGAAGCTCCACGCTGGGTACAATTAAGTACCCGATAAACATGTGAGGCAGAGTGATCTCCTAGACAGTCTGGGCATGGCAGGTCAGGACGTCCAACCCTCAGCTGATCACTTTACTTCCGAGTACGAAACCGATGTACTGATGCTTGTTCGCATCATCACAGTTCGTCCTCTGCAGGTTCAAGCCTTGCAAAATCTGATGCTCTCCCTGAACCACACACTTCCGTACAAGGACTGCCCTCGACTGTGGTCTGGCGCCAAACAAAATGAAGAAACGTCCATTCGCACTGATTATCAAGATACAGCTTTGACTGGATAGGTGGAGGATCGTGTTATCTTCCTCCTTTCCAGCATGCTGCTGACAAACAACGCCAGTCAACACGGTAATTACACTGCGTACGTCAAATTACGGCTAATGGACTGTGAATATAATAATGTGTAAATAGACTTGCGTGTAGAAGAGACGGGAGAAAAAATTAAAGCACAATTACAAATTACTTGCAAACACGACACTGTCACAAATACACCTACGTATAATTCTAACTTTTCAAAACGCGACTTTACTGTACACGTATCAACGTGACTTGCGTTAATTTAGATTAATCTTAAGTGCAAACACAGTCGATCGTGCGCGATAGCCGAACTCACAAGGATCCTTCCATGTTATATAAATCGGAACTCTTCGTGCAGAAGTTCACTCTAACTGTACACTTCTACAGAACAGACAGCAACAATGGTAACCAATTACTATGGAGCATGTTTCGCACCAAAGAATTCTCTTATAAGGAATAACGAACACAATGAAAACTTCCTAGCGGGATACAGAACCCCGAATTCTATAAATCAGCATTCCTGATTCATTTTCGGATATACGGGGATGGAATATCCTTACATTTATCGTGATCTGCCTGACGAGCCAGGAAACTCCAGGGACACTACCTTAAAATTTGCCACGACTGGTACTCTGTTATTTTCAATTCATTCACACAACCAACCAGCTACTAAAACACCAATTAGCCGTTTAAAGGGCAACTCAAGTAAGCAATAGCTCAAAATGCGACCTTCACCTTTAAAAGCAAACAACTCCACCGCTATAAATATGCTCGTTTTAACGACGGCTTGGAAAAGTTTTGCTCTCATTGTGAATTAAATGAAGTCCATAAATGAACGGGGACCGCGGTAGCACAGTGGTTAAGGTGCTGTGCTACAAATCGGAAGGTCGCTGGTTCGATTCCAGATGGTGTCATCGGAATTTTTCATTGACATGATCCTTCCGATCGCACTATGGCCCTGGGGGTCGACCCAGCCTCTAACAGAAATAAGTACCAAGAGCATTTCCTGGGGGTAGAGGCGGCCGGTGCGTAAGGCTGACAACCTTACCACCATCCTGTGCCCTTGTCATGAAATCTGGAACCCTCTGGGCCACTCCAGGCCTGTAACGGGACTGTTTCACCTTTAACATAAATGAACACTGACAGCAAAAGATTGAGTTAAGAACGGAAAACTAGGAGGTACACGGTTATCACTAGCCTGCAAGGCACAAAGAGACTTTCTTTTCCCCACACTCATCTAGACCGGTCCTGGGGCCCACCCAGCCTACTGTACAATGGGTAACGGGGTTTTTTCCCCGGGGTGAAGCGGCCGAGGCGTGGCGTTGACCACCCACCATCCTCTAGCGCCCAGGTTAATAAGTAGCGATATACCTCTTCGCCCTCTTCGTGTCAGCATGGCATGTTACAGGGAGGCCTTTACCTTTACCTATACAGCGTTGGAAAACCGTTAACAACCAAAATCCGACTCTCGGCTTCCCGAGCACAAGTCAAACAAATACTGCCGGTAGTGACAGTGTCAGTAGCAGGCGCTTTAGAGCGGAACTAACATCAGTAACAGTTTCCGGTGTCCTGCCAGCTGCTTATTTCGCTAAACTATAGCAGGCGCAAACTGAAAAGAAACGAAGGCCGATGTGAGATACACTCTTACGCCACACACATAAGACTCCGCCCGTTGTGCAGGTACGGATAACACGAACAGAAACCAGTCTTGCACCTGACTGAGCAAGCAAGCCTCACAAATCCCAGACAACATAATGGCATTATGAACACTCAAGTCTTCTGGGATGTGTAGACTGGCCAACTTACCAGTCGGCTCTGCATATAAAGTCTCAGAAGACCTGAATATTCAGCAAAACCACTGTGAAAGCCTCAAATCTCGCACGATGGCGTTACCTTGAATGTGAGTTAACGTTTCCCATACAAACAACGAGAGTCAGGTGTTCGTATTTCAGACACGTACGGCACTGCGATGAAAAGAATGCCTAAATGAAACAACTGCGCCTAGCACTGCGGTATATGTGTATGTATGTATGTATGCGTGTATGTATATATATATATATATATATATATATATATATATAAAACGTACCGCTCCGAGCTCGTATTCGAAGCGAGGAAGAGTTCGCGTTTCGGTTTTCAGTTGCGGCCGGTTCTCCGCACGGAATGCTTCCCTCCAGGCCTAACACGGGGATCTGGCCATCTTCAAGTGACACGATTCTTTTAAAACCTTTCACACCAGTCTAAACCTCACATGGCGCTCTCAGTTGACATAAATGTGGCCCCGTGACCAAACGAAGCCGTCATGACAATTACACCAGTGATGCGGAAAATGTCAACCACGAAGGCAAGCCCCCCCCTCCCCCCCACCACCATGCCGTCGTTTCCTCACCGCAGTTTGTGCAGTTATATCGCGAATGGCGAAAAATCGAAATACTGGAAATTTCTTAAACACTTACGAGGGACTTAGAGTGATAAAAAAGTATTGTTTTAATAATCTGACTCAATGTAAAGATACTTCGTTTGTAGTTCGCGGAAGTCACTAGCGGGCCGCCGCACCATCACGACCGGCGGAACACGCGTAGCCAAACACTAGAGTAAGCGCTTCACTATATGAAGCCAAAATAAAGAAACAGTAATTACGATGACGGCCATAATATTTCCGAAATAATTTCTGTGCATCTTTTTCGCTTCAACTGAACTATATGGTTCAATATAGGGAGCGGGTCCCATTGGCATTCCGTATCTGTTCACCGCCGCCATAAATCACTTCACAAGAAACTTAAGGTTCAAAAAGCTGCAACGTATCAATTTCGTGGTAGATCCAATCATAATTTTGCACCGTTTTTGCTTATTCAAACAAAATTTTTTGAACTCTAATAAACACAATAACGCGTACAACGCTAACCAAAATAAATCGACCGTAGCAATCGACAACTTAGTTCAGTAATACATTAAAAAAAATCGATAAATCGATTTCCTTACCAGTAAAATGTTAGAAAGGATTAAACATTATGGAGAGAATAACCGCACTTGAACATGTTAAATATGTGTAAGTTGTTATATTACTACTTTGAAGGAAAACTGAGTATCACAACAAAAAACTCTCTCAACCGTTCACAGAAAGCCTGCTAGTTACAGTATGTACCACCAGGTTAAACACTAAAAAAATCCTGCTTTCTGCCCACAGAGTGCAATTGTGGTTATTGTGTAGCACTCAGAACAGAAATAAATCCCTTACATAGCATTAGCTGATACGTTTTTATAACCGAGAATAAGCCATACGAACTGAATCTTTACATATAGCTCAGCTAAATCACAGTCCTTATACTTCCTTGAGTGTACCTTACAACTAAGTTCTTATCTCTTCCTTGACCGTCTTCAAGTGCCTTTATCCCTCTTTTCAATCCGCAGTCTCAATCACCTCCCCTCATTCTCTCTAAATGCTGTCGTCACATTCCTCCCCAGTCTCGAATGGTTACGTCTGTGCAGAACATCGAGTGAGCTGATGTAGCGGTGATGCTCTACACTTGCTTTCGAGACAACGGCCTGGCTTCTCGATCGACGCTTAACCTAACAGTTTCATGACTTCCCTCGATCCCCTAAAGCGAATGTTATCCGATGGCCAGACGAGCATCTCCTTGGGGAAAATGCGGGCAAACAACGAAGCTACCCATTAACCTTCGTATAGTGCAGAGGTTAAATTGTGTGCAGTGTTGTGCCTTACATTTCCTTCGTGTATACGCACTTGCAGCGACCTTATGTCGAAATTATGATCATCAACATATGCAGGCTCCACTACAGAACAGTCAGACCGTTAACATCGCATTTTTCGAACAAAACAGTCCAGCCGTTTTACTTCACAGCGTAAACTAAATTTTATGTCCATTCCTTCATTATACACCAAACAGAAAATATCACATCACAAATGTGGTACTAATGGCTTAGACCTTCGACCGATGTCTTCGGATAATCTGACATAAAGGACTCAACGATGACCAAAATACGCATTCTATTACCCGGGTTACCTAATGTCGCCGGTAAGTTACGATCGAACTAACATGGAGACCGAAGATGTGGGCCTTGGAAATTCTCTAAGTTTTGACTTGAATGTGAGGATCTGTGTTGATTTTCTCCCCACGTTACATGGACTGTACAACTGATGAGAGATAACCTTGATGAAGGGTCGACTTCTCCGAACCCGAAGCCGTTCGACACGCGATGTTCACATTGTAACGCACGATCTCTAATTTGTATCAACCACTTACCTGAGAAATGAATACCCTCGAAAGTTCGATCTAAGCTTCACGTTAACACTGGACTATCGGCAATGTTTTGAACGAACCCTCTCTCTCTCAAATAATCAAAATCGTGTGTGTGGGTTCTAAGGCAAAACAGGCCTTCAATTCATCCACTTTATGCAAAGAAGATAAGAAAAAAACACTTTTTTTTTTCAGTTCGCGTTCCGTCCCGTCTATCACCATCAAAATTAAACTACAATACTATCGCATTTGTAGAACGGGTAGCTCAGTCGGTATAGTGACTGAGCTACGGGCTGGACGGTCCGGGATCGAATCCCGGTGGGGACGAGATTTTCCGCCCGTCCAGATCGGCCCTGGGGCCAACCCAGCCTCCTGTAAAATGGGTACCGGGTCTTTCCCGGGGGTAAAGTGCGGCCGGGGCGT
>Ga0131853_10005472_pt1 | contig 22898 bp, 10 predicted proteins | sample TergutLab28metaG_FD_92764 | JGI IMG/M metagenome (GOLD analysis project Ga0131853, IMG submission 92764) | Labiotermes labralis P1 segment gut microbial communities from Petit-Saut dam, French Guiana - Lab288 P1 (version 2) (version 2) | ecosystem: Host-associated > Arthropoda: Insects >...
ACTCAGCCTCCTGTAAAATGGGTACCGTGTCTTTCCCGGGGGTAAAGTGCGACCGGGGCGTGCTGCAGACCCCTCACCCCCTTCTATTGCCACGGTCATGGAAGAGTAGAGCTATACCTCTACTCACCCTCTGGGCCACACCGGGCCTGTAACGGGATCACTTTACCTTTACCTTTATTACAAGAATATTTGTTAGAGTAACGATACACACATAAAACTTTTACTGTAAGAAGAACCGTAGTTTTTATAGAACTTGTCCGATGTGGACTCTATGCGACATCGGAGTTACACTAAATCAACTGGAAAATCAAAACTAATTCAGTCAGAAAATTAAAAAAAGATCACAACCAAATTTCACAGACCTACTTCTTGTATTTCTGTAAAGAATAATACAAGGATAGGCGGAAACAAAAATGCTTTCATGCAAAGAAAGCGTAAGTATATTAATTTAAAGTCAATTTAAAGTAAAAAGTTTTCTTTTAACAAATATTATTTTCGCTTAGAAATGCAGTAATGCGCACAACACCGACTACACACGCTGAAGTGTATTTAGTACTTAGCACAACACCCATATCAACATGGACAGTGTTTGCTGTTCCACATTTTCGCACGAACACTTCAACTGTTTTTGACTGAGTTGTGACGCACTGATGGAGGAGAAGAAACGGGTGGATGATTAAAAATATAAAGCTTAGTTTGATTAGCCATGCAACTAGCAGTCAGATTAACCGACAAAAGAGCATGTGTGGAGAGCGAGATTCGATAAGGGTTGGATGTAATGGAGGCAAAATTGCCAAACGGGAAGAGTAGTAGGTTGTTTAATGAGTCTGTATCAACTATACGTGCAATATGTGTCCACTTTGGAGTAATGTCTTTCATGTATATTTTACGGAGAAGACAAAGCTGTTTATTCCGGCTTTACCAATTATTCTATCTCCTCTTATATTTTTGTCTGTTTTTCTATCTCTACATACCTTTCACTTCTTTGCTTTCATAGATACTGTTTAGCCTGTACACTAAAGTATTTTAGCTACCCTATTAATAAATCAAGTCAAAATTATTTCTTGATCCTCAAATACAATTCTTTGGAACCGACCACCCAACAGCTGCCATATTTTCAGTTCTAAAGATTTTTTCAGGAGGAATCCTCCATATTTAGGGAGAAAGTTCCTCAGGTTCCTTTACATAAATATAATCAAAAGTACCTGTGTTCGAATTTGAACTCCTGTGGAGATAGGGACGCGAAAAAATGTGGTTTTCTTGCGGTTCTAGTTACTGGTCCTGTTTAATATGGTGTGTTATCCTTACAGTGTGCTGGTTTATCCTTGAGACGATAGGCAAGACAAGGCATACAGAGACGAAAGTGCTATGTAGAATAATTGGAACTCTCCAGAGGATTTTTATGAAACTAGCCAGAGTATTCCTTAATTAATGTACTTACATTCCATTGGGCAGTGCGAGATCTTAACCAGCTATCCTTAAAAGCAAAAGTGTAAATATTACTTATGGCATTATACATTTATGAAAAGTCAGCTGTTTCCAAATATTGACGATGCGGGTAGAAACGGCATGAAATAGCTGTACACAAAGTAATCTATTGCTATAATTTGGCGTATTCACTTATATATATATGCCAATCAGACAGGAAATGCACATTGTGTCCCAAAAATCAATTAATCTTTAGTAAAATGTACACTAAAATACGGAAAATGTCTTAGTACACACCTGCGCAGAACAGACGTAACTTAATTACGAAAACACATGTTGCTGGGTCGTACAGGTTTCACCAGGCTTGAATTGGAACATGTAGCCTACTTTTTGTGAACTGAGTTCTGGTCCATTCTGTATTTCTACATCACAGTTACGTGTAATAGTATTTGTTCCCAAATTAAGCCTATTATTTTTGAAAGGTTGTGAGATATTGTGTTAATCTGGAAAGTGATACGCTGTGGTCAATATAATGTAACTTTTGTTGCAATACATTGGAATTCATGGTCAGTTAAATGCAGTTTCATTTGGGCAGATCCACAGGCGAGATCTCCATACCAATAAACCAAAACAGTTGTACGTGAATACATAATATGGATTATTTTGAACGATAAGCGCGGTACTTTAATTGGCGCGCGTTCATATTAGAGAATAATGTATGCTGATGGCATTTTACAAATATTTTTCACAATTGTAAAACATTTGAATAAACTGGGGACATAAAATCCAAAAACCTCTGCAACATATCATTTCATATTAGATTTTACAAGCCTTTGTTCAAAATATACATAATTTGAATTGCATGTAGTTAACAGGTCTATCAACTTGAAAGTCGCTTTCGCCTAATAGATATTAATTTTCACAGATTAATCATTTAGTTTGCATATATTTCATTGAGTATTTAGACAAGCGTCGGTTCCAGTGGCCGTGCGGTCTAAGACGTAGGTCTACGGCCGCTCGCCTGCTGAGATTGTGGGTTCGAATCCCACCGGGAGCATGGATGTCTGTCTGTTAAGAGCGTTGTGTGTAGTCAGGTAGAGGTCTCTGCGACGCACTGATCACTCGTCTAGAGGATTCCTATCGACTGTGATGCGTCGTTGTGTGCGATCTAGAAACCTCAAGAATGAGGAGGCCATGGCCCGCGTTGGGCCGCAGCGCCACAAAAAAAAATAGACAAGTAGTTGTGTTCTTTAGTAAAGCGATTTGACAAATTGATAATGATGCTGCCAGCGAGAACAGAAGCGGTTATCAAAGTTATCAATTGTAGAAATTGTTAATGCGCGACATGAAGTAATAAAGTTACGCAGGTTGAAGAGGTGATATATTTCTAGAGAGCTAAGCAGCCAGAAACTGAAGCATTGATTTCGCCTTGACTTTTTATCGGTACCAATAATGTATGTAGCCTTAAATCAAAAGCCTCTGATCTCACTGCAGGGTAAAAAGCGAACTTGGTCTTAATTTTGGAAATTTGGTCTTCATTTATTAACAAGTGTGTATTCCCATAATCGCTATAATTAAATGAACTTTAAGTTTATTAATGATCGTCAGCGTTTAGAAATTCTCATCTAATCTGGGAGATCAGACGTTACTTTGAGGAAGCACCTGGGACAGCTGTCAATGTTTCTGAGCTGGAATCGATTCTGCGAATTCAAGATTCAGTATCAGCTTAGACGTCTACTTGTGAAGACATCAAATAGAGAGCAAGGATAACAGCAATTCTGTTAATCGCATTTCGATTCCATCAATCACTACCCGAATGGAGGGGACAGACAGAGCTGACTATTGAATTCCATTCACTCACATGTCTGACTTGCAGACAGTGGGGTGATTTTTTTGTCCATTTGTGAGGAGCAAATTATTGGTTTTTGTTGTGGAATTAAACGTAATACAGCATGCGTTTAAATACAAAGTTGCATAAAACTGGGGGGAAAAACACCGTGTGTTCCTTTTTCAAAATTTACCTATTCAAACAGGTGTATATGGGACAATTTCTTTCCTTAGTTAATATTTCACAGAACTGAATAGTATTTTAATAAATATTATGATTATCGATACAATGTTATGTTGAATATATATTTTTGTAAATTTTATTGTTCACCAAATAAAGAAAATCCGAGGGTTAGTGTGTATTAAGAAAGCACTTTTCAATAGAATAGTAAAAGAGCTTCCCGATGGTAAGATGGTGTAATAAATGTAACGAAATTTAAAAAGTTTATATCGAAGACCAATAAGTTGAAGCAATAACATTTCAGGAAAATTCGGGCAAAATGAGTGGATTGCACAGTATTAACGTCAGTACCAAAAACAGACAGGTCTGCAGGCCACACCAGACTGAACATTGAAAGTAACAGAATGAATAAATGACACTGGGTGATGAAAAAACTCAAAGAAATTAATAAAAAATATTATTGAAATTTGATTAAATAAAACGTTCCAACGGCTAATCAATAAAATTCAAAGTGTTAATGGATTATATGTAATACAATAACAATAAAAACAAAATGCACATTAGTGAAGTAACTTTACATATATAATAATTTCCTATATGTTTCGACCGCTCACGTGGTCATCATCAGGAAGGCAATAAAAAGGATAAAATTCAAAAGATGATAAAATTATTGAAGAGACAGAACCACTTCAATAATAGTATCGTCTTTTAGTTTGTATCCTTGTATTGCATCCCTGAGGAAAACCGCGTTAGCGGCCGAAGCCAGTAGAAAGTTATTATGTGTAGAAACTATTTAACTACTGCACATTTTGTTGGTATATTATTATTATTATAAAATTAGTTACTTCAACAAATACAAACATTTTTGCTACCTTCTCACCAGACAATAATCATACACAGTACATAATACCCACGATCTCACAAAATATTCTTTAAACATTTATTTCAGCATTACAGTTCACCCACGTCTACAAATTACTCATAGACTTTCAGTTTCCTCACTTATGTTCGATAGGACGTTATATCTCGCAGTATGGTAGCATATCTGTTTCACCTCCTTGTAACAACTGAACGAAACAATAGGATGTTTTTTATTATGTTAATATTCGTCTGTTCTCTGATAGGTCTGTTCTTTTTCATATAATATTCTCATCACTTTGTTCTCAATAATATCTATTCTATCGCTATTTCTTGGTGTAAAATGTCAAGTTTTAATCTCATAAATAACTAACATAATTACTTCATGGAGCAGAGTCGTTCTTGAGAAGCTAATCGGTTTTCAGCTTGTCAAAAAATTCCAAGCATTTTATGGAACCCGAAGGTTCATTACCGCTTTCACAAGTGCCTGCCATCTGTTCCTATAGTAAGGTACATCGATCCAATCCATGCTTTCACATTCCATTTCCTGAAGATCCGTTTTAATATTCATCTCCCATCTTCGCCTGGGACTTCCAAGTGGTCTCTTTCCTTCACGTCTCCCCACCGAAACCCTGTGTAGACCTCTCCCCCATAAGTGTTTTACGCCCGGCTACCTGATTCTTCTCGTTTTGATCACCTGAATAATATTGGGCATGTAGTTTTATCTATTCCCCTGTTACATCTTACTCCTTAGACACAAATATTTTAACAACTTATTCCCAAACACCCTCAGCCCCGTTTCTTCCTTAATGTGAGCGAATAAGTCTAACACCCATACAACACAACTGGCACAATTATAGTTCTGCGTCTCTTACTCACTAAATTTTTGGGTAAAAGTAAAGGTAAAGCAGCTCCGTCACAGGTCAGGAGGGACCCAGTGGGTTCCAGCAAGTTACGTTTCCAAGATTCCATGACAACGGCAGAGGATAGTGGTATGGTTGTCAGCCTTAGGCACCGGTCGCCTTTACTCCCAGGAAACAGTCCTGGTATTCATTTCTGTTAGAGGCTGAGTCGACCCCAGGGCCATGGTGCGATCGGAAGGATTTTATGTCAATGAAAAATCCACCGACACCAGCTGGGATCGAAACAGCGACCTTCCGATTTGTAGCACAGCTCCTTAACCACTGTGCCACCGCGGTCCCCAAATTTTTGGGCACCAAACTAAAAACAAAAGATTCTGTTCCGAATGATAACAAGCATTCCCTGACATCACTCTGCTCTAAATTTCTTACTGAATAGAATTTTGATCGTTAAATTTATTTCCAAATATTCAAACTCTTCCACCTTTGCAAAGAAACTATTATCAATTTTTATATCATGACTTAGTCTTGCATTCTGATCTCGATACATGACCATGTACTTAGTTTTGTCATCATTCACTTTTAGACTGATCTCCTTAATATTGGCTAACAAAGCTCCGTATTTTTTTTTGCACTATGTATGTTTCCTCCCAATATATTAACATCATCAACTAAAGACAAAAGCTGGTGTGAAACATTGAATTTCAAGCTATTCTAGTTTACCTGAACCCTCCTAATTGTATATTCTAAAGCAAAGTTGAAACCATCTCTTTGTTTCAAACCATTTCTAATAGAAAACATGTCAGACAAATGCTTGCCTACGCCGGATCTGCTATAGGTTTCATTCAGACACATTTTTATTAGCCTTACTAGTTTCAATAGGATACCAAACTCAATGAGAATATTATACAAGACTTCCATCCTAACTGAATTAAAAGCTTTCTGAAGTCTATAAATAGCTCAAAATTTTTTCACGTATTTGACGAATGTAAAAGGTAAGACCAGTATTTGATATGGTGCGTCGAAATCCACATTGACTATACCCAATAATTCTCTCTGCATATGGAGTTAACCTTGACAGCAAGATGTTGGATAAAATTTTGTACATATTTGGCAAAAAGTGATATGTCCCTATAATTACTACAATCTGTTTTATCGTCCTTCTTTAGATAGGTAAAATGACAGACTCCTCAGGCAATTATTCTTTATTCCAAATCGATTTAATAAGTTTGTGGATCTCAGACTGAATTTTTCTACATCCAGCTTCAAACATTTCTGCTGGGATTCGATCAACACCTGATGATCTGTGTCTTTTTAGCTTCTCAATAGCCATCTCAACTTCAAAGGCACTCGACTCAGCCACTAGTGGTTCAGTTGAGTGTATTCACTCTAACATCACTAACCCCATGGACATGAAAAGCTGAGAGAAATGGTTCCACCACCTAGCCAAAATACTGTGGGAATCTGTAAACAAATCACACTCCCATCCTTTACCATATTAGTTTAAGACTGGTAACCCTTCTTAAAATCATTGATGCCCCTATAAGACTCCGATATTTTTTATTTTACTGTTAGGTTGAAATTCATTAATTTACGCTTTCAGTTATTTCTTCTGTTTTTTCCTGAGATATCTGCTACCTTCACGTCTTACATTGTTTAAATTATCTACATTGTTTTGGTTTGGATCTTGTAACCACTGCATTTTAGCACAATTCCTTTGATCTAAAAACGTAAACGTTATTCATCAAACCATGGTTTTTCCTGCTTTAATTCGTACAGACTTAGATTCTCTTTAGCAGAAATTTTGATATTTTCTTTAATATTCTTCTAAGCCCTATTTATGCCCTCGCTATCACTTAGGTTCTCCAAATCTGCGAATTTGTTTGCGATCTTGATGTGAAAATGTTTTATAACCTCCAGCACATTTAGCTTCCTGAGATTAAATCTTTCCATATCAAACTTCGGTGCTGCTTGTTTACTTACTGCCAATCATTCCCTAACTTTTGCAATCACAAGACAGTGATCAATATCACAGTTAGGTCCCCTGAAACTTAGTACATCTCGTATACTCAAATGCCATCTCCTATCTTTCAACATGTGATCAGTCTGATTGTGAGTCTTTCCTTCAAGAGAGGTCCAGATGTACTATTAATGTTTCGGTGCAAGAACATCGTGCCCTTAACATCGAGACTTCTTTATGTGGCAACGTGTACTATTCTAAAACTATTATCATTACTTTCCTGATGTTTACTATCATTTCCAATTGTCGGTTTGAAAATATTCTCTCTCCCCACTTTTGCATTAAAATCTCTTTACAGAATATTCAGTACTTAGGAAAGTGATTAAAAAAACTTGCTCTAATTCCTCAAAAAACTGTATTTTAAATCATCACTTTTCTCCTCACTTGTTGCATGCACATACAGAATAATGATGTTACACCAGCGACCTCTCAGAACTATATATGACACCCTATCGCTAACAGACTCTACTCTCTTAACTGCTGACACTATTCTGTGGTGTACAAAGATTCCTCTTCCCAATTGATGATTTTCTTGCCTTTTCAATAGAAAAATTACAATCCCCTGCTCGTACCGCTCCCCCCTTTGTCCCGCCTAACCTCTTGTACACTTACTACATCTAATTTACATCTTGCTAATTCCTTGGCTACTGCTGTAAGTGAACCTGACCTAAACAGCCTCATAACATTCCACGTAACAAATCTCATGTATTTTTTCCGTGGTCAGGTCGTAACAAATTATCAGTCCAGGTCCGAGGCAGTTATTAATGTTTCGTAACAAAGCCAGTTTTTACGGTGAAGATTTGTCAGCATCTCGTCCAAACCTCTAGCTGGAGGAAAACCCCTTGTTTGTTGTCGGTAACTGCTTATTCAGTATATTCGTAGCTACCCTCCATATTGGAGGCTGTTCCTCCATCCGCAACCTCAGGAGGCGCCATGCCATGGCGACAGGACCCACTTATTACCGCCACATAAATTACACGATGTAAAAATTATAGTTATGTATAAAATGTTGTTCATATTATTGCTGAGAGAATGGAGATAAATTTATAACTGAATTGTTTGAAGCAATCTTCAGAATATTTCTGCTTGTAACTACATCAATAAAATTGTATTTTTTTTATTCTCCATCGTTAAGCTACTCTTGCATGTTAAAATGAATCGTAATCTAACATTACATTATGATCTTCCTGAACATAAAAAAATATATAATATTTTACTAATATTTTGCTAGAAAATAATTAGGCCTAGCCAAAGTAACAATATCAGGGACCTTGTAAAGGTATAAAATGCCCACTTAAAAAGTATAATGATCAAGATAAATATTAAATAAAAAGGCCTTCGTGTTCTTTCGATTACCTAGACGGAAAGGAAGGGACACTAGAAATTGTAAGGCTATAGTAAAATCAGTGGCACATAAATGAAGCATGAATATGGAAAATTACTGGAAAATAAAACGGCAGCGACAGGGAAAGCCGTAAGTACTCGGACAGAACGGATCACTGGACTATTTTGTGCACCACAAATTCCAGGTGGGTTGGTCTCAAGGTTTCCAGGTCTTCTGGTTCCAAATTCGGCACACAACCCCCAAGCAACACCGGAACCATACAATAGCTAACATATATTTACTGGGTTCTCACATTAAAAGACAGGTTTTAGTACCACGAGATGCCAGTGGGATTAATGGTTTACAAGATGGCACTGAGACAGGTTTCTGTCAGTGTGTTTTGCTTTATCTACGTCATTAATAGTTTCAGCAATTTTTTATATTCAATCGCCTACATTCCGGGGGACGAAAAGTGGACGAATTTGAGAGTTCATTCCACATAAACACCACATGGCTTCACCATATCAATAAAGGTCACTTTTATAGAGATTTGGATATAACTTATAGTTGTGTGGGAGGTTTTGTTATATACAGGGAAGTTCATCTGCGTCGGATGCCTGATTTTATTTTAAAAATGAGTAAAAGTCTGTTGATGACTGGTATCGTGCATTTATCTCTGTCTTTCCAATACGTCTGCAGAATATTTTCCAATATCAGAATTTTAGAATAATATATTTGTTGTGAGAAATGCAGAAGTGTAGAATTCTACTCGAATATACCAATAGGCGTCAAGTCTAGGTTATACACAATTTTATTCGCAATTTTTTTTACTATTATATTGAAGAGAGCTTATAGATTTCTACTCATACCAGATTTTCCTGCAGTTCTTGGGAGAACGGTTTTACATATAAATAAGTTAGGGAAAATATCCTCCTTGAATAGCTGCAGCGACAAGTAGCCCCGAACCCTTTTAACATGGAAATTGACGGTATATTGAGTTTGGATGTAGGTAGCGCACAGGTCAGGATTTGCTCAGGAAAATCGCAGTGTCGTCGGGCCATCTACTGTAACCCATTAGACAGCAGTACATACAAGGAATATAGGTTTATCAGCTTGGCGTACTGCAAAATGCACGTTGTTTTGTGTAAAGTAAAGGTCCAATAAATAGAATTCTGCAAAAAGTATAATGTACTTAAAAATGCTAGTGAAAATTTCATCTAGAAAGTTGCATATTCCAGTCCTGCAGGATATGATGCCATGCTTAGGTGTATCTCATGTGTCTACAAAATCTTTGGGATTAAAATTTACACAGTAAAATGATACGCAAGTATAATATGGCGTTAGATACGCACTCTTCTTGAATTTTACGTAGCGTAGAATAACAGTTGGTTGCGGACGTTTCAAGACAGCTTATCGGTCCCATTTTCATGGTCAGACAATCCATCAAGCAGTCAGAAAAAAAATCTTCTTTGTCAGTTTAATGATGAAGTTCAATGGCGGCTTTGCGATTGGCGTTGTTAAAATTTTTTTCTTTTCAAAGTTCAGTCCCGAGTGACTGATATATCAACTAGGCAGGAAGCCAGAATCCGACAAGAGATTTCGCATCCGTCTCTCATGATACATTATTGACAAACAGCAACGTAATCCCCAGTTATTATGGCGCTCTGTTGCTACCTGCTCAGCAGGTTGTAATTTATATGGCTGTCAGAGCAAGAGGACTGGTTTCATAAATGCAAAAGCCTTTTCTTCAATGGCAACACATTTTGCAATACGAGTTATTTAATTGGCCTTCGTTCTTGCACTTAAGGTGAAGTTGTTGTAAAATCTAAAGGACAAAGAGAATGAGCTTTATTCTCGGAGTTTAATGACTAAATAAATTTTTATATGCTTCAAAACGAAAAATATTTTAAACATTTAAGCAGCAAATTTGTTATGGTGAAATAAACTGCATTTACTTCCAAGAATTTATAAAAACGAATAGCCATAACTGAGTAAAGGACCAAGTAAAATTGGACATATATTCCGGATGTGAAACGGCAGGTGAAAGAATAGATTAAAAGAAGAAGATAAGAAAACCGTTTGGAACAAAGGGAATGATGTGGGCATAGACAGACGGATAACTTTAAGAATTTCTAAACTTCAGAAAAAGGAAGAGGATATGTGATGACTGATGCTAGAGGTCATAATATTAAAATGATGAAGAAAGAGAGGAAAAGGAAAATGATTAGAAGAGAAAGAAAATATCCCATAAGACTCTTCGTGTGCTTTGAACTAAAAATTTCATTTCTTATGTACCTGATGTTCATTTGAGATCCTTAGAATCCGTCTAAAGCACCAACTACAGTCTGTGCTTTTCTGTCTGTTTGTCTGCCTCCATACATGTAACAAAAAGAAATATCTGAAAGGATTATCATAAAATCTGGTAATGGTATATTCAACGGAACGTTGTTGATGTGTGTATATATATATATGTATGTATGTAAAAAAATGTAAAATTAAAATGATCCCGTTACAGGCCCAGTATGGCCCAGAGGGTGGGTAGAGGTACAGCTCTACTGTTCCATGACCGCGGCACTAGAAGGGGGTGAGTGGTCAGCAGCACGCCCCGGCCGCACTTTACCTCCGGGAAAGACCCGGTACCCATTTTACAGGCGGCTGGGTGGGCCCCAGAGTCGGTCGGGACGGGTGGAATATCTCGTCCCCACCGGGATTCGATTCCGGACAGTCCAACCCGTAGTCATATATACGCACACACACATACACACACACACACACATACACATACACACACGTATATCAGCTGCTGTCTAGATCAGTTTCACGACTGCTTTAATTCAGCTATGTTTGTGTTTCTGTTAAACATTTATCGTAATAAAAAATTCTCTCAAAAAGAATTGTAGAGAAGTATGAAATACACAAATCACGTGCAACATGTTTTTCCATATATTTAGAGTTTTCGAGATCGAGGCCATATACATTTCCTAATGTCCGTACTGAGAAATCAAAGGAAGTTAATCGAAGATAAATATCGTACACCATTATAAACAATATATATATATATATATTATTTAGAATATTTCAAATGCTCATTTGTATAATGCAATATCCGAAAGCAATAAGATTTTGAAGTTGGAAAATAGATTCTAAATTCATTTAATCTTTCAATATATACCAGTGGAAATTCAACACTCTAATAGAATTTAGAATTTGTTCTTTTATTTATTACGAATTTTTTTATTTGTACGAAGTTAAAGTAGCTTAATGATCAAATAACAATAAATAACGTAACCTTTCATTTCACAACAAATATGTTTTTTCTCAGTGTCTACCTATTACTTATGGCAATACAGATGACACCTAGCTCTTACAATTGTTCTTTGTAAAAATATTGCAAGCTTACAATAAAATGAAACATTCTTAAGGGGTATTCTGATTTCAGTAATTCCGTACGCTGTGTGAAGTCCTGTAAAATGTAGGTAACGTCTTCTCGCGGGTATATTTGACCACAAGTTTAACCTCCCAAAATAATTTATGAACCTCTGGCATGTGGTATTGTGCGCGTACATTGCAAGCCGCCATAGAAACTCGATTTAAGCCCGTATTGACCCGCTACACCCCCGAATGACCGTGCTCTACTGCTTCGGTCATCGGACGCCAAAATCTCAACGTTGAAGCCTAGAGTCAATTTAGGGCGACGGTTTCAGGATTTGTGGTAGAGTAAAATGGCTCTGGGATTAGTTTTTGTTCGAGAACTTGCGTTACCCTGTCAGTATTATTGGGCCAATACTGTACGTTCAATCATTTATCATTTGGCTTATGGACAAGGGCTTGGTTGGCGGCCCGCCACAAATTCGCAAGAAAATAATGTCACTTCAAGACGAAAGTAAAAAAGAAGAGGGTTTGAGAACATGACTGAGCGTCTCTTCCGCTGATCTAAACTGTTCAGACAGCACGTTATCTGTAACTGTACAGACGCAGCTCTAAGTATCTATCGACTTATCCAACTGCTGCAAGTCATTAATGAATGTGGAGTAGGAGAGGAAAGAAATATAATTTTCAAAGGAAAAAAAGTGGTCGAGACCTATTTGAAGATTGGCTGCATTTTCTCATTTCGGGTTTATAATACAATTTACAAAGTGTTTGTGTTTAGAGCAGATTTACGTATATCCACTACGTACCCTATATAACGGAAAGTCAAATTAAAATGTTTAATTAACTTAAAAAAATTGTAAACTTGAAGGGAAAACCAAAAGCCTGCCCAAACAAAAAACAACGTACACCGTGAAATAGAAGATACAAATTTAATTGTGCCTTCTCCTCTTCCAAAATTCCGTGCTTTTGCATGGCAAATATTATTTCAATTTCTCCCAAGAGGGAAGTAAGACAATGAGGACCTCAAGGCAACAATCCCCGATACAGATTATGATTGATCAAAAACAGCCGGAGAATGTGGAATATTTGAACTCTTTAGGTAGGACGATGACAAATAATGAAGGATATTTACAGGAAATTAAATCCAGGGTTGCCATGGCAGTAACAGCTTTCAAGAAGAGCACTCTCTGCAGCAGCAAACTGGACTTAAAGTTAAGGAAGAAGCTAACGAAGTGTTACATTTGGAGCATAGTTTGTATGGTGCTAAAACTTGGACACTTCGGAAAGTAGATCAGAAATACCTGGAAAGTTTCGAAATGTTCTGCTGCAGAAGGATGGAGTTCATTTGGACCGATCGTGTGAGAAATGAAGAAGTGTTACAAAGAGTCAGGGAGTAAAGGAATATCCTGCAAACAATACAAAGAAGGAAGGCTGACAGAATTGGTCACATCTTGCGTAGGAACTGCAGTCTAAGACACGTTACTGAAAGGAAGAGAGAGGTAATGATACAAGTGACGGGAAGACGAGGAGGAAGGCAACGTGGGAAGCTACTGGATGCCCTTTAGGGAATGAGAGGATAAGGAAACTGAAAGAGGAAGCAATTGATAGCACTCTGTGGCTTTGGAAGAGTCTCTGGAAGTGTCGTGTGCCGGTCAACAGAACGAACGAACGAACGAACAAATGAATAAATGAAGAGACGTAAAGATTTCCCTGTCCTAATTTTCATGAAATCCATAAATCATGAACTGCATTACCTACAGAGATGTCAACACAGAAATTAACCAATCATAAAAATGTGGAAAATACGGAAACAAATTCATTGAATCTCCTGTGTCCAGTGTGGCTTTACTACGCCGCTTTTCATGAAACCCACTCTCACCCAATAAATTCTTGTGTTTATCCTTCGCACACAATTTATTTGAAGCATGTAAAAAAATGGGCAAAATAAGCTTTATTTTCTGAGTTAAATTCTGTGTTAAATGAATGTATTTCCACGATATTTAAAATGACCTAGCGGAATATTTGGAGGTTTTTTTTTGCACCGAATCTGGTCCCAGTCTTCCGAGTAATATAGACAGTATGAATAAAGATTCAATTTCAATCTGAAGGGAAGTCTAAGTTCCACTTAGGCGATTTTAACGAAACTCAAGCTTGCTCCACAGATTCTTCTAAAAACCGTCTGTACCGAAATACATGAAAAATAAGTAAAAAGCTTAGTCTTTTAAACTGGGTCACACAGAGGAAAGACGTAGAGATAAACGAGATCCTAATGTCATTTTCTCTAAACTGTATCACCGAAGGCAGAATACCCTAAACAGCTATCAACAGCCTGATTGAGGTCTTTGTGCTTATAGGAACACGTGTAGAATATAGGTAGAAGTGATGCAATTCCTTTAGAGGGTCTGAGGGTTCCTGGAAGTCCGAGGCTTCCAGATTCCAAGACAATCGGCGCGGGAAGGTTGTAAGATTGTTGGCCCTACGCAGCCGCTGCATTTATTAGCCAGAAAATATTTCTGGTACTCATTTCTTTAAAAGACTGAGCTGACGTGAGGACCAAGTGCGGCCGGAAGGATTGTGTCAAAGAAAATTCCAATCACGTCATCGAACCTGCTAACTCCCGGCTTGTAGCGCAGTGCCTCAACCAACTGCGTCATGAATGCCCCATAGAACATAGATACCAAACGTTTATGACTACACATTATGGCGCGCGTTCCGAGGTCAGTAATTGCGTTTTGTCCTCCTAACAGCGCAACTACCCTGTCACTACTTACGTATATCTAAAACACAATGAAAACTCTCCAAAATTCTAATCTTTCTCTTATTAACACAGTTTTTAAAAATGCCAACATACTATATTCAAACGGCTTTAAAAGTGTGCAAATAAGTTTATATCCGTTTTATTTAACTTCAGTTCCTTCTTCTTCAATATAACTCAGTCAGGAGTGAACATTTGAATAACGGCGAACTTCAGATTGACTGAATGCAAAGCATTTCTCTAAGTCTCTGTGCTCGTAACCCTGAAGTTTTATGGCCAGTGAAACACAGAATATGTTCCTTGGAAAGGTATTAGCGAATTGTGCTTGTCCCTTTGGTTTTATGATCGTAGTGTGCCTCACATCTTCTTTTTACGAGTGTTATTATGCATTGGCATACGTTCCTTATAGTCTAACCAGTGCCTCCTTCGGAATAATGGCCCATACAGATGTGTCAGCGTGTCTCAAGAGCGAACATTTATATGACGCACACAAAGTAATCACTTAAGACGTCCACTATAGAATAATAATACTGAAAATCATCGATTTTTATAACAACATGTAGAACGTGATTCCGTGTAATAAAAACATGTGGACCAAATAGTTTGTAAAATTTTAAATTTGGGTGTCTGGGGTGTTTGGATACTACGGGAATATAAGGCACGAGGAAAAATAATAAAATGAGGCTATGTGCCCTGAGTATTGTCGTGTGATAACTATGGTGATGTTGATGATGATGATGATGATGATGACAGAGATACGATCGACAGTAGACATGTCACTTTCTATTTGTAACGACTTTAAAATGCCGATCCTAATGGCCTTGCGGTCTAAGCCGTGGGACTGCGACCGCTCTCTTGCTGGGATTGTGGGATCCGATCCCGCCGGGGTTATCGACGTCTGTCTGTTGTGATTGTTGTATGTTTTCAGGTAGAGTTCTCTGCGACGGGCTGATCACCCGTCTATAGGAGTCCTACAGAGTGGGGTGTGTACAATGAGCGTGATCGCGCAGCCCCAGAAGAGGAGGCCATGACCCGGAAACGGGTCGAAGCATCACAAGAGAAGTAGTCCTGCAAAAGAAATATTTCTTGAAACAACCAATTTCATGAATAGTTATTCTTCAGTGTGCCCAATGAGTAGTCACAGACAGCTTAATAATTGCTGAGAGAAAATGAACTGAAAGAAAACCGCAGTACGTGTATTTCTATCTTGCAAAATTCCATCACAGTCGCCATGCGTGGAAGTCAAATATGACAGCCATTTTTTTCGAAGCAGAGTAACTTCCTTGTCAGTGAGATATCGAAGTTTGGCCCCAGTCTGTTACCAACGTTGCAGTTCTTTTTAAATGTCTCATAATTCAAGAATTATATTCAGGTAATCCAAACGTTTAAAATCTGATAATACTATAGCTCATTATCTGGGGTGTTCCTGAACCAGTTCTATCCAGTCTAAATCCTCGAAGATTCAGTTTTTATGGGACTTTACCTAATATTTTGTTGAAATTCTTTGATGGAGTTTTATTACGGTCTTTGGCTCATCTTCTACTTTTAGTGCTGATTTATGTGTTTTCTTCTTTTTCTCTGAACGTTGACTATAGCAAGTTGTTAGCATCTTTGGAAATAGCTACATACATTTTTTTAATTTCTGCTCTGATCTTCCGGCATCTGATTAGCAAAAATATGCTAAAGTCTACATGATATAACCCGTAAAGTCACAAGTTCCCTTCTTGAGATTCTTCAGTTTTTTCTGCACGATATACGCACATACTAATTTACTTTTAAATTCATCTTTTGACTTTGGTTGCTAAGCCCAATCTATCCAGTATCTCTTATACACACTTCCGAAATATTCGTCATAATTACAGACATGTCCATCGCTATGGAAAAAAGAGAAAATAATAATAATTCTCAACTTTAAAACAAGGATTGACAGAGTATAGACTATACTTTGGCGTTCACCACTTCGTAAATACTCTATTATAGGTTTTACTATAAAAGAGTAAAAGAAATTTTATTTACCAACGTAAATCCTCATGTGCTTTACCTCACCGTGTTTTATGCAACTTAGCATCTTTGAAGAGAATGATGGTAAAGTCTAGCGAATTACATCCATGTTGAGCAATAATTCGAGGAGTTTAAAATGTCGTCACTCTTCAAAGTTAACGTGACCCTCACAGTACCGATTTTTAGGAAATTTTGTCACTGAATAAAAGCTTTGCATGCAATATCCACGGACTTTTCCCAGACTGGATTAACTGCGAAGATAGGTTTAATGGGACAAAAATTAATTTCGCTCTTAAGAAATGTATGACTGCCTTAGGGCCGAGTCTTCGACACTCTCGAAAAATTTGTGTAAAGAATTCAAAAAACGAATTTCATAAAAATTCGGCTAAATGGTGGCGTCGCTGATACTAGATCTAAAAATATCTCAAGATCGATACGTTTTTAAATTAAAACTTTCATTTTACTTTTCAAAAACGCCTAAAATACAGAGTTAAAAGAATTATCATAAACTTACATCTTTACTGCGAATGAAAGGAAGTTAATGTGCAAGGAATTTATGGTTTAATTTTAAATAACTGATGTATTTTGACGTGTTACGAATTTCGTTCTAGTCTAAAGCAAATTTACCGTGGAAGGTGAACGGATTGTGTTGAAACACGTTAGGTGTACAAATATAAATGTACAGATAATATTGGGAGACTGCACTATTTTAAACTAGCTGCGACACACACAGTCTCCTTTTAGTATTAATTTAAATCCATGAACAAATATACGCTTATTTTGCACGTACTTCGTCTTTCTTAGATTCGAACAGTCTTCTTGTCTCACTTTTTATTTCATGTTTTGTCTTCAACTTAGGAGATATTTGTTCAAATCGCTTCCATACAGCGGACGAATCTACGAAGCTTATTCAGAAAGTAAGTACAGTTTCGCTGTAAACAAAATCGAGTAAGGTTTCGTATAAAATTTTATTGTTATCATATTCTGCATTCTTCAAACTATTTTTCCACCTATTCGACGCCATTATTGAGGCACTTATCGTAGCCGGTCACAAGTTTTTGTATACCCTTCTCATAGAATGCGGCCGCCTGTGATGTTAGTCACCACTGACAATGTCATAGAGTAGAGTCCTTGAAATGTGAGAAAAAGTGCAGGGACAGATCAGAGATTGTGAAACGTCTGTCGTCACGCACTCTTTCTTTGGCCTTACGCACCAAATCATCATTCACCAAAGATGGACGCCCACTTCGCACCTCATCGTGCACGTTCTCTCTTCCTTCATTGAACATCCGAACACATTTCCTAACCATACCATCACTCATCGCATTGTCACCATACACTTGACAGATCTGATGACGAATTTCACTTGGTAGCACATTCCTAGCGTTTAAAAAACGAATTACAGACCGTATTTCACAGTCGCCGGCCACTTCAATTGTCCTAAACATGTTTAACGCACAGGAACAAACGTAAACATAATACGAATTTCACGAAATGGCGTCTGTGGCTTCTCAATTGATAGAGGAAGTCACTGCACATGGGCAAAGTGACAGTCTCGAGGATGCGCGAGAGATATGCGCAGACGGTACTTACTTTCCGAATAACCTACGTACTTCCTATATCCTGATCTTCAGTATTACTTAAAGAAGTCGGGAAAATATGTTCAGCAAATACTTAAGCACATTCATTATTCTACATTGCTTAGATGAATTAGATACATGGTGAAATTTCAAGAGGTTTTGTCTCCACTCCGTGTTTTAACTACTTTACATCTACTTTAATATATTCTACAAACATTCGTCATCACAAGGTGAATCAGAATCTGTTTCACAACTACGTACCAGAGAGTGGAACAACATAAATTTGCCATTCGCTTTTGCTCTGGGTTTAAAATACATGTCTGTGTCTTGAATTTGCTTCTGAAACTTTTCGATCAGCTTGTGTTACTTAAGTGAGACACGAAAGCAGTTTTTTCCGATTCCACACAAGCTTCTTTGTACTTTTGGATAGGCAAAGCTTTAAAAAAGGGGAAGAAAAATATGGAGTGAGAAAAATAGAAGTAGGCAAAAAAAGAGAGAAGAAAGAATGGGCATAAAGTGACACATTTGATGGCAAGGCACATGATAAGTTTTACGAGGGAGGTTTTACTTTCACGCACACACTGTCATGAAGTGCTCGTCTTTTGTTTAAAGGAGTCCGTGAGGAACGACACGGAATGTGGCAGAATGGACTTTTCAAGTGCATCCACGATGCCATAGTGAGAACTTCAAATATTCATGTATTTCCATGAACAAAATGAATGTTTAACAAACGTAACGTTGAAGGCAAGAACGATTCTTTTACAGGTAAAAAGGGTTAAATCATTCGTAATGGGCACAAAAGGTAGCTAATCTATTATATTTATTGCTGAAGGGATTTTGTAACGTTCGTAATCTCACGTCGGTTCTAAATTTGTGCAAAAATTAAAAAATTCAAAAGTTTAAATTTATTTTTTATAGAAATCTTGGAGTTTTTTTTATCTTAGTACTTATCACTAAAACCTTGAATGGGCAGTGGTATTCAAGGATGCTACATGGCTTCTCAGCTGCTTCCTTCAGTAAAGAATGACAGCTTTTCTGACCGCTCATTGACCGAAGTAATTTTTTTGTGATTTTTTTTTTCATTCGTCATCCCGTTGTTTTATATATCATAAAGAGGGATATAAATTACAGTCAGTACAACTAGTATGTTTTATATCTTTAATTTGGTAACATGTTTCGACTCCAGAGGGTCATCTTCAGGACAGTAGTGTAAAATATATAGGGGGATTTGTGTACAGTTGTACTGAAAAGTTTTGAATTGAGCTTTACAGTTTTATAAAATGCAAGTTGCTGTCTCAGATCAATTTTATACAAGGAAAGATTAAAAGGTTGAAATGGTCAGATTACTATCAAACGGTTTAAGGCTAGTTTAATAGTCATTTAGCAACTTCAATCATTTAAAATTTCTCGTACATATTTCCTTTGACAGAGCAAAATTTTTTGTACAAAATTCCAAAATTGAAATTTCAGTTAAAAACGAAACAAAACGGTAAAAAATTCCTTTTATATATTTTATACTTCTAGCCTTAAAATGACCTTCTGAAGTCGAAACATGTTGCGGAATGAAAAACATGACACTTACTTTTGTGGTGAAGGTGATTTACTGTCCTCGTTAATTTTAGTAACATTTTTATTTTTTTCTGACGTAGAAACTAGTATTATTCAGATAAGGCTAATATTTCGGAAACTTACAATGTGACATTTTGGCCGGTAAATTCCTGCTTTGATTAGTATGAAGCAGATCGGAAGCTAAAAATTAAGACATATTCTCCAGTGGTTAAGCACGAGGATTGGGCATGTGGGAAATTTCTAAAACGTGGTCAAGAAGCAGGTTTTTAATCTAACTTTTGTGGAAAATTAAGGTTTCCCATGTAATAATTCGCTGTCACTTTAATATTATCTCCCCTCCCCTGGGACTTTAAGCAAGTTGCGAACTGAGTATGGAAGAAAGCTGTCGAAGAAGGAAGTAAGTCGAGTAACAAATAAAGTAAAACATTCAGTCATTAATATTTACAAGGCTTTCTACAGATAACTTACTAGGAAGGAACAACGAGCGAAATGATGCAACATAAACCTCTTGATTACTAAATAATTCAAATATTTTGTTAGAATGAATCTGCTATTGTGTAGGTGTGTGGGTGTGGGGTACACCTTTGTGTAAATGATCAAGAGTATGAGTAAGTATGTGAATGAGTGAGTAAGTAAGTAAATAATATCCGTACTCAGACGAATGAGACATTACACTGAATTACACGTTCGAATCATCAGTGAGGATGTATTGCAAACTCTCACATTTTCCCTAAAATGCCGCATCTTTTGCCCTGCACTAACCAATAAATACCAAACTAAATCCAATGTGCACAAAAGTTGTCTTCTGTATGTCCGATTGGCTCATTAGTTCTTCAGGGAAGAATTTTATAAACCTAGAAGTAGAAAGCACTAAATATTCACATATTAACATATGTGCAAAACGGATATATGAATATCACATACATGATAAGAATAACAATATGTGTGTAACGGATACATTCAGAAGATAAAGAGTAAAGCCGACACATCGCAGTAAGCCAGTGACTTGTAACTACGTAGTCTGTGTAAACAGATAAATAGGTATCTCGCTAAATTAGGTAATAAAACCTCGTATATAAAAATTTCAAGTTGTTGTTGTTGTTGTTGGTTTTTTTTCTCCCCCCTTCACGTAGTAAAACATATGGACATCGTCTTGCTTCCATCCACGCAGAGAAATATAGAATTGGTTAAAATACGTTCGTTCCACCGTGCTGCGGGCGAAGGGGATTTCTTTGTTGTCAGGCGTATAGAGTATATTGCTTGAGGAGAGCTCACTGAAGAATGCTTTTATTCCATGGAAGCAGAATACAGTGAATTTCTATGCATATTCACACTTCGAATTTATTGTACATCTTTCAAGGGAGTGACAAAGAAATCCCCGTCAAAATATGTTACATATACAAGTGTTCTGCAAACCAGAACAGAAGACGGTATTCCTGTACTACGCCATTGTAGGGTCAAGGATGTTCGGACGATTCGTGTGTTGTCTAAGCGACGGCTCATGGCAGTATTGAGACGCCAGCGACTATCCCCTGTAAATTACATATTTTTAGAAAGAGGGTTTAGAAAGTAAGGACAAGTGAGGAAAAGTGAAAGGTTTCTGAAGCGTGATGGCGAAACTTCCAATAGTGTAGGGACATGAAAAACGGGACGTGAAGTGTAGTGAAGTGAAGTGATGTGAAGTGCAATAAAGTGAAATGAATGGAAGCATCACGATGTGCTCTCAACGTAATATAATATTATATAGTGAACATCAGCACAATCACTTTATTATATAAGGTAATACAAGGCTACATGTTTCGACTATAACCTAGTCATCTTCAGGCCTATATTAACATTTGTGTTACACCTTTTAGACAAACGTTTTAATTAGATATATTCCACGAATGTAAATACGATGGGATCCCAAAGTGTGCATAGCATCTGGTAACACAAATGTTAATATAGGCCTGAAGATGACAATGTTATAGTCGAAACATGTAGCCTTGTATTATCTTATATAATAAAGTGATTGTGCTGACGTACACTATATTATATTATGTTAAAGTGAAATGAATTAAGTGCAGTGATGATCTTGGGTGAAATGTGTGTAGTTTCACTTATTTATAGTTATGTAGTTGTATGTAGGTTCTGTGCAGTACATTATGTCATTATTATTTGCTTCTCTTTGTTATTTACTTACTACTCGACTTATGATTTATAATATTCTTTTTGTGTTTGTTTTCCGGTTTTGTATGTTTTTTTTTCCTCTTTTCTTTGTTCAGTGCTTTTGAATTTGTTGTGTGTTGTTGTTCCTTTTGTATACGGGTGTTTCTTTCCTATTTTTGTACAAGTTTAACAACCACTGTCACCTGGTGGAAACCCAATTGCAGTAAATAATTATCATAATCATCATTTTCTTTTCGTTTAGTGTGTTACTGATACCTTATGCCAACACTCGCTCTTCTTCTAGTGTACTAGTGAAGGAATATACCTATATTTACTCTTTGTCCAGGGTACTAGTGAAGCAACATGCCTGAACTTACACTTCGGCCAGTGTATTATTGATGCAAAATGCCTGCACTCACACTTAGTTCAGCGTATTAAATAAGCAAAATGCATACACTCACTCTTCTTACAGTGTATTAGTGAAGGCTCATGCCTGCCTTCACTCTTAGTCCAGTGTACGAGTATTAGTGAAGGAACAAGCCCGCATTCACTCTTCTGTCAGTGTATTAGAGAATGCTCACATTTGTACTCACTCCTCTTATAGTGCATTAATGAAGGCACATACCTGCCGACACTCTTCTTCCAGTATTAGTGTAGGATCATGCCTACCCTCCCTCTTCGTCCAGTATCTTATTGAGGGCTCATGCCTGCCTTCCCTATTCGTCCGTTATTAGTGAAAGGTCATGCCTGCCCTCCCTATTCGTCCAGTGTATTAGTGAAGGATCATGCACGTACTCACTCTTCTTATAGTGTATTAGTGAAGGAACATGCCTGCCTTCCCTATTCGTCCGGTATTAGTGAAAGTTCATGCCTGCCCTCCCTATTCGTCCAGTGTATTAGTGAAGGATCATGCACGTACTCACTCTTCTTATAGTGTATTAGTGAAGGAACATGCCTGCCTTCCCTATTCGTCCG
>Ga0131853_10005473_pt1 | contig 22896 bp, 11 predicted proteins | sample TergutLab28metaG_FD_92764 | JGI IMG/M metagenome (GOLD analysis project Ga0131853, IMG submission 92764) | Labiotermes labralis P1 segment gut microbial communities from Petit-Saut dam, French Guiana - Lab288 P1 (version 2) (version 2) | ecosystem: Host-associated > Arthropoda: Insects >...
ACCAACACACATCGAACCAGAACCATACAACTCATGCAATAACTCATCAAATAAGTCGCAAGCTCCTGAGGATGGATGTATTAACATCCGAAACATGTTGAGCAGTAAATAATGAAATAATAAAACAAGTGACATCAAGTTGGCCTCTCTTTATTCAACTATTATATGATATTTCTAAATTTAAAATAGCCTTAAAGAGATTTCTTTCTACAAACTCTTTTTACACATTGGAGGAGTATTATAGCTGGAAATAAGGATCTTGGTTCTTATTGTTACATTTTAACAATACCATAAATTATTGTATTGCTGTTTAATTCAAATCACTTATGATTATACGTATGTGTTGTCATGTACGTTGTGTCTGTAGACTAGTTATGCTTTCAGCATTGGTTCCCTAGGCCATGTAAGGTCAATGAATTGTGGTGGTTTGACTGATAATAAGTGAACTAAGCAGCATGCTTTGCCATTAAAACTGTCACATTTCCATTGTCAAGAGAAGATTTAAGGCTATTAAATTCCTCTTGTGTGCATTCAATTATGACTTATGGAGTAATATCTTACGTACATGTGAGGGAATTGGGGCGCTTTTACTTCTTGTGTTTTGTAGGATTTACTATAAGATGTACTTTATGATATAATTATTTTATGTCTGTATTACATTAGTATTATGACAAGCTCTATATCCTATAGGTTGGTTGACCTTGTATGGATTGACAGAATGCAAAATAAATGAGTGAATGAAAAGGTAAAGTTGCCCACTTCCACGTCATGAAGCAGACGTATAGTTCCACTCATTTTTACTTAAGCGCCAGGCGAAGTCGATAGGTCAACATTACGCCTCCCCAGCTACTTTCCATTGAAAGGAGGCTGTATGGGTCAGTCTGAAGGCTACAGCGAGCAAAATCTTTTGGCCCGAAAGGGAAACAAACCCGTTGTCTAGTCACGATACCGATCGAACACTCATAGCTCCCTCACACTTCATCGGTATAAAAATACCACATTGAAACACGACGCATTCGAGAAGACGACGGTAAGGAACGCAATTGTTCCACTCCGTTGCACGTGAATATGCCGCATAAACGAATTTTGTGTGGTTGTTTGGTTTCGAATGTTTAATACTATGTAATATTAATCCGTTGGGCCGACTTTTCAAACAAACCCTTCCTTCGAAACATCGATATCACCCATGAAAGCGAAACGGTATTTCACGCACAGAAAAGAGACCTACGCGTATGTGTGTACGAAAGTACTCACACAACAACGCAGCTATCCAAATAGAGAAAAATCTTGCCGCAGCACATTCCATACGCCAGAAGACACGGATTATTCCGTACGACAAATATTCCGATCGGTTGTTTCTGCTTGTTTCCATATCCACGTCACGGAAATTAATGTGCCGTGTGGTGGCGACACGTATTTTATCTGCGGCAATTCCACAGTGTCGGGTATCTTTCTGTGTGTGTTGTTATTATTATTATGGCTGTTAATTCGGCAAGTGGGCGACAGAATTGCCTAATAGTCTTGCCCAGTTGCAAAGAGGGTACGAATGGAACACCTTTTAGGTTATGATTTGTAAAGCATGTTTGGCCTTACACCAAGGGTAGATGTGAATGTAGTATTCATGCGATAAGAGTAGAAACGCTTTGCAAGTCCGTGTTACAGGTTGTAGACTATAATCCAAGGCAGCCTAATCGAACTATTTAGCGTCATAAAAGTGTGCATGTAATGCATATCGGTAAGCGGAATGTGCAGAAAAATGTGTTGAAAACGTGGTGGTAATTTGTGATGTCCCAACCGTAAGTGGAAATATGCAAACAAGGGTTGGAATATGCGTTTGGTATAAGTCTGCAAATCGTGAAACATATAGTAATTAAAAATACTAAGGTAGTAGTCTTGTGATTAGTTGAGCAGCATGCCACACTGACATGTAGGGCAGCATAGGTATAGCTCCACACATTCTTAACCCTGATACTTCATGGAGATGAGCTGTCAGTTTTACATCTTGCTGCCCCTGCAAACCTTTGGGTATGAGGCTGGGTGGGGTCCAGAGCTGGTTAGGACACTTGGGATGGGAGATAAATCGAATTCAGTTGTTGTCCAGCCTGTAGCCAAATCAGTATACTGACTGAGCAGTCCTGGCATGCATTTACTAAATGTAGGTGTGTGTGTATATACACACAGTACCATTATTTAATCTGTCTCCAGTTAGTAGTCACTTCAGTTGGATTAGGTCTGCTGCAGCACCATTCCCATTTGTTGGTTCTTTACATTTCATCATTGAGGTTGTGAGGTCCCTGTGGGCTATTTGCAGTCAGTGGTTGGAGTCCATTAGTGTGTATTTCTTCATGATTCAAACAGCAATTTTGCTGGGATGGCATAGTCATTATGGAAATTGGGCTGCTTATTTGTAGTCAATATATGGATTCCCTTGGTGCAGTGTATTTCATACAGCAAATGAGCTGGGATATAAGAGTATGGAAACCGGGCTGCAGGCTGGACAACGGAGGAATTGTGATTCTATTCCCAGCAGGGCAAGAGATTTTTCTCTGCTACAGAACTTTCAGACTAGCTTTGGGGTCTACTGAACCTCCTGTTCCTTAATGGGTAGGAGTGGTTCTTCTCCTAAGGGTAAAGCAGCTGGGAAATGAAGCTGACCACTGGCCTCTATCTAGTGCTGAGGTTAAGAATGAAAAGATATGTACAGCTCTCCTCCAGAATAGGGGATCCATTTGTTGCCAGCCTGTTCATTACTCAGCATTGCATGGAAGATGTGTAATCTGTAGTTCCTTGTTGCCGAGATTTTCTGCTCGTGGCATGCAAGGCATGGTTGTGGTTGTCTGTTCCCTAGCATACTTCTGCCATCCCCTCCAACCTGACATTTTGCGGCATGTTTTTGTTAATAGCCCAACTCTAGTTTTGGTTTTTGTGAATGTCTGCTAGGGGTGCTGCCCTATACCTCTGTCACTCATGACCATTTTTGTGTCAGTGGCAACCAGCATTCTTTTTGTGAGCTTGTGGCAGATGTTGGTTACAGTTTTGACTATATCTCTGTCTTTCATTGTTACTCTACCATGTGTGTATAAGGGATATGTGAAGGATGTTGGTTAGGTGTTTTGAAGCATCTCTTGACTTTGGTGTTAGTGTACCATGTTTGTAATGAATGCATACACTTGATGGATGTTGGATATGGTTGTCTGTGCCTCTCTTTTGTTCACTATTCCTGTATCATGTTTGTACTGTGCACATGTGACATCAGTTACACCGTCACTCTCCCCATGTGCCTTTATGGCATGCACAAGGACAACTTTACATTTACCTTCAACATATGCTAAATTCAGTTGCAAGAAGTGTTGTCGTAAATTCAGATGAATATTTGTTGATGTACTAGTTCTATGCAGATACAGTTAACAGATATATGAAAATCTGATCATCAGGTTCCATTTGAGACAGTACAAGGACTCGAAGAAAACACCTGTAAACTTAGTAAGAAGGTACTATTTTGTAGATACCTCAAGGGTAATTATTGGCATGTTTTACACAGCAGACTGGTGTGTGTGTGTCATCAGTATAAAGTCATACTGAGTTGTTTTATTTACATTAGTATAAGTTATGCGTGGTTCACAGACTCTGACACAGAGGATGAAGCAAGACTGACTTTTGTGAACTGATACATTGAGTGGAAGTAATCTGAAGAAACTGACCACATTTTTATTTTGTTTAGCAGTGGATCTTGGTATCCTCTCAGTGTATGTGAAAAATCTCAGGATAACAACTATTTTTTGTGCAAAAATCCCATTTTAATCTGCAGTGTCATTGCATATTGAGGTTTGTGTGTGCTTGTGTGTGTGTTTTACATGTTACATGGACAAGTAGGATTATTGGGCTCATATTTTTTTTGAGGTGCTAAATTTACACTGATCTGTAACACCCATTCTGACACCATATTATGAACACCTGTCTCATTACAAGAAAATAACCCCCCCCAAACAGCAAGACAGTGCCACAGTTTACATTGCAAACAATTCTAAAGGAGCCAAACTTAAATACAAAAGTGCAGAAGAAGCACAATTCATGAAGTGTTAATCATATTGAGATTTAAGTTGTATGATGTGGGGCTTATTTCAGTTCAGATTTTTCTGTTTTCTGAGATATGTAATTTTATGTCACTTTGTTGTTAGCTTTACAAGTGAATTGTGCTCAGCCATTTTTTAAATTATTATTTCAGGTGTATCAGCACAGTCTTTCATCCAGTGTTTCACCCTGATTCATTCAGCCTTCACTGTTCAACTTGCTACACCGGGAGTATGTGATAAAACTTTCTTACAAATCTTTCTGTGTTTTGATAAATTCTAAATAAGGGATTATGGATAAAATTAATAAACCCTACTTTCCAACTGCACAGGCTTCCATTGCTTATGTTAATGTAACTAATGGCATATAAATAAGATTTGGGTTTAATAATTTATAGTAGAAACGTTATTTTACTTTGGTGCAAGATGTCACACAGTTGGTTACATCAACAGATGTAATCAGTCAGTCGACATTCTGTGTGGGTTATTGAGCAGTGCGTGGCTCTGAGATTTGGCTCTGTCACATGATCTGATTGTGGGTGTAATTGTCACATCAGAATCGCAGAGCAAAGACAATGTTCAGAGGCAATAAGACCCAGTGTAATTAATGCCACATTCTTTATTTTTGGGTTCCGACATTTGGTGTGAAATAGTTGCAGTGTCCAGGTTGTTTTGTTTGGTGCAACCTGGAGCATAGTGCAGTAGAAAATGATCTCAGTTACTTTCACATGCCAAGGTAAGTTGTGTTGAAGTTGATTTCTCAATGCTAAATTCGTAACACAGTGCATTGTGTCATGATGAAAGTCATGATTTAAATCCTATGCACTGTATACCGTGTCATTTTTAGATGTATAGCAAATATAACAGTATTCTTACTGTCCCAAGGTCACTTTCATGTTGCAGCAGGAGATTTGTGGCAAGTACTACGCAACAATCATTCTTTCAAGCAGGAAAGGTTTGACAGTTGAGGAAACCATAGCAGAACTTTATTCAGATCCATTTCCATACAAATCTGATACTGAATGGAATGGACTAGTGAGTGAAAAAAAATGCAATGAAAATAAATCCATGTAAAAGTAAAGCAGTAAGCTTCATGAAAGCTCTGGTGAAGGATTCACTAAATTATTATTTGGGGGACGAAGGAATTCTGGAAGTGAGCAGTTGCAAATATTTAGGAATAATCATATGCAGTGATTTAGGCTAGGCTGATCAAGTAAATTACACAGTACAACAAGCCATGAAGGCACTTCATTTCATAATGCGTATTCTCAAAAAGGGAAATAGTTTAACCTACATATCACTAGTGCATCTGATTCTTGAATATGGGGCTGCGTGCTGGGATCCATACAGGGAAGGTCACATAAACACACTAGACTGTGTGCAAAAGAAAGCAGCTAAATTTTCAAACCATATGAGCGATTTGGTCTGGGAAACCTTGGCATATTGTAGCAAGGTGGCGCGCATTTGCACCCTCTTCAAAGTGTACACTGGAGAATGGGCATGGAAAACTAAAAGGGACAGGTTACAAGGATCATGCTACCTAAGCCCAGATGATCATGATTAGAAAATTAGGTCCAGGCAACAAAGAACATATATTGGGAAATATTCCTTTGTAAATAGGACCATCAAACTCTGGAACCAAATACCTGCAGAGGTGCTAGTGACTTTTACCTGCAGATCATATATTTTTAAAAAGAGGGTTAGGGAAATAATTATAGGTGAAGTGAAGGGATTTGAAGCTTGTTAATAAAACATCTAAAAGTAGAGGGAACTGAAAAATTGAGAGTGATGTGAAGTGAAGATATTTGATGGAATGTGTGTATTATCATGGACTTAAATAATTTGTATGTAGGCTATAGTACGGTATGTATGTAGGAAGCACCAGCAAGATGCACACTTTTCATTAATGATTTAATTCAACTATATTTTCTTTGACATGTTTCGAACAACTAAGTGTTCATCATCAGGAAGACTGCACAAGCAGCTTTACAGTATATTATCATACATCTAATCACTGTCAGAATGTGTTTGATAGATACATGATAAAATACCTTAAAGCTGCTTGTACAGACTTCCTGATGATGAACAATTAGTTGTTAGAAACTTGTCGAAGACAATATAATTGAATTAAATTATTAATGAAAAAATGTGCGTCTTGTTGGTTCTTCCCTCACATGTATATCACGATGCACAGTTCAGAAAATGTAAAGTACAGTATGTCTTGTTGTCTCATTGCTATCAGCTTTAGTCTTTTGCTCTCCTTTGTGTTCTAATTAATTGTTTTATGTTTCTTAATTATTTGTTTTATGTTTGTTTTCTTCTTTTCTATTTTTTGTGTTCTGTGTTTTGGTATTGTTTTGTGTATTGTTTCTCCCCATATGTATTGTTGTTTATTTTCTATTTGCGTACAGTTGTACCAACCACTGCCACTGGGTGCAAACCCAATTGCAGTTAATAAATCTCATATCATATATCATATTGTACTGAAATGGTTGACAGTAAATTTACCAAAGTTTGAAGTCTTGTTTAAGGGACAGTAGTGGCATTGAATTTTTAAGTTGAGGTCAGCGAACAATCTGACACTGAAACAAGTGACTGATGGAGAAGTGATAAAACCCAAACATAGAATGATTTTTAGGGAACCCAGGTGTGAGTGTAGATACAGATGACCCTTCAGACATAACAGAGTGTTAGCACTGTGGTTGGAGATGACCTCATTCAAAGTTTGCTGAGCATTCAAATTTGTATCATTGGCAGAATGCGGACAAATGGATAGTTTGCTCCACATCCTTAAAATGGACTCCCATTACCACTGCAGAAACAAAAAAAAAATTTGGGCATTTTACTTTTGATGGGCTAAGTTAGAAAAGATAATGTGAAAGACCAGTCTACAGATCGTACAGTAGCTACACCAGTATTGTCACAAACAATGAGCAGAAATCGTTTGAGGTAATATGGCAAGCTTGGCATTTATGCGAAAACAGCCAACTGAAAAGTGATTCATCTAGACTCTTCAAAATTAAACCCGCCTGTGAATATCTCCATCAGAAGTTCAGATTGGTATACAATACAGGACAAAAACTGTGGATGGTTGAAGAGATGATCCCACAGAGTGAACGTCTGAAATTTCGCACATACAACCCTGGCACAGTTACAGTGGCATATTAGTTTGAATGCTTTGTGAAGCAAAAACAGGTGATGTTTCTAATATGGAGATATGTATAGCATAGGGTAAGAAATTGAATGACAGGGTAATTTCGGTACTAGAAAACACCATCGTGTGTACCAAGCTAATTTTTATAATAATGTGAATTTGGTGGGAATTCTATCGAAACATACAGTCACAGGATGTGGCACAATGGAGCCTAACACAGGCATTCTGAAAGACTTAGAGAAAGTGATAAAACAGCTGAAGAGAGGACAGTCTTTTTGCAGAAAGGGTGATGTGTTGGTGCAAGTATGGAAGGACTTTAAGAGATTAGTGTGGGAATGATAAGTACCATACATGCATCAGACCATATCAATACAGGGAAGAGAGACAGAAGAACAATGAACAAATAAATAAACCAAATTGTGTAGTGCAATATAGTAAATACATGAAAGGTGTAGATCATGCAGATCAATACCTGAGCTACTATTCCATTGATAGAAAAACTGAAGTGGTCAAAGAAAGTGGTGTTATTTCTACTAAATTGTACTTTGTTTAATTCGATTTTGGTTTACAAAACACTGAACAAAGGAACAAAAATACAATAAATTTCTTCGTGAGGTCACTAGAAACGGGATCATGGAACGAGGGGACATGGCCGATTCCAATGGTGTTGATGACAGTGCTGTGCCATTATTCAAGAGACCTACACCAAGGGAACCTGCAGAGGACCTGCCAGGAAGACTGTCAGGAAATTTTAGTAGGCACAATTTAGGAAAAATAGTATGTATGGGACAGGGGAAAAAAGAAATATCCAGTTAGGCAATATAGGGTCTGTTCTGCACACAAAAAGCAGAATGAAACAGATACATTTGTGAGTTTTGTGTTGTGCCACTTCACAGAGGAAGGTGCTTTGAAAAGTATCACACCTTCAAACATTAGGCTATATTTGTGTTGCTAACACCAAATGACATCATCGTGTCTCAGTCGCAAGACAGAAGTGTACATAGAAACATCCTATGCTTTAAAACTTTAAATGCCTAGAAATGTTGAGGACTGGGGTATTTAATCTAAAAGGTCTCACTGACCTGCAACTTGTTAATGCTTTTGGACTTATAAGAATCTAAATGTTTTCAGACCCCCTTTTAGAAATTATTATTATTATTATTATTTAATTTTGTAATTTAACTTTGGACAGAACCACAGTCATTCTACTTTTAATTAATGGGAATGTGGCATGACAAAACTGGGCTGATAGGAAGTGTAATTCAATATAGTGAGTGGTGCATCTCCATATATTTCTTTAATTTTTGTAGTTTGCTGTAAATATACTCCCTTGCGTAGTTGTGAGTAGTTGAAACCAATATTAGTAAACTGGTGTGTATATACTTGAGTTGTTTGCAACAGCCATTGTTCAGGATTCCACCTTACCAAGTCACAATCAGTACAAGCACACCATCTGATCAGCACAGGAAGCTGATTTGGTGGCAACTAGTTTAATACAGGGTCAATGAAGCCTGTGCTAGGGCACAGCTACCAACGGAGGGTAAGTCCATGCCAGGAAGGGTACTAATACCTCTCTGAAAGGGAATAACACCACCATTATATTAATTTTTTACATAATATAAATTTATACCCAATTGAAATACACAGCCAGGTTTGGCTGGTGTGTTGAACTCTTGTGCAAGTGGTCATGTTAAAACGAGTCTGGTCATATGAATACTAGTCAGTTCATTGTGACTTGTAAGAATGTCACGTATCTTCTTCACCACCACCATCGCAGGACAACAATATTGATGATGGTGTCAGTGATATGTCTTCATGGGAAGAACTTTCTAAGAACATGGTTTTGTGTACGTTAAATTTGTTGGACGTACTCCAAAAATCTTAAGACTGTCACTGTTTTGTAGTTGTTTTCTTGTAAACATTACTTTGTACAGAATTTGTAGGTATGATTAAGGTGGATCTGCATATTAAATTTAATGCCTCCGTCTGATGGTATATTACTTATTACCATTAAACCAGAAACATTGATTTCATACAGCCACCATTTTGTGATGTTACAATCTGCGAAAAGATTACCAGAACAGAAGTTGAAAATGTTTTGTAGCTTATGTTGCTGTTATCTCGCAAGGTTTTTGTCTGCCAGGTTATTGCCACAGATAACAGAAAATTAGAATGGTGTGAGGTTAGGTATGGTCTCTAGTGCCTTATTTTTCATATCAAATTTCATGAAAATTGGCCAGTTGATTCAGGTGTCAAAATGGAATAAACCTGGACAGCATATTGATCTTTTAAACCCACATTTTTTACTTAAGAAAGAAAGTAGCCCAAAAATATAAGGTCATGTTGCAAAGTTACTGGGGGGTGTATCAGCAGCTCACCTGAATTCATTATTAGCACTTTGACTGTGCACAGGATTTAGTAGAGTTTTTAAACTTCCCACCTTCCAGCGACATGAATGGGAGTTAATTAACTTCATTATAATAGCTTGACTATGATTTACTGCTCTACTACTGTATTTTATATCAGAAGTTAATTTTTTTTTTTTCTGTCTGAAGGGAAAGAGTCCAGAGTTCATTAACCAAGATGACCAAAGTCGACGATGGCTGAATGATTTTCATACAAAACCCTTTGCTGTTCCTCTGAGTTTGGAGATTATTGATCGTAAGTTTCACATCAGTTTACAGAAGACATGATTGTGGAAAAAATATAATTGTAACATTTTTGGAATACACATAATGTATATTCAGGGGTGTACAATATGCTGGTTGCCAGGTGACCTGGACAATTAAATTTTGTATGGTGGTGTGTAATATTTTCAGTGCACTTTTTTTTTAGCATGAAAAAGGGTATCAATTCACATGGACTGAACCAGGTAACTTCTGATAACATTAAGGTTCACAGGTCATTTCAGGGTTGTGGGTACTCAGTACAGAACTTTTTTGATGTCATTTGTATGTTACATAGAATTAGGAGGAGGCTGCAAGATTTTTGGAAAGTTAGTGGACCCCTGCACTTATTATCTGATTTGAATGTATGTAGCTGGGAAAATGTTGTTGTATCAGATCTCACATGAAATGTACTTCATATACATATGATGTGCTGAAATAGTTTCTGATATAAATTTATTTTTCCATACACACAAATTTTTACCTTCCAATCAATGTCCCTATCAGAGTAGTGTCCTTGGAACTTCATGCAGTTACCCCAGCATGTGCCTCATTATTCATACCATTTTGGGAAGTTCAGTGTATGCAACTTGGAAAGGGCATCCTGCAGTTTTGCTTGAATCATAACGATATTAAATCTTTTCCCTTTTATGACAGTTTGAGGTCTGGTGAAAGAGAGATGTCATGTGGTGCTGAATATGGTGATTTCGAAGTTGTGGAATGACAGTCATTTTGTTTTTAGTCAGAAATTCATGCACAAAGTAGAGTAAGGAGATGTGTTGCAGTGATGGAGAAATCAATCCCCTGATTTCCATTTTTCAGGCCATTTTCACTGCAAATTTTACAGCAGATGATGCAAGGCTCAGTGTAGTAGTGTTAATTTACAATTTATCCATGCAGAACAGTCATAATGCACAACTTTTGTAAATGTTGGAAACAAGAATGTTTATGTTCTTCACATTTGGGTGACCTTGTGTTGCTTTTTGGCTGTGGAGATGATGGACTGTTCCATGGAAATGACTATTCCTTGGCTGCTGGGTCATGCCTGCCAACCCACATCTCATTTTCTGTGATTATGTTCGATGGGGATTCTGGGTCTCAAGCCTGTCTTAAATGTCTTGGCACATAATTGACATGTTTCTCCTGCTTCTCACTCAGGAGGTGGGACACAAATTTGGCAGCAGTATGTTGCGTCTTCAGATTGTCTTTCAGAATGCTCTGAATGGACCCGGATATTCCTGACATGGTAGCCACTTCACAGTTAGAGTTTGTATTTTCATCTGTTTTGCTCGTCAGTGTATGTCTTAGGTGTCTGGAATCTTCATTGTTGGGTCACACATATTTTGAATAGAAATGGTATTGAAAAACTTGTGTTGTTCCTGTTATCTGCTGACCAGAAGTTTCTCTCAACATTTCAGAAGTTCCTGCAGTATCTTCCCCAATTTAAAGTAAAATTTGGTACTGACACACTGTTCTTTCAACTTTGCCATTTTCTAGGTGTGTCAGAATTGCAAGTGGAATAACACACACTTGTACTTAACAGGATGTTACTGAACAGTGACCTGTGCTACATCCATATTTGAAATGGGCAGTGGCTCAGCAGGCTACTCTATGTACCTAGCAGTAGAAGTTAATGACTGCAGCAATGGTGTCATCTTACATTTGGTCTGGAAACTATTCTGTTGCACAGTGCATACTGGCCAAATATTGGGATTTCAAATACACATTTTTATTACTGATATTTATAACATATGGTGTGATTGAAGTTGGAGCTTCAGACTGATGAAGAGAACTGTATGTTTGAATGACATTGTTTTTTCTTTCTTACTTCCATTTTATGTTATCTAAAGGAATACTGTCGTGCAGTGTGCTTTTTGTCACATCTTTATATGAAATCTCATATTTTTTTCCCCTGTGCTGCATGAGTTATCATGGTCAAAGAGATAGTTAAATGAAATGTTCACATAGCAGTTCTTCTGTTGCTTCTTGTACAGTCTATGAATATAATGCTAAAAATTAAGTTGCATGTTTACATTTACAATGTTATTGAATACAGGAAATTAAAAGGTATTAGTTTGAGGTTACCCCTAATGGTATATGTTCATATTAAATTTTGTGAAAATTGGTGGGGTTGAAAGTTACGGAGCCAATGCAGATGATATGGTGTCTAATAAGACATTATTTTTCCTTTAGGACAGAAAGTAAAGTAGGCTAAATGGGAATATGTTGTTCATTTTATTAATGTGTGCAGAGTGCTTCAGATGCATGGAAAAGAAAACTGCCATAGTATGTACATTTTGCAGAAGATTATGGTCATGGTAGATTGAAGGAAGTTTGTGAACTTTGGTCTGTGTGAGGGTATTTCTGATTCTGATGGGTTTTGCTGTCACCTTGGATGTAGTTCTCTTCTGATGTATGTTTGTTTATTTAGATGTGTAGTAAAATGTTGGCAGATAACAGATTCAGAACTGGTGGTAACAGCAGGACTTTAAAACTTGAATGTAATCTGCTGTTAATTTCGTCATGAATGTTATATTGATATTGCCAGGTCCAAGTTATTTGAAGAACTTACGTACTTTAATGTATAATTGTTTTTGGTTGTGCCATGGCTTAGGTGGCTGTTTGCTTGCCTCTCATGATGTGGGCCTGGGTTTGATGCGAGGCCTCTCTATGTGGGATTCATGGTACACTGGGACAGGTTTTCTCTGAGTATATGATTTCCTGCTCTATCATTCCACCAGTGCTCTGTACTCATCCATTCATTTAGCACAGATGCTATCTAATGATAGCAATTTGCAGCATTAAATAACCTGTACAGTGTAATTTATTATAGTTATTAAACTCTTATGGTTGGAGGAAGTAGAATAATGTATTTTATGTCGGATTATTTTCAGCAAACCGCTATTCTTGTTTGCTGATACCTCATGCTCCTGGGGCTGCTGTGGACCTTGCAAATAATAAGGACCTGGGCCAGATCATACTACAGTTCATCAGAGACAAAAGTAAGATCAGTCATGCTATTACTGAGATTTGAGGGTTTCATGCCAGGGAATGGTAGACTCCACTCATTTGGTATGTGATGCCATCTAGTTGGATAGATGACTGCCAAAGTTACAGGGGAGCATCTCCTTCCATTTATAGGTTTCAGCCCTGAAGTTGGAACAATATGTTCATCTGAAGTACTGTTAACCATTCGCCAGACTATACAGCATCACATCCTAGAATTAATGCTGTTGTTGACTGTTATAGATACAGGGTCTAAACACCATTTGCCTGTTGCTGCATGGTCTTTCGTTTTATTTCCATTGACTCCTGTCTCTATAATTGGTCAGTAAGATTATGTTTTATGGTAAGGGAGAATCTTCATTTAATTCTGTCATTACAGAGTTGATATGTGCCATTGGTCTTGGAGTAGCAGGGTTATTGTCTGCACACAGTGACAAGAATTCGACTTGGGGGCTGAAAGCATATTCATTGACAGGGGTGAGTAAAAGTTTCTGCTTGTACTTATTTCTGTGAGATTTGATGATGTCATGGCAGTGAGTATCAATATATTGGCCTTCTGGAATGTGATGCCATGTATTTTGGTGGATGGATACTGATGCTTCACAAGAGTACTATACTACTGTGTTTTGTCACATGTCTGAAGTCTAATATTACTCCCTCTGTCTGCTTGTTATGCTTCTTGAAATAACGTATGTTAGTCCATCACATGAGCCTGTGATTCATGGAAGGGAGAAGTACGGTGAAACATTGTAATTGATTGTAATTGAATTTAGTATTCCCTAAAATTAATCTGGCTAAATGAAACCTTCATTGCAATTCATTTTTTGGTAACATTTTGCTGACTCATTTCATGTTTAGAATACAGGCAAGTCTAGTTTTAGTTGAGGGTTACATTCCTGAAAAAGTCACGCAAATTGAAATTGTGCAAATTGAACACACCATTCCCATTTAAAACAGTGTATTTCCTGGGGGTTAGGGGATTGACATCATCATACTATATAATGTATGACTATACCACTAATGGACGTGTATACAGTATACGTACATGTGACTATGGTATATATGTATATATAGCATGACTATTTCTATACAGCATACATATTTTTCTATACAATATATTTACTTAATTCTGATGAAAAAAAATGTAAGAGACCTACATCCTTAGTTTTTGTTGCAGTTGATTCCAGCAGGATTGTGGTAGTCTTGTTACACTAACAAATAGTCGCTGTTTTAAATTGCTGGCATTTATTTTGATATAATCATTTAATTAAATCAGCATTATCATGAATTGTACCTACACTACGGTGAGTGAATCTAACACCACAGCATATGTCAGCAATTCGCTCACCCTTTTCAAGTAGGTTTATTAGGTATAATTCTCAGTGCCAGCTGTCTTTCACCAGTTTTTCACTTAGATTGTACTAGGTGATGTAGATCTACGTTTCACACTCACGTTGGTAAGAAAAATTCATGCTTTTGAACAGGAAACTAAAAGAACTGCATGATTATATCACCAATGAAACCAATCCATTCACGTGCCTGATGATGTGAAAGTGATGTCACTCTTTGCTAACCTCCTGCAGCAGATAAGTGCAGCTACAGCCTTTCAGTGCCAGATTACATTAAACCTAAAATTATTGCATAATTTGAAAAGTGGTGTAAATTTTCAAGTCAAGTTAAAGTGAAATCGTGCCAAAAAGAAATCACATAAAAGGAGATCTGCATGTAATCTGATACAGAAAGGCACCTTTTTGTCTGCTTTTCAGCTTCAGTTTAGAATATGCCATGACACATGTTCAAGATATGCTGAACTGAATGGGACAAATAGTGCTCTGTACTGAGGAGTGGAGGGACTCTGTTACACAAGAAACATAAACAGCTATAAGGAATGACACATAAAGAGTAGTTACTAGGATTATTACAGTTAAATCTGTAAACCTCTGATCATGTGTATGTGTTAAACACATTGAAGGTACATTCAGAGGCATTCAAAGCACAATGAGTCCCCAGAATACTAGAAGTTAGTAATGAGATTTTGAGTTAGAAGTATTCTGGAGGTAAACCTTGGAACTGTAGTTATTAATTGATGTTCTTGGATAATAACTTCTTTACCCATTCTCAAAATTATGTTCATTCATCGGGCCATGGTATTACCAGTTGCTGTTCCTGCTTTTCAAATAAGTTGCATACTTGAGACAAACCCATCCTCTGATCCAAAATGGACAGCCATATTATCATCTGCCAACACACTTTTAACTGCTTGACTCTGCCTGCACTATTTGGATGTCAGATTAATGTCCCTCCAAGTAACATCTAACTTGTAATTAAAATGTTTCTGACTTTTGGCTTGAAGTGCATTGAACTTGACTTTACACATGCAAAAACATTCAGTGGCCCAGGCACTCTATCGGAAATAACATCCAGAGTTATATTATTTTCATGATTTTGGGGCCTGTGCAAGTCTGGAGTGCAACTGCCACTGTTTGTGCCTTTACTCTGCCACCTTATTTCTTGTACTGTCATTACAAAAATACAGCTCCCAGTGGCACAAAACATTGATGGAGATTGTCCTCTTTTGCCTCTCATTCACACTAATAACTTACATTCTTAATAATTCCCCTCATTTGGGTGTGAATAGTTTTTTATTTCTTGTGAATGCTGACTTAAATGGCCAGCATGTAAAGTAATATGGGGGGTGGTATGACAGTAATGACCTTTTTTTTCTCAGAAACTATAATTACAACTATAATGAAATATACAGAAACAGAATGCCCTGTAACCGATTTACGAAAATACTAAAAGACTATAGATCAACAAGCAGAAGAAACTAGAGGAGACCATTTGAGAGACTTCTAGACCCATGAGACCAGAATGGGTCAAGAAGTAGCCCAACTCCATGTTAGCTTGATGATGATAATGAAATATACAAATGTTATGTGCACATCCTTTACAAAGTTGATACTATTTTTGCTGAGAGGCTCCAGTATCAACACACTTTTTCCATGTTTTCATGAGATGCTGTATGCCACTCACATAAAATTCTTGGCCAAAGTGTCTGAACTCTTGATGCACACTATGGTTCAGCTTATCATCATCTGCAAAGTGACGTCCTCAGAGCACATCCTTTGAGGGGCCAAAAGTTGGAAGTTGGAGGGCACTAAATTGGGACTGTGAGGAGGATGATGGAGAAGAGTACACCCAACTGTTGCAGTTGTTTTCCTTTAGCGCAGACTTGTGTGCTGTCTGGTATTGTCGTGAAGGAGGAGGACTTGATTCATCTTCCAGTTTTGATGAACCCTTTGAATTCATTGTTTTGACTTCTTTATGTTTGCATGTATTGCCCTGAATTGATTGTGGCACCTCTTTCCAAAAATGTAACTAACAAGATTCCTTCACTTTCCAAGAAGACACTAGCCAGTACTTTAGCCACAGAAGTCTGTACTTTGAATTTTTTTCCTTGTGTGGTGATGACTGGTGGTGCCATTCCATTGATTGTCTTTTTGTCAGTGGGTTGTAGGGCTGAGCCTGGGCTTCATCATCAGTAATTATTCTTGACAGAGAAGCATCTCCATGCTTCTCATTGCAATGGAGAATTCTGCACAGATGTTATTTTGAGCTGTTTGGTATTTGAGGTGGGCATTTTTGGCACCCACCTTGTGCAAACTTTCCTATACCCAAGTTCTCTGATGATGGCCATGTGCCATTTTTCCAGTCTGTATTGTGGCACACAGTTCATGTATCATGATACGGTGGTCATCCCAATCAGCACATCAACCTATTTGTTGGTTTGCATCATTTCTGCCATGGCTGGTTCGCTGCTGTGGGCCTTGTCATTGTCTGTTTCACTGCTCTTGAAACAATGGGCCCAGTGTCTAGCTGAGCTAACATCTATGGCATCCTCACCATAGACACTTCTCAGAGTCTGTGAATCTCTCTTGGACTGGAGCCTTCCAAAGTAAATTAAGTTACCACTCTGTGCCTGGTATGTACGTTCACAGCATCTGCCATTTTACACTACTGCTGTTTGCACTAGGTTCATCCTGTACTAATGCTTGAAACATTGTATGGTGCCCAGATCAAGATGTTAACATGTTTATGTAGTTTTTTGGATAATACACAACATTTACATTCCTGAGAGATGATGTAGTGAGTAAAAGGAATAATAGAAATATGTGGAATTAGTTTACAAACTCTGCTACCCAGAAGGAGGCAGCTTGTCCAAAACATTTACATGCCCTATTTACCTGTGTATCAAATTGCAAGTAATTATATCTCGTACTGGTCATTATGTCACGTGAGTTCCAGACCCTCCTTTTGTTTCAAGTCATCATTGTTTGAACTTGCTCGACTCCCAGACTTCGCAGATTTTACGGTCATACCTGAAGATGCAGTGCGTGATCGAGGAGCAAGCTTTGCAGTCAGTGAACCTGATTGTGTTCATGTTGTGGTTGACAGACACTTGATCACAGGCCAGAATGAAGCATCCACACTCACAGCTGTTCAGAATCTTGTACTGCTATGCAATCAGAGGTAAGAATTCATCATTCCCATACAATTATTTAAATATGTGTACTTAGTATGATAATATAAATGTGACAAATGATGGAATGATTGAACTTGAAAAAGTACTATAAGGTTACAGAGTGAAGGATAAGCTCAAGCAGTGGCATGTCTGAGTTGCATTTGAAAGGTGCTGACCTCAGATCTCGCACCCAAACATAATGTTCAGTTTGATGTGTGAATTTTTCTCATCTCTCCAGCCGAATTCTAGGATAATGTCTTAAATTATGCTGTCCTTTAATATCATCTCCAGTTTATTATTCATTAGTAGTTGTGACATTCAGTGGCACATAGCTTGAGCTACTGGTACTGTTATTAACCTTTAAAGTATAGAGATTTAAACTCAAATGTAGTCACTGATGGTTGGGCTTTCTTTTGCTGTAAATTGCCATTAATGCACCTGTGGATATTTTGCATTGTACTTCATTTTTAATTCTAAACATTTCTTTAAAACATATACTCTTAGGAATGAATCCATCTACTTGTTCCCTAAGTTTTGAAACAGTCTACTTATTTGTGGCTTTTCTTATGCCAGAATAAAGAATAGTAGTTGTGTTTGATGGGTAGTAGCGATTTGTTATTGATCCACCAACACAACAGGATATATTCCATTAAATTAGCTTCAGTCAGTACAGTACACCAAAATAAAGAATAGTAGTAGTGTTCAGTGCACAGTAGCGATTTGTTTTTGTCTTAGTTCATTATCCTTTTTAAATTTGTTCAGGAGCAGTTAATTTCAAATAGCTGCTTATGTCAGTCAAATACACCGTGCTACAAAATTTGGAGGTGACTGTATGTGTATGTAACAAGTTGTGTTAATCAATAACTGTATCTGGTTCTTAAAAAACAACCACTTATTGGAGTGCTAAGTGCAAGAGTTCATATTCAATCTCAAAATCAGCAGGGGGATCCAAGCAAACCTTCCTTGAAGTGTTGACTGGTATATGGCACCAAATGCAGATATACTTCCTTCTACTGTAAGGATTTGTGTGTGACTTTAGAGTACTGTTGTTTCTTGTTTTATGCCTGTTTTCTTCTCACCAATTCAGCTTGTTTAATCAGGATAAAATATGTATGGCTGTCATACATGAGATGCATACACTACTGGTGTTCATTCATGTGTGTTAGGTTGTTGAAGTAGTGGTGTGATATAACACAACTGATTGTAGAATCAGAAGCACTATGAAACATTAGAATGCTATGAAGGGGCAGAATCTTTCCTGTACTCAGATTTTTGCACTTCAGTGACAACCGAAATGAACCCCGACAGATATGAAAAATTGGACCATCTGTTGAAAATACAAACTCATTGATTCATAAACTCAGTATTACAACCCATCTGGACATTATTTAATGGTATGTCTTTTGTAGAAACAACTTTTAAATGCCTGTTAAATGTCTTTTTTCCCTTGTTTTCCTTTCAGCAGCAGCATTGTCATCATTTCCTCTTTGGCCATGTAGTCTTGGAAAATCCTTCTAATCATAATTGCAAACCGAGCTTTTTCTTATAAATCCAAAGACTGGTCTGTTTGCAGCACATATCAAGGACGTATCTTCTTGTCACTGCGTAGCTATTTTTAAGGTCACTAGAAATACCTTTAACTCTTGTAATTATACTTGCTGACAGCTGCAAATCATTTATAACACATTGTCTCTGGTTTACTTGAAAAGCCATCAAAAAGAGGTTCAGTGCCAGAATAGAGGGTTTTTTTTTTAATTAATTCACCATTCACCATTTTGAAATAACTTTTTATTGTTGGCAAGAATGTGGTCTGTTTTAAAGGCAGCACTGGTCACATCGCAGGATCATTCCAGTGGCTTCTTCGGAAATCGTCTGTTGTGAAGCTAGTTTCACTGTTAAGACACTAATCTTATTTTTCAGAGTTTACTGTGAGGCAGGTAACTTTTGGTTAAAAGAACTGTGATTCGTTTGAAAATGCCTTTCAATATTTTATTTTTAAAGCATAACTCTAATCTTGCACAGAAGGCAAACTGTTTTCCTCGTAACTTTAATGAAACAGTATTCCGCCCTCCCCCACTTATCTTGGAAGTTACAAACGTGGCTTCTTACTCACACCAGGTCTTTATTTTAATGGCAAGTCAGAAATTCACAATTAAAAATAGAAGTAATAAATGGCCACAGACAAATGAGAGTGAACACTTGAAACACTTTTACTTTCTCTGACAGTTCGTATGACACTGACTGACTAGGATATGGTAGAAAAACCAACAATTGCATATAAATGTATAAAAGTATCTTGTATTTTAAATGTATGCCTCCTACCTGTGTTGGCCACTCTTGTGACCATCCTCAGGGAGGTGCATTCCAAAGGATATATTTCTGAAGTTTTTGAACCAATGCACAAATGTAAGATACGGAGTTTTAAAAATATGGTTTAATATATTTATTAAAATATAAAATACAGGTAAAATTTTTGTGATTAATTCAGGTGAGTAAGGAATGTGAACAGCCTGAAATGAAAGATAATGTGTGTGTGTTGGAGGTTATTAATACATAGGTAGATAAAATAATATTTTAGCTTGGAGATGAAGTGGCTGTCTGTCTGATACATACCAAGTAAAGCAGTAGGGATGTTTGGTAAGCAGGCCCCTCTGTCCTGAACTCAAACACTGAACACACGTGTGATTGAGTTGTGTATCATAAATGAGATCAAAGACAGGGTTAATTTCTTTCTAAGATTGTTCATTGACTATTGTATTACATCATTGAAAAAGCATAATGTAGAAGTTTTCTAATGAATTCATTCATTGACTTACGTGGGCACAGTGGCCAATGTGGAGTGTGTATGCAGATTGGGGTTATTGGATGTGATGTATCTAATATGTTCTTTATATCTGTGTCCTAAACTGTGACAAGTTTGACCTATGTAAGAGAGGTCACAGGTTACAGTGTCAAACCTGTGATATCCTTTGTAATGCATCTCCCTGAGGATGGTTGCAAGAATGGCCAAAACATGTAGGAGGCATGCTGTATTTATAATAAAAGATACTCTGATATGTTTATATGCATTGTTGGTTTCATTGCCATATCCTATCAGCCTAATGCATGGTCATGGGTTACTGAAAATTGACTGACTCACTATTTCATTGGGAGGATGGCAGTGCTTCTGATGTGGAACAAGGGTAGTGATGGGGAGGATTGTGCATGGAAACTGAAGCATTGGTAGTTTGTCAATGCTTTTGAGGTTTGACACATAGCTGTGACATCATTTTAAAATGCTGCGAATAAAAAGTCTTCTAATTTTTTATTAGAAAGTACTGGTAAATATGTCTTCTTGAGCACCATGGGTGCATGGCAAAGGGCTGATGGGTGCAGTGTGCACCCATATGTGCCTGTTTGGTGACCCCTGACTTAGAAGATATAAAGTGAAACCTGGGTTTTATGTTTCTGAGGCTCTCATTTAAAGTTAATGTAAATCTAGGAGAATGTAAGATAAGGAAATGAAAGTTTATGCAGCAAATGAAATGAACACACAAAAATGTTACTGTAATACATTGAACATGCAATCTCTGTCAGTACAGTACCTTAAAAGTGTAATATAGTTCACTGTTTTCACATGTCCTTTAAAGTAGATCACTGCTTCTTCACTTTCTGCTGTACCCTGTACACCTTATTCTCAATACTACTGAGGGCAGCCATCATCCACATATCAACATCAAACCTCATGAGTTGGTCCCTTGCAGCAACTTAGTAATTGTGGAACTTGCAGTCAGTATAATGAGTCACAGCCAGAGATTAATTATGAAAATAAAATTGTTTGCCATTTAAATTCAGAGTAAATTCAAAGATCAGCACTAAACACACATAAAAGGTGTTTCGTAACTACACAGGATTTGCACCAATATGATGCAGACATATTCTGTGATGCAGGGCTCCATTCTGCTGGTATGACCCTGAAGCCACAGAATGTGTTACAGGTCTTACATATAGCGCAAATGACATAGATAATCAGTAAGCATCACAGTTCAAAGGTAGTGAGCATACGTTAATTGTTAATTTATTTTCACATTCCATCAATCCAAAGATATGGAAATAGATTATAATTACACGTACAACACAACACATAAAAGTCTGTATAAATAAACACAATATGCATATAAAAGAGTGTGGAAAGAGCTGTTGCTATGTGACAATAACAATATTACAAAAAGTTCAAATTGACTGGAAATATAATAACCTAAACAAGGAATAAAAATTATGATAATTATAATTCCACTAACTTCATATTAATTACTGTGTGAAAGTAACCAAGATCATGACATGTTTTGATTAAAATATTCCTGCAAGCCATAGAAGGAATTGTCCAAAAGATGACTGTTTAAAGCTGTCTTGAAATGTTCCCCATCATTTGATAAGTCCTTGATGATTGATGGCAAATGATTATAAATCCTACTTCCTGCATAAAAAAAAATCCTTTCTGATATAATGTTAAATTTGCTAAAGGTAAATGTAAATTGGGATTGTATCATGTATTGATATTGCGAACCTCTAAATTGGATAGAAGTTGATCCCTGTTCTTAATAATAAATAAAAGTAAAGAGAATATGTACTGAGATTGTAGCGGTAAAATATTTAGCTGTTTAAACAACTCATTGTAAAAGTCCTTTCTACCAGAAGTCATAATAACCCTAATTCTTTTCTGAATTTTGAAAATACTTTTACTATAAGATGAATTCCCCCAAAATATTGTACCATTTGACAGAACTGAATGAACATGAGAAAACTAAGTCATTCTTAGTACTTCTAAATACATGAACAGTTTGACTGATCCAATAGCGTAACATGCTTTATTTAATTTAGAATTTAATTCCTCATTATATTTCCACAACCAGGAAGTTTCAGTAGTCAGTCCTAAATATTCGGTACTATGAATATTAGTAATGTGTTTCCAAAACGTATTTCGTTATTGATTTCTTGATTCATTTACTTACAAATTGCAAAAAATAAGTTTTATCATAATGACAGTAAATTACCCTGACATCATTCCTTTATTTCCCCTTAGACTTCATTAATAGTATTCCTAAATGCCAAGGGATTAACATTTGTAATCATAATACTCATGTCACTGGCGAAAGAAACTGGATTAGATTTATCTGATATAATTTTAGACTGATAGTTAATATATAAAAGAAAAAATAAAGGACCTATTTTCAAATCACGAGGAGCCCCATATTTCACTTGCTGCCATTCAGAAAAGTGTTTGATTTCTTAATATTTATTAATATTCTGGGATACCTATCTTGTAATTAGGAATTAATCAATTTGTTGGCTACACCCTAAATACAATAAAATCTTATTTTTGACAATATTTCATGATTTAAACAGTAAAATGCTTTTCACAAGTCACAAAAAACCACCAACCAATAATTTATTATTTAGTGATAAAAGTACATTATTTATCAAAATATAAGCAGCTAA
>Ga0131853_10005474_pt1 | contig 22896 bp, 10 predicted proteins | sample TergutLab28metaG_FD_92764 | JGI IMG/M metagenome (GOLD analysis project Ga0131853, IMG submission 92764) | Labiotermes labralis P1 segment gut microbial communities from Petit-Saut dam, French Guiana - Lab288 P1 (version 2) (version 2) | ecosystem: Host-associated > Arthropoda: Insects >...
AGAAAAAGTGGCTACAACACGTACAGAGGATGGACACAAACAGACTACCAAAACAAGCACTACAATATAAACCAAAAGGACGAAGGAACATAGGACGACCGAGGAAGAGATGGAGGGACCAACACCATTTTAATGATCAAGGAACAGGAAACACGCCTAACACTTCAGGAACTTGATGATGATGATGATAATGGACAACTACATGTTTCGGCCTGTACTGGCCATCTTCAGGTTGTCTTAGGGGAACTTAAGATCTTACTAAAAGCACGCACGCTCACGTGGTGTAGAGATCTCTACATACGGACCTTATTAGTAAAAACAAAGACAAAAACAGGAATCTAATAAACACAACGTAAAAGAACAACCGATACAGAAATAAAGCTATTGTGAGGGTGTGTTCGGCAGGTATGAGAACTTCATACCTGCCGAGCACACCCCCACAATAGCTTTATTTTCTGTATCTGTTTTTGTTTTGTGTTTTTTTTATTATATTCCTGTTTTGTCTTTGTTTTTGCTAATAATGCCCTATGTAGAGATCTCTACACCACGTGCGCGTGCATGCTTATAGTAAGATGTTAAGTTCCTCTAAGACAACCTGAAGATGGCCAGTACAGGCCGAAACATGAAGTTGTCCATTATATAGTCATTAAATACACCTCATGTGACACAGTTGTGTTTGACTACATACAATTTTCCAAGTTCCTAAGTTAGAATTTCTATTCTTGCGTCCTATTGCATACGAAACAGGGAACACCCAAACATATGAAATGCACTACTCATTGCTTTTGTCAATATGTGCTGTAGCCATTATTGTTACAGAAATTTGCAAGCATTCTGCCAGAGTTCTTGGATGCGACTTGAATCCTCATTTGCTGGTGTATGATGTATAAATTAACTTTGATTTACTAGTCTGAAAGTTATTAAATTTCGCGTACATATTTTATATGTGTGTTCATCTGACCCTCAAAATAAACATCGGATTATTTCCCTGAAGCAGATGAATTGTTTGTTCTGTGCACTGGAGGCGAAATGTGTTCTCTGTAATGTATGAAATAAACTCTAATTTATCGTAGATGAACGCCGACATTAAAAGGGCTCGTATTTCAGTTAAAATATTCATGTGTTGGTGCAATGTTAAGGAAAGCCCCAGCATGACGGCCAAAGGAAGCGCAGTTCTCGTGTGAATCACAGTGTTAATATCCAGCATTATTCTATGCAAGCAACGTATTTCCTTGAGCATAATTGACAACCTGACAAATTTCTTACATTCGGAGTGTTTGCACTTATCAACATTGTGTCACTGAGACATCTTTTCCAAGCAGAATTGAAAGGAAGAGGATTTACTTTCGAATACAGACACTTGTGTTTCGCACTCTTTCCACCTCCTGTCTTAACAACATTTGGCGCTTATGTTTTGCTTGGAGATCTCCTTGGGGTGACCCTACTACTCGTCCAGCAGCCCCTTGTTAACAGGCTAGCTATATCTCCTATTGAAGAGTGTGGTAGCAAGTGATACAGTCTGAATGCTAACTTTAGAATAGGATCTTTTCTTCTCGAATCTACCCTGTTTCTCTTACTCCTCTCCCCACTCCCCCTACTCCCCTCCCGATCCTGTCACGATGGAGCGGAATTTAAGGATTCGAATGAACTGACTTTGATGGAGTATTTGCAATCCAGTGAAGTCATTCTTTGCCTTAATTCCCAAAGTCCTTTTACCAGGAAGTACCAGTTTTTCAAATGACGTGCTTGAGGTACGACGTTTTTCATGAGGGATTAACACATTCACCATGGTGACGCAAGTTTACTTTTCTTCGGTTTGATCACTAGGAATGTACGTGCGAGGCGTTGGAAACCCACCGTAGCAGAGACCAGAGATTCAACACTAATACCATACCCCGCCACGAGACACGATCTTGAGTCAGTTCCTTCCATTTTCAAAACTTGCAACCTATTTTCGAAAGGTTTATAAATTAGTCTTACAAATCCTTCTTGATCTCCCAAATGGATGTTGCCGTAGATACTTCCCTACGGAAATTATGTGTATATTTCTTGTTTTTCCCAACCAAATAAATTGCCCATCTCAATATAATCTTCTACATTTCTGTGGTCCAATGATAGTTGGGGACCTTGTATTAAAAAAAAATTTAATTTTGTTCTTTCTGTAAACTAGTTGGATGTTTGGCTTATTAAGTCTGTTCCATTAAACTCTCACCTAAGAATTGGAATTTCTGTTTTCTCTGTAAAGATCTTAATTTTACCAACAAAACTCGGTGCCAGTATTGGCAGTACATTCCTCCATATTCTTTATACACACGTATCAGTTTTTCTGATAGTAAACCATTTCTCATATGTTCTAGGCTGAAATCTTTTTCCCTTTCTTACGTTTTGTTAATTCCGCAAGTGGTCTATGACGATTTTTCTATATGTCTTTCCATTACTTTCAATTGCTCCAAACATACTTCACAAGCCGTTTCTCTACAAAAACTTTGTGTTCTGACGTCAAGGTGAGACATCAAGTTTCAGTAAACACTTGAGAAATTATTGTGTAATTGTCAGGCTTTCTAGTTCATTTCACAATCGACACCAGATGCACCATTTTTTTGCACTTATGACCGTAGGCGGTGGGACGCGGGATTTCCCACTCATTGTGAATGAATAGATTGTGGATCAGATGACTAAAGTATCTTGGTTCTATTTCCGATAGGAGTAACGAATTTCTTCCTTCTCCAAAGCGTCCAGAGAGGCTGTGGAAACAACCCAGCAACCTATTCAGTGAATACCAGAAGCTGTTTACCAGGGTTAAAGGGGGCCGGACGTGAAACCCGACTCATTCAACCACGGGCTGTGTTTTCTCGTCGGCTCGTCAGTGTGCGTCGATTCAAATAAATGAATACATTCATTTTCAAAGAGTGAGTCATCGTAACAGGAATGGTCACACAACATCGAATAGTATCTCATAAAGGTTGACAGCTTTTATTTCAAACGTTTATTTAATGTGGAGCAAAATAAATTTCACGCCAACAGTCTCCCGACTAATCCACTAATATCGGAAACTTATGTTTTTTTGAAGACCCAACATCTCGTTCAAAATCCCAAAACTGTAACCCAAGCCGGATTGTATCAACCTATTTTGTTAGATCTATTTTAATATTGGACTTACATTTACGTCTAGGTCTTCCAAATGGCATTTTCCATTAAGACTTTCGGGCCATGTTTTTCTATAAAATTTTCCATATTTGTCGTGGATGATAAGTGTCTCACCTATTTGGCCTTTCTTGGTTTCTTTAACATATATAAGTAATATTTTGGTGGAATGTACGAACTGTGAACCTCCCTATAACAATTGTGTTGGGCCTTTTGTCAACTTTCTTGTTGTAATGTTCTTTTATGGATATGGTAAAGTAAAGTGATCCCATTACAGGCCCGGTGTGGCCCAGAGGGTGGGTAGAGGTGTAGCTCTACTGTTCCATGACCGCGGCACTAGAAGGGGGTGAGTGGTCAGCAGCACGCCCCGGCCGCACTTTACCCCCGGGAAAGACCCGGTACCCATTGTACAGGAGGCTGGGTGGGCCTCAGGGCCGGTCTGGTTTATGGATATGGTAGGAAAAATAATTTCTTTCCATGCAAAGCATTTTTCTAAACTTTTCAAGTGTGCATTATATATATATATATATATATATATGTGTGTGTGTGTGTGTGTGTGTGTGTATTTATTTATATCTATACACGTATATATCCTTAACTTTTAAAAACAAACCTCTCTGACCTTCTGATTGGTTCTTTCGGCGAAGTATTTGTACTTACGGGGGAATCACAAAGCGCGTTTTAAGTTTTTGCATCCGAAGCTCTAATGAGATTCAATTCAGTGAATCCCTTTTTAGGCGCGTTCGCAATATTTCGGAAAGCGATATTAGCTTCGTCATGTCTGTCCGTCCTTTCGTCCGTCTGTCCGAATGGAACAACTCGGCTCCCACTTGACGGATTTTCACGAAAGTTGATATTTGAGTATTTTTCCAAAATCTGTCCAGAAAATTCAAGTTTTATTAAAACCTGTCAAGAATAACTGGTACTTTACATGTAGACCAATATACATTTTTGATCATATCTCGCTCAATTTTTCTTAAAATTAAAAATATTTCAGACCAAACTGTAGAGAAAATCAAAACACTCAGTGTGTGTTCAATAACTTTTTTTTATTGAAAATATTTCCTTGTATGAGACAATGTTTAAAAATATTGTAGACCACAGGTGACAATATAATACGGCGCATGCGTATTGCATGCTGATAACTAAAGGCTACAGATACATACTGAGAATGTGCAATACTTATTGCGTTTCCACTGCAACAGTGGTTGCACGAACGCGCCTTAGTGTTACGTTAGACGCGCATTACCTCTCCTGTTAAATATTATAGCGTTTAGACTTACGCAATGGAATAATTAGTGGATAGTCAGCAAGTGATTTCGGTTTACTGGACAGGCTGCGAAACGGATCATTGACAAAGAAATGTTAAAAATAATATGAAACCTGTGTCTACACCTAGTTTCGTAGGTAATTTAGAGTATCTTGCTATGAAATACAGAAATCATTGGGTTGATTTACCTTGTATGAGCAATAGGTTAGTGAGGAGACCATGGGCGCCTAGGAGTGAGCAGATACACTTCGTCCAGATGACTAGAAACCTTAACTGGACAGCATAAATTTCAGAAATTTCAAAAGAAAATACTTTGCTGTATAACCATGTTAAGGTTTGAAAACCACGCCACTGTGCGGATGTAAATAAGAAATAGGCCCATTGTTATACAGCTACCTACACAGAATGTTAATGCGCGTGCATATTCGAATGCCTTCATGCACGAAGGTTCTAGTCATTAGCCGATGTGTAGTATTTCATACTTCTTGTTGAGTTAGACACGTTTTAATACTGCCATATTTCTAAGCTAATTTAATATAAAGCAAAGTGCTGGATATAGTGCCTAAATAGTCATGTTACAAAAGTGAATTTTAGTCCATTCTCTAGTCGGCGAGGCTCGCTGCACTGATGTCATTTGCGTGTACAATAGAGTTTCAATGTAAATCAAAAAGAAAGAAAGGTTGTTATGAATGTAGTGACACTGGTAGTTGTGTAACATACCCGAAGTACACTTAGCATCAGCAGTTCTGTACGTGCTTCAGAAACCCATACAAACATCACGCACAGTATCCCCCGGAACGACTCACAATATTTTTATAGCTCCACGTGGTGGCTAGAGTTACTTATATCTCGTTTTGTTACATTGTTATCGGGACAGGTGTTACAACTTCGCTTCATTGTATTAGAATTGTAAATAATAATAATAACTGAAGGTTGTGTAATGCACAGGATCATTCTCATCTGTGCTTGTGGGCCCCTGGCATTTCTTCCCAGTTGGAGGAGAACAAATGATTAGGGGGGCAAAGAAATAGACTGGGAAGAGGAGGAATTAAAGGAGGAAGGAATACAAACAAAGCAGTTTTAAGAAAAGAGTGAAGTGTAAAGTAAGTGATAAGAAAAGATAGAAGGCAGAAAGAAGGGAGGAACAAAGAAAGTTGAATTATAAACATCGACAGCTCTTTTCCATCTTTCAACTGGTTTTATTAGATACCAATATATACGGGACCTCTTTGAACTCCACACAACGAAGAAATCAGGCATTGAATCGTCCACTCTCTCATCACCGACACTAATGTCTGTATTACCAATTTTAACTATTTTAAATAATGTGTTTTTATATAGTACCTGCAACGCAACATGACAAACTGTCATATTGAGATCTGGGTTCCAATAAGGCAATTGTTTATGTATTTCCTTTTATATTTTACACAACTTTTAGTGCCTTATGATGGCTTACTGTTAAGTCGAAACATGCTACATTGCTAAATTACAGTAAAGTTAGTTGTGTTGGTTGTCTTTGCATAATTTGATTTAAAAAACAGGATTTCAACTAAAAAAAAAAAGAAAGATAGGAAGTAAACGCAAGAAAGCGCGAAGGCAAGAAGAAAGGATAAAAATAAAGGAAAAGGCAGGAGAAAAGAAAAATATTAGGCTTCTAATGAAAATAAACTATGGTGTGTGAGTGGGAAAAACTGAACTAGGACCGCCGGTATTGGGGGAGGGGGGGGTGTTTCTGATTATTCGGGTCAAATTTAGCTGCTTCAGTTCTCTTGACTTATTGAAACTATCAGCGTATTCAGGAAAGTCTCACAGATAAAAAGACTACCGTGTTTACACAAGTTAACATTTTCACAATCATTTGGTTAAAATACCATGACCTACGAACATAGTGGCGTGTAGAATTTTACAGGCTAGAACTTGTGTAAGAGTTTGGTGCAGCCCCTTTGCAGAGCATTCTAGCCGATAAGTGTAGAAATTCGATGTGACAGCTGGTATCAATCTTTAAAAACACCATCACTGTCCCTCTTCCGGTTTCAAACACAAGCGAACCGTTCGACCACCCTCAGAGCACCACATCATCACCAGTGGGCCACATCAGCAGTAGAGGCGATCTCACGGCCAGACTTGGTCATCTGGAGACCATCAGTTTTAACATTTCTCTCCCATACAAATAAGAGAAAATTGAAGCTTTGGCACAGCTGTGAAGGACAACGACGTGTTCGAGCCCTTTTCTTCTTCTCCAAAACAAACACACATTCCGTTTATCTGAAATAAACTTCACATATTTTAACTGACATTATAATGCATGAAGGAAGAGGGATGAAAATAGCATGAAGAGAAACTTAATAATTTGTGACGTTCGCCTTTTTCTATCAGATTTGGGGGGGGGGGTTTGAGGGAAATAAAAGGGGTGTGGGGTAATTTATTCTTCTCACCAATTATTACTGGACTTAGCAGTAGGAACTAATTCGAGGCTGGAGACAAATGCAAAATGAAATGCTCCGTAATCCATTTCCTTCGTCATACATTGTTGGACCTAAAAGGAAGACGTAATAAGGGGCTGCAGAAAATTACTTACCAAGGAATTACATAATTTGCACTCTTTAGCAGTTTTTATTGCACCTAAGGGGGCAGAGAGGACATTTGAAAAAAAGAAATTTATATGAAATTTCATTTTATTTCAACTCGCGTGCATCATTATGATCATTACGAGAAAGTAATATAGATATATAAACACACACAAGATTTCACCTCGTAAATCTGAAGGGAAGATCTTATCACGAGGTTTTAGTTTAAATATGAAGATAACATTAAAAATGATCTTACAGAAAGAAGAGCGCGGATGGCTACATCAATTGAGCCCGGGTTTGAGACCAAAATCGCCCTCTTGTAGATGTGATAATAAACTCTGGTCCCTTAAACTTAGGTAAGAACAGATGAGCAACTGTAAATTTATCAAGAAATATTCAACATGTATGCGTCTTGAAAGACTGGAGCACTTGTCAGTTAGATGTACAGTTCATATGTATATAAAACTATACATACTGAGTGTTGAAGGTTTTAAGATTTTTTAATTTTAACTGGTAGACCTATATATAATTTCAGAAAATACGTTAGTCAAGATATTAAAATAATGAGCAGTTTATTGTCTAAATGTCTGAAATTCTACACAGCAAATGTAAACAATAAGGGATCCCATACTGTGGCACTGAACATGTCATGTCCATGTACTGAAATGTCTACCTGATGATGGTTACTGTAACCGAAACATGTAGCAACCTTACATTATTGAATATATTGTTGTGTTTTGACTGAAAGATATTTTAGTTAGTAAACATTGTTGCTGAGCTGTCGATCTTCTAACGAACCCTCGTTAGAAAATAAGTATTCATTAGAATATCTGGCAGCATTAGAGAAGCAGAAATTGGGGCGCGGAGGATATTACGTAACGAAGATATTCCACTCACCATGGTGACTTTGTAACGTAATGGGCGACTAAAGACTCGGTGCTCGATTCTCGAAAAAGTCAGAAATAATTGTCTTATTCATAGCGTCAAAATAGGCTCTGGAGCGAAACCAAACTACCTGAAATATAACGAACTTCTCTCGCCGGGGCTAAAAATGCCGAGGCGTGAATCTTACAATTTCCGCCACACACACACACACACACACACACACACACACACACACACATATATATATATATATATATATATATATATTGAAAAATTAAAACACTTTTAACATTTTGGTTATGTTTTCTGTTCCTTAAAATTGGATGCTGTCACAAGCACATCATTATACCGTCTTTTGGGGGTGGGGGCTTATTTTATAGTGAGTGTCACAGGCCTGATGTTGGTTACTTGTAACCGAAACATGTAGCAAACTTCACATTATTGAATATACTATTCTGTTTTGACTGAACGACACTTTAGTTAGTACTACAACACAACGGGATGGCTTCTATAAAAAACAGTGGTTAGCTTCAGGCGGTAGGTCCAAGCCGGGACCGCAAAAAGAATGAAGAAAATTATTTGAGCCATTGAGCATGTTGATGATAATATGGGCATCAATAAACGTAGGCGTGTTAGCAGAAAGATTCTCCGTTGCTCTTTAAACAGAGGAGTTAAGAGTTGTACGACTGACGCACCGGATTTCCTGTCTCTTCTGTTATTTCGCCGCACGTCCTTTGTTTCTCTTCTTTGTCTCTGGTGACCGATTCCGATTGGTTTCACAGGTGAGAAAATACATGCCCATTTCTGCAACTATGTGCTAGATACGGAACAACTATAGAATACCAGATGCTTTAATAACATCCGTTTGTGTGAGACAGAATATTTACATACGGATCTAAAGCTGAAACTATGGGAATGCATAGCCAGGCCAACATTGACATGGAATGAGTACTGGAATGAATACCCCCTATATAAAACTTTATATGCTAACATTTCTAATCCACATACTTTTGCTTATTAACCTTTATAAAACTGAAGAATATAAGATCGTATCTTAGTTCATATGGTTATTAGATTTGCACTGCCAAATATTCTGTTTCATATCATGGAAGACCATTTCGGATTTGTGGTGGGCAAAGTAGAAATTGGCGGGTTTCTTTTGAGTAATTCGATTTCCTCTATTAATTATAATTCCACAGTTCTCCACGCTTATACATTCATCTACACTCGATGTTACGTTGCAGCATTCTAGGCACTCGGAGCCTTACCCTACAATCAGTTAATGGATAATCTCTTTTCTACTGTGTGACACTGGGTAGCCTGCAGAAATTTCCCATCTCTGCGGATGAGCCCTGAAGGTTAGGGCACTGCTTCCATCAATACCTCGTCAAATATGTACAGCGGTACACGGCGTCACAAACCAGAAGACAGTACCCATTTTAGTAGTGTTTCTGAACCTATGGGTCGCGACCGAAGTTGGGTAACGAAGCCATTCTTAGTGGGTCCCGAAACAATTTCGTGAATCCTTATGTAAATTCTAATATGTTTCTCTTCATTTCATTCAGTCATTACAATATCATATTCGTTTTACTTATTCATATTTTTCATTTTACACCTGTGATTATTTGTGACTCCGGGAGTCGCAAGAGAAAGCTGTTGACCTGAGTTGGATTGTGGCTCAAACAGATTGAGAAACACCACTTTAGTCACAGTCGTGAGGATCTCGGATATCGCTTATGCACTTACAAAGACATAAACAACATAATTTATGTTAAAATTTATCTAAGACAGACAGTAACGAGCCTGGATGAAACTCGTAATGAGGAACTTGATGGTAATTGCTCAGAGCCAGATAGTAGCAGCTTCAAGGCAAGGACTGTAAGATTCACGTATAGGGAGGCGGAAGAGTGTTTACAACAGTTGGGTCTGAAATCGTAAGAAGAGAAAATTAGGCGGACCTCGATGTAAGTGGGGGATAAATTTAAAGTGATTTTTTTTAGCATGTAATGTTTTGGACTCAGCTCAACAGGCTCAAAACATAGTCCAATCACAAGCTGTTTTGAACACGACGATTAGCCTGCCAGCTACGTCAACTTTTGGGAAGCAAAACACCTGTGAGAATTACAAACTTCGCATAGGAATTTATCTTATTTATGTTGCGTGGCTGCAGGGTCTTCTTTAATTTCACGGGTTATTACTGTTATTAATATTAATAGTATTTTATATATTGAGATGTTCAGGCCCTAATATAGTAATCCTATTTCCGATAAAAAAAATACTGCTCCTTGTTCCAAAATATTACACACAAACAAATTTTCTTGACGTTTCGCACAGAGCACCGTTTCATCCAGGTGGTTCGAGAACTGAAAAAGTTTGGAAACTGTCAGACCAGAGCCGTAAATGACTGCAATATTCCATATACAAATATGAAACTATTCATTTGCCGGTGCTTGTAATTTGCTAACTGCGCAAGGTCTGAAATCTACCTTCCCTTAAATGCGTTCTTGGCAAGTTTCCCTCTTTTCTGATTATAGATGAATCTGGGTGGGCTTCTCAGATCCTTGTACCAATCAATCTGGCTTATTGACATTTCGATAAAGTAACAAATTAGTGTGAGCAAAATAAATGTCATGTTTTGAATAATAACCTTCCAAAGAGATTCTGCAAGACTGCTACTTAACTATGCTGTCTGTTACTAATTTTGTGTAAGGCTGGTGTGAATTGATGGATTGCATTGTGTTTAGTAAGGATATGTTAGACTGTCGAGCATTGGTGTGTAGAATGATGAATTTTATGGTTCCATAAGAGCAAGGGATTTTTAACCAGCTGGATAATTGCAGGAATGGCGAATCTTCCACATGATGCTGCAGATTGACGCAAAGATTATTTACTGCTTGCTAAGAAGTTCCATCCATTCCAGTTGCTCCAACACCGTCTGGGCAAAGAGAAACACCCGATGCACATTTGTGAGACAGTTCTTCAATCAGTGGCGTGTAGGAATTCTTTTCTGAAAGAAGTGAATTTATTTAACGGATGGCTTTTATGTCTGTATATTTCACTCTTCAAAGTAATGGATCGTTCCACGTGTAATGTAATTTTGTTTTATTGAGTTCTCTTTCTGTGATTTAACTCTTCTCTTTCGTATGCGGGTTGGATACAAAATTTAAGAACAAGAAATCAATTTTTTAAGTAAAAGAAAATTTTGTCTTGGTGAAGTAATAAATGGTCAAGTATCCCCAAACATTATAGTGAAAGAGAAACCCTGTAATCTCCGGTGCCAGCCAGTTTCTCAGTCGGTGTCAGGCAATATGTCAGTCGGTGTCAGACAATATGTCAGTCGGTGTCAGCCAATATTTCACTCTTTGCCAGACAGTGGCTCAGCAGATGTCAACTGAAATGTAAGTCACTGGCAGCCAGTCGATACCAAACTCAGTACCGGTTCCGTTGTTTTACATTCCAAAACTATCGACTCTTCATTAAACATCCCCCCCCCCCATGGTTTGGCCAAAAATATCAAACGCTCGGCCGCAGCAGTTGAATTATAAGGTGTACTGCAGACAGAGAAAGTCCCATGTAGTGTAACAACTGCTGCAACTTACGTGACAAAAATCGAAGGAAGTTATTAATGTAAAGTACGTACTTACTTACTTACTCCATGGTGCATAGTCCTTCTTGAGAAGCTAACTGGTTTGCAACTAGTCAAGAAATTCCCCGCATTTCACGGAACCCGAAGGTTCATTACGCACCCACAAGCGTCCGCCACCTGTCCCCATCTCTAGATATAGAAACCCTTGAGCAGGCAAGGTTTCAGTGCATGATTATTAATAGGCATTGATATTGACTCTCCTGAATATTATACCACTACTCTGCGGCAGTAGTTTTGATATTAGTTGTCTGAATAATGCATGATTATGTTTAGCTAGCGGCATTCCTTTTAGTATTCAGGATAATACATCAGTGTAGTGATCTATGTATTAGTTCTATTTTCATTGACTGAATAATATACCAGTAGATAGCAGCTTTATTTCGAATTGCGAATAAGATATTAGTACAATGAGCTAGTAAAATTGTTTTGAGTCGCCTGAATAATACAGCACTATGCTGAAGTAGTTGTTTTTCACAAATGATAATTTATTGTGGTATAAAGTAAAGTATGTTCTACTTTTCAACCAACAGCGATAAAAAATGACGTATTATCACCAGAGTAGGAGGTTCATTATCCTAACTACGTGGACATGTGAAGGTCGGGGGTTCCCTCACATGCTTGGAACGCATTCTAGAAGCACTTTTAACTGCTACAGAATATACCTTATATACAAAGGTAAAGTTTTGTCGGTACACGCTGTGAAGGCACATACTGGAGTTGAAGTGTGGCCCGTTGCTTTATTGCCATACGCCAGAAGGTGCATGAGATCTTGACGCTCTGTCTGCTCTAACACCTAGGAAACTTACCAGAATTCTCCATTAGTTACGAGGTTGATTGGCCCTCAGAAAAAGTATGGAAGTTTGGATCAGGAAAAAATGCCTTGCCTGTACAGGGAATCACGTCCCGGTTCCTGGGAACCAGGACGTGGGACACAAATTTGGTTTGTATTTCTAAAATTTAATGTTAGAAGGTTGTGGTTGTAATTCCTTTCAGAAAGTCCCGTGTTTTATTCTGTGCCTGGACGCAGTCTGTCGTTAGCAAAATGTTTCATTTGCGGTCTTCAAACCCTCCAGCTAGCTGTCTGGACAGTAAAGTGGCCTTCTCAAACACAGTGATAATTAACACGAGTTACGATTCTTTGACAATCGACAAATTACTTTTCGCATACTTTAAAAATGTCGGACTGCTGTTTAGACGGCTGCATGCATCTAGGACATCCTGTAGCCGGCCAAATAGATGAAGGTTTTATTCGACCACAGAGAAATCGCTGAGTTGATATCAAATATCACCTTACAAAACACGAAAATGGGAACATATATATATAAGGCTTATATAAATAAAATATTTTTGTTTGCATGCGAGAGGTGTAATATTTATTGTATTTCTCATACAGTAAATAAGTTACATTTTGCGCCAATATGAGTACTGTTTCTTAAAATGTTGTGGTTTATGTGAAAAAGATAGCACTGAAATAGAATACAAGAACATCATAAGGGATATGAGCATTATAGAGGCTGTTCGTTGAAGCGTATCACAGTTTGTCACAGCTTAAATCTGTAATATTTGTTTTCTTTTCGTCTTTAATTGATGAAACATTTTAAAGTCTTACATTATGCTAGCGGGATTTAGAATCCCCGGGGTAATGCGCAGTTCAGTGTGAAATGATGGGGGATTGGTGATTTTGGACGGAAAATACGGCGAAAATGAGGTTTACAATCCACGTTTTTATACACAGAGTACAGTGGACCAGTTATCCATTCAAGACTGTAACTTAGGACCTTCTGGATACGTAGCAGCACTTTTGGATACATTTCTTTCCCTTTATCCCTTGGCACCGGAAAAGACATAAAACCACCAGCCTATGTCTTTTACCGTTACGTTTTAAAATATGTAGCATACAATAGGGATCTGGTGTTTGACCACATCAAACCACAAGTCGTGTCTTTGATATCGTGACAGCAGCGTGTAAGGACACACAATCTGACCACATAAAATTACGCCCGCAGTCTTCCCGACATTCCGGTGGGGGGGGGGGGGGGGGGGGGGGGGGGGTGTTCCCCCGCGAGGACAACCCCCCCCGCCTTCCCCCCGGGGGGGGGGGGGGGGGGGGGGGGGGGGGGGGATGTTTCCTCGAAGCGAACAATGCCTCACATCGTTGCGTATGCACATCTGTAACTCGTATGAAATATTGCAAGGAGAAATACAGTGTTACCGAAATCGTGTATGAAGACATAGCTGAAAGGTATTTTCTTTAAGAGTGTCGGGTAGTTGGTACAGGTGTGTCTCTAGAGAATGTTCAAGTCGTCCTTTTGGAAACTTTAGATACGGTGAATGAACTAGGCCTGCGCTGTTTCAGCCATTTCATTTCTAAATAAAAGATGTCTCATGTGCAAACAGAGTACCCTTATGTTTTGATATGATATTTAAGAGTGCTGTTCAAACAGAAACTCGAAAATCATCTTGGAAATTAATAACTTCCCCCCCCCTTTTTTTTGGAACATAATAATTTGTGGATTATCATTGAAAATTCAAATTAAATTCAAACGAAAAGCAGTTCAAAATGGTTAGAGGTCATTATTCCTGGATGACTGTTGGTTTATGCTTTACGTAACTTTACAGACCATTCATGATATTTAAACGCATTGTAGACCTACTCAAATTCAAGTGTTAATCAAGATTTTGTCTAACGTAGCTTACTGGTGTATTTTTCTAGCGATAACTCCTGCACTCATAAGTTTTCCTAGAGTTATTTAATGCGTTTCTTTATCTGTATAGGTCTTATGCTTGCGAATGTAAAGCTAATTGTGAATAATAAGTGGACAGATGTGTACGAAGCAGTTTTCGCTTGTTTTAAGGAAGAGCGCTCTTTTGAGCTCTTACTTTGGGATAATGAAAGAAACCGGACGATTTTTGTCATGTTTGATGGACTTTGGATCTGTAATCAATCTATGATATCTCGACAACAAACAAAACCTGCAGGTATCAATCCTGTAAATGTTACGCGCGACAATTTTTTTATATGAGAAAATGCTGCATTCCAGACTTTAATTTTTCAACAAGTGTGAATTTAAATGTTGGACTCAAAGGATTTAGTCCGGAAGAAATTAAAATTTAAACTTTATTACTTCAGAGAGACATTGAACTTTTAGTTGGTTATTAGCCGATCCCAGTGGCCGCGCGGTCTAAGACGTGGGTCTGCGGCCGCTCGCTTGCCGGTATTGTGGGTTTGAATCCCGCTGGGTGGCATGGGTATTTATCTGTTGTGAGTGTTAAGTGTTGTTTGGTAGAGACCTCTGCGACGAACTGATCACTCGTCCGGAGGAGTGTGGAACGTCGTTGCGTGTCATCATGAAGCCCCGGTAGAGAATAGGCCATGGTCCGCGATGGGCCGCAGTGCCACGGGAAAAAAAAATTATTTTATCTCTCGCATAAAAGAGACTTGAATGATTGTGAAGCCTGTACAGATTAACTGTGTCACTGACCATAGCGCTTTCTATCGGAATCACATCAGTAGACGCCCCCCTCCCCACCAGTTCTTTAACCCGCGGATAATAAAAATCTATTTCCCGAAACTCTTTGCTCATTTAATAGTAAAGACGATGGGAAAAGTCGAGAAATTGACTAATATTCATACTTGAACCGCATGCAGTACAGTAGTATCTAAATTACTGCTGCAAAGTACAGAACAATTATAGACTTACACATGTCACACTTCACAAATCAAAATTTTTTACTGTATGCAGTGGCGTAGCTAGGTTTTTATGGCGGCTGGGGCGAATCATTACAGCGACCGCCCGAACTTACAAAAAAAATCAATTATTTATTGGATGTCCTTTTATTCGGGTCAGAAATATAACATTTGTAGAGTGCTGAAAATATAATTTTTCGCTCGCCTTTTTCATTTTTCCTCCCATATTCTCTCCTCTTTTACTCTGCTGCTCGGGGCGACCGCACAACTCCCCCGGTCTCCTACCTAGCTATGCCAATAACTGTATTTTCTTAAATATTTACCGTACTGAATTACTGTCTTGTATAAAAGTTGTTCCTAGTGTGGTCTAGGCCTAAAGTTTTGTTAACATTTTAAGACTGACGTCCATCAAATTACATATAAAAGGTCTGTCATGCGTTCTGGGAAACTTTAGGTTTCCCTTATAAATCGCACCTTATTATTGCTCCCTATGGAAATAGCTGCTGTTAATTGTGAGAATTAAACAGTCAGTAAGTGCACACTGCGGCAAAATGCAGTCTTTCGTAGAAAGTGGCATGTATAATCACCACTGGGTTTTAAACTCGTCAACATGTTGTAAAATATAAATTTAACATGCGTTTTAAATTTATGTAAATATAAACAAATTCGACAAATTTTATTTCAGACTCCTTAGAAAAGACTTGATTCAAAGTGTGTTTAGTAGTTTCGGTAATGGAACACAAAAATATGGGTGGGTAGACACGGCTCCTTTTGTAATTTAGGCATTAACCTCGGGTTGTAGCCTTTTTCAAATAAGGGAAACAAAGCTTGAAAAGTATTGTTTTCTGCTACGTGACGCCGTGTAATTTAGGATACATACATGCTCTCCTTAGCTTCGGGTTAGAAAAGTGATATAACATATTACGCCTATCCCACTTCCTTATGGTATAATAAAGACTAGTCGCCTCAGACCCACAGAGTTCAGTCAAGATTGACTGTAAATAAATATTCCAATCTGCTTATTCATTTCTTCTGGGATGATACTACGATGTGCTAGTGAGAGAATAACTCGCGACGTTTAGAAGGAGCGTAGTGCCTACATCTGCAGGTTCAAGTAGGCCAGGAAGAGATCCTGCTGCAGGTTAGGTGCAAACAGCTAGAGTCCCTGTGCCCCGGATTTGGCATGCACTTGCCTTTCCCACCTCTTTGATTTGAAAGGGCCTCAGTTCTCTCTTGGAGGGCTGAGTGTCTGTTGTCCCCTCCTGTCCTAGACCCGATCCTCTCCTCGCCACTCTGCTGCGACTTCAGTACCACTCATCAGTTGTGCATGTGTGTTGAGACCAAGCCTTATTTGTTAAAGGCATTCCCCACTTTCAGCGGTCAATTATAACAGTTGCTATCAACTTGTATTATTATTTTTTCTTATTATATGTATGAACAGTTTAAAAATGTATGCACGCAAATTATTATTTGCTTCAGGCAGTTCATACACGAAGGATATTATTTGATATTGAAAGGTCTTTTTATCTACACTGCAGATGGTCGGCAAATTGGCGTAATGACAAACTGGGATTCAACAGTCGTGATTGCCCGAGAGTAGAAAAAAAAGGGTGGGGGGAAGTTTGTGTTCTTCGGTTTATAGTCATATTCCGTGGGTGTCATTGCCGATTCTAAGAATAAGCCAGTGGGCAAATATTTTAATAAGTACAGTAGTATGCCATGTCTGTAACGGTTAGCATGGACACTCAGAGGTCTCCTTTCAGCCTACAACACAAAGACAGTTGGAAAGTAAATGGTATTAACATATTCAGCCCGGCTGGACATTTATCACACTGACGCTTTAGCCCGTGGTCTTTTTTCGTCCAAAATGGAAGATTTTGGCCATCCATTGTCATATTAAGGGGCCCTGTTACTGCGGAACTGTTCGTTTCCAAATTGCAGATGGTGGGGAACTGTGATTATATTTAAGAGGGAGTTGCGGACAGCTGACAAGGGGTGGACCGTGTGGGGATTTCGGTGAACCTCGTATGTAACCTTTACTTAAAGAAATGGGGTGCGAATTCGTGCACACATAAGAGTGCCTCAGGACGTGGTTCGCAGTCGAGATCCAGTGAAATGGGTGATGAATTTTTGATGTTTTGCTGACCGTGCATCTCAATATAAGCTTAGCAATTAATGCACAAATTCTTGTTTTATAATAAGTTTATTATATTCCTCTACATGTTTTGAGCACTGATGTGCTCATCATCACAAGGTCAAATTGTATTACACAGCATCTTGTATCGTCACACTCTGTAGGTGGCTGTCCGATGCGCAGGTGCGCACCGGACGGCCACTTACAAGAATTTGTGCATCAATTATTAAGATGTGTGATGAAATTTGGGTTTCACAAACCCATAGCAATTTCAGTCGAAAATTCTACACGGCGTATGTGAATTTATTATTATAATTTTTTCTGGGATTCGTGTTTACAGATTGAACATGCCTCAGTATGGAATAGTACTGGGTTGTACATTTCATAAGCAGAGAGAAATTTTTGTTTACTGAAATGTTTTGTTACTCGTCGTTGGATAAAGCGATCGTGTTTGTTTGGAAGAAGTGTCCCGGATTTATTCCCAAAGAACTCAGAAAAGAAATGATTTGTATGACAATGCTGCCTACAAAACTCGAGGCTTTCATGGCGGTGAAAGTTTTTCTTTTGTGAGGTTCCGTGTATGAGGGCGTAACTACAACACATTCCCCACCGAATATTAAGTGATCACACTAAGGATAAGGTGGGTGGGGCATGTAGCACTTAGGGGAATGTGGCGTAAGAAATTTGGGTACAGGATTTTGGCGGGGAAACCTGAAACTAAGAAGATAACTGGAAGAACCACTAGGCGTGCATAGGAAAATAATCTTGTCGAAGTGAACCCGTGAAGTCCTATATCAGAGTCACTAAGGAAGTGTGAAACATGGCCAGTTGTGAATCAGCAAATAAGTGACCAGTGCTGTGAACAACGGGAGGCAACAGAAGTGAGAAAATTTAAAGAGAAGGTATGGGTCCAGAAAATTGAAATCATTAATCAGTGTAGTGGGATGTGTTGTGAACACTTCTCTTTAATCCTTGTTATGATGCTTCTTCAATTTCTAAATGGTGTAATTATCTTAACTGTAGTGTCAATAAATATTGTTAGTTTGTGAACCCACGGTCTAATCTGTTACAGTATGAAAAGCAGCTTAAATAAATGGAATAGACAGACGCCTACTGGATTTGTATGTTTCAGGCAGGGAGAAGAAAAAGACAATAAAATATCTAGAGTAGTCGAGAAACTCTTAACTGCAGAAGAACAACTGCATTCCATAAATTAATATGGATTGTCACATCTTGCAAATTTCGTAGGTGGTTACCGTCATTTTGGAAGAAATTTCAGTTCCCTCGTTTATGGCAGGAGAGCCGGTATTCGGTCTAACTTTCAACCCCATGACATCGAGGGCACGAAGCAGGATGGCCTTCATCAAATTAATTTAAAATGTGTTTTAAACTTCTCCTTTGCCCGACCAGTCCCATCTGCAGGGGGTAAGCTCATTTTCAACGTGTCGCCTCGTTTCTGTTTATTCTTACCCTTTCGGAAGAGGACGCTCGAGAGTGAATATATATATATACATACATATATAAATATAGACAGAGAGAAAGAGAGGAGAGAAAGCTTAAAACGTTTTAATGTATGAATATTAACTGAGTACTTTCAAGTAACTAAGAACAATTATTCCAGTCGTCTCACGTTTATTGATTTAAGGTGTGCAGTGCAAATGACATCACCTACCTAAATGACGCTTCTCTCACATTCTCTCTCTGTCAGTCTCTCTCTCTCTCTCTCTCTCTTCAGTTGCATGTGGAAACTCATCGGTATGTGCATACACCACAACGCTGATATTATACTAAGGCGTTGTTGCTATTCGCCATTTTATAAAGGATGAGACGAATAAAGACTTTGGCTAACAAGGGAACACCCAGGTCGCTCTGTCTTTGTCGTATTGATCTTACCGTGAATTGAATCGTGGTGTTTAAACCGTACCAGCCTGTGTTGAATGTAACTGGGAGGCAAACATTGGGATTCACAGTGTTAATAAGGTCCTTTGTAATGGGAATTTTGCATTGAATAGTGAAACTTATTGTAAAATGTATAACCGATTGTTTTATCTTTTGAGGCGTGGATTTATATTACGTATGGAAATACCAAATCTCTTTTATTTTAAGACTAAATGTGTTACTCTTTGTCTTAGAGGAACAAATATTGAATATTTGCTCAAGTATTTCCTGAAGAAATGGAATATGCATGACTCTTGTTTACTTTGTAATAATAAATTCATGAATTTCCTTTATTGCTTAACGCTGAGGTTTGTGGAAATTGTACACGACACTAAACCTGCACAGAGTGTTAACAGAGAAACTTGTGTGGAGGCCTTTGTACCACTCTTGTAGCGCGAATTATTCATGATTTCATTCAGATGGATTAAAATAAAAGTAGAATGATTTAGTAATATAAACAACCAACTAGATGCAACAATGATAATTGTATTAATAATTTAAATAAGCTCAACATGTTTCGGGCGATAATTTCGCCCATCCTCAGGAGCACTAGACTGTGTTTACAGCTTATGGTATAAAGCACCGACGTTGCACTTCATCCTGGTCACCAGCAGGCAGCATCATCAGGTCGAACTCAGTTCCACCTCATCCTGGTCACCAGTAGGCAGCATCGTCGGTGCTCTGTACCACAAGCCGTAAACACAGTCTAGTGCTCCTGAGGATGGGCGAAATTATCGCCCGAAACATGTTGAGCTGATTGAAATTATTAATAAAATTATCATTGTTGCATCTAGTTGGTTGTTTATATTATTGTATCAATGATGCACGGTCACATAAACATCAAACAGAATGATTTATAAAATATATGTCCAGACAATTTACCAGCAGTTTCAAGTCTTCTGACCTAGGACGCCATGTCATAGGTTAGAAAGTCCTCCGAAACGTCATGCTGTTTCGGAGGACCTTGCTGCCTTCCTGTTCATGATACAGCCGTCGAAGTCCAAGCAGTCTTGGACTAATTGTTGCCTGAAGACAGATATGTTTTCCCCATCCGAAACGTCGGTAAGAACATAATGACTCACACAGCGTCACACCAGTGTTCAGCAACATCGCTGTGATAAACTCAATATTGTTATGTACTTTTAGTCCGGAAGTATCCGTTTCGAATCTCGCTCGGGAATCGGTTATCCTAATGTGATCTTGTCAATTCCTCCAAAGGAATTACATGATATTTCCTACAGTAACCTTCTCCGTTCAAGTGCTTTCCAGTTGTTTTTTGGTCACTCCTAGCGTTCGGTTATCGGGGTCATTTTCGGCAGTCTAGAACAAACCACAAAACCTAAAAACTACAGTTACATTCGTCAGCGCATTGTAATATGGCCGCAAGGCATACGTCTCTCGGTGTCGGAATAATTGTCATATTTAATTACCGCTCGTCTTCGGCCGATTTCTCGACTTTAAGGGTGATCCTAACGCCCCTCTGCTCTAAGCCCAAGGAAACAACCCCCGATATCTCTAGGTGGAGCCCAGAGGCTTTCGGGATGTTTTGGAGAAGGACACAACTTCTTGTTTCTTCCGACAGTCAAACGCAGACCCCCACGTCCTCCAGTCCATTGCCTAACAAGTACACCGGCTCAACGTTGAACGTACATAATAAATTGTTTATTTTTACCGATCATATTCTATGTTAAACCCAACTTTAAAAAATTAGATAATATCAGACATGACGTGTAGCGGGAATGCAGGAATACGGGTTCGATTCTGGGCTGCGTCACGACTTTTGCTTACCAACAACAGCATTCAGACCAGCCATGTTATCCACAGAGTTTCGTATCAAGTGTGTATCGGGGATGTTACCTGAGGAATGAAGCTAGTGTTGAGATTAAGAACTGTCTAATATACATCTACAATCTCGCACTGGTCTACATGTTTTGATGCCTAACTAAAAGCCAAGGACATCTTTAGTGTTGTAACACGTAGAATGGATTCATTTTGAAAGACGGAGTGTAATTTTTTTTGTATATTCAAGTGTTTTGTTGAATCCTTATAAATCCCACACACACTGCAGTGCTATTGGTAAGAAGGCAGCCAATGGAAAACTTTACAAAGTGTTCTGCTAACCCTGGCGTGCTGTATATCCTCTTATTGTCTCCTAACTACTGGGAATGTTCTGATTTACGGTCCCAATAAATCCATCCTGTCGAGGTTCCATTCAGAATGTCATCCCACACTTTTGTGCCCTTGCATTTCCGATGGGACAGCGACAATCTTGTTTAAGAACATGTTTTCTGCTGGTCAAAATTTTCTTTTCGATTTAATTTTTGCTTCTGAAATAATACTGTACCGCTACAAGCATTCAGAACTAGACATTTCACCTATACGCACAGTGCATTTTTCCTTTAACATTGTTGAACATGAGAGACGGAATAAAAATAGCTGTTTTTCGTTTGGTTGGAATACATAATTTTTCAATAAAGAGAGACCAATTTGATGTCACTTGCTTTTTTATTTCATTATTTAATGCTCAACATGTGTCGGATGTTAATACATCCATCCTCAGGAGCCTGCGACTTATTTGTTGAGTTATTTCATGGGTTGTATTGCTCTGGTTCGATGCGTGTTGGTGTTACGTTGTGGTTTGGCTGTGGTGGTGTGGTATCCGGATGCAGGCTTCAGTCTGTATATATTAACATCTGAAACACGTTGAGCATTAAATAATGAAATAAAAAAGCAAGTGACATCAAGTTGGTCTCTCTTTATTCAACTATAAAGATGATGCACGGACCAATAAACATAAGATTCACATAATTTTTGGTTTCTAAAGATAGCAATGCAAAACTTTGCATATTGCATTGGGAGAAAATTTAGATTGCATGAATCTAATTCGTAATGTTGCGAAACAAGGGACCTTATATGGACTGGACACGCGGCTCGAATAAAAGAAGGAATATTTGTGGAGAAGTTAGGAGTGAAAACTCTTGCATATATTAGTGTGCATTGAATAAAGCTTTCGGTAATTCGTATTTGTAAATAATGAATTGGGAAGGTGTGGAAGAAAGTAATCATGGCCTAATTTGAGGCAGTATCTCTGAGTGGTGATAAGAGACTGAGAGAAATTACGAAACAGTTATAAGAACATGGTTGAAGCGCGAACGTCTGTGGTGGGTTCGGCACTGCGACGCTTATCACAAAATTATTAATAGTAAATTACATTTAAAACCCCACAGCTTTATCAAGGTAACCCTGTTCTGTGACGGAAAATAATAATACATCGGTCGTGCAATTCTCCGATAATAATGGGGTGAGTGAATTAATTTCTTTTGCCGCTAGTTTGTAAATACAACCTCACACTTTATGTTTCTAATGTGCGTCATCCCCGTTGTGTTTTGTTCAATAGTAAGGAGTTAGGTGTGTTAACACTTACAGTCGAACACAACTAAATTTTTTTTTAAATATACAGGAGTTTACAACAACAACAACATGTTTCAGCCCTGTATGTGGGCCATCATCAGGTTGTGGTTAGACTTAGAGCTTAGGCTATACTAGCATGCGTGTAGTGGTCTTGGGGCGTAATGGGGCGGGTTCGAACCCGCCCCATTACGCCCCAAGACCACTACACGC
>Ga0131853_10005476_pt1 | contig 22895 bp, 20 predicted proteins | sample TergutLab28metaG_FD_92764 | JGI IMG/M metagenome (GOLD analysis project Ga0131853, IMG submission 92764) | Labiotermes labralis P1 segment gut microbial communities from Petit-Saut dam, French Guiana - Lab288 P1 (version 2) (version 2) | ecosystem: Host-associated > Arthropoda: Insects >...
CAACGATGTTGGCGAGCGAATCTACACCCACAAGACCCTAGACGAACTGAAACACGCCATTGAACTAGTGACGGGCTAGGTACAGACACAGGGCGGAAATGTTGGTATCACTGGGGTTGCGGGCGGATAGGAACTATTAAGCATTTTCTACCAAACCCACCACCCGAAACACAAACGGAGGACACCATGTGCAATAACTGTGCTCAAAACAGCCAATATTGGAATGCTTTTGAAGATATTATCAAAGGCTATGATGGCAAGCGTTCCGAGTTAATCCCGCTGCTGCAAAAATTGCAAGACGCTTACGGCTACTTGCCGCAAGATGTCATCGAACGGCTCGCCGAACGCACGGGCATTTTCGCGTCACAAATCATGGGTGTGGTGACGTTTTATTCGCAATTTCGGCTTGAGCCGGTGGGCAAGCATATTGTTAAAATCTGCTTTGGTACGGCGTGTCACGTTATAGGCGCAGAGAATATCGCCGACGCGATTTGCCGCGAACTCAGCATTGCGCTGGGCGGCACAACAGAGGACGGCGAATTTACCGTAGAATCGGTTGCCTGCTTGGGGTGCTGCTCGCTCGCCCCGGTTGTTATGATTGACGACGAAACGCACGGACGATTGACCCCCGACTCGGCGCGTGAAGTTATTCGCGAATTTCGCACAAACGTATCGTAGGGGCGCGCACCCTGCCGCCCGCAAACAACAGCAATGTCACGGGCGGCAGAATGCCGCCCCTACACAGAAGGGAAAATCCATGAAAAACATCATCATCGGCCTCGGCAGCTGCGGCATTGCGGCCGGCGGCGTGAAAGTAAAAGAAGCGTTTAATGCCCTTATCGGCACAAGCACAAACATCACGCTCAGTGAAACAGGCTGCATGGGCATGTGCTACAAAGAGCCGATGGTTGAAGTGCGTGACGCTGACGGCACGCGCACCATTTACGGCGATGTTGACGAGGCAAAAGCGCGTGATATTTTTGAAACGCACGTTGTCGGCGGAAAAGTGCTGTCCGATTCAATCATAGATAACGATTTTCTTGTTAATCAAGTGCGTATCGTTTTGGAACGTTGCGGGGCAATTGACCCGGAAAGCCTTGACGATGCTTTAAAAATGGACGCTTATGTTGGCTTAGAGAAGGCCATTAAGCACATGACACCCGCGCAAGTCATCGAGGAAGTATTGGCGTCGGGGCTGAAAGGCCGCGGCGGCGCAGGTTTCCCAACAGGCATGAAGTGGAAATTCGCCGCAAACAACCATGCCGACCAAAAATATATTATATGTAACGCCGACGAGGGCGACCCGGGCGCGTTTATGGACAGGAGTATTCTCGAAGGCGACCCGCACAGCGTGATTGAGGGGCTTGCCATCGGCGGCTATGCCATCGGCGCAACAGTCGGCTACATCTACGTTCGTGCCGAATATCCCATTGCCATTCGCCGTCTGCAAATTGCCATTCAGCAAGCTGAAGAGCGCGGCTTTTTAGGCGAGAATATCCTTGGCACAGACGTTAATTTCAAACTGCACATCAAAGAGGGCGCGGGTGCGTTCGTATGCGGCGAAGAAACGGCGTTGATTGAGTCGATTGAGGGCAACCGCGGTATGCCGCGTATCCGTCCGCCATTTCCTGCCGAATCGGGACTGTTTGGCAAGCCATCCAACATCAATAATGTCGAAACGCTTGCAAACATCGGCTGGATTATCCGCCACGGCGCGGCAGCGTTTGCACAACACGGCACAGAGACAGGCAACGGTACGAAAGTTTTTGCACTGGCAGGCAAGGTTAAACGCGGCGGATTAGTGGAAGTGCCTATCGGCATGACGGTGCGCCAAGTTGTTGACGACATTGGCGGCGGCACGTTAAGCGGCAAGCCTGTCAAAGCCGTGCAAATGGGCGGCCCGTCGGGTGGCTGCATTCCGTCTGAACTGATGGATACCGTCATTGACTACGCCGAACTGGCCGCAACCGGCGCCATTATGGGCTCGGGCGGCATGATTGTCATGGACGAAGAAAACTGCATGGTTGACATCGCGCGATACTTTTTGCAATTCACACAAGCCGAATCGTGCGGCAAATGCACGTTCTGCAAAATCGGCACAAAGCGTATGCTGGAAACACTCGAACGCATTACACAAGGCGAGGGCGAAGACGGCGACATTGAAAAACTCGAAACGCTGGCGCATCAAATCAAGCGCAACGCCCTGTGCGGCCTGGGGCAAACAGCCCCCAACCCCGTGCTGACCACGCTGCGCTATTTCCGTGATGAATACGTCGCGCACATTGAAGAGGGCAAATGCCCGACCAAGCAATGCAAGGCGTTAATTCAATTCAGCATCGTGCCGAATAAATGCGTGGGTTGCACCATTTGCGCAAAAAAATGCCCGGTAGATGCCATTGCCGGCAAAGTCAAAGAGCCGCACACGCTCAACCAAGAAAAATGTACCAAGTGCGGCATTTGTAAGACTGTGTGCAAATTTGACGCTATTGAAGTCTTGTAGGGGACGCTGTCCTCAGCGTCCCGTGGCAGTATAAATAACCCTAAATGCTATGTCATTATGCCCACGAGCGAACACCGTTCGCCCCTACTCAGTGAAACAAGGAGCTATTATGCTAAACATCACCATCAACGGCAAGCCGTGCAAGGCATCGCCCAATCAAACCGTGCTTGACGCTTGTAGCCAAAACGGCGTGAATATTCCAACATTGTGCCACGACCCACGGTTAAAACCATTCGGTTCGTGCATGATTTGCCGTGTTGAAATTGAGGGACAGCGCGGCGTACCGCTGGCTTGTTCGACACAAATCGCCGACGGCATGAATATCACTACGGAATCCGAGGAAATCACAGCATCGCGTCGTACTTGCTTGGAGCTGTTGGTATCACAGCATTACGGCGACTGCACGGCACCTTGTACGCTGGGTTGCCCGGCGCGTGTTTCTGTGCAGGAATACGTTAACTTGATTGCCAAGGGCGAGTTTGAGGCCGCATTGCGGGTAATTAAAGCAAAAAATCCGCTGCCTGTGGTTTGCGGACGCATTTGCACACGACCATGCGAAGCAAAGTGCCGCCGTAATGTTTTAGAGGGCGAAATCGGCATTGCGTACTTGAAACGCTTTGTCGCCGACCTTGATTTGGCAAAAGAAACACCTTATCTACCCGAAAAATCCGCGCCATCGGGCAAGAAAGCGGCGATTATCGGTGCAGGGCCTGCCGGACTATCGGCGGCATGGTTTTTGGCACAACAAGGTCATGACGTGACGATTTTCGAGCGACAAGAAAATCCCGGCGGCATGCTGCGCTACGGCATTCCTGCTTATCGCATGCCGCGTGAGCGTTTGGACGAGGAAATTGCTATTATCCAAGCGTTGGGCGTGGACATTCAATATAATGTTGACTTTGGCAAAGACATCACCGTACAAAGCCTAAAAGCCGATGGCTACGACAGCATTCTGCTGGCAGTCGGCTCGCAAAAAGGCTGGCCGCTGGACATTGACGGCGAAAGTGATTGCCGTAATATTTTAATCGGCGTGGAATTTTTGGGCGCGGTGACACGGAATACACAACCCGATTTCACGGGCAAAACAATTGCCGTTGTCGGCGGCGGCAACACGGCCATGGACTGCGCGCGAACGGCGGTGCGTTTGGGCGCGGCAAGCGTTCAGCTCATCTATCGCCGCACAGTTGCCGAAATGCCGGCCGATCAGCACGAGATTCACGAATCGCAAGTCGAAGGTGTGCAGTTCGCTACGTTGACGAATCCTGTCAGCGTAGCGCAAAGCCATGAAACCGTACAATTAACATTGACAAAAATGGAACTTGGCGAACCGGACGAATCGGGACGGCGCAGACCGCAAGCGGTGATCGGTTCGGAGCATACAGTCGAATTTGACTACGTCATTAGTGCCATCGGGCAAACGCAGGATTTGAGTTTTGTCAACGATGATTGCAACATTGCACTACGCCGCGACTTGCTTGTCATTGACGAACGCACGACCATGACAAACATTGACGGCATTTTCGCCGCCGGTGACGCCGTGACCGGCCCGCAAACCGCCATCCTTGCCATTGCAACCGGCAAACGTGCCGCCGAAGCCATGCACCAATACATGTGCGGTGTGTCGGCAACTGAAATCATTGCCTCGCCGCCGCCGCTCTACAACCACATCCGTGCCGAAAGCAACGATGATATCGACCCGGCCGGCTTGGCGCATTTGCCGAAAGTTGATAAAGTCGAAATGCCGTCATTGACTGCCACGCAACGGCAGCACAGCTTTGATGAAGTCGAACTGGGTCTCGACGAAGCGCAAGCCAAAACAGAAGCAAGCCGCTGCCTATCATGCGGCTGCGCCGACGTGCATGAGTGCAAATTGCGTGAATATGCAAGCGATTATGATGTTGCGCAATATGCCATGAAAGGCGATATGACGCTATATCCTCCCGATAAGAGCCATGAGTTTATCGTACGCGACCGTAATAAGTGCATCATGTGCGGACGTTGTGTGCGCATTTGCATTGAGGCAGGTCAAGGTGTGCTGGGCTTTGTAGGGCGCGGGTTTGATACGACGGTTGAGCCGTCGTTCTCCGTGCCGATGGGCGATGAGAAAAACTGTAACAACTGCGGTCTGTGCGTATCGACTTGCCCGACAGGCGCGCTCGTGCCGCAAAAGGGCGTGACGCTGCCGACAACGGCGTATGTTGATGTTGAGGGTGAGAAAGCAACGAGCATTGAAGATGCGTTGAAGCAGGTGTCAAACCCCATATAGGGGCGGCATTCTGCCGCCCGCCATCACGAATGAATAAACACAGGCGGCAGAATGCCGCCCCTACGAAGGGAGAAACACCATGAACATCTTAACATTCAACGCCAACCCCATGGATCAAAACATCTACCTCTGCCATGATGCCAAAAGTGCCGTATTGATTGACGCGGGATGCAGTCAAGCAGATATAGCGGCAATCATGCAAACACTTGAACAACAAGACTTAACGTTGATGGCCATCCTGCTCACACACGGACACGGCGACCACATTCTCGCTGTCCAAGAACTCAAACAACGCACCAATGTCGCCATCTGCGCCCACGCTGCCGAATGCGCCATTTTAAGCAACCCCGCTTGGAACCTCTCAGGACGTTTCGGCACCGACATTGTCATCGCACCCGACATAACTTTTGAGGGCGGCGCGACGCTCAACTTCGGCAATCTGTCGTTCAAAACACTGCACACACCGGGACATACAGCGGGCGGCACATGCTATTACGATGCTGCAGGCGGCAATTTATTTGTCGGCGACACCATTTTCAAAGGCTCAATCGGGCGAACAGACCTGCCGACAGGTGACGAAGCCACTCTATTACAAAGCATCGCCGACAAGATTTTGACTCTGTCCAACAATACCAATCTCTATCCCGGGCACGGCGAGGCGACGACGATAGCAGACGAAAAAGCACACAATCCTTATTGCAGCTCACAGTAACAGTCCGCCAACGCCAAAAACTTGACAAAAGGGCAGTCCTCATGTAAAATAATTACAAAATTATACGTTGGCGGTTGTCTATGCACCCTACATATAGTGTTATTCCCGTGCGCACGCCCCAAGAATTTCAGCAATTTTGGTCGCTTTGTAAACCCCATTTACAAGCTGTTCTCAACGCTTCCACCTTCTCCCCGGCGACAGCCGAGGATTACGATTATTTTCTCAACGGTGAATACTTAGCCGCTATCAAATCGCTGTTCACACGTGAGAACGACCCGTTTGTACCGGCGTTCTTTTGCTGTAATGGCAAAATCATCGGCTTTGTCAGCTATGTGATTTACGCGTCGGAAAACGGCCAATGTTTTATTCTCGAATACAACATCGACGACGCACACCGCAACCAAGGCTTGGGCAAACGATTTTTCGCCCTGCTCCGCAAGCATGTCAAACAAAACGGCGCAAAGTATTTCAAGCTCAACTGCTCTAATGTTGACAACGAGCGCTTTTGGCTCAACCTCGGCTTTGTTAAAGCTGAGTGTCCGGACGAGGACGGCAATCCCATCTACACAAGAGCTGTGTAAAGGATGCACAACCCCGGGCATCCGCCTTAAACGCCGTCTGCTTGTAGGCAACGTTTCCTTCCGATATGCTCATCCCTCTCTGGGGGATTGACATATAAAGTCTGAAAAACAGAGAAAAAGGAGAGATTTCATGAAAAAAATTCTGGCAATCCTAGTGGCAGCGCTCATGCTGTTGCCTTTGTTGGCGGCATGTACGTCGAACAACAATGACCCCGAACCCGGCGGCTCGACAGAGCCCGGCCAAGGTACCGTCGCCGAGCGTCCCGCAGGACCGGCAAGCGGCACTTTTACCGTTGCTGTCAACGCAATGGCGCCCGACTTTATGTGGGGTTGGCGCAACGACATCGGCGTATCCGAAGCGCGTGACCTTATTGAAGCCGGTGCTTCGACCATCTATTTCACTCGCGGTGCCGAGTTTGTCGTCAACGAGCGCGTTGTGACAGACTTTAACCAAGAGGCCAACGACGACGGCTCCAAAACATTTACCATGACTATTGCTGAAGATCTGCGCTGGAGCGATGGCGAGCCCATCACAGCAGCCGACTTCGCATTCTACTACTTACTCTTCGGCGCACCCGCCATGGACGCAATGGAAGTTGAAGAGGGCGAAGACCCCCGTCCCAACTTGGGCAACAACCACTGGGTATCCATGACCGAGGTCGAAGGCTTCATGGCCTATTTCGAAGAAGAAACCGACTACATTTCGGGCATCCGCCTGTACGATGAGTTCACTTTTTCGGTAACCATCGGCGCAGAAGACCCCATCACAGGCAACCCTAACTTCCCGTATTTCTACGAATTAAATTTTGCTGCCACCGTGCCGTACCCTGTTCACGTCATCGCTCCGGGCCTGACAATCGAAGATGACGGCAACGGCGCCTTTGTCAGCGGCGACGGTCTGACCTATGACCTGTTGGTTTCAACCGTCGATAACGGCACATCCGGTTTCCGTTACGACTACTCCGTCACAGCCGGTGCCTACATGCTCATCAGCTACGACGAAGCAGCCTACACCGCAGTCCTGCGCGTCAACCCTTACTTCCACGGTATGCCCGACGGCTCAATGCCTCTTATCGAGACCTTGATTCTGCGTCAAGTTGACCAAGCTGTTATGATTCAAGAGCTGCAAACCGGCGGCGTTGATCTGCTGCAAGGCGTTGGTATCGGCTCTGTCATCAACCAAGCCTTCTCGCTCGTCGAGGCTGGCGGCCTTGACTACCGCGAGTCACCGCGTAACGGCGCAGGCGGCCTCTTCTTCCACAACGTCGGCCCGACACGATTTGTCGAAGTGCGCCGCGCCATCGCGTGGTCACTTAACCGCGAAGAGTTCTCTGCCATCTGGCTGCAAGGACACGGCAACGTCATCAACAGCCGTATTGCTGCCGCACAGTGGATGTTCATTGAAAACCAAGAGTGGGTTGATGAAAATCTCCCCTATCACTACACCTTAAACCTCGAAAACGCCACACAAGAATTGGTCAACGGCGGCTGGGTACTTGACGCCGACGGCAATGAGTGGGTCAGCGTTGAGGAAAGCGGCCCGCGCCACAAACTAGTCGACGGCGAGTTAATGAAATTAGAAATTCGTTGGTTTGCCCATACCTCGAATGAAGTCGGCTCACACTTGCAAAGCCTGATGGTTGAAAACGCCGAAAGCGTTGGTTTTGTATTCGACATCACTGAAGCTGAAGCCGATGCCGACTGGGCAGCTGCGCTGCAAGGCACCTCAGACGAGGCCGACCGCTATAACATGGTCAACGGCGGCATGGGCATCCCGCCCATCGACGCTGTATGGTTCTATTACAGCCCCTACTTTGCCGACACCACCTGGAACTGGGGCGGCTTCAGCGATCCGGAACTCTTTGAATACGCACTGGCTCGCCGCAACGCAACCAGCCGTGAAGAGTACCTTGAAGCATGGAAACACTTCATCATCCGCTACAACGAGTATCTGCCGGCTCTGCCGCTCGACTCGGCTATTTTCCACGATTTCTTCACCGACAACCTGCGCAACTACGAGCCGACCAGCCTGTGGCAATGGCAAAGAGCCATTGTCTACTCATGGTTAGACGGCGAAAGCACCTTCGTGCCCGGTGATTATGTCGAAGACACAGCCGAAGACACAGCTGAAAACGGTGACGAATAATCATCTCAAAAACATACGGCACTGATTGCCGTTAATTACCGGAAAAAAGCAAGGGCGCGATGATAAATCCGCCCTTGCTTTTTTCGTCGAATGATGCTATATTAGAGAAAGTGTCTAACTTCACCTAAAAATTTGGGGGAGCAAACAATGTTACGCTATCTTGGAAAACGTCTGATTTCTCTGGTCGTTGTCTTTTTCATCATCAGCATCGTCCTCTTCGGTGTATTCCGTCTTATGGGCGGCGACCCTGTTTCCATCATGATCGGAGATTCTCGCCCCGCCGGCGTAACCTACGAGGCCTGGGAGCAAATGCGCCAAAACGAGGCGCAGCGTCTCGGGCTCGACCAGCCGTTGCCCATCCAATACTTCCGTTGGATTACCGACCTTCTGCAAGGCGACCTCGGCTTCTCAATCACGCACCGGCGTCCCGTCACCCAAGTGCTGCCCACACCCATCCAAACAACACTACTCCTCAACAGCATCGTCATGCTGCTTACATTTCTCATAGCCATACCACTTGGCATCACAACCGCCGTCAAAAAAGGCAGCGTGTACGACAGCTCGGTGCAAACCTCTACACTGCTCGGTTTTTCCCTGCCCATGTTTATCACTGCCATCGTCGGCATTATGGTATTTTCCGTCTGGTTGGGCTGGCTGCCCGTCAGCGGATTCGGCACACCCGGCCTGGAAGGCTCGGCATGGACATTATTTTGGGACCGAATGCGGTTCCTTGCTCTGCCGATTATGATATTGACATTTGCACAACTCGCGCCGCTGACGCGCTATATCCGCGTCGCTATGATTGACGCGTTGAGCCAAGACTACACCCGCACCGCCCGCGCCAAAGGGCTGGGCGAAGTCGCTGTTATCTATAAACACGCATTCCGCAACTCGCAAATTCCATTTGTTACAAGCCTGATGGGTTGGATTCTCTCTCTTATTGGTGGCACCATTGTCATCGAAACAATTTTCTCCATCAACGGCATGGGCGGCACGTTTATCAGCGCATTAAATCTGCGCGACTACAACCTTGCGCTCGCCATTTCCATGCTCTTCACCATCATCGCATTGGTCGGCTACATTATACTTGACTTTATATATGTACTCGTCGACCCGCGCGTCAGATTGGATTAAGGGGGGATGCCGTCATGATTTTTCGTAAACACAAGACAAAAAACAAAGACATCTTCCAAGAGGAGTTGGTCCAAAGCCCCGGCCGCACCGCCGCACGTGCGTTTTTCAAACGCAAACTCAGCATCATCGGTATGGTCGTATTCCTGTTTATTTTCATCAGCGTCTTTGTGCTGAGTTACTTCTTGCCGACCGATTTTACACATCTCGACCCCACACAACTGGATATTGCGCCCGGCTTTAACTTCCTGTCCGTACCGCGCGCACTTCGCAGTGATGCACAAGAAATTAGCTTAGGCTCAACATTCGGTGCCGGTGTCGACAGCCAAGGCAATTTGCATATGTGGGGCACGATGGCAGGCAATCTCCGCAACCGCCGCGCGTTCGGTGAACGTCGCACCTCACCCATGCGCACTGTGGAATTAGGCCCGGTTCGCTTGGTTGCCGCAGGCCTAGAACATATCGTCACCGTTGAGGAATGCGGCCGCGTTCAAGCCTGGGGCGGCACACACATTATCACCACTCGCATTCCCGAAACACTGTGGAATCCCCACCGTACCAATAATCCCCACATCATTGACATCCGCGCCGCGCACTGGACAACCATTGCGCTTGACGACACAGGCACACTCCATTTTTGGGGCAACGACAGCTTCTTCAACTTCCACTCCCGCGGACTCGCAGGCCAAATTACCGCTTTCGATATCAATTTTTCAAGCGCAATAGGGCTCACTGTTGACCGTTATGTCTATGTCATGACAACGCGTGATACGCAATTTTCCAACATCCCCGACAGCATTCAGGGCCGCGCCATCGACATTGCACTGACCGACACAGCCGGCGGTGCCGTGCTCGACGACGGCACTGTTGTCACATGGACAACCAATACCACCGCGTCGGAGCAAATGATCCTCGATATCCCCGAACATATCCAAGGCCGCGCCGTCCAAATCGAAGGCGGACGCAATCATTTTACCGCATTACTTGATGACGGTAGCGTTGCCGGCTGGGGCTATAACCATCTCAATCAAACCAATACGCCGCGTCGCCTCAACGGTCAAGAGACCATTGAGACCGGCTACTTTCAAAATGTCTCTATCGACGCCGACGGTAATGTCACCACATGGGGACACCGTGGCTATCTAATGGGCACCGACCAAGGCGGCCGCGATATTTTCCGCCGTGTTGTTCATGGCGGCCGCATTACATTCACCGTCGGATTTGTCGCGGTGGCTGTCGCCGCATTCATCGGCGTTATTCTCGGCAGTATTGCCGGTTACTACGGCAAATTGCCTGACATGCTTATCATGCGTTTGGCTGAAGTCATTGAGTCAATACCCTTTTTGCCACTTGTCATTGTGCTGAGCATCGCACTTGGCAGTCACCTCAGCGACACGCAGGTCATGGTCATGATTATGGTGTTGCTCGGGTGTCTCACTTGGCCCGCATTCGCGCGTCTGACTCGCGGACAATTCCTTACCGAGCGTGAACGTGAGTTCGTTGTCGCCGCCCGCGCCATGGGTGTGCGTAACGGCAGCATTATTTTCAAGCACATCATGCCCAACGTCATGAGCATCGTGCTGGTTGCCATCACCATGAGTCTGGCCGCTTCTATGCTGACCGAGGCAACGCTGAGTTTCCTCGGCTTTGGCATCCGCCTCCCAACGCCCACATGGGGCAATATGCTCGACACGGCACGCGACGGCTACACCATTGTCAATCTGTGGTGGCGCTGGGCGTTCCCCGCACTCTTCTTAGGCTTGTCGACCATCAGCATCAACCTCATGGGTGACGGACTGCGCGACGCACTCGACCCCAGGGTCAGCGGAGGAGGGCGATAATATGAGTGACAACAAAAACAATGTCCTGCTCGAACTGCGTGAACTCCACACCTACTTCAAAACCAAGCGCGGCACCGTCAAGGCTGTCAATGGCGTTTCCTATACCATCGAAGCCGGCAAGACGCTGGGCGTCGTCGGTGAGTCAGGTTCCGGCAAGTCAGTCAGTGCCATGAGTATCCTTCAACTGCTCGACACAAACGGCTATATCGCTGACGGTGAAGTGTTTTTTCGCGACGAAGACGTCACTAAGCTAAACAGCCGGCAAATGCGAAAAATTCGCGGCAACGCCATCAGCGTCATTTTCCAAGAACCTATGACCAGTCTCAATCCCGTCTTCACTGTAGAACGTCAACTGCGCGAGCCATTTATCATCCATCAAAAGATGAGCAAGCGGCAAGCCAACAAAGAAGTCGTACGCATTCTCAGCGATGTCAAAATCCCCAACCCCGAACGCGTCGCCAAGCAATATCCGTTCCAACTGTCCGGCGGCATGCGCCAACGTGTTATGATTGCCATGGCACTGGCCTGTAAGCCTGATATCTTGATTGCCGACGAGCCAACAACCGCGCTTGACGTCACCATCCAAGCTCAAATGCTCAAGCTCATGAATGACCTCAAACAAGAAAAAGGCACGAGCATCCTCTTCATCACTCACGACCTTGGTGTCGTCAACCAAATGGCTGACGATGTCGTCGTCATGTACTGCGGCGAAGTCGTCGAAATGGCCGAAAGTGCCATGATTTTTCAAGGTGATAATTACAGCCATCCCTATACCGACGGGCTGATGCACTCCATCCCGCGGCTCGACAGCCCCACCGGCGTGCGTCTCGAAGCCATTCCGGGCGCCGTCCCGCACCCGCTCGACTTGCCCCCCGGCTGCAAATTCGCGCCGCGTTGCAAGCACTGCACCGAAAAATGCCGACAAGAACACCCTGCACTCGTAGAGGTCGCACCGGGACACAAGGTCCGCTGTTTCTATCCCGAGAAAAATAACAGAACACGCGAAAGGCAGGGCTGAGATCATGGAAAACAACAGAAAAATCCTGTTCAAAATTCGCGGACTAAAACATTACTTCCCCATCCGGGGCAAGAGAAACATGTTCGTCAAAGCCAACGATGGCATTGACTTAAACATCTATGACGGCGAAACCCTCGGCATCGTCGGCGAGTCAGGTTGCGGCAAATCAACTTTCGGTCGTGTATTGTTGCAACTCTACAAACAAACCCAAGGCGTCATCCTCTATTTCGGCAAAAGTCTTGAAGATGTCGCGCCGCGCTATATTCTAGACATTTCCAAAAATCTGCCCCAACACCGCGCCGAAATTGCCAGGCTGCTCACTGCCTACGAGCAATCGGCGCAAGACCTGGCGTCCGACCCCGATGACTACACCAAAATCGAAGCACACACACGTGCCAAGCAAAAGTACGAAGCCGCTTACCTGCCCGTCGTACACTTGGTCGGCGGCCTGCTCATCAGCCAAGATCTATCCGCTGTGCAATCGGCATACAGCGCGTGGCACACAGCGGCCAAAGCGCGCATTCTTGTGCGCAATAAAATTTCCAAAGTCGAGCTGGACATTGCTGAAGTCGATTACGAAATTGCCACATTGCAAACAATAAAACCAGATGGAAAAGCCATCTACCGACTGAATATTTCAAGAAAAACCGGCCTTTTTTTCTCCAAAGGCAGTCATGCTCTCCGCGACAAATTGCTAGCTCGCAAGACAAATTTAACTGAAAAAGATGCCGAATGTACCCGCATCCTGCAAGAAAAATACGCCGTCATCGAGGCGTTGCGTGCACAATATCAAGACGACTCGCAATTCGCTGAACACGAGGCCCATCGCAGTGAGGGCATCGATTTAGCACGCTTAAAATATAATGAAATGCGCCAACTGCGCAAAGACATGCAAATCATCTTCCAAGACCCGTACAGCTCACTCAACCCGCGCATGACCGTCGGCCAAATCATCGGCGAAGGTCTGCGCACCCACAAATTTTTCAAACACGGCGGCCAGCGGCAGCAAGACTATGTCATCCAAATCATGGAAGAGTGCGGTCTCGCGCCCTACATGCTGCACCGCTACCCCAACCAATTCTCCGGCGGCCAGCGGCAACGCATCGGCATTGCCCGCGCCCTCGCCGTCCGCCCGCAATTCGTCGTCTGCGACGAAGCCGTTTCCGCTCTCGACGTATCCATCCAGTCGCAAATCATCAACCTATTACAAGATCTGCGCGAAAAGCAAAATCTATCGTATCTGTTTATTTCGCACGATCTATCTGTCATAAAATACATCAGTGACCACGTCGGCGTTATGTATTTGGGCAGTTTTGTTGAGCTTTGCAGTGCTGAACAACTCTTCGCCAAGCCCGCACACCCATACACAGCCGCGCTTTTAGAAGTCATCCCCACCACCGATGCCGACGGTGCGAAAAAAGAAATGAAAATCCTCGAAGGTGACATTCCCAGTCCCGTCAACCCGCCATCCGGCTGCAAATTCCACACACGCTGCCGCTATACCACAGACATCTGCAAACTCGTCACGCCGCAGCTCGAAGAAATTGAACCCGGCCACTTTGTCGCCTGCCATCATAAACTAGCCCATGAGTAACAAACCAAGCGATAGACAACAAGCTGTGCGCGGGGGCAACCCCGCCGCCGAGACGGAAAGCAAGCAAGCTCCTTTCACCCGCCGCGAAACCTGGCGCGCTATTTTGGGCACATACTGGGCTATGTTACCCGCATTTTTGGCCATTTTAAGCGCCATGTGGCTCATCTACTTGCTGATACTCATATGGCAATGATTGCCCGGATTTTAGCCGACTGGTATGCCCAAGCGGCACGTCCTCTGCCTTTCCGTGAACAACGTGACCCCTATGCCATATGGGTCAGTGAAATCATGGCACAGCAAACCCGCATCGCAGCACTGCTGCCCTACTACGCCCGCTTTATGGCGGCATTCCCCACGGTACAACATTTGGCCGCCGCATCAGTCGACGACGTGTTGGCACTGTGGGCGGGGCTCGGTTACTATTCCCGTGCACGCCTGCTGCACAAAGCGGCAAACATCATTACAACACAAGGCATGCCTGCCGATTATGCCGGTTGGCGCGCCCTGCCCGGCATCGGCGATTACACTGCGGCCGCCATTGCTTCAATAGCTTTTGAGCAACCGATTGCTGCCGTCGACGGCAATGTACTGCGCGTCTTTGCACGGCTGACAGCTTATGAAAATGACATTCTCGCGCCGCAAAGTAAAAAAGATGCCACAATATGGACAACAGCGTTGCATCAAGCCGGCGTCGCGCCATCAGTAATTACACAAGCACTCATGGAGCTTGGCGCATTGATTTGTACGCCCAAATCACCCAACTGCCAAGATTGCCCGCTCCGACAGCACTGCCAAGCATTCAAACAGGGCAATCAGAATATCCTGCCCGTACGCTTGGCAAAAACAACTAAAACAGAAATTCAACGCCCCGTCTTTGTCATCATTGACCAAGAACGCCGCGTATTATTTCGCAAGCGCACCGAAAAACTCCTCCACGGCCTCTACGAGTTCCCCGACTCAACGCTGGATTTGCCCATACTTGAGCGCCGCGCATTACCGCCGTCTCGCCATGTGTTTACCCACTTGGTTTGGCATATGCAAGGCGAAATGATTTTTACGACAACCCCGGACAGTCTGCCTGACAATTTTCGATGGACAACTGCCGCCGAATGTGATACACTGGCTATACCTACAGCATTCAAAACTTACGTCAAATCGCTGCGAGAATACTGGGCGGCGTGTCATTGCTAATTCTTCCTTCCGCAAGGAACGCTATTAACAACTCACTTCTAATAACATATAAGGCGGTACACATCATGGCCATTCAACTCATCACAGACAGCAGCGCGGACCTCACTCCCGAATTTCAGCAACAGCACAACATACAAGTTGTCAATCTGTCGGTCAATTGGTCGGGCGGCGAAACTTGCCCGCCCGGCAATACCGCGTTTTACGAGAAGCTCAGCACAACCAAAACACTACCCAAAACCGCCGCGCCTAGCCCGGGCGACTTCCGCGCAGTGTTCGATCCTGCCGTCAGCCGTGGCGATACTATCATTGCCGTACTGCTCAGTTCCGGCATTAGTGCCACGGTACAAGCCGCGCACATTGCACGAGCAGAAATGGCAGAAAAAGATCAAATTTTTATCATCGACTCTCGTTCGGCCGCCATGGGTGAGCAAATTTTACTACTCGAAGCCATTCGCCTCATCGCCTCCGGCACATCAGCCGAGGACATCGTCGCGGTGCTTGAACATCGTCGGCATGACATCCGCTTCTACGCCATCGTGCCCGACTTGAAATATCTCAAAATGGGCGGCCGCATCTCATCGGGCGCAGCAACCGTCGGCTCACTGCTCAATATCCGCCCCATCGTCGGCCTTGAAGATGGCGTGGTGGCCTCATTTGCCAAAGTTCGCGGCACGCAAGCGGCATATTTGAAACTCATTGAACTCATCAAACAAGACGGTATCGACGATAGCAAACCTTTCTTCTTCGGTTACTCTTACAATGATGACGCCATGCGCACCCTCGAACAGCTCTGCTTAGATGCCGGTCTGCCCGTGCAAAACGCCCATCACTGCGAAATCGGCTCCATTGTCGGCACCCATGCCGGCCCCGGTGCCTGCGGTGTATCTTTCATCCGTAAACAAACGTGAGCTATATTCATATCGCCAACATGGCGCCCGGCATCCAATTCGATGTCGAGCTGTTGCAAGCGCACGACGAGGGCTGCGATTTGTCAAGCCTGCAAAGCGACATTGCCCTATGGAAAACCCTACAAAATGACGAAAAAAAGCGGCACTTTGCGGCAAAGTTGCAGGAAAAGATACGCCATCTGCCCCAAATTTCGGGTTACCCTTACATTGAGCCGTCCGATTATGAGGACATTTTGGCTGCCCGCCCAACCCCGTCACCATATTTAGATGCTACGCCACCTCTTAACAATCAAAAATTACTAGACAAAATCTATGGCGCTTGGTTGGCACGATGTGCCGGGACGATGCTGGGTCAGCCAATGGAGGGCTGGATGCGCCCACGCATCCTCGGCTTTCTGCAAGCAACAGGAAACTACCCTGTCAAAGCTTACTGCCGCAGCGATATTGATGAACAACTCCGCCGGCAGTTCGATGTCCAAGACATCCCCGGCCCTTACGGTATGAACAAACAATCATGGCGCAACAACGTCACTTGCATGCCACAAGACGATGATACCAATTTTACCATCTTCGCCCTCAATGCACTGGAAACACACGGAAAAGATATCACTTCAGCGCAAATTTTACATCTTTGGTTGCACCGCTTCCCCCTCGGCTATCTCTGGACAGCTGAGCGCGTGGCCTACCGCAACGCCGTGCTGTGTATTGAGCCGCCCGAAAGCGCAATGTATTGCAATCCGTACCGCGAGTGGATTGGCGCGCAAATCCGTGCCGACCTATACGGCTACGTATCCCCCGGCAACCCCCAAGAGGCCGCGCGTTTGGCCTACGTTGACGCGCGCATTTCGCATATCAAGAACGGAATCTACGGCGCAATGTGGGTTGCTGCCATGCTGGCGCAAGCTGCCGTTGACAGCGATATTAAGCGCATAGTCACAGCAGGCATGGCGCAAATCCCAGCACGAAGTCGCTTATACGAAGCTCTGCAGGCCGTGTTGTCCTGGCACGATGACGGTATTGATGCCGAAACAGCTATCACGCGTATTCATGAGCGTTATGATGAAACCCTCCAACATCACTGGTGCCACACCATCTCCAACGCTATGATTGTCTCATGCTCACTGCTATGGGGCGCTCTGGACATGGACAAAACGATGCACATCGGCCTAACCGCCGCCTTCGACACTGACTGCAATTGCGCGACAGCCGGCAGCGTGTTGGGCATGATTGTCGGCGCTCGGACCTTACCGCAAAAATGGATTGAGCCTTTCAACGACACAATAATGAGCTGCATCGGTGGCGAGGGCATGTATAAAATCAGTGAATTGGCCCAACGATGCGCAGCCTTGGTATAAGTTTCTAAAACACCGTGCATACTATCCTCAAACGTACATTTACGGAGGAATATTATGCTCGTCAAAGACTTGATGAACTCTAATGTGGTCAACATCAATCCAGAGGAAAACGCTGCACTTGCCGCACGATTATTACATCGTCACAACGTCGGCTCATTACCCGTTTGTGCATTGGACGGCAGCCTCAAAGGCATCGTCACCGACCGCGACATTGTCATACGATGCGTGGCAACCGACGGCGACCCCGGCGCAACAAAGGTGCGCGATATTATGACTCGCGGCGTAGTCAGCGTCGCGCCGAGTTCCGATGTCCACGAAGCCTCCAAAATCATGGCTGAGGAACAAGTCCGCCGCTTGCCCGTCGTTGAAGACGGCCGCGTCGTCGGAATGCTGGCACTCGGTGACGTAGCAAGGACGCACAATTTCGACACAGAATCCGGTCACGCGTTATGCGAAATTTCGCAAAATTTGAAGACGATGAAGTAGCGAAAGCCCCTCATTCGAGGGGCTTTTTTGTATGTCATAGGTTTTTTGGAGCAGAAATGCTTATTTTGCGTGGTTGTCGGCAATAATATTTTTCCTTACTTCAATGATGTTTTTTAGGTGTTCAAGTGCTGCACCATTCATATTATCCTGTAAAAACGGCCAACAATAGCACACTGTATCAATTTTTTTGCCCATAACCATCATGCTTCTGCCATAGCAGTTAGGCGCACATATCGGACTGCGCATATTATTCCAAACAAACTTTTTCAGTTCATCGTCGAGAATATACCTGTCGTATTCCTCAAAAAGTAAACCGTTGTGCTGTATAGTCCAAGACCGCTCTTTTCTAAGCTGTATATAGCAAATCGTCTTGCCCTTATGATTGACAGACCATGAATTGTGTGCGTGCCATCGTGCAGTTAATTTAATGCTTTGTAAAAATTCAAGAAAATTCAAAAAGTTTGCCAAATTATCTTCTTCGAGATGATTTAATGCAATATCTTGTATTTTTGGTTTGGGTTCTCTCGTCTTTTTTAAGACGTTATTTTGTCCTGACATTTCAACCTCACAAATTATAAACTTTCGCTGTTATGTTGACAGACCGCGAACGCAGGCGAGTTTGCTTATACTGCGGTGTTAAATCAACGAATGTGTATGCCGTTACTACGCGGTGCTATGTCTTTCCAAAGTTCTATCAATTTTTTAATCTTTTCCAAAGTTTCATTATCCGGATTTCCAAAGCGTACAGGAAATTGATAACACAAATTCATGTATTCATTACCGAAAATCGTTAAATCTACGCCTTTTGATTCGCACTCGCCGTAACAATTAATACAATGCCCAACATTGTCCTGTACAAGCTTCATTACCTCTCCGTCTGCTTCGCCGCTGTAATCGCCTGAAAAGAACCAAAAGTGCCATGAACCCTTTTTCAAGTGCATACCGAATAGATTATTACCATCCCAAGGAAAAATCCAAAAGGTTGGCCCAAACCACGGTTGTGGTGACAGTCGATTCTCTCGCAAATAAGCGATGAATTCCAATGCCTGCTTCCTTAACTCTCCATCGAGATGTGTAAATATTTCGTCCTCTATCGTAAGGTTGTGTTTTTCCGCCATTTCAATCTCTCACTTTCTGAAAATATAAAGTTTCGTTATTAATTGATATATTATCGGCGTGGTCGATTGTGCTTATTTTTCGGCTTGTTTCACTGCGTCAATGCAAAGTTTCCATATCGGCACCAATTCCTTGAGTTTTTCAAAGGTTTCGGTGTCGGGATTCTTGAAGCAAATACAGCAGTAGCAAAGGTTTTCATATTTTCTGCCTAAAATAGTAAAGTTACGCCACCGCTTTTCGCTGCACCCGCATTCTTTTCCGTCTGATTTCATATAACTGCAATGCTGTATATGCGAATAAACAAACTCTTTCATTTCATCGCTTATCGGATATTTGTCGAAATCGCTATTGCACACGCTGCTTTCCGGTCCGTCAACGAAAATATAAAAATTTCCCGAGTCAGTTACTGTAAAGCAAATGATTTCGCCGGCATAATCTTTATGTAACCAAGCTCTGGGGTTGAATGGGTCGTTGACTATCCCGCATGTTTCATCCATGTAATTTACAAATTCGAGCGCGTTAACCAATAATTCGCCGCTTAGATTTGTCTTAAATTCTTCCTCGCGTGCTAATTTTTCTTGTTCTGTCATTGCCTTTATCCTCTTTTCTCTAATACAAAATTTCGTTATTGCCTGTTACGCGTCGGCGTAGTCGGTTTGCTTATTTTTCGGCTTGTTTCACTGTATCAATGCAAATTTTACTCGCTTCAACAAATTCTTTAATTTTTCCAAATGTTTCAGCATCAGGATTATTAAACGCAATCGGACAGTTACAAAGGTTGTCGAATTTTTTACCTAAAATAGTAAAACTGAAATTGCGTTCTTTGCATCCGGGGGGTGCGCATCTGCATGGATTTACATTCGCCCAAACCAATTCTTTTATTGATTCATCTATTGGAAAATTATTGTAATTGCTGTTGCAAATGGTACTTTGCGGTCCATGAACGAAAATATGTAAGTCGCCGACTTCATTAGTAACTGTAAAGCATATACATTCGCCTAAATAATTATCTGCACTTGAATTTTTCATGTACTCGGCAAAATCAATAGCGTTCTTTTGTAAATCACCGCTTAGAGCAGCTTTAAACTCTTTCTTCTGTGCCTCAAACAGTTCTTCGAGTGTTAGTTTCTTTTCTTGTTCTGACATTTTATTTTCCTCCTCTCGAAATAAATTAATGGGACACACTCAGCGGAAATCCAACATCGTATATTACGTTTATCCTTCACATTTTTATGGTTAATTTAATTTTTTATCTGTATACTTTATTTTTATGGGAAAATATACATCGGTCACAGAACCGGGTTCTTCATTATCACGATTTATCCAGCCGTATCGATTGTATGGATTAACAAATTCTTCCATACATGGCCTATTTACTCCGCATGAGCCGTTATCGTCGGCGTATTCATCGCTATTCTCTAACCATTTTTGCATATTAAAACCCATATTGGAATTGCCTATAACCATCATATACAATCCACCGTAGAACTCAATTTTTTCCAACGGTTCCGGAACATCACGATTATCCGGTATAGCCGCAAAAAATGCATCGGCGTTTTCATCTTTTCCAAAAGCATTAAATCCAAAAACCCTTGTATCCGGCTTAATGTTGAATAGATCAATATCATCAATATATTTTTTCAAAATTGTTTTACAATCTGTACCTTTCGCCAAAGCCCATGTCATGGGTGGAAGATGCACGATTCTCCCACTATAAAATTTATCAGCCATTTTTAAGTCCTCCTAAATAAATATAAATTTTTAATGCAATTATTACTTTTTATTGCGGACATGACCCGTACGACGGACGACCGAGGGCGGTCGCCCTTACAAATCGTAGGTTATATAAACTTCCGCTATTGGGCTAAACACCATCGGCGTTGTTAGCTTTGCTTATTTTGTGCTTTGTATATCATCTATTTCGGGTTTGAGATACAGCAAAAACTTTTTCATATTTTCCAGCGTTTTAGCATCCGGATTTATAAACATCAAGGGGGAATGACATTGGTTTTCAAATTCTTTTCCCAAAATCGTTCTTTTGCCATCACCCATGCATTTTTCCCAATTCTCATTGCATTTACCGCAAGGGCTCGCAAATGCCCAAATGGCAGCCTTAAAATCATCATCTGCTGAATCGCTACCCTTGAAGTCACATGAATTAAGCCAAAACGTCCAAGGACCAATACCACCGACATCGCCATTAAAAGTCACATAGCCAATGCTGTTTCCGACACGTCCACCGACAGCACCATTCCATCCCCCATAGCCGCTTTCGGAAGCATTATAATCAAGCGATATATCGTTTTCTCGTAAAAAGGCAACGAAGTCTAGTGCGTTTTTTAATGAATCACCTGTGATTTTACTTTTGATTCTGTCCTCGGTTGCCGGGGCAATGTTCATGTTAATTTGGTTTGACATTTTTCTTCTCCTTTATGTTGATAATATAAAATTTCGTTGTTGATTGATACGCCAACGGCGTGGTCGATTTTGTTTATTCGCTACTCTACAACTCCGTCACGCGCAGCGATTGTACCGTTATCGTTGAACCCCAAGCGGTGCCGAATGACAACTCTCCCGCCAAGCTATATTCGGGATTTTTTTCGTACTCCTTGATGTACCCAAAATTAGTGCCGTAAAAACGAATTTCGCCGTTTACCTTTACAATCATTTCATTTTTTCCTAAAATCCACTCTATATCGACATATTCGTCGGGCGGAATCGTTCCGAGCTTTTTATAAGAATCGAACTCCCAGCCGTGCATTTTATCGCATACAACTAACTGGTTAAGATTCCTGTCGTTTAATCCGATGCCCATATGGGCGCAATTTATATTTATCGTACCTTTATCGGATTTTACTCGCAATTCAATTTTTATAGGATAGGAATATTCGTGTTTTGCAACCATAGACCCCGAATGGTAGGCGTTATCGACTTTTAACTCAACGCACCCGCCAGGATAATTCAATTCGTGTATTCCACCGTTTTGCTTTTGTAATGTCAATGACATTAGGTCTATATTTGTCTGTTTTCTGCTCGCAAATAATTTATCCAATTCATTTAATTTTGCGTTTATCGAATCCATTTCTTTGACAGAAAATTTTTGTATTTCTCTGATAGGATATAATTCCGTTGTGTATGTGCAATTCCAATCGGAATTATCGTCGTAATCATTCAAATCATATACATTAAATGGATTAAAATATTCCCATCCAATCGCTCTCATAAAATTGCTATTGTGCCATTCATAATTGTCGCTTTTGTTCACCCATTCCCCGACAATGAAATTTTCCGTGCAAGCTGCATACAAACCACCGGGATATTGTTGTGTTGGTATTTCATCAGGCACGTCAAGGTCATCGGGAATTGTTATCCATATATTGCCTTGGTCGCTTTCGTTGCCAAAGGCAAACACCCTAAAATCAGGTTTTAATTTGACTAAATTCATATCTTCTATAAATTTCTGTGCTTTTGCTTCGGAGATTTTTCTGTGCCGACCATCACCGGGTGTTACATCACCTTCGTATTGAATATACGCAACTCTCGATGGTGGGCGATAGACAATCCTCACGCTTTTATCGGCTTCTTTGCTTAGTGTTTCACTCGCTTTGTTTAGTCCGTCTATTGGAATTTTCTCCTCTATTCTTGATATTGGAACAGAAAGTGAATCGACTAGCGAAATCATGGTTTTGTCATTCAGAAAATCAAGTTTCAACGACACATCGGCTTTTGCTTGCAGGTCGTCAACAAAACGCGCCAAGAGCGACTTGACGGTAGACAGTGCCGTTATCTTTTCATCAAGCTCGCTTATGTTTTGCTCGAATACTTCGATAATCGTCACCGCGTTTTGGTTGTTGAGAATGTTGCGTATTTGTTTAATAGGAATTTGCAATTTCCGCAAGATTACGATTTGTTGCAAACGTTTGAGCATATCTTGGTCGTAATGGCGATAGGAATTATCGTCATTTCTAATGCTCTCAATAAGCCCGACTTGCTCGTAGTAACGCAGCATTCTCGTTGAAATGCCAAAGGTTTTTGCGACTTGACTGACCG
>Ga0131853_10005478_pt1 | contig 22894 bp, 22 predicted proteins | sample TergutLab28metaG_FD_92764 | JGI IMG/M metagenome (GOLD analysis project Ga0131853, IMG submission 92764) | Labiotermes labralis P1 segment gut microbial communities from Petit-Saut dam, French Guiana - Lab288 P1 (version 2) (version 2) | ecosystem: Host-associated > Arthropoda: Insects >...
ACCAAGAAGCGCCGGGCCCGGCGCGGCACCGGCGCGTCGGTGATGGAGAACCCGCACCTGCTGGTCCGGCTGGCCGGGGCCCTGTCGGTCGCGCAGACCATGAAGGACCGGCACCTGAAGAACTGGGAGACCCTGTTCGACATCGCCTGCGAGGGCCGGGACTCCACGCCCGTCGAGCGGATGAAGGTCCGGTTCGAGGCCGCGGACTCGATCGAGCAGGTCCTGGACGCGATCTACTCCATCTGGCCAGTGGCCGGCGCCGCCGCGATCGTCTCCTCCAACCCGCTGCAGCAGGTGATGCGGGACATGATGGCGATGCGCGTCCACGGCTCCGCCGGGCGCGACACGGCCGCCACCCTGTACGCGCAGGCGCTGCTGGGCCTGCAGGGGCCGAGCTTCGAGGACAACCAGACCATGGGCACGCTGGCCTACTACCGCTAGCCGTACCTGATAACAGCAACAAGCATCGATCGAAGGAGACCGCCAAGATGATTGGCCTGGGCATGGCCTGCTCGCACGCCGGACCGCTGTTCCGCCCGCCGGAGACCTGGCAGCAGCTGATGAACGAGACGATGGCGCCCGGCGTGTTCGAGCGCTACCCGGAGGCGTCCAGGCAGCGCGACAGCCTCGAGGAGTGCCAGGCGCTGCACAAGCGGGCCCATGACTGCTTCGCGCAGATGCGGAAGGAGGCCGTCGCCTACAAGCCGGACGTGATCGTCCTGGTCGGCGACGACCAGGGGGACCTGTTCAACAGCTCCAACAACCCCACGCTCTCCATCTACACCGGCGAAGAGCAGATGTGGGGCCACACGGGCTACGAGTGGGACGTCCCGATGAAGGACCGCACCCTGGTCCACTACAACAACCACGCCGAACTGGCCCGCTACCTGACCCGCGGGCTGATGAACGAGGGCTTCGACCCCTCGGTGCTGCACACGTTCAAGCCCGCCGGCCGTGAGGGCTTCGGGCTGCCGCACATGGCCTCCCGCATCGCGCCGGAACTCGACCCGACCGGCGAGATCCCGGTCGTCTGCGTGTTCCTCAACGAGTACTTCCCGCCGCTGCCGGACGGCAAGCGCTGCGCCGACCTCGGCCGGGCCCTCGCGAAGCTGCTGAACAAGCGGGACGAGCGGATCCTGCTGGTGGCCTCGGGCGGCCTGTCGCACTACCAGGCGGCGTCGGACTTCAACCGGGGCGACATCGACTCCGCGCTGGACCGGTGGGTGCTGGAGCGGATCGAGCGGGGTGACGCCGAGGCGCTGGAGCACCTGTTCACCTTCGACTCACACAATCTCCGCTCGGGCACCGGGGAGATCCGGGCCTGGATCAGCCTGGCGGCCGCGATGAACCGCCCGGGCCGGGTCCTGGATTACATGCCGATCCACGCCTGCTACGCCGGCATCAGCTTCGTCACCTGGTCCGAGCAGGGATAGGGAAGCCCAGTGGGAGGAGCACCCGTGCTCACGTACGAGTCGACCAGCCGGTTCGCCGACGCGGACGGCGTCCGCGTGCATTACCACGAGGCGGGGGAGGGGCCGCCGCTGCTGATGATCCACGGCGGTGCCCCCGGCGCCTTCGGGTGGGGCAACTTCGGCCGGAACCTGGAGGTCCTGTCCCGTTCGTTCCGGACGGTCATCGTCGACCTGCCCGGGTACGGGCGCTCCGGCAAGCCCGACGCCCCCGGCGGCCGGAACCAGATGTACGCCGACGTCATGACGGCACTCATCGAGACAATCGGGCTGGGCCGGCCGCATGTCCTCGGCATGGCCACCGGCGGCGCGGCCGCGATCAAGATGGCGGCGGATAACCCCGGGTGCCTGGAGAAACTGATCCTCGTCAGCTCCGCCGGCGGGCACACGATGTTCCACACCCCGCCGCTCACGGCCCCGCACCGCGACTACTACACCGGCGACGGGCCGTCGCGGGAGAAGATGCGGGCCTACCTCGAGTACATCGTCCACGATCACTCGCTGATCACCGACGAGATCCTCGACGAACGCTACGAGGCCAGCGTGGCGCCGGAGTTCATGGCCACAGCGCCGGAGGGGAAGGGCGGCAAGTCCAACATCCCCGACGACCTGTGGAAACGGCTCGACGAGATCACGGCGCAGACCCTGATCGTCTGGGGCCGGGAGAACCGCATCCAGCCGTTCGAGAACGCCGTTTTCATGCTGAGCCGCATCAAGCGCGCCCGGCTGCACGTTTTCGGCGAATGCGGCCTGTGGGTGCCGTATGAGCGAATGATCGAATTCAACGCGCTCGTCACGGATTTCCTGAGCCCAAGCGTCGGGTAACGCGGGAATCAAAAATCCCGGTGGCCCCGCGTGTTTACCCTGATTTCTCCGGGGTACCCACGCGGCGTCCTACCGATCGGTATGGTTCAGCAATGGCTCTCCTGCATGATCTTCCCCTTGACGAGAACCTTGCTCTCCCCGAGTCCGCGGCTGGCTACCCCACCTCCGCCGATGTTCTTGTCGCGCAGTACGAAAGCGTTTCTTTCGAACAGGCCCACCGCACCGTCCTGCACTACCTGACGCTGCCGCCGACCCGGGTCGCGGACCTGGGCGCCGGCTCCGGCCGCGACGCCGCCGCGCTGGCCGGGCGCGGCCACGACGTGTACGCCGTCGAGCCGGTGCCGCAGATGCGCGACGCCGCGCAGCTGCTGCACGCCGACGCCGGCGTCACCTGGCTGGACGACACCCTGCCCGAGCTGGACACCCTGACGCTGGAAGCCGAGCAGTCCGGCGAGTTCGGCCTGATCCTGGCGAGCGCCGTCTGGATGCACCTGGACTCCGCCGAGCGGGCCCTGGGCCTGCGCCGCGTGACCCGCCTGCTGAGCCCCGAGGGCCGCCTGGTCCTGACCCTGCGCCACGGCCCGGCTCCGCGCGGGCGCCGGGTGCATGACGTGGCCCCGGTCGAGGTCATGATCGCCGCGGCCGACTGCGGCCTCGAGCTGGCCCACTTCAGCCACGTCGCCGACGCCCTGGGGCGCCGCGACGTCTCCTGGACCAACCTCGTTCTCGAGCGGGCGTAACCGGGGCCGTCACGCCGTGACGCGCTGGCCGGCGTGCCAGTCGTTGAGGGTCCGCAGGGCCCGCCCGATGTTGAACTCGTTGAAGGCGGCGGAGTCGTTGGCCCGCGGCAGCGCCGCCTCCGGGACGTCCGCGCCGAGGAACGCGCACAGCGGCTCCCAGCCGTCGGCCGGCGACCATTCCAGCAGCCGCCCGGCGGGAACGGCCGCGCGGACCTCCGCGTTGTGCCGCTCCATCGCGGCCGCGACGATCTCCTCGTCGAACGTCTCCGGGTCCGGGCCGAACAGCCCCGCCCGGGAGAACATGCCGCGCATCAGCTCCGTGTACTGGCGCATGCCCGGGTCGATCTTGGCCTGGGCCTGGCCCAGGTGGTGGCTGATCGTGTCGCCGTACATGACGCCCCAGATGGTGTCGCGCATGCTCCGGGCCCACGCGTGCCCGTCGCGCACGCTGAGCAGGACCTTCGCGTCCGGGTAGGCGTCGGCCAGTTCCCGGTAGTAGAACGACCCCGGGTAGTCCACGGTGGAGGAGAACCCGGCGAAGACCGCCTCCCAGTCCGGGCGGCCCTCGAGGGCGTCCAGCCAGCCGGGGATCCGGCCGGGGTCGGCCAGCACCGTGGTCATGTGATAGCAGGGTCCGAATCCGAGCGTTTCGAGCGCGATTTTCTGGGTCATCGTCGCCGTGCGAGGAAGACCCGCCCCGATGATTTTCACGTTTACGACTTTACATGCGTAAATTCCCTATCAATTCACCGTAAAAAGAGGAGTTTCCGCCCGGCGCCCAGCGCCCCGGGTCACGCCGTCGCGCGCTGGGCGGAACGCCAGTCGGTCAGGGCCCGCAGCGACCAGTCGATGGCCACCTCGTTGAAGGAACCGGAGTCGTTGACGTGCGGCAGCGGGGCCTCCGGGACGGGGACGTCCAGGAACGCGCACAGCGGCTCCCAGCCGTCGGCCGGCGACCATTCCAGCAGCCGGTCCGGGGAAACGGCGGCGCGCACTTCCCGGATGTGCCGCTCCATTTGCCGGGCCACCGCGTCTTCGTCGAAAACCTCGGGATGTGCCCCGAATAGGCCGGACTTTTCGTACATTCCGTCCATCAGCCGGGAGAACTGGCCGATGGCCGGATTGATCTTCGCGTGGGCCGCCATCAGGTGATGGGCGATGGTGTCCCCGTAGGAGATGTCCCAGACGGTGTCGCGCATGCTGCGGGCCCACGCGTGCCCGTCCCGCACGCTGAGCAGGACTTTCGCGTCCGGGTACACCTCGGTCAGTTCCCGGTAGTGAAACGCCCCCGGGTAATCCACGGTCGCCTCGTAGCCGCGGAAAATGGTCCCCCAGTCCGCCTTTCCCTCCAGCGCGGCCTGCCACAGGGGGATCAGGCTCGCGTCGGCGAGAAGCGTCGTGCTCATGTGATAGCAGGGTCCGAATCCCAGCGTTTCCAGTGCGATTTTCTGGGTCATCGTCGCCGTGCGAGGAAGACCCGCCCCGATAATTCGCATGCTGCAAACCCTACAATGCGCGTTTACAGGGATTCGTCGGCGAACGCCCCCTCGCTCCGCCGGGGCCGGGGACGGGACGGAAGGAACCGGTTCCGCAACGAAATCCCCAAATGCGGCCTGCGCGTACGATGGGTGCGATTTGCTGGGATGACCCGGCAAGCCACGTTGTAGCCAGAATCCACAGGAGTGTTCACGTCGATGGAGTCGTTGCGGCCCTCAGACCCGCGTCAGGTGGGCGCCTACCGGCTGACCGCCCGGCTGGGCGCCGGCGGGATGGGGCAGGTGTTCCTCGGCGAGTCCCCGGGACACCGGAAGGTCGCGGTCAAGCTCGTCAAGCCCGAGCACGCTGACGACCACCAGTTCCGGCAGCGGTTCGCCCGCGAGGTGGCCGCGGCGAAGCGGGTCGGCGGCTTCCACACCGCGCCGGTGGTGGACGCCGACCCCGACGGCGACCCGCCGTGGCTGGTCACGGCCTACATCCCCGGCCCGTCCCTGCTCGCCGCCGTCCGGGACAACGGCCCCCTCGCCCCCGACGCCGTCCAGCGGCTCGGCGCCGCCCTGGCCGAGGGCCTGGCCGCCATCCACGCCTGCGGCGTCATCCACCGGGACCTCAAGCCGGCCAACGTCATCCTGGCCGAGGACGGGCCGCGGATCATCGACTTCGGGATCGCCCGGGCCATGGAGGCCTCGACCGAGCTGACCGGCACCGGGGTCGCGATCGGGACCGTCTCCTACATGTCGCCCGAGCAGGTGCAGGGCCAGCGGGTGGACGCCCGCAGCGACGTCTTCTCCCTGGGCAGCGTGCTCGCCTTCGCCGCCACCGGCCGCAGCCCGTTCGAAGCCGAGACCATGCCGGCGACCGCGGCCCGCATCATGGGCGGCCCGCCCAGCCTGGACGGCATCAACGGCCCGCTGCGCGGGCTGATCGCGGACTGCCTGGCCAAGAACCCCGCCGAGCGCCCGGCCCTGCCCGCCCTCACGGCCTCCCTCACCGGGACGGCTCTCTCGCAGCCGGCCCAGTCCTCAACCCGTCAGTCCGAACGGATGATGGCCGCGCCCACCGCCCCGGCCCCACCCTCCGCCCCGGCCGGCGGGACGCTCGCCTACCCGCCCGCGCCGTACCAGCCCGGGCCCCGTCCGCGCCGCAAGGGCACGGCCACCGCGGTGACCGTCGCGGCCGTGGTCGTCGCGGTCGCCGTCGGCATCGGGGCCTACGAGTTCACCAGCGGCGGCAATCCCGGAGGCCCGGACGACCCGATAGCCACCAGGCCGAAGGCGCCGCCGAGCCTCATCTCGCCCCGGTTCGCCGGCCACTGGCACGGGACGCTGCAGGACCAGCGCAGCGCCCTGCGCGGGTCGCGGGCCGCCACCATCACCGTCACGAAGGCCACGGCGGACGGCAAGCCCGCCGGGACCATCTCCTACAGCGACGCCGGCGACGGCCTCATCCCGGCCGACGCCTGCACCTTCGCCTCCCACCTGGTCTCGGCCAGCGCCACGAAGGTCACCCTCCGCGAGACCGACACCAGCGGCTCCTGCTCCACCGAGTGGATCGTCCTCACCGACCCCTCCCCGGGCCTGGCCGCCAAGGTCTACGACTCCAAGCCGGGCGTGCCGACCAACGACGGCTTCGGCCCGCAGACCCCCGACCCCGCCTACACCGGCCACCTCGGCCGCAACGGCGGCGCGTCGTCCGCGGGCGGCTCCTCCTGAGAAGATGGGCGCATGAACTATGTGACCGTGGGATCGACCGGCGTCCGGGTGTCGCCGCTGTGCTTCGGGACGATGTCGTTCGGCGGGGACGCCGACGAGGACATGTCCGGCCAGATGTACCGCCGCGTCCGTGACGCCGGGATCAACTTCTTCGACTGCGCCAACGGCTACAGCGGCGGCGAGGCCGAGCGGATTCTCGGCAAGCTCATCGCCGGAAGCCGGGACGAGGTCGTCATCACCTCGAAGGCCTACTTCCCGACCGGCGCCGACACCAACGCGCGGGGCCTGTCCCGCCGGCACCTCACCCGGGCCCTGGACGCGAGCCTGGAGCGGATGGGCACCGACCGGCTCGACTTCTACTTCGTCCACGCCTTCGACAACGACACCCCGATCGAGGAGACCGTCGAGGCCCTGGACCACCTGCGCCGCCAGGGCAAGATCCTCTACCCCGCGGTGAGCAACTGGGCGGCGTGGCAGATCGCCACCGCGCTCGGCGTCTCCGCCCGCGAGCACCTCGCCCGCTTCGCGCTGGTCCAGCCGATGTACAACCTGGTGCGGCGGCAGGCGGAAGTCGAGATCCTCCCGCTGGCCCGGGCCGAGAACCTCGGCGTCATCCCCTACAGCCCCCTCGGCGGCGGCCTGCTGACCGGGAAGTACGGCACCGGCAAGCGGCCCGGCACCGGGCGCATCGTCGAGAACGACCGCTACACCGCCCGGTACAGCCTGGACAGCGACTACGAGACCGCCGACCGGTTCACGGCGTTCGCCGCCGACCGCGGCGTCAAGCCCGCGACCCTCGCCGTCGCCTGGATCATGGCCAACCCGGCGATCACCGCCCCGATCATCGGGGCCCGGAACCTGACCCAGCTCGAGGACTCCCTCGACGCGCTGGACGTCGACATGACCCCGGAACTGCGGGAGCAGGTCTCGGCCCTGTCGCCCACCCCGCCGCCGGCCACCGACCGCACCGAGACCCAGCGCGGCCTCAGCGACTGACGGGTTTCCCTCTGAAGTTGTGCAGGAAGTCGGAAATGGCGGAAAGGCGGGGATCCGTTCGGAAAGAATGATCATGATCTGACATGCGCCCGCCCTGGAAGGACACCCGGTGGGAAGACCCGCGTACCGGCGGCCGGCCCTGCCCGGCACCAGCCTGGACCTGCACGCCGCCTACGGGACCGGGCACGCCGTCCGGGTCCGGGTGCGCGCCGGCGGGGACGGGCCCCGGTGGGCGGACGGCCTCGACCCCCTGGAAACCCTGTTCCTGGGCACGGTCTGGCCCGAGTACTACGGCGACGCCTTCCGGTTCGCCAACGCGTGCGACACCTGGCTGCGGGTCCTGGGCGGCACCCCGCACTGGCCGGCCATCGAGTCCTTCGTCGCCGACGCCCTCGACGTCAGCCGGGAATTCGACCTGGCCGTCGGCTCGCCTCAGATGTACCGGCCGCTGCGCGAACGCCTCGCCCTGGCCCCGGCCGGGCTGCGGCGGCTGCCCCGCGACCTGCTCCCGCGCAAGATCCTGCGCGGCGCCCGCTGCCTGACCGGGCCCGCCCCCGGCCTCCGGCTGCCCGGCCCGCCGCCGGACGCCGCCGAGCGCGCCGAGGGGTTCCACGCCGACGACGGCGGCCACGTGCCCGCCTCCGGCCCCGGGCTGACCGCGCTCGGCGGGCTGACCGCCGGCCTGCGGCTGCTGCGGATCGACGGCGGCCTCGGCGTGCTCAGCCATCCCAGCTACGGCTCGATCGGGCTGCTCAAGGCCCTGTACCTGGGCCTGGTGCACCCGGCCGGGGACAAGCTCCCCGGCGACCTGGTCAACCGGGCCCTGGCCTGGGCCCTCGGCCTGCCCGCCGAGTCCCCGCTCGTCCGGGTCGTCGACGTCCTCCTGGTCAGCGTCGAGCGCGGGCTGGAGACCGAGGAGACGCTCTGGCACCTGTTCGGCCTCCCGGAACTGGAACTGCCGGTCAGTGCCGCTGACCGCGAGTGGCGCAGTTCCACCGGGACGGCCCTGCGCCGGCTGGCCCAGGTCCGGACCTAGCCGTTCGGCCAGGGAAGATTCCCTTCTTTCCCATCGCCGCGGGCCCGGCCTAGCGTCAGGGACGTCGGACACAGGCGACGGCGAGGAGGCCGTGCATGCAGGTTGAGGAGCTTCTCAAGCCATTCCCGATCAAGGAGTTCCACCCGTTCCCGCCCGCCATGATGGGGCCGGGCGCGCACGAGATGGTCGGGCCGAAAGCCCTTGAGCTGGGGTTCCGGAAGACGCTCGTGATGACGTCGGGCCTGCGCGGCAGCGGGATCGTCGACAAGATCGTCGGCTCCCTGCGCTACCACGGCCTCGAGGCCGTCGTCTACGACAAGGTCGAGTCCAACCCCAAGGACTACAACGTCATGGACGCCGTCGCGCTGTACCAGGAGAACCGGTGCGACTCCTTCGTCTCGATCGGCGGCGGCTCCTCCCACGACGCCTGCAAGGGCGCGCGGGTTTCCGTCGCCCACGACGGCCGGAACGTGAACGAGTTCGAGGGGTTCAACAAGTCCGAGACCCCGAAGAACCCGCCGCACATCGCCATCTCCACCACCGCCGGCACCGGCTCGGAAACGTCCTGGGCCTACGTCATCACCGACACCACGACCGACCCGGGCAACCCGCACAAGTACGTGGCGTTCGACGAGCCCTGCGTCGTGTCCCTGGCGATCGACGACCCGGTCCTGTACTACGACCTGCCGATCGACTACACCGCCCAGTGCGGGTTCGACGTCCTCGCCCACGCCAGCGAGCCGTACGTGTCCCGGCTGAACTTCCAGCCGTCGCTGGGCAGCGCGCTGCACGCGATCAAGCTGACCGCGCAGAACCTGCGGCAGGCCGTGTGGAACGGCCAGGACCTTCCCGGCCGCGAGGGCATGATGTACGCCCAGTACATCGCGGCGCAGGCGTTCAACTCCGGCGGGCTCGGCATCATCCACTCGATCTCGCACGCGGTCAGCGCGTTCTACGACACCCACCACGGGCTGAACAACGCGATCGCCCTGCCCCGGGTCTGGGCGTTCAACATGCCGGTCGCCTATGACCGGTTCGCCGATATCGCCGAGGCCATGGGCATCGACACCGCCGGCATGACCAGGCCCCGGGCCGCCGACGCCGCCCTGGCCGCGGCCGTCCGCCTGCTCCGCGACGTCGGCATCCCCGAGAAATTCACCGACGTCACGAAGGACTCCTACTCCAAGAACCGCCTGGGCGCCGGTCCCACGAAGTTCTACGAGAACTCGCCGGTGATCAAGGGCGACAAGGACGACGTGGACCGCATTACCCGGCACGTTCTCGGCGACGCCTGCACGCCCGGCAACGCCAAGGAATGCACCTTCGAGACCGTCCGGCCGGTGGTCGAGCACTCCATGAACGGCGACCTGGACGACCTCCTGTCGTGAGTTCCCCGGCCTTCGAGTCCGTTGACGATGTCACCGCCCGCCTGGCCGGCCACGGCTACCTCGCGGACACCCGCCTGGCCACGACCGCGTTCCTCGTGACCCGGCTGGGCAAGCCGCTGCTGGTGGAAGGCCCGGCGGGCACCGGCAAGACCGAGCTGGCCAAGGCCCTGTCCCTGGCGACCGGCCGGAAACTGCTGCGGCTGCAGTGCTACGAGGGGCAGGACGAGACCACCGCGCTGTACGAATGGGACTACGGGAAACAGCTCCTGTACACCCAGATGCTGCGGGAGAAGATCGGCGAGATCGTGGGGGCCTCCGCCTCCCTGGCCGACGCGGTGGCCCGGATCTCGGCCGAGGACAGCGTGTTCTTCTCCGAGCGGTTCCTGTCCGAGCGGCCGCTGCTGGCGGCGATCCGCTCGCCGGAACCGGTCGTGCTGCTGATCGACGAGGTCGACCGGGCCGACGAGGCCCTGGAAGCGGTCCTGCTGGAGGTCCTGGCCGAGAACCAGGTGTCGGTGCCCGAGATCGGCACCTACACCGCGCGGCACGTGCCGTACGTGGTGCTGACCTCGAACAACACCCGGGACCTGTCGGCGGCGCTGAAACGCCGCTGCCTGCACCTGTCCCTGGGCTACCCGTCCGCCGAGCGCGAGCTGGCGATCATCCGGTCCAAGGACACGGGACTGCCGGAAGCGGTCGCGGCGACCCTGGTCGACGTCGTCCGGCAGATCCGCGACCTCGAGCTGCGCAAGACGCCCAGCATCTCCGAGACCATCGACTGGGCCCGCACCCTGGCCGTGCTCGGCGCCACCGAGCTCACCGCCGACCTGCTCGCCTCCACCGTCAACGTCGTGGTCAAGTACGACCGCGACCTGCGGCGGACCCTGGACGCCCTGCCCCGGATGCTGGACCCGAACGCTTCGGTCCCTCCCGCCTCGCCTCATGATCACTCTGGCCGTCACCACCACGATCACCCCGGCCCCCCGGCAACCGGCCGGTCCCAGGCCGAACGGAGCTTCGGTGCCCGGACCTCACGGGGGCGCCGCGCCTGATGGACGAGGCGGTGCACCGGTTCACGCGGCTCCTGCGGATGTCGGGGCTGCGGATCGGCGTGTCGGAGACGGTCGACGCCATGACCGCGCTGACCGCGCCCGGCATCGCGGCCGACCGGGAACTGACCCGCACCGCGCTGCGGGTCAGCCTGGTCAAGGACCGCCGGGACGAGGCGACGTTCGACTGGGTCTTCGACCGGTTCTTCCGGCTGCTGCCGGTCGACGACGGCCCCGGGGATCACGAGCACGGGCATGAGCACGACGACCTGTCCGACACCGGGGAGCTGGAGACGTTCAGCCTGTCGGAGTCCGATTCCGGCTCGTCCGATACCGGGCACTCCCACGGCCCGCCCCGGGACCTCACCCGGTACTTCGACGAAGACCAGCTCGCCGCCCGCTACAACCTGCACCAGGAAGCCAACCGCCTCGACCTGGCGTCGCTGACCGACGAGATCGCCCTGTCGGCCGACGCGGCCGCCGACCCGGCCGCCGCCGCCCGGCTCCAGCTCACCGTGTCCCGGCTGGCCAACCCCGGACGGCCCGCGGACCTGGCCGCCTCCAGCGGGACGCGCCTGGACACCGAGCTGTCGGTCGCCGAGGAAATGGCCCTGCTGTCGTGGCTGTCCGCGTCTGCCCCGGACTCGGACGACGACGATCCCGGGCTGTCCGCCGACGAGATCGCCGCGCTGCGCCGCCGGCTGTCCGGCCTGATCGACCGGCTGCCCGGCGCGCTCCGGCGGCACCTCGAAGACCTGCTCTCCGGCCCGGCGGCCGTCGAGTCGCCAGAGCCGGGCACAACCCGCGCGCTCCCGCCCGACCCCGGTGAGCGGGAGCGCGCGGCGCTCGAAGAGGCGGTGCGGCGGCTGCTGCGCAGCCTCAAAGGCGCGCCCCGCCCCCGCCGGGCCGTCGCCGCCCGGGGCACCGTGGACGGGGCCCGGACCATGCGGGCCAACATGCGGTTCGACGGCACGCCGTTCCGGCCCGTGACGGTCGCGCGGGTCGCCGACCGCCCCCGCCTGGTGGTGCTGGCGGACGTGTCCCTGTCGGTCCGGACCACCGCCGCCTTCACGCTGCGGCTAGTCCACGAACTGCAGTCCCTCGCGCCGAAGGTGCGCTCGTTCGCCTTCGTCGCCGACGTCGCCGAGATCACCGACCTGTTCGCCGAGCATCCGGTGGCCGAGACCCTCGGCCTCGTCCTGTCGGGTACCGACGGCGGCGGGCCGGTCGACGTCGACACTGACTCCGACTACGGGTCGGTGCTGCGCGCCTTCGCCGGGGAGTTCGGCTCCGCGGTGACCCGCAAGACCACGCTGCTGGTCCTGGGCGACGGCCGCGGCAACGGCAACGATCCCGGCCTGGCCGCCTTCGAGGAACTGACCCGCCGGGCCGCCGAGACCATCTGGCTGACGCCCGAGCCCCGCCACTCCTGGGCCCTCGGCTCCTGCGACCTCCCCGCCTACGCGGGCTACTGCGACCGGGTCTACGTGGCCCGGGACGTGGGCGGCCTGGAACGCGTCGTGCTTGATCAGGGGAGCGCGCCGGCCTGGCTGGCGACGTAGACCGCCTCGCTGCGGCGGGCCACGCCGAGCTTGCGCATGATGTTGGCGACGTGGAACTTGGCCGTGGCCTCCGCGATCACCAGGCGGCCGGCGATCTCCTTGTTGGACAGGCCCCGGGCCAGCAGCGACAGGACCTCCGTCTCCCGGGCGGTCAGCGCCCGCGCCGCCTGCCCGCGCGGGGAGGACAGGCCCCGCACCATGGCCGACGAGCTGGCCGGGTCGAACGCGTTCTCCCCGGCCTGCACCGCCCGGATGGCCCGCAGCAGCTCGGAGGTGTCCACCTCCTTCACCACGTAGCCGCGGGCCCCGTTGCGCAGGGCCGCGACGACCAGGGCGTCCTCCAGCGTCGTGGTCAGCACCAGTACCGCCGACCGCGGATGCGCCCGGGTCAGCGCGGCGCACAGGTCCAGTCCCTCGAACCCGGGGGCGGCCGACAGCTTCAGGTCCAGCAGGACGACCGACGGCGCGGTCCGTTCCACCACGCGCAGCGCCTCGTCGGGCCGTCCGGCCTCGCCGACCACGCGGATGTCGGGCTCCCGTTCCAGGACCGAGCGCAGCCCCTCCCGCACCACGGCGTGATCGTCGATCAGGGCCAGCGTGATCACGCTCATGACCGTTCTTCCTCTCCGGCGGGAACGCGCGTCTCGATCTGGACCCCGCCCAGGCCGGAACGGCGGATCCGGAACGTGCCGCCCAGCCCGGCCGCCCGGCAGGCCATGCCCGCCAGCCCCTGGTGCCGGCCGTCGGAGTCGCCGCCGGACTCGACCCGCAGCAGGCGCCGCAGCCGCACCGGGTCGCCGTTCCCGTTGTCGCCGACCGACAGGAACACCTCGCCCGGGCGGTAACGCAGCCGGACCACGGCCCGCGACGCCGCGGCGTGGACGGAGATGTTGAACAGGGCCTCGCCGCCGATGCGGGCCAGCCCGTGCGCGGTGACGGCCGGCAGCGGGCAGGGCCGGCCCTCCAGCCGCAGCGTGACCTCCAGCCCGGGACGCTCCTGCGCGGCCAGGCCCTTGAGCAGTTCCGGCAGCACCGCCGCGTCGTCATCGCCGTCCTCGCGATGGCGGAGCGCGAACACCACCGACCGCACCTGATCGCTGGCCTTGGCGATGAGGTCCCGGGCCTGGGCGAGCCGCCCGGCCGCCGTCGGGTTCCCGGTGTCGGCGGCCTCGGCCCGGCACACGTCCACGGCCAGCCCGGCCGACAGCACGTACTGGGCCACGCTGTCGTGCAGTTCCAGGGCGATCCGGTGCCGCTCGGCGTCCAGCAGTTCCCGCTGGGCGCTCCGGGCGACCTTGTCATACAGGTCCTTCGCCTCGCGGCGGAGCCGGGCCCCGGTCGTGTACAGGGACGCGGTGTGCAGGGACATGGCGGCCTGGTTGGCCAGGATCCGCAGCACCCACCGGTCGGCGTGCTCCACCAGGTCCCCGGACTCCGGGCCGGCCACCAGCCGTCCCAGGACCGCGGCGTCCAGGGTCAGCGGCATCCGCAGCACGCCGGCCTCCGCGTCGTCGGTCCCGGCGGCGTCCCGCCGGGCCCGGGCCAGCTCGGCGGCCAGCCAGCCCGGCAGTTCCTCCCCGCCGGTGATGATCACGCCGCCGGGGCCGGCCGCCAGGAACCGGCTGGGCAGCTCGGGCAGGGCGGTATCGTGCAGGGCGATCATCGTCCAGTCCGACCGCAGGTGCCCGGCGGCGGCCCGCAGCACCTCCTCCAGCAGGGCCCGGGGATCGTCCCGGGTGCGGACCAGGGCCTCGGAGATCCCCTCCAGCGCGCGGACGGCCGAGGTGAGCCGGGACTGGGTCCGGCGCAGCTCGGCGTAGTACGACTGCTTGCCCGACCGGAGCCCGGTGAGCCGGGTGCGGGTCGTCTCGTCCAGCGTCACAGGGCCGCCGTGAGCAGGCCGAGCAGGTCCGCCTCGGTCGCGGTCCTGGGATTGGTGACCAGGCAGGCGTCGGACAGGGCGTTGCGGGCCAGGGTGGGCAGGTCGGCCCCGGTGACCCCCACCTGGCCCAGGTGGCGGGGCACGCCGAGCTCGGTGGCCAGGTCCGCGACCCGGTCGGCCAGCATGAGCCCGGCCTCGTCGCCGGGCGCCCCGCCCGGGTCCAGGCCCGCGGCGCAGGCCAGCGGCCCGAACCGGGCGCCGCCCGCGTGGGCGTTGAACCGGATGACGTGGGGGAGGAGCACTCCGTTGATCACGCCGTGCGGCAGGTCGAGCAGCCCGCCGATCTGGTGGCTGAGCGCGTGCGTCGCCCCGAGCAGCGCGTTGGTGAACGCCATCCCGGCTTCCAGGCTGGCCAGGGCCATCTGCCCGGACCAGCAGCTCCGGGAGCGCTCGCCCAGCATCTGGGGCAGGTTGCCGAACACCAGCCGGACGGCGTCCAGGGCGTGCCCGTCGGCCAGGGGATTGTGCGCCATCGACAGGTAGGACTCGATGCCGTGGGTCAGCGCGTCCAGCCCGGTGGCCGCCGCCAGTTCGTCGGGCATCGTGGACAGCAGTTCCGGGTCGGTCACGGAGATGTCCGGGACGAGGGCCCGCCCCATGATCGTCATCTTCACGGCGGCGGAGGTGTCGGTGATGATGCAGAACTGGGACACGTCCGAGCCGGTCCCCGCGGTCGTCGGGATCATCAGCAGGGGCGGGATCGGCTGGGTGACGTAGTCGACGCCGCTGTAGTCGGCGATCTCGCCGCCGTTGCCGGTCAGGATCGCGATGGCCTTGGCCGCGTCGGCGCAGGAGCCGCCGCCGATCGCGATGATGATGTCGCACCCGGAGTCGGTGTACCGCTTGAACCCGGCCGTGACCTCATGGTCCTTCGGGTTGGGCGTGAGCTCGGACCAGATCGTGGGGGACAGGCCCTCCTCGCGCAGGCCGGAGGTGAGCCGCGCGGTCCACCCGGCCTCGATGATGCCCGGGTCGGTGACCACGAAGGGGCGCTGCGCGCCGAGCCGGCTGGCGGCGCCGCCCGCCTCGGCCAGCGACCCCGGGCCGATCACGATCTCGGGGGTGTGGAATTTGCTCACCGTCACCGCTGAAGGCATGGCTGGCGTCTCCTAGTGTCCTAGGAATAACGGGGTCCTTCAGCCCACGGTAGTCCCGAAGCTACTCATTCGAATAGGGCGGATCCTCGGGATTTGGCGGGGGCGGCGGGTAGCCGCCGTAGCCGTAGGTGGACTGCGGGGTGCCGTAGCCGTAGTAGCCGCCGGGAACGGGCGGGTACCCGCCGAAAGACTGCAGCCTGACCGTCTGGTAGAACGCCGTCGACTCCGGGCGGTAGAGCATGATGACGGCGGCCAGCCCGACCGCGAACTCGATGATCGTCACGATGAGCGCGCCGATCTCCGCGGTACTGCCCTGGAGGGTTTCGGACAGGACGCTGATGCACATGATGCCGAAGAACACGGTGGACAGGACCCGGGCCCACGACCGGCCCGCGCCGTTCTTCCAGGCCATCCAGAGCCACAGCAGGGCCTGGAAGACCCCGCCGATGACCATGAAGACGGAGAAGGTGCGGGTCAGGAGGCCGACCGGCGGCAGCACCGGCTGCTGAGGCTGGCCGGCCATGTCCTTGTGGAGCATCGAGAGCTCCCAGGAGACCATCGTGTGCGCGTTCATCGCGCCGACCACGCCGGCTGCCACCGCGAGGACGGCGCCCGCGTACATGAGCCAGACCGCGTATGTCATGGACTGCGGCCGGGGAGTATTCGTCACGATCCGACAGTGTAGAGGTTCAGATGCTGTCTTTGGCGGGCGCGGGCAGCGGCGTGACGCCGGCCCGGCAAGCGGCCGCGTTCAGGTCGGTCAGGACCTTGTGGACGTCCATCAGCTCGTCGATCGACATGCCCAGCCGGGCGCTGACCGCCGGCGGCACCTTCAGGGCCTCGTTCCGCAGGTCACGGCCGCGGACGGTGAGCTCGACGCGCAGCTGGCGCTCGTCTTTCGGGTCCCGGGTCCGGGTAATGTACCCGGCGGACTCCAGCCGCTTCAGCAGCGGCGACAGGGTGGCCGGGTCGTGCTGCAGCATCTCGCCGAGTTCCTTCACCGACAGGGGGGACGTGCCCCACAGCGCCAGCATGACGAGGTACTGCGGGTGGGTCAGTCCCATCGGCTCCAGCAGGGGCCGGTAGACGCTCAGCACGCTGCGCGCGGCGATGGACAGGGCGAAGCACACCTGCCGCTCCAGGGCCAGCAGGTCAACGCCGTCGGCTTCGTCACCCATGGCTCGATCATAGTGCGCGCCGGAGGGGGAGTACCCTTTAATCGTTAACGCACTAATGATTAGCGCACTAACTAAAGTCAGGAGGGCGGCATGAGCACCCTGACCGCCATCGTGGTCTTCGGGACGGTGTTCCACGTCGCCGTGCTCGCGATCATGATCTGGATCCGGGTCCGGCGGACCGATTCCGATCCCGCCGCCGTCGCGGCCGCGCCGGTCCGGGCCTGCGCCGTGTGCGGCGAGCCCGCCACCACCTGGAGCTATGACGGCCTGGACCCGGATGAGCAGGTCAACTCCGAGACCGGCCGGGCCTGGTCGGCCGACACGACCCACTACCGGCCGGTGTGCGAGGAACACTGGCGGGCGGCCGCCCACCGCGCCTGATCAAGATCATCACGGTGGTGGTAATTTCCGGATCATGACCAAGCGCATTGACGTAGAGATTCCCGCCCAGGACGGCACCGCGAAGGCCACCCTCCACATCCCCGACGGCGACGGCCCGCACCCGGGCGTCCTGGTGTTCCCGGACGCCGGCGGCTACCGCGAGACCATGAAGGCGGACTTCGGCGACCGGCTGGCCGGCCTCGGTTATGTCGCGCTGTCGCCCGACGTCTTCTACCGCGAGGGCGACTGGGCCCCGATCGACCTGAAGACGGCGTTCGGCGACGAGAAGGAGCGCACCCGCATCTTCTCCTACATGGGCAACCTGACCAACGAGCGGGTCATCGCCGACAGCCAGGCGTTCGTGGACTTCCTCACCAACCGCCCCGAGGTCAGCGGCGGCGCCATCGGCACCACCGGGTACTGCATGGGCGGCCGCCTGTCCCTGATCGTCGCCGGCGCCCTCGGCGACAAGATCGCCGCCGCCGCGTCGTTCCACGGCGGCAACATCGGCAAGGAAGACGACCCGAACAGCCCGCACCACGCCGCGGACAAGATCAAGGCCGCCGTGTACGTGGGCGGCGCGATCGAGGACCAGTCCTACCCGGCCGAGCAGGCCGAGGCGCTGGAGAACGCGCTCACCTCCGCCGGCGTGAAGCACAAGCTCGAGACCTACCAGGCCCACCACGGCTGGTGCGTCCCGGACCACTCGACCTACGACAAGCCCGCGGCCGAGAAGCACTGGCAGGTCCTCGAGTCCTTCTACGGCGAGAACCTGAAGGCGTAAGGCGCTTCTCGCTGCTCTTCGCTGCTTCTCGCTGCTCGTTATGTTCGCTGTTTCTGTTGGCCTGGCGACAGGAACAGCGAACGCAAGCCCTGACTTTCGCGGAAGGACCGCTCATGCGGATCGCGCTCGCCGGAACCGGCGCGTTCGGGACCAAGCACCTCGACGGGCTGGCGAAGATCGACGGCGTGACCGTCACCGCCCTGGTCAGCCGCCGTCAGGAGCAGGCCGAGGAGTTCGCCCGCGCCTACGGCGTCCCGCACGCCACCACCGACCTGGACGAGGTCCTGGCCCGCGACGACGTGGACGCGGTCATCCTGGCCACCCCGACCCAGCTGCACGCCCGCCAGGCCATCGCCGCGATGCGCGCGGGCAAGCACGTCCAGGTCGAGATCCCGGCCGCCGACAGCCGGGCCGGCGCTCTCGAAGTGGCGGAGGTGCAGCGGGAGACCGGCCTGACCTGCATGGTCGGCCACACCCGCCGGTTCAACCCCTCCCACCAGTGGATCCGCCGCCGGATCGTCGCCGGGGAACTGTCGGTCCAGCAGATGGACGTGCAGACGTTCTTCTTCCGCCGCACCAACATGAACGCGGCCGGGCAGCCGCGCAGCTGGACCGACCACCTGCTGTGGCACCACGCCGCCCACACCGTCGACCTGTTCCAGTACCAGGCCGGCGAGCCGGTGACGGTGGCCCGCGCCGTCCAGGGGCCGGTCCATCCCGAGCTCGGCATCGCGATGGACATGGCGGTCCTGCTCCGGACCGCGTCGGGCAGGCTCTGCACCCTGTCGCTCAGCTTCAACAACGACGGCCCGCTCGGCAGCTTCTTCCGCTACATCTGCGACAACGGCACCTACATCGCCCGCTACGACGACCTGGTCAACGGCTACGAGGAACCGATCGACGTCTCCGGCGTCGACGTGTCCGTGAACGGCATCGAGCTCCAGGACCGCGAGTTCATCACCGCCATCCGCTCCGGGCGCGAGCCCAACGCCAGCATCAGCAGCGTCCTGCCCTGCTACCAGGTCCTCGGCGACCTGGAAGAACAGCTGTCCGCTTCCTAGAGTCGGAGTACCGGCCCGAAGCGAGCCAGCAGGGAGAACGGTCATGCCCGTGTGGATCTGCGCCACGTGCGCCAATCATTACCGCGACACCGAAACGCCCCCGGCCGCCTGCGTCATCTGCTCCGACGAACGCCAGTGGGTGCCCGCCTCGGGGCAGCGCTGGACGACGGCCGCGGAACTGTCCGCCGCCGGGCACCGCAGCGACCTGCGGGACATCGAACCGGGGCTGCTCGGCATTGGTGCCGAGCCGGCGGTGGCGATCGGGCAGCGGGCCCTCGTGGTGCGGACCGCCGAGGGCAACCTGCTGTGGGACCCGCCCGGGTTCGTCGACGACCGGGCCATCGAGGCGGTCCGGGCGATCGGCGGCCTGCGGGCCGTGTCGGCCAGCCACCCGCACTTCTACGGCTCCATCGTGGACTGGAGCCGCGCGTTCGGCGCCGAGATCCTGCTGCCCGAAGCCGACGCCCGCTGGCTCACCCGCCCGGACCCCGCCGTGCGCACCTGGTCCGGAACCCTGTCCGTCCTGCCCGGCGTCACCCTCGTGCAGTGCGGCGGGCACTTCCCCGGCAGCGCGGTCGTCCACTGGGCGGACGGCGCCGACGGGGCGGGCGCCCTGCTCGTCGGGGACACGATTTTCGTGACGCCGGGGGAGGACCGGCTCACGTTCGTGTGGAGCGCGCCGAACCGGCTGCCGCTGCCGGAACGGGCGGTTCGCCGCGTGGCCGAGGCCGTGCGCCCGTACCGGTTCGACCGCATCTACGGCGGCTGGTGGCGGCCGGTCCTGCGCGCCGGGGCCCGCGACGCCCTGGACGCCTCGGTCGACCGGTACGTCGAGTTCCTGCGGGGCGAGGCGTCCGTGGACTGAGAAGGGGAACGGGCCCGCCGCCGGTGCGCACCGGTGACGGGCCCGCTCCTGAGGTCGCGGGGGAGGCGGTTAGGCCTTCTCCTCCACGGGCTGCTCCTCGCGGAGCTTGATCGCGCGGACCAGGAGCTGGGAGACGTCGATGACTTCCAGGGACTCCTTGGCGTCGCCGGAGGCCTTCTTGGCGTTCACGGCGTCGCCCAGCATGACCATGCAGTACGGGCAGGCGGTGGAGACGGTGTCGGGGTCCAGGGCCAGGGCCTCGTCGATCCGCTCCTCGTTGATCCGCTTGCCGGTGCGCTCCTCCAGCCACATCCGGGCACCGCCGGCGCCGCAGCAGAAGCCCTTGCCCTTGCAGCGGTGCATTTCCTCGGACTTGGTGCCGGGCACCGAGTCGATGATCGCGCGCGGCGGCGTGTACACCTGGTTGTGACGGCCCAGGAAGCACGGGTCGTGGTACGTGATCTTCTCGTCGATGCTGGTGACGGGCTTGAGCTTGCCCTCTTCCACCAGCTTGGCCAGCAGCTGGGTGTGGTGGACGACCTCGTAGTTGCCGCCCAGCTCCGGGTACTCGCGGCTGATCGTGTTGAAGCAGTGCGGGCAGGACGCGATGACCTTCTTCACGCCGGCCTCGTTCAGCGTCTCCACGTTCTGCTGCGCCAGACCGCTGAACGTCAACTCGTCGCCCAAGCGGCGCGCCGGGTCACCGGTGCAGGGCTCCATCGGGCCGAGGATCGCGAACTTGACGCCCGCGGCGTTGAGCAGCTCCGCGGTGGCCTTGGTGGCCTTCTTCGCGCGGTCCTCCAGGGCGCCGGCGCAGCCGACCCAGTACAGGTACTCGACGTCCTCGGGCAGCTTGCCGTCGACGACCGGCACCTCGAAGTCGACCTCGGTGGTCCACTCCAGGCGCTTGTCCTCGGGCAGGCCCCACGGGTTGCCGCGGCGCTCCAGGTTCTTCAGCATCGTCTGCGCCTCCTGCGGGAAGGCGGACTCGATGAGGACCTGGTTGCGGCGCATGCCGTTGATCGCGTCGATGTGCTCGATGTCGACCGGGCACTCGTTGACGCAGGCACCGCAGTTGGTGCAGGCCCACAGGACCTCGGGGTCGATGACGCCGTTGACGTCCTCGCCGCCGACCAGCGGACGCTCGGCCTCGGCCAGCACGCCCGGGGGCAGGGTCTCGCGGGCGTCCTCGTCGGCCAGCAGCCACGGGGCCTTGGCGAACGCGTGGTCACGCAGGTCCATGATGAGCTGCTTGGGCGACAGCGGCTTGCCGGTGGCCCAGGCGGGGCACTGGGACTGGCAGCGGCCGCACTCGGTGCAGGTCGCCATGTCCAGCAGGCCCTTCCAGGCGAAGTCCTCGACCTTGCCGAACCCGAACAGGTCCTCGTCCGGGTCGGCCTCCTCGAAGTCCAGGACCTTGCCGTTGGACCGCATCGGCTCCAGCGGGCCCAGGCCGTTCGGGCGGCGGGAGAACATGACGTTCAGCGGCGCGAGGAAGATGTGCAGGTGCTTGGAGTAGGTGACGAACACCAGGAAGCCGAGCACGACGCCCAGCTGGGCCAGGATGAACACCGTCTCGATGACGCTGTTGGCGCTGGTGCCCAGCGGAGCCAGGATCTTCGCGAAGATCCAGGACATGAACGCCCAGGGCGTCGAGTAGGGGAAGACGCCCGTGTTGACCTGCGCGCCGCGGTAGATCCACAGGGTGAGGACGACCAGGAAGATGCCGCCGAGCACGATCCAGGCGGCGCCCAGGTGGGAGCCGTCGAACCGGGACTTACGGCCGATCTTGGCCGGGTTGTTCTTCGTGCGGATGATCGCGAAGGTGATCAGGCCGCAGACGACGGCGAGGGAGAAGAAGTCCTCGATGAACCCGATGAACGCCCAGTGCCCGATGACCGGGATGGCGAAGTCGCGCTGGAAGAGCGCACCGTAGGCCTCGATGATCGTCAGCAGCATGACGATGAAGCCCCAGAACGTGAAGGCGTGGGCGAGGCCGGGCACCGACCACTTCAGCAGCTTGCGCTGGCCGATGACTTCCTTCAGCTGGGTGCCGATTTCAGTGCCGACGTTGTTCTTCGCGTACTCAAGCCGCTCGGGCGCGGGCTGTCCGCTGAAGATCAGGCTTTTAAGCCACCATAGTCGCCGTCCCGCGAACGCGAAGGCGACGACCGTCATCAGCAAGCCGATGACGATGCGTGCAGTCATCATGGGTGTTTATCTCTCCTTCGTCCGCGTTCCTGCGGGCGCTGTCTTGAGCGGGCGCTGGCCGTCAATCGGGATTCAGTACCCCGTGGATGGTACTGAGTACCTTATCGGTGGATCAAGGGTCAATCAGGATCCCACTATCCTCTTCAGCGAGGAAATCAGGGTGTCCAGGTCTGTACTTGTACGGAACGCGATTACCGCGGTGTCGTCAGTAGCGCCGACGCTACTCCCGTCCCCGGCCGGAGTGAGCCCCGGGATCGCGAACACCTTGATGACCCGCCCCAGGGCCTTGTCCAGCTCGGGGAGCGGGTCCTGCACCTGCCCGCGCAGCCAGCGGCGCAGCACGTGGTTGTGCGCGGCGACCATCGCGGCCGCGATCACCTCCGCCTGCAGCGCGACCTGGTCCCGGTCGCTGTCGCTGCGGCCGTAGCCGGCGTTGTCGGTCAGCCAGGCCGCGATGAACTCGCTGAACAGCCGCTGGTAGCGGGCGGTGGACACGATCTCCCGGTCGCGGAGGGCGGGTACCCGGCTGGTCAGCGCGTACCGGCGGCGCGCCACCTTGCCCTCCTGCAGGTAGTGGACCATCACCACGCGGACCGCGTCGGAGACCGCGAGCATCCCGGCTTCGCTGGAGGTAGCCGACAGCCGTTCGGCCATCTGCTCCAGCAGCCGGTCGTGATCGGGGAAGATGACATCTTCCTTGGACCGGTAGTACCGGAAGAACGTCGTGCGGCCCAGTCCGGCGCGCTCGGTGATGTCGTCGACCGTGGTCTGCTCGTAACCCCGTTCATCGAACAGGTCGAACGCCGCTTCCGCGAGGCGGTCCCGCGCGGGCTTCTTGCTCATGCGGCATCCTCCCTCATGGGCCGCTCCCTTCCCTGGAATCTCATTCTTCGGTACCCTTGCCGCTCATAACGGTACTACGTACCATTATGGTGGTACTAAGTCCCGGTAGGAAGAGAGTCTCGGAAAGGGGCAGCACGTTGTCTCTGAACATCGTCGTCTGCGTGAAGCAGGTGCCGGACACCGCCGTGGAGCGGACGCTCAAGGAAGGCGAGGGCACGCTGGACCGTGCTGCCGTCGACGGGCTGATCAACGAGCTTG
>Ga0131853_10005479_pt1 | contig 22894 bp, 19 predicted proteins | sample TergutLab28metaG_FD_92764 | JGI IMG/M metagenome (GOLD analysis project Ga0131853, IMG submission 92764) | Labiotermes labralis P1 segment gut microbial communities from Petit-Saut dam, French Guiana - Lab288 P1 (version 2) (version 2) | ecosystem: Host-associated > Arthropoda: Insects >...
ACCGCTGTGCATCGTAAAGCTTCCGATTGCAAGACCACTCGCATTATTTAGAGTCACACCGCCACCATTGATATTTGCTGTATTGTTACGAATCTCAGAGCCATGCATATGAACGTCACCGCCGTGGTGGTATATACCACCGCCATGATTGGCTAAATTATTAAAGATGCGAACACCATTGTGGATGTGCAAAGTTTGATTAAAACTCGACGCTACAAATATACCGCCACCATTGCCGGAGGTGCTGTTGCCATGAATAATGATGTCGTTGCCTAGTCCCAGCGTGAGGTTCCCCGCAAGACCAAGTCGCATACCGCCGCCTCGGTTATCGGCGTGGTTGTTGTAAAGTTCAATGTTTTGGATGATAAAGATACGATCGTTACCTACGTTCACGTTTTGCGTATTGATTGCACCACCGGCGCCACCTGACCTGTTGCCACTGAAGAGGGCACCATCGATCTCAACATTCAAAATGCTTGCAATGTTGCTACCTATTTCTATACCACCACCATCATGACCGCTAGTATTATTAGTGATCGTACCGTTCAGTCGTAATGAACCACCAGTAAAATTCACACCACCACCAGTATGGTTAGTGGCAGTATTCCCAGTAATAAGCGCATTTTCATATAGATGTAAACGGCCTCTTCCTGTGTTCACTTGCCCTATGTGGATGCCGCCTCCAGTGGTAGCTGCAGTATTATTTCTAATTTCACCATCGTGAATATCCACAATCCCATTGTTTTCCATCCGGATGCCGCCACCTTGGGTGCCTGCATTGTTGCCGCTAATGATGCCGTCAAACATTTCAAAGACGCCTTGGTTAATATTTACGCCACCACCTTGGGTTCTTGCAGTGTTGCTACTGATTGTGCCGTCATTCATTGTAAATTCAGTCGACACACCGGTTGATACACTTACACCGCCGCCTTGCTGAGCTTGGTTATCGTAAATTGTGCCGTCGTTCATTGTAAATTGAGGGAAAATGGTGCCTGCAAGAGAAAGATTCACACCGCCGCCGTTACCAGTACCGCTGGTCCAGTTGCCGTCGATCATCCCATCTTCCATTATGAAGAAAGGTACACTACCGCCGGCAGGAAGCAGGTTTACGCCACCGCCGTTTCCGTTGCCGCTGGTCCAGTTCCCACTGATGGTGCCACCAAGCAGATAGGTTCTGCCGCCACTCGTATTTATACCGCCGCCATGGGTTCCTGCGTTGTTACCACTGATGGTCGCATCTGTATATATCCATAATCTGTTGAGAACATTCGTTGCAAGATGGATGCCGCCACCGGTAGTGACTGCTGTATTGTTTTGAATTTCGCCGCCGTTTAAGGTTACAAGGGCACCGCTAATTCGCATACCGCCACCTTGGCCTCGTGCGTCATTATACTCAACTTGTCCACCATACATTATGAAAACACCTGGCTCGATATTTATACCGCCACCATTAGTGCCCTCATTGTCTGAGATTACACCACTATGCATGATAAGCGTGCCATTTGCCGCGACAAACACACCGCCACCGTTTCCTGTTGCAAAATTATCCGAAATAACGCCACCTTCTATGATCGGCTCACCCTCTATGGCAGGCGTCCCTATCGTAAGTGTCCCACCACCAGCAACTTGCACACCACCACCAGTCGCCGCCCGGTTATTTTCGATCACACTACCTTCATCTAAATACAAATATCCGCCGTTATTGATTAAGACACCGCCACGGATAGCCGTGTTGGATGGATCACCACCGCTCAGTGTTACATTTTCAAGGCGCAGTCGACCACCGCTATTTACAGTAAAATGTCGATTAGCGAGGACCGTAAAGGTAAAATTTTCGCCAATCACACTGGTCAACGTAATATCTGCATTGATCGGAATGGTCGCTGGATGTGGCTCGGCGATATCAGCCCCAAGCTCAATTATATCCCCATCACTCGCCGCCGCAATCGCCGCAACCAACTCATCGCGATTCATAACCGGTCCGTTTATTGGCATAATACCTATGTATCCTTCGTCCTCATCTTCCGGCATTTCTTCGATCTCATTGTTGTCATTTTCAGTAGAATTGGTGATTTCAGCAGATTCTTCTTGACCACCTGTTTCTGTTGTACCAGTCTGCTCATTGTCTTCAGATTCATCAATACGTTCTTCTGGCTGGAAAACATCTTCCACTGAAGCGTCTTCTACAATTGGATTCTCAGTAATTGGATCTTCTACAGATGAAACTTCATTAGTTACCTCATTATCAATAACAGCAGACAGGTTCGTTGAATCTGCGGAAAATACCGATACATGCATTTGACTAAGCAACAAAACAGCAACTATCAATAAGTTTAGTAACTTAATCACTGGCTTTCTTCGATTCATGCTAACATCTCCTTACATTCAGAACAATAAGTCACTAGGTCATTGAAACTGATCAAATTTTGTCTTTTTATTTTTCACAATTGCCTAAAAACTAGTCGCGCTAGTGAAATTAGTCACATCTATGTTTTATTATAACATATTTTCTCCAAAAATTTAACCCCAGCCTTAATATGAAGCTATATTTAAGAAAATGATTTGAAAATATCGCCATATTTTGTTAGTATGCCCTTATACAAGTCAAATAAATCGGAGGATTAGAGAATGAAAATTGGATTCATTGGAACTGGAGTGATGGGGAATGCCATGGCTAGTCATTTGCAAAAAGCTGGACATCAATTGTACGTCTACAACCGCACAAAATCAAAGGCACAAAATTTGATTGACGCTGGTGCTATTTGGTGTGAGAACGCCAAAGAAGTGGCAATCGCTGCGGATGTGATTTTTTCAATCATTGGAATACCAGCAGACGTTGAAGAGGTCTTTCTGGGGAGTGAAGGACTTGTCAATCACGCTAAAAAGGGAACTATTTTAGTTGACATGACTACCTCAACACCAGAACTTGCTCAGCGAATTTACGAAGCAGGTCAAGAAAATGGCATTCACTGCGTGGACGCACCGGTTTCTGGTGGTGACCTTGGTGCCAAAAATGGAACCTTGACCATCTTTGTAGGAGCAAACGTTGATGTCTATGAAAAACTACTACCTTTGTTTAACGTGATGGGCAAAAACATCGTTTATTTAGGTGAGGCTGGAGCTGGTCAACACGGAAAAATGGCCAATCAAATTGCGGTTGCAGGTGCAAGCGCTGGTGTCGCAGAGTCCCTTGCTTATGCCAAAGCAGCAGGCATCGACCTAGAAAAAATCCAAGGCGCAGTCTCAACAGGTGCCGGTGGAAGTTGGCAAATGACCAACATGGGACCACGAATTATTGCCGGTGATTTCGATCCTGGTTTCTATATTAAACATTTTATCAAAGACATGCGCATCGCCGTAGAAGAAGCGTCGAAAAACGGAGTGGATTTACAACATTTAAAAACCACCCTTAAACAATACGAAATCATGCAAGAAAAAGGCTTTGAAAACCTAGGCACCCAAGCCCTCTTTAAACTTTACAGCGAATAAAGGAGTTGCAACGCAGGAAGTAGTCAGAACTCTTATCGCAACCGTTGAGAAACGTCATAGATTTTAAACATTAAAACAGAGCTCGCTCGCATTTTTCTTGATAAAAAAACCTCTTTGATTTCCACAAATGTTCAAAGAGGCTTTTCATATTTAGCTTCAATTAATCTTTCATCGCAACGTTTATCACGTCACAGTACGGTTAAAACTTTCCACGCTTCGCTTCCCATTCTCGTTTTTCACGGTCAACCAACGTCTTTTCAATGTCTTTGTTTACTTTATGAGAAAAAGCATACAAAAGAAGGCTCAGGATAACAGCTACAAAAAGGAACGTTAACTGTAGTACCAGATAAAAGGTGAAAGCATTGACAAACCATCCTGACACCAAAGACAAAATCAAAGCAATACCTACGTATAAGGCCAAAATCGTCGCTATTCCTGAAGTTAGCAATGTCCCATTATGATTCGGCTTTTTTCGTGTCATAAATGGTCCGCCGAAGAAGAACATGATTTCCGATACCACTAAAAATAAGAGCCCCATCCAATGAGATGCATTTCGATCTGAAGTGATCATAAAGAACAGGATAAAGGTTAATAAAATGGCTAAACATCCGACAATTTTAATGACGGTTGATCCAATTTTTTCTGAATTAAACATGTTAGTTAAACTCCTTTCCTTGTATAGATAGACGTAGTAGCTTTAGCCTTGCAAGCGCTCTTGGTGCATCATCGTATGTCGAGCTATCGCCCACACTCTTAGTCACCAAAGTCTTATCATTATACAATATTTTGCCGGTTTTTGAAAGATTTCGTCATATAAAAAATGCTAAACGCTGACAGGATCAAGCCCCGAAAGCCTTTCAGCATTTTAATCTTCCCAAAAATCAATAAAGTTGATCTGGTTAAATTGTTGGAAAGCAAAAGAGCTATGGTAGAAGACCTTCGTCATCGGCTCGCTAAAGATTTTCATCCCCATACAAAAAAGTACCTTATCACACTCTAAATTAAAAATAATACTGATTTTTACAAAAAGGTTGACAAAAAACACCAGATCAGTTAAGTTAGTGAGAAAAAAATTGAAAGCAGGAGTTTCCTATGAGAGAAATGGCGACAGACCGAATTGTGATCAAAATCGGCACAAGCACACTAACGACTGAAACCGGTGAATTAAACAAAGAGCGCATTGGAGCATTAACTCACGTTATCGCAAAGTTGAAAAAACAGGGTAAGCAAGTGATTCTTGTTACTTCTGGAGCCATCGGGGTGGGGATGGCGAAATTAAAGCTTAGAAAACGCCCGACATTAATTCCTGAAAAACAAGCGGTGGCAGCCGTGGGACAATCGTTGCTTATGGGTGTTTATGATCAGTATTTTAGTAAACATGACATTGCCGTGGGGCAAATCTTAATCACGAAAGATTGCATCGATGATGTCCGCCGTTATGGAAATGCGATCAACACCTTAAATTCATTACTAAACTTAGGGATCGTTCCCATTGTTAACGAAAACGATACAGTGGCAGTGGACGAAATCATTTTTGGAGATAACGACACGTTATCCGCTTACGTTGCCACCATGATTAATGCCAACTTACTTGTCATTTTTTCTGATGTTAATGGGCTATACGACCGTGACCCTGATGATCCTAAAGCGAAGTTAATCACAGAAGTGACCACCATAACAGAGGCCATTAAAGAAAAGGCCGCCGGTGCCACATCCATTTATGGAACTGGAGGGATGATAACGAAACTTGAAGCCGCAACCATTGCAGCTCGAAACGGAACAAAGACAATTATTATGAATGGAGAAAACCCGACACAGCTTGAGGCGGTCCTTCATGGAGAAGTGATCGGAACTTATTTTGATTTGAAATAATTACAATATTGCTAGGAGGATGTTAGATGAAACTTTTAGAACAAGCCATTAAGGTTAAACAGGCGAGTGAGTCGTTAGTAGGAATTGATACAGAACAATTGAACCGAGCCATTGAGTTAGTGGCTGAGGAATTAGTAAATCAAGCGTCACACATTATAGTTGCTAATGAAATGGACATGGAACATGGTTGTGCCAACGGAGTTCCCGAAGCACGGCTTGATCGTTTAATGTTAAACAAAGCACGGATTAAAGATATGGCAAACGATGTACGTGACGTGGCCATGTTGCCAGATGTTTTAGGAAAGTTTCAAGGATTCACACGACCAAATGGATTGAAAGTAACAAAGTTAACGGTACCTCTTGGTGTGGTTGGCATGATTTATGAGTCACGTCCAAACGTGACCGTTGACGCAGCGGTTTTATGTTTGAAAAGTGGCAATGCCGTGCTACTACGTGGTGGAAAAGAAGCCTATCATAGTAATCAAGCGATTGTTACAGTGATTAAATCTGCTCTGCACCAAGCCGGTTTACCAACAGATGCAGTTGAATTGGTGCAGGATACTTCACGAAAAACCGCCATGGAAATGATGAAGTTGACTCAGTATCTGGATTTGCTAATTCCACGTGGTGGTGCAAGCTTAATTCAGAGTGTCAAAGTGAATGCTACCGTTCCAATCATTGAAACAGGTACGGGAAATTGCCACATCTATATCAACGAAGAAGCAAACGTCCAAATGGCATTGGATGTATTGGTTAATGCAAAGGTACAACGACCATCCGTCTGCAATGCTTGTGAGAGTGTGGTCGTTGACCAATCTGTTGCAACAACTCTATTGCCGCTGATCAAAGTAGCGTTAGAGCCTTATCATGTTGAGCTAAGAGGTTGCGATAAAACCGTTGACATCCTTAATATCCCACGAGCAAGTGTCGATGATTTTTATACCGAGTATAACGATTTGATCCTCTCCATCAAAATCGTTGATGGCATTGATCAAGCCATTGCACACATTAATAAACATGGGACGAAGCATTCAGAGGCAATCATTACCGAAAATCAGGCACATGTAAAAAAGTTTTTACAATTAACTGACGCTGCTTGCGTGTATCACAATGCTTCCACCCGCTTTTCCGACGGTTCAGAACTTGGCTTCGGTGCTGAAATTGGAATTAGCACGCAAAAATTACATGCAAGAGGTCCATTCGCACTAGAAGCACTAACCACTTACAAATACATCATTGAAGGAACAGGTCAAATTAGGAAATAGAGCTGGGAAAGCCATAACATTTTATTCTTCCCAAGGATCAATAAAGTTGATCTGATTAAATTCTTGGAAAGCAAAAGAGATATGATGGAAAGCTTCGTAATCGGCTTCCGTTCCCGTCCGATCCGAACTCAAAATCACAAGGATATAGGGCGAAGGTGCATAAACGATAGCCATGTCGTGCCACGCACCACCAAAATCTCGAAATTGACCACTTTTAGAAGCCACTGGGTAGTCTGACACAATGTGAGGAAGTTGGTTGTTTAGTAAATGTTCTCTAAACTCCTCGCTATTCGGTTGACCCGATTCAATGTAGCGGTAAATCTCTCGCATAAAAAATCCCGCTTCATCTGCCGTAATTCTCGAATTCCAAATGTCTCGAGCAAAGTCACGGTTACCACCTAAGCTAGCAATAAAATTAGCATAACCATGGTAACCAAAGTGTCGCCGTAACATTTGGGTAGCTACGTTATCACTTTGATAAAGGTTAAGGGCAATCAAGCGACGAATCGTAATGGACTGACCAAAATGGTACTCGTGACGAATAATGCCAGCCCCTGGCATAAGGTGTGCACTCGAAAAAGTTAAGGTGGCATCTAAGTCGATTTCACCTCGATCTGCTAACGTATACAGCCATAAAGCAAAAGGTGCTTTCGTTGTACTTGCTGCAAAGAAATTTCGCTCAGCGTTGTGTCTAAAACTGCAACCTGTCGCCAAATTTTCAAAGTAAATGGACACACTAGGCCCATAACGCTCAATGGCATCTAAAATGGGTGTCATATCTGGCGTTTCACACGCTTGTTCTACATGGCGTTCCCAACGAGAGACCGTCGCTTGACGAATTGTTTCTGTTGCGTCGTATTCGAAAACGTTGGTAAATAATACACCTGCCTCCACTTCTAACGCTAACGCAGCCGCTTCTCGATCCCTGCTGACTCGTATGGTAAGACGTTGACTTCGATGATCTAAGAGCCAATCTTCAGGCCCATCCCCTGTTACTTGCCTCACTTCGTAAACGAACACACCAGCATCCTCAAAGACGATGTCAAGCAAATCAACGTAGCCGTCGCTTGTTATCACAATCAAATCATTGATTGGCTCTGGCAAGGTTCGGTTACCACCTCGCTGATCAAACTCATAAGAAACCAGTTCGATCTGAAAGATGAATTCTTGAAGAGGTGGCATCGGTAGTTCAACTTCCAGCTCCCCTAATCGTTCTCTCGTCTCATGATCGGCCAAGTAAACATCTTCTATGGGATTCCCTTGCACATCAAACGACCTTGAGTGAAGATCTACGACCACTTCTAGCTCAATGCCATACGCTGTTAATTCCGTTGCTTCAAACATCACTCGATTACAATAAGCCAACCACCCAATCCCTAAAATAAAGACAATGAAAAGCATCCATATTTTTTTCATTTGACTGCGCTCCACTTCGTAAATCAAAATTCCCAAAAGGCTTTGAATCTGCTGATCCAGAGTCTTTTTATTATAACGTATTTTCGCATATTTTGAAAGATTTTCTCATAGAAAAACCCCACCAATTCATCTTCTGAGCGAAGTGGCGGGGTTAATTCCTTAATCGGCAATATCTTCTAGTGTCGCAGACGTTTTTTTCAACGTCTTACTCACCTTTTTCGCAGTCTTCTTCAACCCTTTTTTTACATCCTTTGCTACTTCTTTACTAGCTTCTTGGGTTGCTTCCATTAAATCTTCACTAATTTCTTCCAAATTATCGCGATAGTTATCCAGGTTCGTATTTGTTTGATGCATTTTCTTTCCCTTTTTACGTCCCATAATAAAAGGCCTCCTTAAGTGTTTTTACACATTTAGGATGGCCTAATTTTCTAAATTCATACCTAGTTTTGACAAAATTTTGAAGTTATTTTATCCCCTTAAAACGGCTCCATGCTGTTCTTCTAACTTTTTCAACAACTTCTTTCTCAATGGTTGGATGTCTTCATCACTCAACGTTTTCTCGGAATCAGAGGCAGTTACATGAAGAGCCACTGATTTTTTCCCCTCTTCCACGCCAACCCCTTGATACACGTCAAAGACTTCCACCGCTTTTACAAGATTTCCACCGTTTTCATCGATGCATGCCACTAATTTTGAAGCCAAAAGATGCTCATGGACGACCACCGCTAAATCGAATTCTACTCCTGGAAATTTCGACACCGGCTCGTAACCAACCCCAGGCCTTGAAATCTGAGCAAGGTCATCTAAATCCAACTCAAAGACAAAGGCATCCTCTAAGTCCCATAACTTCGACGTCTGTGGGTGAACTTTACCAACCACCCCGACCAAGTTGCCTTCAACTAGCACCAGTGCCGACTGACCTGGATGAAAATCTTGATAAAAGGTGCTAGAAAACGGACGATATTCGGCTACAAGTCCAAGATTTTCTACCAAACCATCTACGATGCCGCGAGCCGTATAAAAATCCGCCGCCTCGACTTTACCTTGCCATCGATTATGGACCAACTGCCCCATCAGGGCACCACTTAACTTGTGAGACTCCGTCGCTAGTACATCGGCATCCCCATAAACTTTGCCCATTTCATAAATGTGAACGTCTCCATTACCACGAGCCTTGTTATAAGCTAAAACTTCTAGCAAATTAGGAATCAATGACTTCCTCAAATGAGCGTGTTCCTTGGACATTGGCGACATTAAACTAACCACTTCTTCCATCTCTACGTCCCCATGAGCAAACTTCTGCAAGTTCTCCTCGCTCGTCAACGAATAGGTCACCACATTAGAAAGCCCACTGGTTTGCATGATGCGATGGATGTCTTTACGTTGCTGTTGCCACTCCCCGCGCCCACCTACCGTATTCATTTTCGGCAGGGTGGATGGAAGGTTATTAAAACCATAAATACGGGCCACTTCTTCGATGACATCGTGGGCAAACCTTACATCAAGCATACGGTTAGAAGGCTTGATGCTAACTTCCTTTTCAGTTAACCACTCACAGGTCACATTCAAACGATCAAAGATCGAACTTAAATCGCTCGTTGTTAATGCTGTGCCTAACTTCCCATTAATAGCATCGATGCTGATCTGGATCACAACTGGCTCTGCTTCAAAAATTCCAGCTTTGACGTTAACTGCATTTGGATAAACGGCCTCAATCAAATGACTAACTTCAAACATTCGCGCCACATGAACCCCTTTTTCAAAGCGTGCTGAGGCACTGGTTCTCAAGTTTAAACATGCTGCCGTTTGACGGATTTGTAGTGGATTAAAAATGGCCGCTTCAAACAAAACGTTCTTCGTCTTCTCATCCACGCTCGATGATGCGGAACCCATGATCCCAGCAAGAGCAATAATCTCATCACCTGACGTAATCACGATGTCTCCCGCTTCAAGCTGACGTTCCTGATCATCTAACGTCACGACGGTTTCACCGCCTTTTGCCTCGCGTACAATAATTTCTTTCGATGGTAACTTATCCGCATCGAAGGCATGAACTGGAAGTCCAGTCGTTAACATGATTTCGTTGGTTAAATCGACGATGTTATTAATTGGCTTGTTCCCCGCTGCCATCAGTCGCATTTGCAGGTCATGGTTCGACGGCTCGACTGTGATATTTCGTGCAACTTTAGCTAAATAAGTGGTACATTTCTCTGTTTCCAGGGTCACCGAAAAATCAGTAGTTCCTGCTACTAAATCAGCTGATTTTTCTACTGGCTTTGCTTTGCGATCTAAAACCGCTGCTACATCGTTTGCTACGCCGTACATGGATAACATATCCATTCGATTCGGTGTGAGGCCCAGTTCAAGCACCACATCGTCTAAACCAAGGTAGTGGATAGCATCCTCGCCTACCGGTGCGTCTTCTGATAAGACCCAAATCCCATCGTCAAAGGTATCTGGTATGACGCTAGTAGCAAGGCCAAGCTCAGTAGCTGAGCAAATCATGCCATTTGATTCTTGGCCACGTAGTTTAGTTTTCTTTATTTTAAAACCACCTGGCAATACGGCACCTTTGGTCGCGACAGGCACTTTCTGTCCGGCAGCTACGTTTGGCGCACCACAGACGATTTGCACCACTTCAGTGCCCAGATCCACCTGACAAACCGATAGCTTATCTGCATCAGGATGTTGAATTCTTTCTTTAACATAACCAACCACAACACCGGTTGCATCAGATACCATACTCACTGCGTCTACTTCCACTCCGTGGAGGGAAACCTTATCCGCTAATTCTTGCGGATCTAAATCGTCTACTTTGACGTATTCGTTTAACCACTTTAATGATACTAACATACTTATCCGCCTCTCATTTTTTACTGCACTATTTGTTTCAAAATTATTCTACAGTTGTGTTGTTCACTTAGTCAAGGTCGACCTTAATTGGCATGTCTCGTTCTTTTCTGATCTTTGCTTCTTTAAACATATATACCCCAACCCAAGCAAAGAAAGCCCCTGTAAGATAGGCGAAAATTAGTCCTATATAAGCAAGTGCATCTGCCCACGGATGACCAAAAAAGTTTAAGTTGATAAGTTGAAAATCTTCCCAGAAAATAAGAAACCAAATTTCGGCGATGACAATTGCGATTGGAACACCGAGAATTAAAGGCATGACGCATCCTACTGCTGAAGATATTTCTACGTGAAGTTCCGCTTCTTTTTTAACACGTTCACTAACCTCTTCGTTATACCTTTCTAACCTTCTTTTTAAATTGCCGTCGGCAAATCTCAATGTCATTCTAAAATTCACATCGTCTTCTAAAGACGTTGTTGATTTAGCTAAGTCTTCCTCTTTGCGCAATTTTCTTCCCGCTAGGAGCAGTCCTAAATAAGCTTGTGCATTTTTAGGTTGACTATTAATGACACTTTTAAATTCAACCTCAGCTCGCTCCCACTGCTCTTCTTCTATCAAAATAAAGCCTTTTTCTAGCCATTCTTCAATGCCTGGCCCAAATTCCATTTGGATATTTTGCATGCTAGCGCTACCAATCTCAGTAGGCTTTGTCAAGTCAATGGTTGCTCGACAGTACCTACAAGTGATGACATCTTCACCGGTTGATAAATCTAAGCCACCTCTACAATTCGGACATTCAATTACTCTCATTTTCTTCAACTCCTACCTAAACTGCTTCAAAAACCTCACATCGTTCGTATAAAAATGACGGATGTCTTCCACGCCGTGCTTTAACATGGCAATCCGTTCAACCCCCATACCAAAGGCAAAACCTTGATACTTTCCTGAATCAAAACCTGACATCTGGAGGACGTTTGGATGAACCATGCCGGCTCCTAAGATCTCAATCCATCCAGTTTGTTTACAAATGTTACAGCCTGAACCACCACATTTAAAACAACTCACGTCGACCTCAACAGAAGGCTCAGTAAATGGGAAGAAAGACGGTCGCATACGAATGGTTCGTTCTGGACCAAATAGTTGGCGTGCTAATGCTTCTAGAGTTCCTTTTAGATCCCCCATGGTAATGTGCTCATCCACAACGAGGCCTTCAATTTGCGTGAATTGATGAGAATGGGTGGCATCGTCGTCGTCGCGACGATACACTTTCCCAGGGCACAAAATTTTGATGGGTCCTTGCCCTTTAGCCGCCTCTAAGGTCCGCACTTGAATGGGAGAGGTGTGTGTACGAAGAAGGGTTTCTTTTGTAATATAGAAAGAATCCTGCATGTCACGTGCCGGATGATCTTGTGGTAAGTTGAGAAGCTCAAAATTATAATGATCTAATTCCACTTCATTACCTTCAGCGATGGTATAACCCATGCCGATAAAGAACGCTTCCACCTCATCCACAATTTGATTGAGAGGATGCAAAGTTCCTACCAAAATTTTCTTACTAGGTAAGGTCACATCGATGGTTTCTTCTTCTAACTGTTTGGCAATGGCTGCTTCTTCAAGCTCAGCTTTTTTAGTTTCAATGATCTTTTCCATGGTAGCCTTTGTCACATTAGCCACTTGACCCACTTCTTTTCTCTCATCGGGCGATAAGTCTTTCATGTTTTTCATCACTTCTTGGATGGGACCTTTTTTACCTAAGTATTTCACACGAATGTCATTGAGCTCATCTAGTGTGGTTACTTTTTCTGATAAATCTTTTACTTCACCTTCTAGTTGCTTTAGTTGTTCTAACACGATTTACACCTACTTCACTAATTTCCTAACTGAATGGGATTTTTGGATGCTTTGGAGATGATGACTTCTATGCCTTCACCAAACTTGTTGATTAACAAGGTAGCTACTTCCTCTAACATGATCTTTTCTGCGTAATGGCCAACGTCGATGACATTCAAACCTGCTTCTTGAGCGTCGATGGCTGCAGAATAGGTCATGTCCCCCGTAACGAATACATCGGCTCCTATTTCTTTTGCCTCATGAACAAAATCACGTCCACTTCCTCCGATAACGGCTACCTTTTTGATTGGTTGGTCGTTTCCTTGTACATAGGTTAGATGCTCCAGTTTAAAAACTTTTTTTAAGTGATTCTGAAAAACTTCTAAGCTCATTTCATTTGTCAGTTCACCCATACGACCTAGTCCGTTTTCTTCGTCAGTCATAGCAAATCGACTAATGTTTTGAAGTCCCATGGCTTTTGCTAATGCATCATTCATTCCACCTGGGGCAATATCGTAATTGGTATGTATGCTATAGACGGTTAAGCCTGTTCTGATAATTTCTTCAATCTTCATGCCTTGACGGGTTGTAAAATCGATGGACTTAATAGGTGTATAAAAAAACGGATGGTGAGTAATGAGCAAGTCAATTTCGTTGTTTGTTGCCTCTTGGATGACTGCAGTTGTAGCATCTAAGGCCAATAGAACTCGTTTTGCCTTGTAAGTAGGAAGGCCGATTTGCAATCCGACATTATCCCACTCGTAAGCCGATTTCCTAGGAAATAATTCCTCTAAATAACTAATTATCTCTTGTATTTGCACCATTCGACAACACCTCCTGAATACGTTCTTTCTTCTCTTCAAATTCATCTCGTTTTGGATTATCCCTCGGTATTTTACCTAAGACCTCGTCAATAGCAATTAGCTCTCGTTCCCACTTCGTAATAAAGTGCCCGTTAGTTGGTTCTTTTCTTAACATCGGGCCAAATAGGTAGTCCAACTCATCGAAATCCTGTTTTCCAGGTTGGGCGGTGATGATCGTATAAATGATGCCATCTTCTTCTAGGAGCTCCTCGTTTATGATCAAAAAGTCGTTCTCAAAAAGCGTTCTTCTCAAGGTATACTCCCCACTTTGAGGTTGGAGGATGAGCTTTTTCATGGATTGTGCGACGTCAAGGCTATCTACAATTAATTGGGAAATGAGTTTGCCGCCCATCCCAGCTATAACAACCCCTTCTACCTCATTAACGACTAACGGTTCTAGGCCTGATCCTTTTCTGACTTCGATTTGATCTTGCAAGCCATAGTCTTTAATGGTTGCCTTTGCCTGCATTAAAGGACCATCAATGACATCGATGGCGATGGCTGAGGTCAGTCTACCTGTGGTAATGCCGTAGCAGGGTAAATAGGCATGATCCGTCCCTACGTCAGCAATCCTTTTAAGCGGGAAAAGTGCATTTAAACATGCACTTAACCTTTTTGATAATTTTTTAGTTTTCATCCATAAAGTCCTTCAGCTTACGACTTCTAGATGGATGGCGAAGTTTACGTAGCGCTTTTGCTTCAATTTGCCTGATTCGTTCACGGGTTACGCCAAATTCTTTTCCTACTTCTTCCAGGGTTTTTGTTAAACCGTCGCTTAATCCGAATCGCATGCGTAACACGCGTTTCTCACGATCGGTTAATGTATTTAATACTTGATCAAGTTCGAATTTTAACAGTGAATTGGAAGCGAATGTAGCTGGCGATAGAGCTTCTGCATCCGGGATGAAGTCTCCTAAATGAGAATCGTCTTCTTCTCCCACTGGCGCTTCAAGAGAAACTGGCTCTTGGGCTGCTTTTAAAATTTCACGAATCTTTTCTGGTGGCAAGTCTAACTCTTTAGACATTTCTTCTGGTGTCGGTTCACGCCCTAGCTCTTGAATGAGTTGACGATGAATACGAATCAATTTATTAATGGTCTCAACCATGTGAACAGGAATTCGAATGGTACGCGCTTGGTCAGCGATAGCGCGAGTGATCGCCTGACGGATCCACCACGTCGCGTAAGTTGAAAATTTGAAACCCTTCCGGTAGTCGAATTTCTCAACGGCACGCATCAGACCCATGTTTCCTTCTTGAATTAAATCAAGAAACAGCATGCCGCGTCCCACATGCCTCTTAGCGATGGACACAACCAGTCGCAGGTTGGCTTCTACCAACTTCTTCTTTGCAATCTCTCCATCTTCAATCAGAGGTTCAAGTTCTTCTAAACTAAAGGTGGTAATGTCTTTTAAACGTTCATTTACCGATGCTGATTCCCCTTTTTCATTCGCTAAATATTCAGCACGACTTACTAGCTCTTCTGGTAATGCCTCGCCTTCGCTTAAATGGGCAGCGATTTCGGTAGCAATATCACAGCACTCGGCGCGCTTAGAAAGGTCGATTTCCTCTTGGAAGGTCAGTAGCTCAACGCGTCCTATTTCTTTCAAATACATACGCACGGGATCGTTCATTTTGAAAGATGAACTCAGCTCAAAGGCAGCTGTCGCTGGTTTGGAGGCTGGATTCTCGGTTTCCTCTTTGATGTCAGGGAATTCTTCTAATACATCGGCTGGCATCACGACAGCATCTGCTTCTTGAACCACTTTTTCAATGTCGCTTAAATCTAAATCTTCCTCAACGTCTTCTTCGACAACTTCTACTTTGTCGTCGATTTCTTTGACCACGTTAATGTCTTCCGCATCAAATAAGTCTAAAAAAGAATCCATCATGTCCTTATCTAACTTAAACGGCTTAAAACCATCGTTAATTTCGTCGTAGGTTAAATACCCACGTTCACGACCAACTTCTAATAGTTCGTCTTGAACCTTCTCAATGGTCAATTCTGTCTTTTTCTTAGCCATCTAATCACTCCTAATCAATCCACCAGGCTTGAAGTTACCTCACCTATCATCGAGCGTTGCTTTTCACAGCTTGCTCCTAAAAATGTCTGCTTTTTCCCATCCCACTCTAACTTCATGGCCCCAATCTCCACGCGGTCACAAAGCTCTTTGATCATCTTTTTCGTCCATTCTTTTGGACGACCTTTTAATTCATAAACAATGTCCCGGGCCATACGCGCTACTTGGACATCTAATCTAGCAAAAAATTCCTCTTGATTCATGGTGCTTTTTTCTGAGTAATAAGCTTCGATTCCCTGCACAATTTTGCGATGAACGTTTACATTAAACGTCGTCCCAATCCTCGCATTTACAAGATCAAACACTTGTTTATCCAGCAACATATAATAAATCAATTCTTTTTCTGCTTTAACTTCTCTCGGCGTGGTCGGCAATGGTTGACCAATCCCTTGAGAAATTTGACCTCGGCTACTCAACATTCGCCCTGCTTCGTTTTGTTTTTTAAAACCGCTGCTCTGTTGCTTCTTTTCCTCTTTACGAAACTTCCATACTAAATCTGCACCAACCCCATATTGCTGACCAATATGAGTTAAACGACGTTCAAATTCAGCACCACCATCGGGAGTGGTTAAGTCCAAACCTTGCTTAGCATACTCGTACATGAACGTAAGAGCACCGACAGCATCAGCAACTACTTCAGAGAATTTATCAATTCCATTTTGACGGACAAAATCGTCTGGATCCAAACCACCAGGAATACGGATGACTTTGACTTGCAGTTGATGAGCAAACAAAATCGGAATGGCCTTCGCTGTCGCTTCAAGCCCAGCTTTATCGCCATCAAAGCACAGAACAACTTCCTTTGCATGCTTACTAAGTGCCTTGACATGTTCTGCTGTTAAAGCCGTTCCCATGGTCGCTACCGATTCTAAAAAGCCGGCTTTATAAGAGGCGATCACATCCAGAAAACCTTCAAACATCAAGAAACGACCATTTACCCTAGAAGCTTTCTTTGCTTCCTGCAAATTATAAATGATTTGCGACTTTTGAAAAACACGGGACTCTGGAGAATTAATGTACTTCGCATAACTTTCCCCATCATCGAGGTATGTTCTGCCACTAAATCCAACCACATTATTATGCGCATTAACGACGGTAAACATAATGCGCGATTTGAAAGGTGAGTAATAATCACCGTTTTCGCTTTGTTGTAGGAGCCCAGCTTGCTTAGCTACTTCAAAAGAATAACCATTGGATTCTAGCGCTTTAATGATGAGATTTCCGTCTCGTGGAGCAAGCCCAATGCCAAACTGTGTGATGATCTCAGCTGTTATGTCACGACTTGCTAAATACTCAAGTGCAACTCGTCCCTCATCTGTGTTGAATAAATAATACTGATAAAACCCCGCAGCAAATTTTAAAACGTTGTACTCTTTTTCAAAGCTATGACTTTGACTGGTTTGCTTTAACCGCCTTAACGTTTGCGCGTCCACACCGGCAACTTCCGCTAAACGAGTGGTTGCCTCACCATAAGAAATACCTTCCATTTTAGAAACAAAGGAGATCGCATCGCCACCTTCTCCACATCCAAAGCATTTATAAATGCCTTTGTCAGCAGAAACTAAAAACGATGGCGTCGCTTCGTTATGAAAAGGACATAGTCCCTTGTAATTCCGACCTGCTTTCGTTAATTGAACGTATTGTCCAACCACGTCAACGATGCTAACCTTAGCAGAAATTTCTATAGCTAATTGTTTTCTATCCATCCGTTAGCACCCTCCTAGTCAATGGCTATAATTTGATCCGTTCAGCAATCCAAGCCTCAAGCTCGGCCATTGGTACACGCTCTTGCTCCATTGAATCGCGATGACGCACCGTTACCGTTCCATCTTCCATTGAATCGTAATCGTAAGTGACACAGAACGGCGTTCCCATGGCATCTTGTCTTCGGTACCTCTTGCCAATAGAACCGGCCTCATCATAATCAACCGAGAACGTCTGTGCTAAGTCGTCAAATAACTTTAGTGCTCCCTCGTTAATTTTCTTCATTAACGGCAAAACTGCTACTTTATAAGGGGCTAAGGTTGGATGGAATCTTAATACTTCACGGGTTTCACCATCTTCTAAAGCCTCTTCCTCAAAAGCGTCAATAAATAGAGCTAACATCAACCGATCTAGACCAACCGATGGTTCAATGCAATAGGGCACGTACTTCTCGTTGGTTACTGGATCTTGGTATTCAAAGCTCACGCCTGAAGCCGTCTGATGTGCTTTTAAATCGTAATCCGTTCGATTAGCAATCCCCCAAAGTTCTCCCCATCCAAATGGGAACTTATACTCGATATCGGCCGTTCCATTGCTGTAATGGCTGAGTTCTGCTTCGGTGTGATCACGCATTCTCACATTTTCTTTGTCCATTCCTAAATCAAGCAAAAACTTCATGCAATGCTCTTTCCAATACTCATGCCACTGTGCATCTTCGCCAGGCTTACAGAAGAATTCTAGCTCCATTTGCTCAAATTCTCGCGTTCTAAAAATAAAATTTCCCGGTGTAATTTCATTTCTAAAGGCTTTTCCGATTTGACCAATTCCAAATGGAATTTTCTTCCTTGAGCTTCGCTGCACGTTTTTAAAGTTAACAAAAATCCCTTGTGCCGTTTCCGGTCTCATGTAAACCACCGCTGTATCATCTTGTACAACCCCCATGTGGGTTTTAAACATGAGTTCAAATTGACGAATGTCCGTGAAATCTTGCTTTCCACAGTCAGGACAAACGATGTTGTGCTCCTTAATGTAACCAATCATTTCCTCGTTGGTCCATCCGTCAGCAACAATATCATCGCCATGGTCTTCGATTAACTTATCCGCTCGATGGCGGGTTTTACAAGCTTTACAATCCATTAATGGATCGCTAAATCCACCCACGTGGCCTGATGCTACCCACGTTTTTGGATTCATTAAAATCGCCGCATCAATTAAAACGTTATCTGAACGTGATGTGATAAAACGATGAATCCAAGCCTGCTTTACGTTGTTTTTGAAAAGCGAGCCTAATGGCCCATAATCCCATGTGTTAGCCAGACCGCCATAAACTTCACTTCCTTGAAATACAAACCCGTTTGTCTTAGCAACATTTACCACTTTTTCCATCGACGTAGAACTCACGCGCATCACCCTCTTTTTTTAATTTTTCCCGTAAAGGGACACAAAAATTGCATGATACTCTATTATATATCAACATCCGCTTAAACACAAGCAAAAACCCCCTTAGTTATCAAATTCTCTCGGTGAATTTAATGGCCGTATAACTTTCGTAATAAACTTTGATCCATGTCTCTAACGTTTCGATCTCAGATAGAGAAACTGGCGCCTCTAATAAACGCTTCAAATCAACCTTGAACATGACACGCCATAAAGGGATTAGTTCCGATGTGATTAAAATTTCTTCTCTTGTGTAGCATTCTTTACAGACAAGGCCACCTTCTCTGATGCTAGCCGTTACAATAGAAGCTGTTGTCCCACAACTAACGCAATCGTCCACCACAGGAGCAACACCTAGTAACGACAACATCTTAAACTTAAAGTAGACAATTGCCAATCTAAACTTAACATCATCCATTTCGCCTTCTTCAAGAACGCTCTTCAATAACCTATAACTATGAGGTAAATGCTGAAGATCAATGTCACCTTTAAGAACAACTTCTGCCATCTCATAAAACATCATGATTTTTTCGTATTCTAATTTCAACTCGTAAAAAGGATCTACGATTTCACCGTGAACCAAATAGTAAAGTCCTCCTCGCTCATCGTTCGGTGCTTTGACTGTCATATTCACACAGCTTAAAGGTTCAGACAAAGCCCTATACCTGGACTTCTTTTTATTGGCATAACCGATAAAAACACTAATAAGCCCATGGGATGGGCTTATTAGTTTTACTATTTTATGATGATCTTGATAATCAAAACTCTTTAATACAATGGCTTCAAGTGGTGTACTCAAGGGCAGTCCGCTCCTTTACACGTCTTCCTCTTTCCCCTGCACTTCTACTTCTCGTTGCTTCATGATCAAATAATGCTGAATGTTTCCCGTACGCTTAAAGATTTCCCATTCTAACCCCGCCATGTCTCAACCCCCAGTAGTCGCAATTTTAAACTTGCTACTAGTTTATCTTAAAGCACATCCCTTTATGCAAACTTTTAATACTCTTTTTCACTATAACCAAAGTCTGTCAAATGCACCTTTTTATTTCGCCAATCCTTCTGGATTTTTACCCATAATTCAAGATATATTTTACTTCCTAGCAGATTCATGATATCTTTTCTAGCCAATGTCCCAATCTCTTTTAACATCTTCCCTTGTTTACCAATAAGAATACCTTTTTGTGATTTGCGCTCAACGATAACCGTTGCCGAAACATTAATCAAGTCTTCTCTATCTGGTTCACGATAAATTTCCTCGATGACTACCGCCACCGAGTGAGGAATCTCCTCATGGGTCAAATGAAGCACCTTTTCACGAATCAACTCTGAAATGATGAACCGTTCTGGATGGTCAGTTACAAAGTCGGTCGGATAAAACTGTGGTCCTGGTTCCAAATGCTCCTTTACGACCTCAAGAAGCGTCTCAATGTTCTCGCCACTAACCGCCGAGATTGGAATGACGCCATCAAATTCGTGCTCTTTTTTAAAATTGGCGATCACGTCCATCAATTCATCCTTTTTGATTAAATCGATTTTATTAATCACTAAAAAGACGGGCTTTTTAACACGCTTTAAATGCTCGATAATAAAACGATCACCAGGTCCAATCTTCTCATCTGCAGGCGTCATAAACATCACCACGTCAACTTCATTTAACGTTCCTAATGCCAAGTCCGTCATAAACTTCCCTAACTCATGCTTCGGCTTATGAATGCCTGGTGTATCAATGAAGACAACTTGTGAGTCGTTACTTGTAATAACCCCTTGGATTTTATTTCGTGTGGTTTGAGCTTTGTCGCTCATAATCGCTACTTTTTGGCCCAATACACGATTTAAAAACGTCGACTTCCCTACGTTTGGTCGACCAACAATGGCAACAAATCCAGATTTAAACTCTTTACTATCCATACACACGTGCTCCCTTTACTACTCTACAGCTCCAAATCGATCAAATGGCCAAAAACGCCAAATGACACGGCCTTGGATCTGCGATTGGTGAACCAATCCGAAACTACGACTGTCTTCACTATTTCCCCTATTATCTCCTAAAACTAGATAATAACGATTAGGTATTTCATGACAATCACTAAACTGACAAATGTCTTCCAACGTGAAATTTCCTGTCGCTAAAGCATCTAAAATATGAGGTTCGTCCACCACTTCTCCATTTAGATAAAGGTTTCCATTTTGGAAAGCTACTGCGTCTCCTGGTGTTCCGATCACACGCTTTACGTAGTTTTCACCCGTGGTGTGCTCCATAATGATAATATCAGCATGGTTAGGGCTATAAAGCAACGACCATAAAATCACACGTTCACCATCTTCAAGCGTTGGCTCCATCGATCTACCATGGACTTCAGCGGACATAAAAACAAAACGTTGAATTAACGTCACAACTACGACCACACCAACAATCATTCTAACCCAACTAAAAATCTCTCGCCTGAGAGCACCCATACCATCTTCTCTTGGAATCAAGCCTTCTACTTCAATTGTTCTCTCATTCTTACGTTTTCTCATTTTCATAACCACCTAACCAAGATCAACAAACATCTACTCATTATATGTTGACCCATGCTAACAAAATTATTAAAAGCAAAATCTATTTTCAACTTTCTTGACTAGGCTTCGGCTTAGAGCTTAGTACATGTACTAGACCAAAACCTACTATTCCTAAAAGCACAGCAACGACAATCCCTAGCAAACCATTCGATGCATCTGCATTTAAAATTTCACGCACCACAACCACCGGGATAGAACCTAAAACCAGTCCCATGCTAACAGCACTCATCGTGATTTCATGATTCACAATCAAATACTTTACTAGTTTACCACAAAGAACAAGACCTAGTATTCCGCCTAACATCACGCTACCTAAAACTGCGAAGTCCAATGCACCAATGCTGTCCATAAAAAAACGATAAACACCTAGCAACATTAAAATCAACGCTCCGCTAAGGCCCGGTAAAATCATCGACGAGCTCACTAACATCCCAACAAAAATTAAGAAAATCACTTTTCCAAAAGTCATACCACCATCTAAATCAATCACGGACATATTTTGATAAAAAATGAAGATCAAAGTCACACCAAACGCAACGAGCATAAAAACAAAATGCTTACCTTTAAAATTAGATTTAACATCTGCCTGCTTGTACAACAAAGGAACAGTAGCAACAATCAACCCTAAGAAAAACGACATCGTCTGGAGTGGAAATGAATTCATTGTCGTTGAGATCACCCAACTGAACAAAAAGATCGCAGATAAAGCTCCTACTCCTAATAAAACGAGCGTTTTTAACGTGCTCTTCACCTTTGAACTAAAAACGTCGTTCAAAAGATTGATCAATGCTTCATAAATCCCTAAAATCATTGCCATGGTTGCGGTGCTAAATCCAGGAGGCAAAAGACTAATCCCTAAACAGACGCCATAAAAAAAAGTTTTAATGTTTGATGTAAATTTCATTCTCAATCTCCACTTATAAATCTATCTAACCATTTTACCATAAATAAAAAAAAACTGCCACAAGTGCAGTGTCCAAATTCATAAAAATGGGGCGACCGAGGGGAATCGAACCCCCGAATGTCGGAGCCACAATCCGATGCGTTAACCACTTCGCCACGATCGCCACGTATAAATATTAAAAAATGGAGGCGCCAGTCGGATTTGAACCGACGGTCAGGGAGTTGCAGTCCCATGCCTTACCACTTGGCTATGGCGCCAGAATTAATACTTTATAATATATGTTAGCTAGTCTAATTTAATGCCAAATGTAACGATAATATAAATGGAGCGGATGAAGGGAATCGAACCCTCGACCTAACCATGGCAAGGTTATGTTTTACCACTAAACTACATCCGCAAGTAAAGTTAGTCTAACTTTCTTCAAAATCATTCTGATTTTTCTTGTTGCCATTACAGTGTTCGTCTTTGGTTCCACGTTTCATGGCAGCTAATAAATGTAATGGTGCCGGAAACAGGAGTCGAACCCGCGACCTACTGATTACAAGTCAGTTGCTCTACCAGCTGAGCTATTCCGGCATATATAGATTGTTGTATCAACCAGTAAAATGTTTCGGCACGGTTCT
>Ga0131853_10005482_pt1 | contig 22893 bp, 12 predicted proteins | sample TergutLab28metaG_FD_92764 | JGI IMG/M metagenome (GOLD analysis project Ga0131853, IMG submission 92764) | Labiotermes labralis P1 segment gut microbial communities from Petit-Saut dam, French Guiana - Lab288 P1 (version 2) (version 2) | ecosystem: Host-associated > Arthropoda: Insects >...
AAGTAACACCTTGACTGTTCGTGTTGCTTGTTTCGTATCCTGGATTCTGTAGTTGTCCCTCGCTCGCAAATTTGGTGAGGGGGGGGGGGGGGTAGGAGAAAAAATTACTGAATTTCAGAGAGTGCGTCGAAAGTTTTGACCAAAGACTAGATGGAAAATAGAGATGAATGAAGGAGAGCAACTGGGGAGGCGTTGATCCGTCTTGGATAGTGGAAGCACAGAGGAAGAACAACAATAATAACGATAAGAAGAAGAAGGAGGAGGAGAAGAAGAAGAAGAAGAAGAAGAAGAAGAAGAAATTTCAAACATATTTTGTATGAAAAATGTTACAATTTTCTATCTGCACTGTCAGTTCTGAACTAACGCAGGCAGTGCCTCCAAATTCATTTTTGCATGGAGTGCAGAAATGTCTCAAATAGGCCCTGCGTTGAATAGGAGATTGGATGGGTTCTAGAGCCGATCGGGGGAAGATAAAAATCTACTACCCCTGCCGAGAATAGAACCACTGTCCCTTGGTAGTCGAACGTCTAGCCTATTCACTAAATTTGATTTGACGTCCTCTCCTTATATTAACCGAAACTGAATGTTTATTTAAACATGTACTTGCTCTGTCCGTAGCGAATTCTGTGCTACAGGGGCATTTTAAACGGTTCCTACGCATCACTGTATTTTCGGATCGTTTCGCGCATAGGCAGTCACAGCACCGATCGTCGCTGTTTCAGTTTCCCGTGAGTCGGGGTCCACCCAATTTAGTGCATCTTGACAAATATTGCATTTTTGCCCACCATGTCTAATGAAGGCACTGGAAATGCTCTGCGGTGTGTGTTGTTGCAGTGTCCCGCTGGGGGAATGAAGAAGACATATGTTGCCTTCTGATCGGCAGGTATTCAGAAAATAGTGTCCGTATTTGTGTTACACATCTTTGTAACTTATGAACTCAGAAAACAATGGGCCCAGTAATTAGCGCAAACAAACTGTAAAATCATGTAATGGCGGTCCGTGGATCATCACAGAAATTTCTGCATACCACTGCCTGCTTTTCTGAGATCGCTTATCCGAAGAGATGAAACCAGGCGTCGTCGCATTAAAATTGGCGGGTTGTAACAAATCGGAAGGCACAAAGAACCAACTTCAGTTTCAGCGCACTGTACTGTTAGTGACGTTATTTTTAATGTGTTGTTTCATGGCTTGCCAGCAACAGTCGTAGGTTATGTATTAAACGCTCTCAGGGTTGGTTATGGACGATGGAAATGGTCATGGCCTGTATGTGCACTTAGTATGATGTGAACAGAGCTGATAGATGCGGCCCCCCTCTGAAAGGGCACTGAATGTCAGAACCTAGGCCATGACAAGTGCAGTGAGTAAGGACTGGGAGACACGGGGTTGCTGTAAATATTACTAATTTTGCCGTTACGCCTTAATCTCGATCATAGAGATTACAGCTGTAAGGAAAAATGAAATACATGCAAATGGATAAGAAAGAAACTGTCGACAAAATGCGACTTCCAGAGTACCCATAATATTGGTGAGAAATTTTCGCCACTTAACTGCCAGTTCCGATGTTTTCCTCTTGTAGCACTGTTAAAGCTAGTAAGACAGAAAATGAGCTTGTTAGTGTTGGGTGGGTTTGGAAGGTGTGATGATATGAGACAGTAAGTTAACTCGTGCAGCGAGGGGGAGAGGCGGGGGCGGGGGGGCGGCGGCGCCGCGGGTCGATTAAGACCACGACAACTGCTTCTAGGAACGCCGTAGTGCTAGTGGTTAGATCTACAGGCTGGTTTGAGGATCTTTGTGTCGCATGAGCATCATAGCAAGTATTTCTGAAGTTTTTCGTCTTATATTAATTATGATGTCATACTTCAACATAAGGAACTTTTGTAAAAGTTCGTAGATAATTTCTGTACATCCTGTGCGGACCGACAAGTGTGAAGGCAAGTGGCTCGTTACGGAAACCCTTCGAATCTAGGACACGGTGGGGCACGATGAGGTAGTCCATTTTAATCCAGTCCTTCTCGAAAACGGTAAACGTGTCTAAGATAACCAGGATTAAAAGGAAGCTAGCTTTTTATGATTCCTTTGGTCCCAAGAACACAGATTTACGGCAAACAAAAAACTAATTTTATTGAACACAACCTGATCAACATCTAAACTGAAAAAAAAAACTGTAACTTAAAACAGTCTGCCTTAACATTTATTACTTTCTGTTCGTATAATTTTGCTTTGCACTGTGCTTCCTGTAATTTACCCGAGAGGTAACATTGCTGTCAGAAACGGGGAATAATAAAGCCCTTCTTTTTGCAGAAAATGATGGACTACTGGAAGGAAATAAATAATAAAGAGAGGTAGAAAGAGATTAAGAAAGAAAGAAATAAATAAATAAAAAGAACACATTCGTGTTAATTAACACTGTAGCATACAAGTATTCATGAATGTGTTTGTGGTGTGATTTATATCCTTTGCACTGTTCAGTGAGCGCTATGGACACTTCAAGTATGCTACTTGTGTTGCACAGAAACCTGTTTGAAAAGAGGATGTATTCACTCACGTCCCATCGTATACTGCTACAAACAGATTTTTCGGGAAATGTCAACAAGTTGACTGACCCATGTACATGTTCATGACAGTCCTCGCTCCTTCGACGATGTCCCTTCAGATAACAGACGTTCTTACATGATCCGCCACACACCAAATATTAAAAAGGGGCTGCTTGCCTTTGCCTGGCAAACAACGCAATATACTGACCGCTATAGACAGTATCATTAAGTAAACCACAAATAAATAACCAGGCAATTTCGCAATGTAAGTTAAGATTTCATACGGCCGCACGCCTGTCAGAATGCGATTATGTATGTGGCAACAGCATGGTGTAAGTTAAGAACACAAAATAGACCATATTCTTATCATAGCTTTAAGATAGACGCAGAAGTCAGAGACCCTAGTCCGTAGTAAGATGATGTACAAAAGTTCGAACACACATTTGCCCTTGAGGCATGCCTGCTATATGGATAGATTGCAGTGAGGACGGAGGAACGGCCCGGTGTCAGGTAATTCGAGGCCGACTGGTAATTGTCGGAGTTCAGGCGACTTCTGAAAGCAGTACCGCTTCCTTTGAGGTTTGCCGACAGCCGCATGCAGTGCAGCCGGCATCTGCCCCCTCCCGTTCCTCAACTCTTATCCCCTAAGGCCACACTGTAAAACCGGACAGTCAGCTACTTGTATCTCACTTGTCTACCCACCTCTCCTTCTCATGATTCCTCCTCCACCTCCTCACCGCCTTTTACATATGACTTTGTGAGGATTCCTTTTATTCTAGTTACGTGCTCCCTCCCCTGGACTGTGCAGCTGGAACCTTTATACTGTACCTCGCTCGGCTCAGGCGCGGCTAAGCACACAGGACCTTGGTGGGTGACCCCTCCTCTTAATTGCTCTTCCTATTCTTATACTGCAAGGAAAACTTCTTTTGTCCGTTACGAAAGAACTTAATCCAAGCATGTGAAGTTGAGACATGCGTGGAACGCTTTCTCATTATTTCGTTTACTTATTTTCTCCAAATTTAATATTTTAGCTCGCTGTTGGTCAAAGCAAGCCGTAACAGCTGCGTAACGTGAAGCGTACGTGCCAGCAGCCTTACCTACCAGTTTATTATACGTGTGTGTGTGTGTGTGTGTGTGTGTGGTTCTCGAAACGCAATGCCGAGACCAGGCTTTTGATGGTGGACAGGCCTAGACTAATTCAGAGCTAACGCCGCTGTTACTCAGCGTCATGTAATGAAAACTCCGCGTAACATTAAATGGAAAAATGACAAGTTGAGTCTGAAGGAAAGATGAGATATATTTTGTCATCCGAACTCTAGCTTTGGATTGGTTGTGGCATAACACCACAAACCCTTAGTCACAACAGTCAGTCTGGTTGGTCGGCATTGCAGCCGGCTGCCTTCCGCAGCTACAACGCTCAGTCAGTGGCGTTGCTAGTGATTTTCTTTGTCGTCACCTTCAAAACGGAAGTGCTGCACCCCTTACTGTTCTGTACTGTACCACAGCTAAACTGTAAACTGCTTCCCGGGAGCTACAAACGACTAGGGCGTGAAGCCAATCACTTATCTTCGTCTAATCCCGTGATTAGAAATGCTTGAATTCAGATTCACACATGACTTGATATGATGATGTTTAAGCGTGGGTATTGTGTTTTGTAATTGAGGCTCGAAATGTCCAACTGATCATTCGCCTCGTTTAGTTCCAGAGTTCACAACTTGAGGAAGAGTACCACAACACCTGCTGAACGCATTCGTGACGAGTTGTTAGAAACAGGCATAACTGTAAGTTTAGTTCAGTATTTATTTTGGTACACAATTTGCCCATCACTGCGGTAATTCGTTGCAGAGCTCTTCATGCCAGTTAAGCCATCCCCTTTATTTACAAGCACGACTATCGAAACCAATCCCGCACTCCACAGTATATGAACGTTAAGCGTCACTGTTTTGTTGTTACGCTCGACTTACGTAACAGTGCTTCGTAGTTAGCGTTTTAGCAAAAGATGGCTGTGAGAAGCACCTATGACTGCGTAGGTATTGCGGTATTGCCTGAACCGGTGGAAATGACCTCAAGCATTCAGTGAAGTTGTGATCTGAATTGTCCCCCAAGGACTGCAACGCATAACACAAACAGTGTAAGGCCTGTGTGTGGATACTGTAGATAGAGGTGGCTTTTATCCAAATGTTCCATGTACTTTCCACGTGCTTTATAATAGTAACATATAAATATTTATTCCGTTGAGAGATCAAATGGGTAGCGAAGAAACGTAACCTACGTAAGTAAGTAGGCCTGCGTATGCTTGTCCGAATCAAGGACATTACATGCTTCAGAACTGAGGTTTTCTTTGCGGTCTTCTGGGTTATGACACTGTGTAGACAGGTAGGAGGTACGTAACCTCTCAGAGAAACCTGCCTCTTTCTTTAGGGCAGCAGTCTTGCAAACCAACCTCCGTACTTATACTGTATCACACTCCGGAAGATTCCAGTATGCAAATCGAAGTCTGTTTTTGGCCAGACATGTACATTTAAGATATGGAGAAAGAAATCGCAGTGGAACTTACGTGGACAAACGGATAATGACTCGGAACAACAAAGAACAAGGTAAAGTTGTCCCTGCGCACACCAGAAAGGCGTTTGGGAATAGAGGCATGCATCCGAGTATTCCTAATCTCGGCACTGGATGGGGCTAGTGTTCAGCTTTACGCTCCCACCGGTTTAGCGCTAGGAAAAAAGCCGAGGTGCCCATTGAGGAGGAGGCTGGGTGAACCCTAGAGTAGGTGAGGAGGAGGAGTTGTAACGTAACACTCACATGGATGTCAGTAAAACAGCGAAGCCTGTGATGATATAGTTTCGGAATAACTGGCATAGGGCAGATTTCAGTTGATGGGTTTTGTTTGTGCGTTGCCGAAACTTCGGATCGTAATAATTCTGTATATTTTGGCTGCTGAACATTACAACGCTCCAGTGTCAGTCCGTGTACACGATTATAGATTGCAGGAGACATTTCCGCGTGTTGGGGTGCTTGTACCAAATGTTTTAGTAGCTTCTGATATTGAAGTATAAGTACCGAATGGCACTGAGATGAATCACAGTCGATACCCATCCTCGGAGATCGAGCTGCGGGTTTCCGAATATTAATCACTACAGCGTCACGCCAGTGGTTAATAAATGTGAATTTCACTGTCAATGACGTGAATAAGCCATTTTCAACTTTGATCCCAATTCTTCTGGACGTACGTACTTTGTCCATCTCAGAAGATTTTGTTGAGTCTTAATTCTTAACACCTCTCTGACCAGTTGATAGTTATTCGGTTGGTAAGAAGACTCCATGCTTTTACTAAACCCGAAAGCCATCACCAAATTCACAAAATTCCGCTACGCACAAACCTTCCTCAAACACGTTTAATCCGTTTCGTTCGTTATATCCAACTTTGGCAATAACCAATTTGGTGTATAGTGTCAAATGCACATGTATTCCCGGAATGTTTTTTCCCTTCATCTTGCAATAATTTCTTGTTTCCTCCATTACAAGTAACATGCATATCCCTCTTACATTATCCTTCTTGATTCTGCCATCCGAGAAGAATTATGCTATATAAAGAATACAGTATTCAATTTCCTCCTTATGTATTATCTTTATTCCCTTGTTATAATTTGTCATTATTTCCAAACACACTATTTCAAACTTCAAAATTTCCTCCTTATGTATTATCTTTATTTCCTTGTTGTAATTTGTCATTATTTCCAAACGCACTACTTCAAACTTCAAAATTTCCTCCTTATGTATTATCTTTATTTCCTTGTTGTAATTTGTCATTATTTCCAAACGCACTACTTCAAACTTCAAAATTTCCTCCTTATGTACTATCTTTATTTCCTTGTTATAATATGTCATTATTTCCAAACACACTACTTCAAACTTCAAAATTTCCTCCTTATGTATTATCTTTATTTCCTTGTTGTAATTTGTCATTATTTCCAAACGCACTACTTCAAACTTTGTTCTCAGACACCCTTCAATTAAATTTTACTATTATTCACACATTTACAATTGTTGCATATTTTGAGATTGGTATTAGAATTCTGACAGATTTAAATTGCCTTTCAATATTTCAAGTGTTTTATTGAGGTATCTGCGGTTCCTCAGGTTCATGCTGTCTGCATAATTTCTACGGTTTTGCAACAAATCATCCCAGAAAATGTTACGCTGTTCTAGTAGATATTTATGAGTTAAAGTTGTTTTAATGGATGCACTTAAAATAATTAATTTTCCTTCTCTATTCGACATTTGCAAGAGTCTGAAAGTTTCTTGCGAAATGTACTGCTTGCAGCAATATTGTAGCTGTTTCCTCGTTACTGTCTGAAGGCCATAGCCGGCGCTTATCAAAGCCATACCTATCGAGTGAAGTGCAAAAGGTGCTCCGTGTAAAACACTACAGGGACTCTGTCATGTCAAAAGTAGCGAAGGGTTTTCGAGAGTTCTCCTTTTGTAGTTGTGGACAGTGATCTGTCCTGCGTTTTCTTTAGTTTGCATTTTGTTTCAGGCGAGTACTAGGAGGTGCCGGTCTCGAATTCTTGTCGGAACGCCGGCCATTCTGAGCTTTCTCTATGCTTTTGTCACTTCCTCCGGGCAAAGGCCGGCAGAATAACATAAAATATGCCACGGCCGCGTTCTTCCACGTTCTTTCCAGCTGATTTCTATCATTCGACACTAGGTTTATATTGCCTGAGGTAAAACAGCGTCGTTAAATAAATCACGATTAAATATTTTTATGTCCACTTTGTCATGAATGATTTAATTGAACTGTACAAAATATTGAAACAGCATCAATAAATAGCATAAGTCTACGTAAGATATAAGAACTGAAATACAGGCGAAGCCGTCAGCTGGCAGATTCAGTTACCTAAATTTGTTTCTTAAAGACGTTTCCCCTGAATAAATTTTGAGTGCTTTGAAGTCGTGCATGGCACTTTCTGGTCTGTATAGTCGAAATGGAAGTTGAATGTGAAAGATGATTGGATATAACGTGGCTGCTTTAAGGTATTCTAACATTCGTATGGGGAGACTGAGAAGAAACATGAAAACTGAGTCCAGGAGTTCTGGACATTGCCACAATGAAGGGTCGAGTGTTAGTTCCTGGATGGCGAGATTTTGTCAGGGAGATTAAGGTGAAGGAAGTAACAATGGAGCGCCTTTGTGTGTGCAGTGTATGTAGCACGTTTAAAAGTAAAGTTATCCCTAGAACAGGCCATGAAGGTCCGGAGGGGGAGTAGAAGTACCGCTCTTCTCTTTCTCGAACCTCGGCACTAAGTGGGGTTGGATGGTTAACGTCGCACCCAAGCACCTTTACCCCCCTGTAATGACCCGGTATCCATTGTACAGGATGCTGGGTGGATCCCAGCGCCGATTTTGAAGGGTGTGGAAAATCTCGGCTCCACCGGAATTCGATCCCCGGACCGTCCATCCCGTAGCAAGTCGCTATACCGACTGCACTATCCCGGCCCTTCTTATACAAGTAAGCAATATATTTTTTAATTCAGATTGTGTAGGTTGTACGTGTTTTTCAGAGAGACAACCTGTTTAGAAATGTTTAAGGAAAATCTTCGCTTGTTACGGGTTCCTGTATCGACGTCGGTGCAATCAAAATTCACATAGCAAGAATATGTCACTAGTTGAATAAATCGTGACAGACGTCCATAGTTCGTGACATTAAAAGGACGGATAAATTATGGAAAATTATTTGCCATATTATAATAGAGACACTATACGAAGATGAGATGGGTGGAGCATGTTGCAGGGATAGGAGAGTGTTTTGAATTGACATCCTGCAGGAAAGAGACCGTTTGGGAGACATAGATATGTGTAGGATGATAATAATGAAATGAATCATAAAGAAGTGTAATGGGAGAGTATGAATTGGGTTTGTCTGGCTCATGATATCGTCCGGTAGCGGGATCTTGTGAACACGATGATGAACCTTTGGATTCCATAAAATGTTGATAACTGCTTGGCCAACTGAGTACCTTGTGGCAACTCAAGAAGGGTTCTGCCGAATGGAATTTTTTCGTTGGATATGTTGTGTGATGTGGGATTGTTTTTCTCAAGCACATGCATGTATTCATCAGCTGTGCTGTGTCCAGCAAATGCGATATTTGGCACTGCTGCAAGATTGTATTTCTCTACGTTCAGTTAGCAGACTACCCATCAAGAATGATATTCGGGCCCTACGTTAGTTTTTACTATGTCTTCTCCAACTGGTTTGGTCAGCATTCGACTGGACGAGTTAAAGATCAGTACGACCACCTCTGTCAGTGTAACCGACACTTGAACTTCACAAGACGAACACCGTCTGCATAAATTATGTACTGTCGAGTGACAGAAGACGTGAATGTCATTGGGTAGTGTGAAGCAGTAACTTAAATTTTTTTTTTCTGGTTTATATTGGCGTAGGACTATCGTTCCGCCAGCCAGAACTGCTTCCGAGCTGACAGAGCACATGCCCACACTTTGTTTTCTTTCTATTAGAACAGTCAAACATATTGCATTGATATATGTCATCGTCACCACCACCATCATCATTTGGTTCGGGTGACAAGACAAAAGGCCATTAACGTCTCCGACTGAAACGTCTGTTGTCCTAACCTGGTACTTCTTACATTGGACAAATGTATGAAGGTTGTGTATAAACTTGGATGTACCTCGCCCGCCGATTGTATTCCATCAACATCAGTCTCTTTCCTGCCCTTATACCTTCTAATAACCGGTAAAATTTGAAGCCAATTAAGATTGTCAACTCAAATCATGTCACCGACTGCACGTCACAACTAGAAAGGAAAGAAACATGAAAATTGTGATAAAATAGTTCGTTGTAAGAAGTTGCTTATGTAATCAGTTTTTTAATTATCCTGTCTTTTCGTTCGATTTAATTTATATCGTTTATATTCATTAAAAAGTTTCCCAAGAGTATTTCGAATTCGCATTACGAAGACAGTCCATCTGTTCCTTCTTGTGATACCCAGATAATTGCTGGAAATTGAATATGGCGCCAATTTGTGCAGAAGTCTCATTACAGAAGTAAAATGAATTTTTTATTACTTGCAGCAGGCTGTCTACGAAGCGCGTGGTAAGTACCGAAAAAAAAATACTGGCGTGAGTAATGTTACGACAACGACTTCTGTAGAAAATCAGAAATTACACTTCGCCAGTGGCTGCTTTGTGCAGCTGTTGCAAATGTACTTAGCAAGTGTAATACATAAGAATGTGAAATTCATGCCTAATGGATTAGTAGAGAGATGCGGAATAAAATGGATGTAGCCCATCCACTCTAAAATTTTAATCGAAACCCAGTAAGTAATTCTGGGAGATAAAATGACAGATTTGACTTCATAATTATAACAAAGGCCTCCGACTTTTCTTCACGCAAATAACAAACAGTACTAGAATTTTCAGTGGCAGAATTATGTGTGTTGTCCGAAATCAATGGACTCATAAGCACAGACCTATACTTACACTGCATTAACTCGTCTTCCCCCTCATTTCTGCGGAGACTTTTTGTTCAACAAGCAATGCCTTTGGAATTAGTAAGGAAACCGTTATGGGAAAACGTGACTGCGGGTAATTGGGATGATGGTATTTAAGAAATGTATCTTACATGATTGGTAAAATCAGAACAAGTTTGAATTTTCTCCGGATAAGATCCAGTGGTGCCTTTTTTATGTCGGCTTCCACTGATTGGGGGTTTGCCCATCAGCTAAATCATTGTTTAAGATAATTTTATGTTTTCTAGACCGTGCATCCTTGTATAATCATTTGCAAATTAAGTCAACTAGGTGCACATTCTTCTTAGTATATTTATTTTCTCTTCTCTACATGTTTCGGGCATCTGTATGCCCATCATTTCTTTGTGGGTAGATGTGAGTCTAAGAATTGGTGAACAAGCCAGCTAGATTACGAAACTAAATATCCATCCGATTATAGTCCTGGGTAAAGTTGTGTACCTTCGCAGACCTCGACCTCTGACCTGTTGACTGATTTCTTCCCTCCCCTGGCGGCAGGCGGCTGTAATGGCTGTCATAGCTGCGATCCAATGACAAAAACTTCAGCCTGCTCGTAAGGCATGTGGATGCCAGCATTCCAGCTTACGTGTAATAATTCGCAAGACATTTTTGGCCGTTGTAGATGTAACTTGTAACAAGGAAATTCTCGAAGGCCAGGACATGGTTAAGCATTTTCGTGGAAACTTATTTAAGGACGCTAAGTCAACTGTGTCCTATTTACGGGCGAATGAGATGTACAATCGGCACATGGGTGAATGAAGCAGCAGTAGTCGTCTAAACTGGAATATTCTTGCAGAAAATGAAAGGAAAAACATGATAAGATACCCCGGCAATACTCGTATACAGCAAGCGACGGCTGTTGTGGTCGGAAGGAAGGAAGGCTGGCATTCTTGCAATTTTTTTTATTACAAATCACAACATTCCTTATCACATGGATGATTCTAGAAAAGATGTCCTTCCACAAAAGGACAGAAAAGTAGTAACGACGAGAATTATTATGTTGACTTCTCGTAATATTGAAATACTGCCTTGAAACGATCCTTATCGCAGAACTCCTAATCCCTAGAGAGCGGCTGCTGATATGTTGAGATATTACAACCACAAGGGAAGAGAACGTTATCTAGAGCTGGCCACATATGAAACTAAAATATTAAACGAAACCTTAAAGAAACACTGAAAACAATAAGCCATCAATTATCGGTTTGTGTTCCCTCGACTTTAAAACGTTTCAGAAGTGTTTACGTACAAAGTCAATGTAATTATTGGAATTATTATTAATAGCACAGTAAAACAATATACCACAAACCTTTTCAGTTTATTATGCGTCCTGACAATACAAACTAGCTGAAGATTTTTCCTAATATCACGATTTTGTGGATACGGTTAACAGTCAAGTTCGGATCACTTACAGCCTAGTGGTTCCTGTATGTACCTACCGCCAGGTTGATCACTAAAAACTTTCCATTATGTCCGTACTTTATGTTTAGCTGTTCCGTATGATGGTGGCGTAGTTGGCGTATTGACTGGCCTAAGGGCTGATTTTTCTTTCCGCCAAAGTGCCTATATCATCTCTGGAGTCCACCCAGCCTTGTACTCAGTGGGTATCGGAGTTGTGTCTCAAGGGGTAAAGCGGCCGGAACTTTAGTGGTTAGTCTAGTGCCACGGTGAAGATAAGTGGAGCTGTAGTTCTGCTCCCTTTATATGCTTTCCAGGCGTGGACAGGAGCAACTTTACCTTTTACATTTTTAATAAGTGTTACGTCATTATTTCCCCATAAAGTTTTTTTTTTTAACTGAATTTCCCTGTGTCATGTAGTTTAATATTCCTTTCGTAATGGTTAAGGGAAGCAATTCTAAGACCCTGAGCTGTGGAACTGGATACTGTAATTATATCAGGCTGTTCCGTCTTCCTGAATAATGCACTTCTTTGGGAAATAGAATCTTAATTCTTGTGAGGTCTTACACATGGTATGCATGACACATATCCACTTCTAATTTAACTTTTCTCGCCGTTATGGGCAACTAAACTCTTTAAAGTACAGAGTTGAAGTGAATTGCATTTCACACGTTTCTGTTCATACGTGTACAAAGCATAGGCAAGTAAGAACTTCACTTGTCTCTGGTTTTTCTGTTTACTCAGACTTTAACCGCTTTGGCCATCCAGGCGGTTCTTAGAACAAATATTTTGTACAGTCTGCTTGTAAAAGTAAAGTCCCTGTACTTGTTAAAAAAGAAGCCACTACGACATAAGGTGGAATGGAGGTGTAGCTGCCTCATTCTTATTTTTGTCACTGTGGAGGTGAGTGGACTCGCCTTGCCGTCAGGAAACATTCCGTCGTATTCAAAAGACAGGATGGACGGGCCATACAGGGGTGATAACAACGCGGCTGGCGCATGTCATTCCTGCGACGCAGTCACGGTGTCTGGAAAAAAATGTGAATCTCTGGTAACCAGCACTCTAGGTCAGACCACCAGTGATCTTCGGTGTTCCCCAAAAAGCGGTATTTCGTGGTGGGTTGTGGCTGAGTTCTGTCCAACAGTGAGTCATGTTGCAACCGCTCGTTTCACTTGATAAGCAAAGACATGCCCTTGCCTTAATTGCCTCCTAAAAGTGCGGCCCCCGAATCTTGTCTTGCTTGACACCCATAGCTTATGTACAAGAAAAGTACCTTTGACTTTTTCGGAAATCAAAGAGCGATTCCTTGGTGTGCGGGCCTTAGTCCAGGTACTGTACAAACGGAACTGTAATCTGTATCCAATTCTTATTTACTCTTGGTATCCTGTTACTGATAGAAGCGTATGAACAAACAAACTGTCGCCGTCACAACTTGTGTCGACCTCAGCAGAGCTGTTCGGTATCCGAGAGTTCAAGTGTTCGATTCTTGGCCTGGCGGTCAGCCCTACTGAGGTTGTCGACTTTCCCTTAGACCCTCTAAGCAAATTTCCCTGTTTCTTTCATGCCCTTCCCACTTCATGATTCAAAACAGTCCCTCCATTCGGTGTTGTACAATTGGCGAGCTTGATAATTTGTTGTTAAAGGTAAGTAAAAGTTAAGTAACAAATTGCAGGTGGTATGACTTCAAGTACAGATTTAGTGCAAACCACAGGTATGAGTTGAAAGACTATTAAAAGGAAACAGACCTACCAACACTCTAACATAACTGGTGTGTCCCCATTTCATTCTAATATATTCCAGATAAGAACTTTACGAAGGCGATAAGAAAAATCCTGCTCGACATATTCTGATCTGTGTGATTGAAGGTTATGATCTTTGGAGAAGTGAAGCCATACGGGTTGGTAAATGGGTACCAACATGTCGGTGAAACCTGTGACATCATCTTCAGTCTGAAAGATGTCTGCTACCTAAATATTCAGGCAGCACCTCCCACCGAAACTTTGGTGCTTATCTACCGAACTGCACAGCCTCACCTCCCGGATTAATGCTATCTAAAAAATTATGGGGATTTTTTCTTACCGGCGTGGCCCTTGTAACTAGATTCGGACTTGAATGAGTCCTCGAAATTCGTCTGTGGCAATTTAATGTGAAGTAATCCATAGATTAAAGTGCTTGAAATTCTTAATGCTGTATTGTAAAAAGTTCAGAAGGCATTTGAAGGACTGCAGCACCCCTTCAGTTCATGTCCTATACTTTTTATGGGAATAATTGCCTGCCAACTGTCTCACTTTGCATTTCATTGGAATTTGCCTTCCAGTTGATCTGACAAGAACATGAATAGAAATTCTACACATCAAACAACTTTGTGCTATTTGCGGCAGATATTCAAGTAACCATCATAATCATCAGACTGGGTTTATGCTCACAGACGTCCCAGCAACGGATCTACTACTAGTATTGTAATTATTATTATTATTATTATTATTATTATTTACTGCATTTGAGTTTTCACTCGGTGGCAGTAGTCCTTACACTAGTAACAAATAAGAAAAATATACATAAAGGAAAATATATAAAAACACAGTAAATACAAGTACTCACATTACCAAAACACACACACAATTGTCAAAACATCCACACATTACAAACCCCCCCCCCACACACACACACACCCACACATTACGAAACAAGTTAAAACAACCACAATACAAGGTATGCACCAATTAAAATAGTCACAATGTAATCAAGTACCCTCAGTATAAGGTCACGCTAATGTGCATGGTACTTTCGTCCCCAAGAACTTCAACGTAACTCATTTCTCTTCAGTTCATTTAACTTCACTTCAAAACAAAATCACTTCACTTATATCACGTCAGTTCATTCCACATCACTACACTTCACATCACTTCACTTATTTACACTCAATCTCCACTTGAATTCCCTTACTTGTAACTACATTCTTAAACCTGTTTCCAAAAGTGTTTAGTTTACAGGGGAAAGACGCTAGTAAGCCTGCAGGCAATTGGTTCCACCTTTTAATGGTACTATTTACGAAGGAATATTTACGTATTACTGTTCGTTCTTTTCTAAAACCAAGGAATCTCAACAGTTAATGTTTTCATGGGAAAGAGACAGAAAGCAGTGTGTTACCGTGTGACCATACTGAACTATATATGATTCCTGTTTAACCAGCAGAACGCCACAGGGAGTTTTCAGAAATTCAGTATTGGTTATTTGTTATTGGTTACGTATTTGCTAGTGCTTGGAAGCTGTAGAATTGCACAGTGCCTGTCAGAAATTCAGTCCTGAAGAACGTTTCACACTGAAGTACCCAGGTAAATGTATCTGGTACCACACTTGTGTATAAGCTTCTTGTCTGATCGGTTGATCGTGTCCATATTAGAAATGAAAATTTACTCGCGACGGTTAACACAAAAAATGTTTATTTTTACGTCTAACTCCACATCGCTCTGAAGCTATATCAGTGAAGATAACAGGAATATTATCATCAAAACGCTACACGATTTTAACCAAGTCTTCCCAGCTAGGGCGGAGATGCAAGGGGAAAATTTAAGAGACAAAGCAGAGAGCGTCCTACGCAAGATGGCCGCTGGCCGCAAGTGCCTTTACACGACAAATCACCACCTAATTACATCTCACAAAAGGAAAGGTTAGGCAATCCCTGAGGGTTCCATGCGGTTAAGGCCACCAGATTTTCAGACAGTGGCAAATAAATGTGATAAGGATGTAAGCACTACACACTGACCCCCTTAACCACCCCCTCCCACCCCCGGAAAAGTTCCTGGTAATAATTTCTGTCAGAGGTCCATAGTGGGGCGGAAGAATTAATTCCATGAAAAATTCTTATGACATAATCAGGAATCGAACCCGCGACCTTACGCCTTGTAGCGCAGATCCTCAACCAACTGCGCCACCGCGTGCCCCACTTACGACTGACACAACTGAGAAGTTCAAAAGTATTTGCGACATATGCGGGCCCCTTCCGGACCACCGGCCCCGGTAATTTGTAGCGGATTCACCCCCTCATCAGCGATGATTTTAACTAATAGCGTGCTTTACTTTTACCGGAACATTTTCCTGTTAATCTCAGTCATGTTTAGGAAATGTACATTTTTACAAACATTAAACGCAGTAATCGTAGTATTATATCAATACTATGATGAACAATTTAATAGATAATACCCAAAAATGCACAAGTATTAATATATGCACTTTACACATACAATGCACTAATTCCCCGACATGTTTTGATCTTCTGAGATCATCTTCAGGGAGTCTTATATTAACCAACAAGTTTATAACACAAATGTGTTTTGTATTGGCTTGTTTGATGTAAGATTCCCTGAGGATGATCTAAGAAGATCGAAACATGTCGGGGAATTAGTGCATTGTATGTGTAAAATGCATATTTTAATACTTGGAATTTTGTTGGTTTTGTCTATTAATTCATAAAACGCGTTATTTGTTCTTTTTGTATGTGCACAAAAAGATGTAACTAATTTTTAGAAATCTGGCACTTAATAAGGAAGACTAGCTGTGTCTAGTCAGTCATTCGGTCGGTCATCTTCTGTTGTTAAAATTATCTTTTACAAGCATTAATCATGCAGTCACGCTTGTAAAGTTAGTACAAAAACTTTAATGAACTTCAGCAGACCTTGCCGTCAGTAGGGATGGGCCGGTTGGTTTCGCGGTACGGGAACCGGATACGACACTACTGCTGCCTGACAACAATGTGGCCTGTGAACTGCCGAGGTCTGTTCTCATGAATTTCAGAGCTGGTGTCGATCGAAAGATGAAGTCTGAGATGTGTCATGCGCAGCGTGAAACAGCAAACGCTCATCTCTTCCAGCCCTCGTGACAAGAGATCAGCGAGTTGCAAATGCTTTTAGTGACATCGGTCATGGTTCTAAAATGCAGACGAGTAATGGGAATGATACCGGTTAGGGGATGCCATCGGATGTTGAAACTTCGGGAAAACACTCGATCGTGTCTCCGGAGAGGCTGGCCAGTGAACTCGTGATTTAATGGTTTATGTACTGGGACAGAGTTGCACTTTCTACACGTAGACGCCTTCCTCTGCTGGCAATGATAGAGATGCTGCACCCTCTTTCCAATAGGTAGTAGTAACTTGGATAACTGATTAGAATGCAATACTGTCGTGCAAGTCTGATAAAACGTGCTCACTTCTCACTCCACCTAACCACAGCCTTTCATTCCTTTAGCTTCACACAATACGAGACCTATGTGTGTAATTTGCGTTTGGGACAAGCTTCTCCGATTTACGATTGTACGAAACAAAACTCGTACCACATGCCTTGTACCACCTCCCTCTCGGTCCTTATCCACTTTCCCTAAACACCCTAAACAACATATTTCTTTCTTAATATCGTCAGTAATAAAAGTCCAGTTTGTTTTTGGCGCGACAGGCCAGAGCCTCCTTATTCACGAGGCTTCTAGATCACACACAACGACGCACCACAGTCAGTAGGACTCCTCTGGACGAGTGATTAGCTTGTTGCAGAGACCTCTACCTGAAAACACACAACATTCACAACAAACAAACATCCATGCCCCCGGTGAGATTCGAACCCACAATCTCAGCAAGCGAGCGGCCGCAGAACTACGCCTTACACCGCACGGCCACTGGGACCGGCAATAGAAGTCCAGTAGGAGAAGATAAATATAATTCAACATATTACGGAAACCACTCCGTCTGTCTTTTGCCGACAGCAGTATGTTTGTCTCCGTTTCTTACCCAGCAGCATTACGTACTGTACGGAGTATCACGGGAACTCATCGGATTTTGACTGTTTTGTTTCACGCCTCCCAGTTTTCGTTATACAGAGCACATCAAACGAATGGTCTGTGAATTTATTAAGTAGCCGCAGGAAGACTGTGAGACCCAACAGCTGCGAATCCCGAAGAGATATTTCTACAGCGTATGAATGTTATTATTATAGTCAGTATTCTCAGTAAACGTGCCCGCAACCTCAGTGTGTTGATTTCTGCTCTAATGTATGAGTGTCGTCAAGTTTCTGCAAGATGAAGTGGCCTCACGTTATGTTTGGTATGTCATAATTCGAATGGTGGTAATGTTCGCATTACTTTTCAGTTTAATGAGTTCGACAGTGACGTCCATTTCAATAATACGCCAGTTTAAAACTTCATATTCTGCCTCAAAAAGAACACAGTCCATATTCAATTGGAATTAATGCTCTTTAGGGAAATAATCGAAATTTCCTGTGAGAATAATGCGGAACACATAAATGCATTGTGTTTTGACACAGTTTGAGTTACTTCATCTTGCAGCAAGTGACAGTACTGGGCTTTGAAAAGTTAAGACATTGTTTTAGACCTATTTTTATGAATGAAGCCCAAAATAATTTTTAATATTTCGAGGACACCCTGCTATTACAACGAACACAAAACAGAGAGGAAGCTAGCAGCTCACGGAGATTGCTGCAGTATTGCCAATTGCCGAATAAAACTTTCCGTGATGTTTCGAGGGACATGTGGGATTTTTCGCGATATTTCAGAGTATTTATTTCTTTATTCCACTCTTTATCCCGGAAGCCTGGGTTGGAAACGCAGGGTTAAGACGAGAATCATTCTAGCGCTGTCAACGAGTTTTGTTTTAATTAAGAACAACTCAAAGTTTTGTAACAAGTACAAGAAAGGAGGTGTAAGGTTACTGAAAACTGAAACACCGCAACAGTTTTACATGTTGCAAATATTGTTCCATACACTTCGCGCCGAAAACGGAAGACCTATGTAACAGAGCGTAAAGTATAAAATGTGGTTCATACCCGCCCCTCGTAAACCGTAAAACGAAATCTGTGATCACTGCTACTTATAGAATAGGTCTAGAGCCGAGGTTTTTATTATTTATATTATTCAGCTGGGTTCGTGATGAGCGCCGAGTGTACCGTAGGTATCAGCGTGTCTGATCGTTTATCTTGTGCTTCACTGATCAAAGGAAGGCCGCCACACTGAGTTGGCGTCCCCCTACTAATAGTCTGCCTCTCTTGTGACGTAGCATTAGCGCAAACATACATTGCTTTTCAGTGGCGTGCAGCCCTGTTCGCGCTACAGAACACCTACCGTTCATACACTACACGGACATCCGACAAGGAGGATGACGAAGATGTGCAACTGTTGCCCAGGTGTGGTGTGAGAGAATTAGAATGTCACTTACAAGAGAGAGTGTATGTTTTATTCCGGACAGTAGCTTGTACACAACAGTTGCAGACACGGTGTTAACAATCTGCCGACCCCAGTGGCCGCGCGGTCTAAGGCGTGGGTTTGCGGCCGCCTGCGGTTTCGAATCCCGCCGGCGGCATGGATGCCTGTCTCTTGTGAGTGTTGTGTGTTGTCAGGCTGAGGTCTCTGCGTCGGGCTGATCACTCGTCCTACTGAGTGTGGTGTGTCGAAATGAGTGTGATCGTGAAGCCTCGATAATGAGGAGGTTCTGGCCCACTAGGGGCTGTCGAACCATTGGGGGTGGGGAGAAGCTGCACATATAAAGGTGTCGCTGTGGATTGAGAGTATGTGTATGGCTGCACGCATTCTGAACTTCGGCGCGAGACAGATGTGAGTGGTCAGCTGGGCGCTTTACCCCCGGGGGAAAGAGCTTCCGCTACCCACTGAGTGGGCCTCAGAGTGCGACTGGACGTTTTGGAGAAGAGAAAAATTTCTTGCTGCTGACACATAGATATAAATAGATTTAAACCATTTTTTTATTGGCACCACATGTTGAGGAATGCCCGTTTTCAAGCGTAGGATATCTTTACAGCCGGGGAAGTAGACCCAACTGCTTTTGGTGAGAGCAGTCTTGAACGTAGTTATGAAGATACAGCTTATAACATCCCCACCAGAAATGGATCCCCAATCTTCTGTCCGACTGAGCAATCACGACTCGTAAATGGAGCACATATTAACCCACTCATGACTAACGAAGTTATAAAACGACGGCAAATTTGATCTTAACCCGTTGTGAGACACATGTACTGTCTCTGGATTTTGAAAAATTTGGGGTCCAACATATGGAAATGGTTCCAGGAGAAGAAATATGAATCAAGAAATTTACAACATGTTCCGATCTCCAGATATTTTAACTGTATTGAAAGTACGTAGATTGGAATAGCTTGGGGTCATGTTGTAAAAGTGGATGGTGCAAGGAGAGTATAGCAATTACTGGAAGGCAAATCAGTAGGACGGATTTAAAAAGGATGATGTCGAATTTTACTTGAAGAATATGCGTGTAATAGACGGAAAACAAGTTCTTTGGAAGGAAGAGAACGTCGTGAGGAAAATCGAAGCCAAAAATAAAGGGCTGTAGTGAAAGAAGAAGCAGATGAAAATGAGAAGAATTTCCCTATTCGATAAACATGCAGCTAGCTGCGTTCGAGATTGGTTCAGAAAAGCATGCAGGTTCTCATGTAAATCGCCTGACATCACTGTGTGACTAGCTGGAATATTGCGACACGTATTATCAGAACGCCAAAATACTAAGTTGCGTGAAAATCCACCTATCTGTGCCCTAGTTGTTTCATGTGGACAGACAGGCATCGGAACGATTTTACGGGCTTATTAATTTTGGTCCAAGGTTAATCCCCCACCCTCGCAAGGAAAAAGCTCCTATCCGTTTTCGTTAACCACCAGAAAATATGATTTCCTTTTTTTTAACAGCTATTTTCGGTTTGCTGAAGAACTGAAGACTTGAATTGAGTTCTGAATGAGCTAATGCAGTTGCTGAAGACATTTGCTACGTTGGCGGAAAATTGCTTGAAATAAATAGGAGCAAATTTAGTGATGTTTTTCATTAAGTAATGTACTGCAATAACATATCAATTTTTAAAACAATGTAGCCTTCTTTTAATGAAATTCTTAAGTGAAGTATAATTACAACAATCAGGCGCTTAACTGTTCGTTTAATTACAATTTGTTCATACTTATGTCACATGTCTTGTTTTAAAATCTGTAACCAACTTTGGAAACAAATTCAAACCTAGAAATTTTCCTATTCATATCTTTTTAATTAAATCGTGACTTCTGTTTCAGGCAAATTAATTCTTCGTAACTGTAAGTAAATCGTATTTTGATACATTTTTAATTAATTGTGAAGAAATTTATGTCGGAATGACCATGATACAAGTGTTTATATAAGTGTGAGTGAAAGAACTCACGGGCTTTCGTTGTCAGGTGCAGCCGTACTGCTGCGAGATGACCAAAGCTTGGGTTGGAACAGAGCGTCAGAGTCGATGTAGTTTTCCTTCAAATATTCCGCAAGATGTTAATGTTTTCCTCCGCTTGGCAACGTGTCGATGAAGTCTTCGACAAAGCAGGCTCCTACTTTTTCTGGATTAAGAAAAATGAGGCCAAGGATGTGGTATATGACAAATAAAATGTTAATCGAACCTGAGTGGATAAATATGTTGATTAATAGCGGTGAAACCGAAGGTTACGTCATTCAAGCTGATCAAGTTGATTTGGCAACCGCAAACGTGGACACGGTGGACGGAACGGATAGCCACCTTATTATATTTGTGGTTCTGTGCATCGTAATTCTAGGCTGAAGAAACCCAACAAGATGCAACTGTATGCAGATATTTATTTACTGTTAAATTACTGTACATGTTTCGGGCGCCCATCGCGCCCATCATCAGGAGTACATAAAACAGTAGTTGTAGCCTGTGGTACAGATCGTACTATCTGGGAAGCAAGCTTCTTCAAACGTGACCAAATAAATTCCCAGATGGTATGATCTGTACCAGAGGCTGCAACTACAGTTTTATGTACTCCTGATGATGGGCACGATGGGCGCCCGAAATATGTAGAGTAATTTAACAGTAAATAAATATCTGCATACAGTTGCATCTTGTTGGATTTCTTAAACCTAGAGAGCCACCTGTTTTACTCTTAGACCAAAAAGGACATGATTTTTAAGCCCCCTAATGACCGTGGAAAAAAAGTTACATCCCCGATATTACTAGCCGCTCTGCAGAGATGCAAGTGCCCTTGAAAAGGGTATTTCGGCATTACTTGCATTAATAGCATTTATTTAAAAGCATAGGCTTTAAATGTCTGGAACCAAAAGATTTTTTTGAAAATATTTAAGGGCTAAAATCTAAGTCAGCTACAAATGCAATTGTTGATGCACTAGGAATTTAATTCTCGTTACATAATGACCAAAAGCAGTGCCCCCCCCCCCATTCTTAGTTTAATTTCACGTGTGGCCAGGAGTTTACTCTCCTTGTTTATGTTATCCTGTTTGGGTTTCAGAAAATCGAACCTCCCAATATATGTCACTTGTCACATTACGCCTTGTTGTTACACTGCCGAGTCTCCAGTCTTCGAAGATTTTTTGTTGTTGTGCTTCGCGCTTCCCTGAATTCAGCTCCGAAACGTAGGCCACGGTCGACAGGCGGCCGGATGTTTCATTTTACTTCCTGTTTCCTGCGTGCAGACATGCGATCTGCTTTAACGTGCTCCAAAATAAGAAAAGAAATTATGATCCCTCTTGCTGCATACATTTTGGAAAACAAGCCATATTTTATTAAAGAGAATACTCTTAATCACTGTAGTAGTTTTATGAGTTGTACTGAATATATTTTTTAAAAACTTTTACCTGCTTGTAATTAAAGAATTAAACTAACAAAATTGGTATTTTTTTGTGGTTCGTTGAATTATCGGTAGGTTAATGAATTTATCTGCTCACAGCTGAAAAGTGAAAACGATATTTAGTCTGTGGCTTTTCCTCCAGGCTAAAATCTGTTGGAGTTTCGTGCAGGCTACTCACATGTAGAAACTAAATCAAGTTTATCTTCATGACACGTACGTGTTGTACGCCACGGCACGGCACTTCGACGCAAGGGCATCCTTATCAGTAGCTTCGCATGTGTTGCTGTAATTGACTGAGAATCGTTTCAAGTGTAGGCCGGCTAATGATCATTTTAGTTTTATTTGCCATTTACAATTGCATTTTTTTCTTAATTTTCAAGTATAAGACACATATTTATTTTCGCTTAATATAAGATTTTTCACTGCATGCTATATGAAATGCCTGGCCCGTGAAAAGCAGTCTGTAGCAAACATAAGGCCCAGTTTAACTGTAACTTGTAAACAATATGCTTGTTGAATTCGATACGTAGTCCGAACTTATAACACAGAGCAAATGCGTAAAATGGCTAAAAACACTGGGGGCGGGTGGGCAAACCGGCCATGGCTATTAGGAGTCAAGTTAGAGGGACAGAACTGGTTTGAAACAGTCCTTAACCTTTTGGCGCCGGAATTATTTTTTTTTAATTTTAGCACACCCTGTATATAAAATGTGAATAATACAGGAACCAAATACGTTAGAATTATGAAACAAACTGCATTTTGAAGAGAAA
>Ga0131853_10005484_pt1 | contig 22890 bp, 27 predicted proteins | sample TergutLab28metaG_FD_92764 | JGI IMG/M metagenome (GOLD analysis project Ga0131853, IMG submission 92764) | Labiotermes labralis P1 segment gut microbial communities from Petit-Saut dam, French Guiana - Lab288 P1 (version 2) (version 2) | ecosystem: Host-associated > Arthropoda: Insects >...
CGTCCGGGATAATTATGCGCGGTTCTGTGATTTCGCCATCAATTTCATAGGCAATCAGTACATCACGCGTGCGCAAAATATCGGCGGGAATGGCAATGAAATAGCCATCAGCACCGGTCGCATTGATGGCCGCGAAGTCGTGCTGGCTTAGTCCATGACTTTGCAGAATATCCTCCAGCAGCACGCCGCGAGCATGGCGGGTGCGCTCTTCGCCGCGGGCATTTGTGCTGGTGGCCGTGCGCTCGGTGATGGTGAAGTTGCTGCGCAAACTGTGCGCTGGCAGCGAAATATCGCCTATTGTGATGGTAATATCATCAAGGATGGTGAAATCTTGTGCGTGTTCTTGTGCGAGCACGCCGCAGGCAACCAGTGCAACAGCTAGCCCAATGATGCACAAGATAGAGAGAAGCTTTTTCATGCTTAAAACTCCAGTGTCAATTCAATAATGTTTTGGCGGTATGCGCCCCAAAGCATGCCTTGTTCATCGCCGAAAATCAGGCGGGCGTTAGTAAGGTAGGCTGCTGCATTATCGTTATCATGATTAATTTCATGCCAAGCCAGCAGGGTGGTAGGGGCAAGAAAAACAGCGGGTTCCAGCATACTGCCGCCAACGTTCAACACAGCGTTGCTATCAATAGTGTAAAGGTCTACACCTTGCCAAGCAAGAATATCGCGAATGGCCACACCGGTGAAAGTGCGGTTTTGTGGGCGATTTGCGCCATCAACCGTGTTAATTTCCTGCACGACTTCATGAGCGCTGTTTGCAAATTGTGCGATGAGCGCAGCAGTGCTAATGGGAATAACAACGGGGTCGGGCATAGGAGCCTCGGTGGTGGACTCAATGGTTGTTGTGGTTTCGTCCTCGATTTCTCCGCCAACATTGCGAAAAGCAAGCCAGCCGCCAACCAGCAACGCGAGGATAGCGAGAACAGCGATGGAAATTTTGGTGATGTTTGTCATGATGAGTTTCCTTTCTTAATTACGGATTGAATTGTATGGTTACGACATGTTGAATGAACGTGCCGGATAACCCTTGGGGGAACACAAGCCGTGGGCGGTCGAGTTGGCGCACATCGCCGGCACCTCGGTCTTCTACCCATGCAAGTAGCGTGGTGTTGGCAGTGAATTGTGAGCGGTTGAGCGTAAATGTTGTACCATCGTGGGCAGTCACCAGCACGGTGGAGTTTGCGGGCGCAGTGCTGACATTCACACCATGGACGGCCAAAACATTGCGCAGGGGCACACCGGTGTAGTTGCGCGTGCTTTCGCGGCCAATGCTATCCTCCATGTGCGATGTTAATGTAACAGCGCCACCCATGGCAATCAGCCCGGCGCGAGTGACGGGAATGGTGACGTGTGTGTGCGTGGCACTGCCGGCACTGCCGCCGCTGGGGTTGCCAACACCCGTTGGGCGCGTGGGAGCGCTTGCAATGGTGGCGGCGCGTGTGGTGACAGTTGGTAGCGTTGCCGTAACAAGCGGGGCGATGGTGGTTTGTGTTTGTGTGATTGCGGCAGATAGGGTAGTGATTGTAGTGTGTAGCGCGGTGGTGGTGAGAATATCATGCGCTTGTGCAGCGGTGTAAAGGTTGTCGACTTGTCGATCTGACGGCAAACTGGGCAACCCAGGTAGGGCGAATTCATCCGCAGTGGCGGTAAGTTCTGTTGTGGTTTGGGTGGGGTATTCTGCAAGCAGGGGAGCGGGTGTGCTGCAGGCGGTGAATAGCAGCGCGATAACAAGGAAGAATAAGCCAATGCGTTTCATGATAATCACCTCTCTAATAGATAAATAAAAAACAGCGCAAGCAGATGAATTCTGCTCACACCGATGGTAACCCTAACGGGCTTGTGGAGCAAATTCTTCTCAAACACGGAACGCACAGTCGTTTCCAACTGCACGCTAACGGCCTTGTGCCATAGCTTGTGCCTTAGGCTGCCGGCTCGAATTCGCGTAAATTATTTTATTCCTTTTCATTCTAGCATGAATAATCATGCTTGTCAAGCCCCAAACTAAAAAAAACGACTGAAAGGATATACACACATGAGAACAAATGAACGCTTAGATAATTTTCGCCGCCGGGTGCCGCGTGGCACCGGGTTTTATGTGGCGCTTTCGCTTGCCGTGGTAGTGATGGGACTGGGCGTTTGGGGCGCCGTAAACCACAGCTTGCGCAACAACCAGTTCCAAGGCTACACGGAGCCGCGCCAAACTATCCGTTGGGAAGATTTCACCACCGTGGCACCCATTACTGTAACCGAATCGGAAACCACCACAGGCATTCAACCGGTGGTTGAGCCTGTGCAACACGAACCGGACGAACGTCCACCCGTTGAGGCTGTACGCACAGACAATCTGCCTTTCACCGGAGATTTTGCACTGCCGTTCGGCACGAATATCGTGAAAGATTTTTCGCATGGCCAGCTGGTGCGCTCGGCAACGATGGGGGACTGGCGTGTGCACAACGGTGTAAGCTTTGGCGGCCGACAAGACCAAGAAGTGCTTGCCATACAAGATGGTGTGGTGCAATCGGTGGCGAATGACCCCTTGTGGGGCTGGGTGGTTGCAGTTGACCATGGTCACGGCATGGTTGCGCGCTACAAAGGCTTGCAAGAAGACAGCACACCCGCCGTTGGCCGCGCAGTGCACATGGGCGAGCCGCTTGGCCTAGTTGGACACGTGCCGGTGGGCGCCGCGCACGGTGTGCACATGCACTTAGAAATCCGCGTGAATGGTCAAGTTGAAGATCCTCTTGCGGTGATGAATCGCGTGGGCGAGCGTTAATTTGCGACAGTAATTTAAAATAAAGCGACAAGCCTTGTCGTGTTTGCGCAACACAGCGTGAGCATGACAAGGCATTTTACTTTACATTCCTGCGGGGCGCAGGCGCTTCGCGATATTCCCCATAATTTCGCATAAATGTGATAGTCATTGCTTGACAATGACTTGGTTTAGTGCTATTATATTAACATGAAAACTTATAAAAACATTGTGTTCGACATCGGCGGCGTACTGCTGGATTTCAGCGAAAAATGGCTGCTCGATACCTTTCTTGGCGATCTCACGCCCGCGCAGCGGCAGCAGCTGGAGAACTGGCTATTTGGCGGCGGGCGTTGGCGGCAGCGTGACCTAGGTGAGTTGACGGATGCGCAAATCGTGCAACTTGCGCGGCGCGACCTGTCTGAACCTATGCCAACGCTGTTGCAGCGTATGCTTGATGGGCATTTTCCTGCGATGCGGCCGCTGCCCACTGCGGATTTGATTCCGCAACTGCAAGCGCATGGTTTGGGACTTTATCTGCTGACCAATACGCCGCTTGCTATTCACGAAAACTATGATGCTGTGCCGCAGTTTGCGCGATTCAATGGCATGTTTGCCTCGTGTGATGTGGGGCTGCTCAAGCCGGATCCAGCATTTTATCGCGCGTTTTTGCAGCACTTTGGCCTGCGGGCAGAAGAGTGTTTATTTGTTGATGACCTGCCCGAAAACTGTGCAGGCGCCAACAGCGTAGGGATTGATACTTTCTGTTTTGATACGCGGGATTTGGCGGGACTGCGGGCGCGGTTGGGGTTGGAGGGCTAGGCATGACCGCAATGCAAAAGAAAAAGATTGATGCGCTAATTGATGCACTGCCGGAAGAAGAACGCGAAATATATCGTGAGATTGCCGAGCATGCCGTGGTATGGGGATACACACCGTCACCAATTAGAAATGTGCATGGTTTGACGGGTGCGGTGGCGTTTAGCAAAAGCAAAGTGGGTAAACGGCTATGCAAAATCAGTCCACCAAGCGATAATCTTGGCAACGGCAAAGCGCTGTATCGCGAGGGCAAAACAATATTGGCGTTGGCATTTTATGCAACGCCGGTTTATTCTGTGTTGTTTCGTAATGCTATTGAACAAGAACTTGCCACGGTTCCGATGGGCAATCGGGGGTGTTCAGCCTGCAAAAAATGCAATGGAGGGTATACTTATGCATCGCTAGATAATAAAACGCTTGGCTGCTGCCAATGGAAATTGATTGAGCTGCCGCCAATCAGTCAAGCGCATATCAGCGAAATTAAAGCAATGATGAAAACGCAAGATGATTTTTGGGTAGGAGGCATAATGCCATGACCTGGCGCGATAAACTCAACAATGGCGAGATTTACTACGACAACGAGCCTGGCTTTGCGCAAGAGCAGCTGGTTTGCCTAGAAAAACTCTACGATGTCAACCAAACTCGCCCCAGCGAAAAAGAAAAACGCACAGCGTTGCTGCGCGATTTCTTCGGTGGCGTGGGCGAAAACTTCTACATCGAGCTGCCGTTGCGCGCTAATTGGGGTCGCAACACCTATTGGGGCAACAATTGTTACGTCAACTTTAACCTGACTTTGGTGGACGATGGTGACATCTACATCGGTGACAATGTGCTCATTGCACCCAATGTGGTGATTGCCACGGCGGGGCATCCTGTTGGTCCCGAGCTTCGCCGCAAAAATGCGCAGTTCTCCAAAACCGTGCGCATTGGCAATAACGTGTGGATTGGCGCGAATGCTTCCATCATGCCCGGCGTGACGATTGGCGACAATAGTGTTATCGGCGCGGGCAGCGTGGTCACCCGGGATATTCCTGCCAATGTGGTGGCGGTGGGCAGCCCGTGCAGAGTGGTGCGGGAGATTGGAGAAAAAGCATGATGAATATACAACCTGCAGAGCACTATATCCCGCCTGCACTGCCGACGCTAGCCGAAAAGCTAAGTCTGTGCGAGCTGCCAAAACGTTGGGCGCGCAACGCTGCGGTGGTGGCCTGCATTGGTGTGCTTGGGGCGAGCACACTTGCGGGATGTTTTGGTGGCAATGTGTCGCATGATAACGAGACGGAGCCCCATTATACGGCTACGACTTATCTTGAAAGCACAACACGGGCAAACCATGCCACGACATATAGAGGATATAGCGACTTTGATGTCAATGTACGTTTATCGGGTGGCGGCGGTGGTTCCGCGTGGTATGTTGTGTTTTTAACCGAGCAGGAAATACAGGGATTACTACGCACACAACTGGAAGCCGCAGGACTGCGCTTTACTCAAACACCACCATCTTATTCTGTGGAAGTTGAAACGGGTTGGGGTTTTGGACACCGAATGGAACATATCGGGCTGGATTGGTTTGATACGGGCAACAATGTAGGCGTGCTTTTGCTCCGCACACAAGGCTTGAATAATTTGCCGCAACGCGTGACAAATAGTTTTGCGCAAGAGCACAATTTAACGGTTGGCGTGTTTGAATATCCACAAGCGAGATTTGAAAACAGGGACTGGGATTTTGAAAATCCGTGGAATTCGCCATTAATTCCTCCCACTGATGAGGAGGTTGCAGCAGCGGTGCCAAAACTCGTTGCGAGTATCAATGAGCAAGCGCAAGCATTTATTGCGCACCTGCAAAACGAGGGCATTCTATAAACCTCATAAAACAAAATCACATCAAGGAGAGCGACCATGCGCGAAAAAAATCATAGCACTAGCCATTGCCGCCGCACTTGCGTTAACGCATCACTTAAACTAAATATTAGAGATTAAAATTTACTAAAATCAAAAGCCAATGATTCTCTTGACAACTTCCGTGCAATCTGCTATACTATATGTTGCACGCGCAGGGCTACCGAAGTGGTCATAACGGGGCGGTCTTGAAAACCGTTAGGGCGCAAGCCCACGGGGGTTCGAATCCCTCGCCCTGCGCCATGTAAAGACGCTAATTTTAATACAACAGTTAGCGCAAAGCAAAGCCAAGAACACCGCTGTTCTTGGCTTTGTTCGTGTTTTCAGGGCTGTGCAAAAGCGTGGTTCGTCCACTCGATGCGCAATATGCGGGGCATAGTTTTCACGATACCCCCGTTTCGTGAAATTTACGCAACAAGGTGAAACTGATGTTTTTCGACATCAAAAACCCAGCGAATTGATCGCCAACCCTGCGGCTTTGCCGTAGGCGCGCATGAGCCCGCCCCTGCCCAGAGATTTGCCGAGGCATGAAATCATCTCGCCGCACCCCGCTCCAAATACGAAAACTCGGTATGGCGTGTAATTTCTTTATCCGTCAGCAGCATATACTTCCACGGCTTTTTATCCGTCCCTGCGAAAAGCGTGTTGACATTATGGCAAAACTCTCGCGCCGCTTTCGCCTTCAGTTTTACTTCGGTGTCATCTGTTCGATTGCTCGCTTTGACTTCTGCGATGTAAATTGTGTCATCGGTCTCTACGACAAAGTCCGGCTGATACCGTTGATTGCCACCGTGGAGCCGCAAATGATGCTGCAAACGCAGGTGCTCACCGGCAGCGAAACAGCCGAAAATACTCAAGCATTTTCACTGAATTTAACCGAACCCGAACCGCCGCAACGCGACAAAATTTTGCCGCTGATGGCAGACATCGTGACCCGCGCCGAACACACCGCCACGCAGTGGCTCAACACATTATTAGGAGGACTTTCGCATGAATAACCTAAAAATCTATCTTGACGCAGGTCACGGTGACCGCGACCCCGGTGCCGTGGGCAACGGCATGCACGAAAGCGACATCAACCTTGACGTGACACTAAAACTTGCCGACTTGCTGCGCGCCGCTGGCATCACCGTTGAGCTTTCGCGCACCCGGCGCGACCAATTTCTCACCATCAACGAGCGGTGGCAGGCGGCCAACAATTGGGGCGCGACGCACTTCATTTCGATTCACACCAACGCGGGCGGCGGCACCGGCTGCGAAACTTTCATCGCCAAGACCAAGAAGGCCGACAAGCCATTTGCCCGCACTGTGAATGACACTTTCGCACATGAAATGGGTCTGCGCAACCGTGGCGTGAAGCTCGACACGAAGTCATTCCCCGGCAGCTTTGGCGTGCTGCGCCACAGCCGCATGCCTGCCATTTTGGTGGAACTTGCCTTCATCGACAGCCCAAACCAGTTCGACATTGATGTGCTTCGAAATAGGCGCGATGACATGGCTGCGGCGTTGGCGAAGGGCGTTTTGGGCTTTTTCAACTTGCCCGCAGTTGTTGCGCCGAAGGCAACTGCCGCACCGCAGGTGCAACTTTTCCGTGTGCAAGTCGGCGCGTTTACCAAGCGCAAAAACGCCGAGGCGTTGTTGAAAAGAGTGCGTACTGCTGGGTTTGCAGATGCGTTCATCACGGGGGGTGGCAGCTGATGGACTATATTCTCACCATCATGGCCATCGTTGGGCCAATCGCAAGTGCGTTCGGGGCTGGCGGGCTGATATGCCACCGGCTGAACAGGCTAGAACAAAAAGTAGACGCGCACAACCAGTTCGATGCGCGGATTGCACGGCTGGAAGCGAAGTTGGAGGAGGTGCAACGAAAATGAGTGAAAGCACCCTGTATGCCATCATCGCCATTTTGACACTGCTGCTTAGCAGTGAAACGGCGTATATCATCAAGGCCGTGGGCAAGGCGCGCGCGGCCAAGCAGGAACACGATGACCGGCTCATGCAAAAAATGCTGGCGGAAATCAAGGCGTTGCGAGGCGAGAAAAAATGACCACCATCCAAGTCCAAACCATCCTCGAACTGCGCCGCCGGGGCGACAGCTACGCCGCCATTGCCGCGCACATCGGCAGCTCAGTCAACACCGTGAAGTCCCATTGCCTGCGCAATGAAAGCACCCTGCAAGCGTTGCTGACCAAGCAAATCTGCAAGCACTGCGCGGTGCCCCTCACCCAACGCCCCAAGTCCAAACAGCGGTCGTTTTGCAGCGACCGCTGCCGTTATGCGTGGTGGACAGCGCACCGCGATTTAATGCAACGCTGCGCGGTGTACCAGTTTTGCTGCCCGCATTGCGGCAAGAATTTCACCGCCTACGGCAACGCCGAGCGTAAGTTTTGCTCGCGGGCATGTCACTACGAATCAAGGAGAAATGCCCATGACAGCTGAACAATTCGCCCGCCAGCGCGACTACGGCGCGGGGCTGGCCGTGGCAAAAGAGATGCTCACACGGGGGTTCATCTTCCCGGAAGAGTACGAAAAACTCGCTACAACATTGTACCAAAATTACCGCCCTGTCATCGGCTATTCTTCTGCTTGACTAGTCGCGAAAGCTATGGCATAATGGCATGAGAAAGGGGATTCAACCCATGACCGTCAAGAAAATACCAGCAAAAATGCCCCGTCAGTACACCCGAAAACGCACTGCCGCTTACGCCCGTGTGAGTGGTGAAAAAGACGCCCAGCGGCACAGTTTGTCTGCCCAGGTCAGCTACTACAGCCAAAAAATCCAAGCCAACCCTGCGTGGGAGTATGCGGGTGTCTACGCCGACGAGGCGTACAGCGGCACGAAATCCGCCCGGCCAGAATTCCAGCGGTTGCTGACCGACTGCCGCGTGGGCAAGATTGACATCGTGCTAACGAAATCCATCAGCCGCTTTGCCCGCAACACCGTTGACACGTTGGAAATTTTGCGGGAGTTCAAGAAATTAAATGTAGCGGTGCACTTCGAGCGCGAGAATATCTGGTCAAACAGCGGGGATGGCGAGTTTATGCTCACCATCCTCGCTTGTGTTGCGCAGGAAGAAAGTCGCAGCGTGAGCGAAAACTGCAAGTGGCGCATCCGTAAAAACTTCGCCGAAGGCATAGCGCAGGGCGTAAAACTGCTGGGCTACGACCGCGACATGAACATCATACCCGATGAAGCCGAAATTGTCCGGCGCATTTTTGCGGATTATCTCAGCGGCGACGGCGTGTTGCGCATTCAAAAGAAGCTGCTTGCCCAGGGCATATCAATCACAGTTAACGGTCTGCGCGGCATATTGCGCAATGAAAAATACGCAGGCGACTTGGTGCTGCAAAAATATTTCACCGCCGATCACCTCACCAAGCAAAAGCGCATCAACCGTGGCGAGCTGCCGCAGTACACCGTGCATGACAATCATGAGCCGATTATCGACCGCGCCACATTCAATCAAACACAAGAGGAAATGACCCGCCGGGCTGCCCGGCACAACCAACACCCGCCGCAATTCACCAGCCTAACCGGCCTGATAACCTGCGGCATTTGTGGCGCAAATTACCGGCGCAAACACGCCGCCGCGGGCAGCAAATACGAGAAAATCGTGTGGATTTGCGGCACGTTCAACACCCTCGGCAAGGCACATTGTGCGTCGCAGCAAATCCCGGAGGACATCCTCAAAGCGAAAATAGAAGAACACGGCGCGGCAGGGTTGCAGGGCATTTTGGTGCCCGACCACAACCAGCTGCGCCTTATATATAATGAAAAGCAAATTGACACCACTTGGGCGCACAAATCTAGGCGCGATAGTTGGACACCCGAAATGCGCGAGAAAGCGAGGCAACAAGCATGCAAAAAATAATCACCGTCACCCCGGCAAAAACTCAACTTTCCACATCAATTTTACACAAACCCAAACGCCGAACCGCAGGCTACGCCCGTGTGAGCCGCGACGACGAAGACCAGCTGAATAGCTACGAAGCCCAGGTCGAGTATTTCACCAACAAAATTCAGGCAAACCCGGACTGGGAGTTCGCCGGGGTCTACGCCGATGAGGGCATTTCGGGCACGGGCACCAAGCAACGCAAGCAGTTTAATCAGATGGTGGCGGCCGCCCTGCGCGGCGAGATTTCGCTGATTGTGACGAAAAGTGTGAGCCGTTTTGCCCGCAACACCGTGGATAGCCTCAACACCGTGCGAGCGCTGAAAGAGGCGGGCTGCGAGGTCTACTTCGAAAAGGAGAATATTTGGACTTTCGATGGCAAGGGTGAGTTGTTTATTACGATTATGAGTTCGATTGCGCAGGAGGAAAGCCGCTCCATTAGCGAAAACGTGACTTGGGGGAAAAGAAGAGCAGCTGAGGCAGGCAAAGTGAGCTTGCCCTACAAGCGTTTTTTGGGATATACGAAGGGCGAAAATGGGCCGGTAGTGGTTGAGCACGAGGCCGAAATTGTGCGGCAGATTTACGCGATGTTCCTGCAGGGCAAGACGGTGAATGTGATTGCGCGGCACCTCACCAATCAAAATATCCCAACCCCCGCTGGCAACGCAAAATGGAGCGTGAGCACGCTAAAATCCATCCTGCAAAACGAAAAATACGCCGGCAACGCCGTGCTGCAAAAGACCTTCTGTGAGGATTTTTTGACAAAGAAGATGGTCAAGAACGACGGCCAAGTGCCGCAGGTTTACGTTGAAAACAGCCACCCAGCGATTGTGAGTGTTGAGCAGTACGACTTGGTGCAGGCTGAAATGAACAGAAGAAGTCGGGTGCCAGGCAGCCGCCAAAGCGGGCTATCGGTGTTTTCGTCAAAGCTGGTTTGTTCTTCTTGTGGTAGTTTCTTCGGCCCCAAGTCGTGGCACAGCGGCACGAAATATGCCCGCACGGTGTGGCAGTGCAACGCAAAACACAAGTTAAAATGCACCACCCGGCATGTCTACGAAGATGAAATTAAGAGCCTGTTCGTGCAGGCGTTTAACGACCTGATTGCCAACCGTGGGTCGTTGCTGAATTTGCACCGGCAGCACGTGGCAGAGTTTTGTGACACCAGCGAATTGGACGGCGAAATTGCCCGGCTTGAAGAGGAATTGGCGTTGGCCGATGGCTTGCTCAAGCAGGCCATTGACGAAAATGCCCGCGTGGCACAAGACCAGGAAAAGTATAATAAGCGATATGAACAGCTAAGTGCGCGCTGCGCGATTGCACAAGAGCAGCTGGATGCTTTATATAATGAAAAGCGTGAACGTGAGTTGAAAAAGGCACAGGCAGAACAATTTTTTAAAGAAATCGCGGGACGCGGGTTGGTGACCGAGTTCGACGAGCAGCTGTGGAGTTGTGTTGTTGACAGCGTGCTGGTGCTGGAGGCTGGCGGGCTGCAGGTAAGGTGGCGCAGCGGCGCTGAGTGAGTTATAATAGAACAACAAGGCCCCGGCTTGCGCCGGGGTCATTTTGCGTATGGAGGGTAATTTTATGGAGGTTGGCTACGCGCGAACATCAACGGTTTTTCAGCAGGAAGCCCGTCAAATCGTCGCATTGGAGGCACGCGGCATTGCTCGCGAACACATCTTTTTGGACAAACTCAGCGGCAAAAACACCGACAGACCGGCTTTGCAAAAATTGTTAAATACCGTGCAATCCGGCGACACCGTGGTGGTGGAATCGGTCAGCCGATTTGCACGCAACACCCGCGACTTGTTGGACTTAGTGGAACAACTCACTGCAAAAGGCGTGGAGTTCATCAGCCAAAAAGAGCACATCGACACCACCACGCCCACGGGCAAGTTCATGCTCACGGTGTTCGCGGCAGTAGCCGAGCTTGAACGCGATTTCATTCGTCAACGCGCCGCTGAGGGCATTGCCGCCGCCAAGTTGCGGGGCGTGCGCTTTGGCCGCCCCGGCGGGACTTTGTCCGAAGAGTTCTGCGAGTTGGTGGATCGCTGGCAAAGCAAAGAAATCACGCCCGCGCAGGCAATTGCACTGAGCGGCGTGAGTAAATCTTCGTTTTATCGCAAGGCGGCATATTACCGCGATAACGTCGCCTAAATACGACAAGGACAGTCCTATTCCCCTAGTTTTATGGGACTGTCTCTAGACTTTGCTTTTCGCTCCCTAGAGGCTGCCCTTAAGTGGAGCTTATCAACATTTTACCATAATTTTCTTGCAATGTCAAGCCTATTTCTTCCTTTTCAACAAATTATTTTCTTTTCTTCAAGTCATCATCATGCAAAACGACCAACGTCCAAATTGTGGAACAAGTTGCAGAAAACTAGAGGTTTGGGACGAATACAAACAAATCGGCAACGCTAACGCCATGGCGTTAGTTCCACCATTATAGTTGCGCAATAAGTTGGAATGAATCGCAGCTGGCTGTTACGCGCTTGCTCCGTAAGTATCGTAGCATAAATGTCATGCTAAAAAGTCACTAAGATTTGTTGGAAAGGCGAAATAGTTAATGAAAAAAAGAAAGACATTAGATGATTTTGAGTGTGGATTCCCCAGCTATATTTTTTTGGAACTAACAAAAAATTGTAATTTGCATTGCTCGATGTGCAGGCCGTTCAATAAATTTCAAACTGAATGGTTCATGGAAGATGAATTGCTTAGCAAATTAAAAGAGGAAATTCTTTGCAAAGCGAAGGTTGTTGATCTGAGGGGATGGGGGGAATCAACACTTGATACTCGTATCATAGACTTGGCAAGATTTTTGAGAAATAACAATGTTAAAACGATTATTTACACTAATTTAAACACTCAAAACCCGCGCTTTTGGAAAGAATTCGCTGGAGCTGGAGTTGAAATTGCGATATCTATTGAAACAGCAAATGAGGCTCATTACTCAGAGATTAGGCGTGGCGGGCAGTTAGGTTACATGCGAAAAAACTTGCGTGCAATTATGGAGGCGTGTAGCGATGACAACACCTTGTTGAGGCCATTTTTTAATGTAGTGGTTTCCGAGTCTACGCTAAGAGAGCTTAAAGGGTTAGTAGAATTTGCGAGCCAAGAAAAAATTGAGCGAATCGAACTCAATCCAATTTCAATAGCAAATGGAGAAGGGCATGACATCATAGGATTCACCAAAGAAATCACTTCCGAGGAGCGTGTTTTTTTCAGAGAACTGCTTAATGAATCGGAAAGGAAAAATGTTCGAATCGAGATCGCAGCAAATCTTTACAACGAAAACAACGCTTTGAGGCGCACGTGTTCTCACCCGTGGGATTATTTGTGTATCGGAAGCAATGGGGATATAATTTTTTGTGATCATCTGATTCATAATGAAAATGGAGTCGTTGGCAATTTAGCGAATGGCTCATTTTGGGAGATATGGAATGGAAAACTGTACAAAACCATAAGAAAATGCCACTACTATACTGACTTCGGGTATCTCAATACAAAGGGACTAGAGTGTGAGTGGTGTTACTTGAATCGATATGGGAACAAAGAATATCTTGTTGGCGGCTCTGGAAGGCCGATTGCCTTGTCAGAGTATATGAAAATCAACAATATATAGGAGAATTTAGTTGAAGGTTATGCATATAACGAGCGGCTATTATAGGGAGAGCTGCGGAGGGATAGAAGTTTTTGTTAACAATCTTGTATATCATCTAAAAATCAAAAGTGTAGAGTCTGTTATTGTAGCGTGTGCAGATAAAGATGAAGTGTTATGGGATAATGGTATAAAGGTCTATAAGTTTAAGCCCAAAGGCATAATAATACCCAAGAGTAAAATTTTATATAAATATAATCGTCTGCTTCATATGCACAATATCTTCAATTCAGCGGACTTAATGAGGATATTGAAATGCGAAAAGCCAAACTTAATCAACGTGCATATGCCACGAACAATTACTACCGTAATTTTTGATATCGCAGCAAAATTGAAAATTCCAATTGTAAGTACAATTCATGAGAGATATTCCATCTGGAATTACAATCCGTTTGAGAGTTATGAGCATATAAACTGCACAAGTCCTCCGCGGGTAGTTGAAATTGTTCGAGGTATACAGCGCAAATCAACTCAAAAAAGCAATGCAATTGTTGGAACAAATGTCGATTTAATTCGCGAATATAAAAGAGAAGGATATTACGCGAATGTTAAGGAGCATGTTATCCCTGTTGCTATACCGAAAACAAACGTTACGGCTGTGGACATTATAAACCGTAGGTGTGCTGTTTTAGATAAAAAAATCGGACTTGATCTCTTATATCTAGGGCGCCTCTTCCCCTATAAAGGAATCGAAAACTTATTAGAGTACTTTTCGCGTTTAAGCCAAAAGAATATACGGTTACATATTGCCGGAAATGGGCCTTTGGAAAATTTGGTGAGACAATACGCGCAAACAGATCAACGAATAAATTTTTATGGATTTGTTTTAGGAGAGGAGAAGGAAGATTTATTGTTTAGAGCGGATGTTTTGGTTTTCTTACCCACCGAGATAGAAACATTCGGAATGGTTGCTTTAGAAGCGATGCAGCATGGGCTTCCCGTAATTGCTTCAAACGTACCATCAAACCGTCAATTAATAGATGACCGAAGTTCTGGGATTTTTATCGAAAATGAAAAAGATTTTTTTGAAGCTGTGAAATATTATCAAAACAAAAATAATTTATCCAGTGCAACAATTAAAGCGTTGCAAAAGTCTAATTTTTTTTCATACGATAAGTTAGTTGAGAGCTATTATTCTTTATATAAAGGTTTGGTGAATCCATGAATATTGTTATAACGGGAGCCTCAAGCGGAATTGGTTATTCGATTTACAAAAAACTTCTCAGTAATGAAAATCAAATAATTATAATTTCACGAACGAGTCCTTTGGAAATCGAAAAAAATGTCAAATGGATTAAGGCGGATTTAAGCACTCAAAGAGGAGTCGGTTTAGCGTCAAACGTGTTAAAAGATATTAAGGTTGATGTTTTGATTAATAATGCTGGCTCTGGTGAAGTAGTGGAGCTTGAGGAGTTAACTTATAGTACCGCGCAAAGAGAATTTGCGTTAAACGTTATAGCGCCCATGATGTTAACAAAAATCGTGGCAAAGAAAATGAAAGAAAATAATTTTGGAAGAATTATTAACATTACCTCGATTTCTGGAGTGAAGGCGACTCCATATTTGTTTTCGTATAGTGCATCAAAAGCGGCTTTAATTAATTTCACTCGAAATGTCGCAGAGTATTATCGAGATTACAATATTTTAGCTAATTCTATTTCGCCCAGTGGCGTTAATACAGAAAAAAGTATAAAAATACGAAAAGAAATCTCATATATAAGAGGGTTGAATGATATGGATTATCAAAATGAAATGATTAAAATCATGGGAAGAGAAACGCTTATTTCACCTGAAGCTATTGCGGACTTCATTGATTTCCTCATAAAAAATGATGCTATAAATGGGCAAAATATAAATATTTCTGGAGCCATGTAAAATATAGGAGTGAATGTACTATGTTACTGCTGGATAAAAACAACCAAATGTTGTTTAGGGACATGATGTTTTCGATTAAATCTATGCAACAGACCTTAACCCAAGAGAGTGATTGTCCTTTGATTAAACATGAAAAAACAAGCCAAATTACATATGTTGAGAGTGGTAGTGGAATTTGCAAACGCGGTAAGGATGAGGTCAAACTCAGCGCAGGAACGATAGTTTTTATCGCTGCGGGCACTCCACACTCTTTTAAAGCACTGGATTCAAAGTTGTTGTTGATTCACTATCACTGGAACAATGAGGCTGTTGTTCAAGACAGGATCATAATAAAACCATCTTACTCTTTTATGGAGAACTAGGAGCATGAAAAAAATCTACTTTATTGATGATTTGTCTAGATTGTTGTATTCTGAAGAATTATCTGATCTTATTAAAGATGAATTCAAAAAACTCGAAAATATAAGCGAATGCATCTTTAGTTTAATGTCTTTTGACACTTCGTTATGGGATTGCAAAGAAGACATAGATAATTACGCTATTGGAACTAGACCTACATTGCACCTAAAAGACGAATCAATAATTAAAATTAATTCAAAAAGAATAATAAATAAAAACGGATTCTCTAGTGATTGCCAGATTCGACTAGAGCTTCCAGATATTCCAAAAAATGAGGCAGTGATTTTTGAAGATGTTATCGTGACTGGATGCACAATAAATAAGGTTCTATCACTACTGAAACAAAAATACACCAGTATCTATGTGAATGTATTGTTCGGTTATCAAAAAACAATCAGCACGTTAGCGGTTTTATATCCTAATGTCAATTTTGTGGTTCAGACACTTCTCTATGAAGAACCTATACGCGATAGCACGATTATTTTTATAAGTGACCTTCTATTATCAAATTTAAATAACCATCCATATTTGCATTACTTATTCAAAGCGCTCCCCAGTAGTGGCTACACAGAGAAAAAAATATTGGAAAGTTTGAAAGTTATCGAAGTTAATTTATGCAGCAACGGAATGCGATACACTGAATTGTTTTGCAATAATCCGGGAGGAGATTTTTGTTTGCATGAAGCTTTATGAATTTTTGAATAACTGCATAGCTTCGTTGGGTGGGAAAAAGGCGTTCGGGGTGCCGGGGTCTTACATTATGCCGATTTGGCAAAACTTGGGTGGCGTTGATATTGTTACTTGCACTAGCGAGGGGGATGCTGCATATATCGCCACAGGATACGCGCGAGCAACTCGTTCATTAAGTGTCCTTTTAACTACTGCGGGGCCAGGGCTTACAAATGCGCTAAGTGGGATTGCTAGCGCGTATCGAGATTCGTTGCCGTTAGTTATTATATCAGGAACGGTATCCACAAAAGATAAGAATAAAGGCGCGTTTCAAGAAGAGGGTGAGTATAATAGAGCTTTTGAGTCAACTCAAATCACCCAAGGTGTTACAAAAAAAAGTGTATTAATTAACTCTCCTCACAACGCTGCGCAAATTATACATGATGCATTTCATACAGCGATTACTGATAGATGGGGCAGTGTCCATCTTAGCATTCCGGTTGATTTGCAATGTGCAGAAATTGATACGAAAAACATTCAAAGATTCAGCGCATATTGCGGCAAGCGAAAAAAAATAAATTTTGAACAAACCTATCAAGATGTATCACAACATAAGGCCTTAATTATCGCGGGCTGGGGAAACTATTTGGCCAATTCGGTTGAAGCTGTAATGAAAATAGCAGAAAAATTGAGTGCTCCGATCGTCAATACCATGAAAGCAAAATCATGCTTTAATAGTGACTATCCTTTTCTTTTGGGAACCTTAGGATTATCCACATCAAAGGAAGTGATTGACTTCCTAACTTATTATGCTCCACGGGTTGTTCTCGTATTTGGCTCTTCTCTTGGTATGAAAGACATCGCGAACATCGCGTCAATTTTAGAAAAAACAAAAATATATATATTTGATATTGAAGATAATGCGTGTGAACATCTACGTATTGAGAGAAAATATATCTCAAACAATTACGAAAGCCTGCTTGCATCATTTGAATGCGGATTAAAAAGCAGTGTGATGAATGCTGGCATAAAAAAACAGATTAAAGCAGTAAAGCTGAATGAAAAAAAAAGCTGGGAAAGCAAAATAGGTGTTGACGATCTAATGGCCAAGACTATTCGATATATTGATAAAAAAGTGGGGGGGAATGTTGTTGTCTTTCCCGATGCAGGGAATCATTTTCTCAATTCTTTAACTTTTTTCAATCCTAAAAGTTTTTCTGCTTTTTTTGTGGACGCAGGCTTAGCTGCGATGGGAAATGGTATCTGTTCTGCTATAGGACATGCTTTTGCTAACCCTGATGTGAGGCATGTTTGCATTACTGGTGATGGTTGCTGTCTTATGAACGGAAATAGCATGTATGTTGCATCACAATATAACTTAAATATACTATTTGTTGCGTATAATAACAATTCGCATGGAAGAGTTCGGGTGTGGCAAAAACAATATGATAAAATAAATTACACAACTGATATTTCCCTTAAAAGTCTCCAGCGTTATTCTAGTTCATTGAATGTTTATTCGAAGGCGGTTTATTTAGAGAGTGAATTTGTTGCCGCATTTGATGATTTTATCAAAAGAAATGACACTAATTTAATTGAAGTTTTTACCCCTAGTGATGAAACTCCAATAATATTGAAATAGATAAAGATGAGCTTTGTTGGACCGATTTGCTTAGATGCGTAAACCAGAGCAAAGCTTTATAAACAATAAACTCAAAACACTTGCTCGTCGCTTCCATTGTCAAGCGAATCTAGCACGCAAAAGATAACGGGCGCGGTCAGTTCGTGTACTATACTGCGGAGGGCTTTATTCAATGAGAACAGTTATACTTATTAAGCCACATGCTATGGATTTTTTATATGTGCATTCGGACTTAATTAAAGAAATAAAGGATTTTCGTCTTGAAATTATCGAAGATTATGAAATATATTTAGATCTTGCAACGATAAGATGCGTTTGGCCACAATGCATATGTAACCCTATATGTGAGCGCATTTTTATTAAGCATTACCTAAATAAAAGAGCTCGCGTTTTTGTTGTTGAAGGGAAGAACGCGTTATTGTCTACATTGACAATAAAAAAACACATAAGAAAGAAATATGAAATTTCTTATATGGAGAACTGTATCCATACACCAATTGATGAGAACGAAAACAATATAAACTTAAATGTTCTAAAGGGGCTAAATGTTTGCGAGCTTCAGGAACGTTTAACAGCATTGCACTCAGGGGCTTATTTTAATTTTGGGAAAAATTTTGACGAGCAAGTATTTGAGCGATGTGCGAACAGTTTATGGGATATAAAAAAGAGTGAAGTGGGTTTAGAAATTTATCACCTGTTCAAGAAACAACACAAATGGATGCTATTACTGTTTCGAGATGAAAAAACTAACATGGACTATACTGCAGAAGTCTTATTTAAAGAATTGAAAGCCCAGGAGAATGATGCTGTTGAAGCGTATACAACTGCGTACAAAGTAGCCATGAATGGCTTTTTTCCTGTTTTTTCTTCTAATCATCAAGACGAAATATTGCCGATATATAAAAACCTTAGCAAACACTTAAAAGTGAAATTGCTAACAGACCAAAGTACTGGAGTGTCGAAATGAAAAAAGTCTCATGCGTATTCACGATTTTTGGAGACGTTCTGTCTTTAGAGCAATTTCAGTGTGTAGTACTATCTTTGAAAAAGCAGAGGGGAGTATCTGTTGAGATATTTCTGTGCGAACAAAACGCTAAGCCAATTCCGGCCATAAAAAGTTTTTGCTTAAGGCATTCAGTTCACCACATCTATTTGCCATTGATTGGGAATGATTGCGAAAACCTGTATAGCATGGGAATGATGAAGAACGAATGCATCAAGGCAAGCACGGGTGAGTATTTATACATCGGAGATTTAGACGTACTGTTGCTTAACGATAATGTATTTACTGATATGCTAAATCTTTGCCAATCAAGCAATCAAGCGGCCTTGATTAGACAACACTGTTACAGATTAATGAATAACACAACTCAGAAATTTATTGACGATTATAAAAACAATGCTGTTATTTCATATAATTCACATCATGGGATTTTTGTGGACTATAATTCTTCGTCAAAATCTTTAGAGAAAACTAAGCAGGTAGAAAAATATGCATTATTCCATAATATGCAACATGTAGCAATAGTTTCAGATGAATTTCCACCATTGAAAAGTGATTATCTTCTTACGTTTCATTGTGGAGGCCTCTTTGCTCATCGTAAAAGCATCGAGAGTATCGGAGGTTATTGTTGCCACTATCGCAACTGGGGAGTTGAAGATGTTGATATACAATGGAAATTAAATAGCACTTGCGGCGTAATAAGCATGGATGGATTTAATGGTTTAAAATCATTTCTGCACTTTGAACACCCGATTCGAAAAAACACAAGCGTCTATGCAAATAATAGAAAGATATTTGAATTGCGAAAGAAAGCTGGCGTTTCAACTGCAATTAAGGAAGATCTTGAAAATTATTGAGTGAAGGGATTCCATCGTATGAAAATAAACAACAGTACACTCAGTTCGTACTTAAAAAATGTTATTTTTATTACTGGATCAGCTTGTTCTGGAAAAACTACCATTGCAAAAAGCATTTCCGATAAGTTTGGTTTGCGGTGTTATCAGGAAGGTTTTTTTCGACAGAAACATTTTGAAAGCCTGTCAAGCGAAAATAGAATGCTAAGTTTAACCAATGAAGAAAGAAAAGAGATTCTAACCAATTCTCATGCTGGTATTATATGCGACTATTTCGAAAAATCGGCAGAAGAAGAAACAGAACTTATTTTAATGGATCTGGTTTATCTTTCTTTTAATGATGTAGTTGTTACCGATGTCATTATACCCCCACAAATACTAAACAAGATTGCCAAACCAGAACAAGTTCTTATGCTAACAAGCACAGAGGAGCGAATTCGAAGGGATTTTTTTGAACGCGAAGATAAGGCTTCTTTACGTGAAAAAATCTACCATCATTCTGGAAGTGCGGGTATAAAAAATTATTTGGATGGAGTGATATTGGCTCATGTGCCGTATGACACCCAGAACTTTAATGTATTGAATATCGATGATTCTGAAACGCTTCTTCAACATCTAAATAAAGCTGAAGATATTCTACTTCCTTACATAACGGAAAGAGTTTCAGTTGATAAATTCCTAAATAAATATGGCGACCAGTTTCAAAAAAATGCAATAAGTTATGGAGATAGATGCATTACGTACGCAGAGCTAATCGGTTTATCGAATTCGTTTTCTAATGTTTTTATGAAGCGTGGAGTTGGTAAGAGTTCTAATTGTGCTGTGTTTTCGGATTTGTCTCCGCGGGCAGTAGTTAATATTTTAGGCTTAATAAAGGCTGGCGCGAATGTTCTTTTTCTTGACAGGCAAAAGTATGAAAAATCTACAGCGAACGAAATTATGGATGAGCATGGTTACTCTATATTTGACGATGAATGTTTGCTGAATTTCGATGACATCACAAGCTCTAGACTTAATTATATGCAAAGCGACAACGAGGGCGGACAAATTTGTGTTTCAACATACAGGCTTGGACAAATTTTTAAATATACACACAGTGAGATTATTCAAAAATTCTTTGAAGAAGAGTTTGACAGCGATAGCGAAATTTTATGGATTATGCACTGTTTAATAAACGGATTGAAAATGGATTTGAAAATTTTTTGAAAAACAAAAAGGGGTGTGTTCAGGAGCGTGAGGGTGTTATATGTTTTTGCGCATCCAGATGATGCGGAATATTTTTGTGGCGGTTGTATTATTAGTAACAGTCAAAACGAAAAAAATGAGACAATCGTGTGTTGCGCCACAAGAGAAGAAGACGAAAAAACGGCATTAATAAGAAAGAAGGAAACGATTAATGCGTTTTTAGACTATAACGTTAAGCTGGATTGGCTAGAGTTCTGTGATGGACAATTTTTTTATGATCGCATGCATTTTCAAAAAATAAAATCTTATATTGACAGTATTTCCCCTGATATAATAATAACACATAATCAATATGATTACCACAATGACCATAGGATATTAGCGCGAATGGTTTTCGATGCTTCAAGTTATCGATACCCAGTTCTTCAAACCGACACAATAAACGGTAACGATTTTACCCCTGAACTATTTGTTGATATAACGAATAATATGGAGAAAAAGCTATCAATGTTGTCATGTCACAGTTCTCAGTTAGCTTCTGTGAATTACATCGACATGGTAAAAATCTTAAATTTAAGCAGAGGTTTGCAATATACAGGGAAGACAAACTGTTATTGTGAAGCGTTCGGCTACTTCAGTCGTTATCATGCAAATGAAATCGAAAAAAGAATTAGAAAATTATTTTGTTTGGGAGACTAAGCATAGTGTTGAGCTTGAATAAAAATACGATTTTGTGTTTCGATCTAGATAATACTTTATATGTTAATAGCGATTTAAATGATGCGATTTTAAGTAAAATTAAAGAGTACTTATTAATGCATGTTAAGGAAACTGAAATTGATATAATTCTAAATGAGTTTAGCTTAGAACATGGTTCAACTCTCAGAGGGTTAATCAAGAACAAGCAAGTTCACCCCCTGTCATATTTGGAATATATACATAATATTGATGTTGAAAATTATTTGAAAAAAGACAGAAATTTATTATCCATTTTAAACAGTATAGAATGTAAAAAGGTAATTTTGACGAATAGCTACCGTCCGTATACTAATAAAGTTCTGCAATGCTTGGGAATTAAGAGCGCATTCCCTGACACGTCAATTTTTGATGTTGAGAGTATGGGGTATTACTATAAAAATGATGTAAAAAGCTTCAGATTTTTTTTTCGAAAAACCAACTTTGAGCCGAAAAATTGCATCCTTTTTGACGATCAATGCGCTAATTTAGATATTGCGAAAAAAATGAATATGAAAACGGTTTTAGTTTCGGGAGAAAACTATGAGCCGAACGACTACGATGGCTGGATAAAATCGATTCATCAACTTTCACAACTCGAAATGCCCTTGAAAATAGAATAATTTTATGTTATAATATTTGACACTAAACTTTTTAAAGGAGCAAGCGAGAAATGAATGATATTTACGGATGCGCAACTGGTTTTGTGATTTCTTATAAGTCGATGTACGAACCAATGCTTTTTAATGAGCTAAACTCACGTTGCGCTAATCTGAAATTAATAGATCGCGGGGTAGGTGTAGCGGCATTTTCGACACTGAACTATAATGAAGTTCTTCGTGAGATTAATAACCAAGAATTTGTGTTTTTACAACACATTCATCCAATTATGAGACAAGCTAAAATAAATGGACAAGTAGATGATTTTAAACTATACAAAACGATGATAGATGAGATTTTTCATTGCCATGATTTAAAAGAAAAAGTTGCATATCAATGTCGGATTGTTTCAAATAAAATTCAAGATTACTCAGTTAGAGATTTAAAAAGCTTTATAGACTCATCTTTTGATAATGGTAGACATCCAAAGGAAGCGAAAATTGTTTTCTCGCTAACTATATTTTCTGATTATGCTTATATGGGAATATCAAATATTGAAGATAATATTAGTGCGAGGAGTGGTGGGGTTTTATTTTATTCGATGAATGATAATGTTATAAGTCGAGCAGAATTCAAGATTGAAGAGGCTTTCGATGCATTTAATATCGATACCAAGGGCGGACTGAAGGCGTTAGATTTGGGGGCAGCCCCTGGCGGATGGTCGCAATATCTATGCAAAAAGAAAATTTTTGTAGATGCTGTTGACCCTTCTAATATGAGCGAAAAAATTGCATCCAACCAGTATTTAAAGCATTATAAGATGACCGCTCAAGAATTTGTTGAAACAAATTCTCATAAGACCTACGATATAATAGTTAATGACATGAAAATGGATACAAATGAA
>Ga0131853_10005486_pt1 | contig 22885 bp, 14 predicted proteins | sample TergutLab28metaG_FD_92764 | JGI IMG/M metagenome (GOLD analysis project Ga0131853, IMG submission 92764) | Labiotermes labralis P1 segment gut microbial communities from Petit-Saut dam, French Guiana - Lab288 P1 (version 2) (version 2) | ecosystem: Host-associated > Arthropoda: Insects >...
AAAAGGACGAAGGAACATAGGACGACCGAGGAAGAGATGGAGGGACCAACTTCATCTTGAGGATCAAGGAACAGGAAACACACCTAACCCTTCAGGAACATGATGATGATGATGATGATGATGGAATGCGTGAAATAAGGTGTTAGGATCTCGAACTTCAGCTACGCGAATCTCCTGAACAAATAAACCACAAACACGAATAATTGTATTTTCTGTGTTATTTTTCCTTTGCAGGCAGTAGCGTTTCGAAGGACCTAGCTCGCATACAATGGGTCTTCCTAAACGGCTAATGTCCAATATTTTCAAACTTACTCACGAATTTAATGCATCAGGGACCACAATTTGTGAGAACGAAGGGATACGGCAAAATTAGCAGACAAACATAAGCAAGGTCTCAAAATTTTATAAGGAAAAAGAAATTATCCCACACATACTATTAACCGACCCGGATATAGTGACCGAATTTTTTGCGAGCTGCAATTTGCACGTCCCTGGCTATGTTGGGGTCATGAATATCACTCTCTTCAGCGGAAGACCATTACATTTTGACAACACTTTCCAGAAAACAGTCTGGTGTTTGACGTAACCCACGTATTTCGGATGGAAAGACGACAGATGAGAAAGAGGAAAAATATATTAGAAAGTCTGACTTTCGACAATAAATCACACAGACACCAAGCAGGAACCAAACCGCAGTCAGTGGGTTGGAGAACCAGATTTCTAGTCATTCGACCGGACTGTTCCATAGCCAAACAGTAAGTTATGTCGCAGTTATCTCATTGTAACGACACTATTAGCAAACTTCGTTTCCCATTTCCGCGCAGCTGGATACCCTAGGGGCTGTGGGGGTGGAGGGTGCATCATAAATCTGACGCATTACAATTCAGAGGGTTAAAGAACCATATAATTAACTGCAGGATTTCGTGACCAGGTAATACACTGTTACACACAAAATTCAGGGCTCCAAGTCCGCTTGTTTCCAAGAACATGGTGAATGGATAAATCTAAAACATTTCAGCAGAAGTAAATAGTATCATGTCGACTTTTATATCATATAAACCTATACCATTTTAAATTTGCATCATTCTAGACTATTCTCTCTGTTTCAATTTGTTTTAAGAACAATTAGTGACCAGTCTGCTAGCTCGTTCGAAAAGAAACACGATAGTTCAATAACACTAAAACCAAATCCCAGCTCAAACCGATTCCAAGCCACTTCAGTCCAATGAAAAAACCACCAATATCTCCGAAATCTATACCGATACCATCTTCCTAGCCCTGTTTACAACCTAAAGCTTGTTTACAGACAACGAAATGATTCGGTGAGAAGATAATATTAAAATTCACCTAAGGTAAATCAGCTATTGGAAAAGAAGATAAATGAATTATTTTGAACGATTGCGTAGAGTGTAGTGATAAGTCCTTACCGACGTCGCGGGACAACCTATCGGTTTAATCTCCAAGGGTCAAGAATCCAAGAAATTTTTCACGGTTACTAGAAATTAAACGTTAATTATTTAAATACTAAAATGTAATGTAAACCGTAACTCACGCAGAGAGACAGTAAAAACAGAAGTCCGGCAGGAAGAAATCAGAAGTTAACTGAATTACAATAAAATGTTGGTTGTAATAATTAAAACGTTCATTTCTGTCGCAAGGAAGCACTAGTCACGGTTTTGCACGAAATAAATCTATCTAGATAATCTGTATGGCTCATGAATAGCACTTAAAACTAGGAGGGAGTCTGCATTTGATAGCCCCAAACTTTCTTCTTCAATGCATAATTTTACATCCCACAAGAACTTCTGAAATATCTTTTCTAAGGACGCTGGTTTGAAGAGACAAGATAAAGTTGAAGGATGGCTTCAGTGCACTTATGTTCCCTTTTCTCAGCCTTAGCCTTCAGAAGCAGCAATGTGCTTCAGGGATGTGTGTACGTCACATCTCCAGATCTTCCTTTCCTGCAATAAGGAGTAGGAGTCGGTCTTCATAAAAGTTTCAGTTTTCAATCTTCGCTCATGACCTTCATGTAGAATATCGCATTCGTCAAAGATGTATGTTAGATTTTCAACAGAGATGGGAAACCACCATAGTGGTTATTCTCTTCCGTTCTGATAATACACAAATGTCAAATTGCTGAGACTTGGAAGTGTGTCATTCACGTTGTGTGTGTGTGAAAATTGGAAAGGGCATGTAATAAAACACAACTATGCAAATTAAGATGTTTTAATAACTGTACTAGACAACTACATGTATCGGCCTTTACTGGCTAACTTCAGGTTGTCTTTAAGAGAATTTAAGGTCCTATCATATATATATATTTATACATACGTATATATATATATATATATATATGTGTGTGTGTGTGTGTGTGTGTGTATATATATATATATATATATAATTTTACTTTACTGGCCATCTTCAGGTTGTCTTCAAGAGAACTTAAGGTCCTACAATATATATATAGTAGGACCTTAAGTTATATATTTATATGTATAGTACGACCTTAAGCTTTCTTGAAGACAACCTGAAATGACCAGTAAAGGCCGAAACATGTAGTTGTCTAGTACAGTCATTGAAACATCTTAATTGACAAAGTTGTGTTTGACTATATACCGTTTCCAAATTACTGAGCTTGCATCTTTCTCTGTACTCCCAGTCAAGCACACAGTGTTCATCATACACACTAAACTGTCAATTAATTAATTACCTAATAAACCGCCATCAAACAAAACTAATCTATACATAAAAACTTACAAAGAATGTAAATATTTAAGTATTCCATACATATTTTTTGTGAGATCTTGCATGTAGCTTATCGTCACACAATAAATATGGTTACTTTTATGTGTTACAATAATTAATTAATTAATCGTTTAAACACGATGGAATTTCTGCTATCAAGAAATTAAACCGTCGTTTGTTAAATCCACAGTCACATTATTTCTCGGAATGTGGCCAGATGGGAAAACTTGTTGTCGATGAAATTTTAAGGTTAAAGCTGACATTCACAGCTAAGTTGTGTGATGGTTTTGATTGGATCCAATTGGCTACGGATAAGATCAAATTTTAGGACCTGTTTGAACACAGTAACTAGTCTTAAGGTTCCGAAAAGTCCGAACAACTGAGCAGATGTCGGCTTCTTAAGAAGGCCTTGCATTTGTGTTTCAAACACAATTTGTGTTCTGGCAACCGAATCTCAGCCGGGCACCATGACGGTCTATTGCAGTTACGAAACAACCACGTTTAGAATAATCACAGAACATTCCTTTTCCAGTTCGCTTATTTCTGCTAATCCGCTTCAGCTTCCAACAACCAAGGCCTCCAAAAATTTCCAACAAACACTCTGCTCATAAAAATTCAAGTCTTCAGGGACGTTACGACAATTTTGTTGGTAAACAGATGCGCACATTTCGAGCAAACGCACTGCCTATCTTTTAAGGATCAAGCAGCACCACTTGCCTTCGAAACGTCGGTAACTACGAGTATTTACCAGCAAGAGTGGCGTGACATCCAAAATACTTGAATCTTTAGCAATACCGATGTAAGAACCTAAGGTAACAATTCTATAAGGATATAGCAGTCATAACAAAACTATAATATCAGGTGTATATAATTTAACAACTCAACCACATGTTTCGGCCACTGCTGCTGTGGCCATCATCAGGTTGGATACAATTTATCAGAGAAGCTATATAGATATGATATAACACAGAACAATTATTAGTATTAGTGTAGCTAAGGGGGAACGAGATCTCGTTTGCACAAAGTCGGTTGGCGTGTGTGCAGATGGTAAAGAACCATGCATATAACATGTGTTATCCTTTTTTATCTCAGTATTTAACCAACTTGATGCACAAAATTTGTTTCACAATAAGTTTTATTTCATGCCTTTAAATGTTTCGAGCACATGTGCTCATCATCAGGAGGTCAAAATTGCATTACACAGCCTCTGGTATCATCACACCTATAGGTGTGCAATTTTGACCTCCTGATGATGAGCACATGTGCTCGAAACATTTAAAGGCATGAAATAAAACTTATTGTGAAACAAATTTTGTGCATCAAGTTGGTTAAATACTGAGATAAATATACTGAGGTACACGATCACCAAAACGTCAAAAGATGAGTTATCCTGTTTGTCTATGACGATGTAATGCACGTGCCTGATAATATATTTGTGTTATGACTGCTATATCCTTATAGAACAATTACTTTAGGTTCTAACAAACACAACAGGGATGACGCTCCTTGAACGGATGTAAGAGTTGCAAATCTTACAATTCCCTATACATTTCCATCTTCTCCCACGCAAAACAAATGCTTGTTGTGACGTTTTTCTTATAACGAAATTATTTTACGTAGTTGTCTTCAACGGAAAATTTTTGAAGCCTCTTGAAATTCAATTATCAGCGAATATTTCTGCATACAGATTCATTAGCAACAATTTGCGTCTACTTAAAGACGTGAAATCTAAGGAAACAAGGGAAAGAAGTGAGGGTCAGACTGTAGTCATTTGTGTCAATATATTAAAAATCATCAAATTTAAAGGGTTGAAAGAAAAAATCAGCCTTCCAGGATATCGCATTTTCTACGTCAACATCTCTTTTCGCCACTCGTTAAATCGATTTCGAAATTTTGAAAAGAAATTATTAATATGATGCCTTCTTGTTATTACTTCAATGCATATTGTTAAATTATACGAACATAATTACACATTCTTACATTACAAATAATATTCTGTAACACAAGTCACAGATCTGTGGGGAAGAATGCTAAGAATGTAAGAGAGCCAGTGACCAACAACAACAACAACACCAACAACAACAATACAGTTGTTCCGAAATCAGGTAATATATTACTGGTCCAATAACTTAAAAATTCCTCTCCGAATTTTTAATGAGAATGCGGATGAGGGGTAAGCTTCATCCTCTGACCCTTGAAATCAAAGCTGTTAGTAAAAGAGATGGTTGGAAGATAAAGAAGGATGGGTAAGTAATTGAAATAAGTAACCCTGTCTTCGAAAATAATGGCATCTCCTCTCCCCTGATTAAACCAACCGATTCCAATTTACCTCTTTGCCTCGGTCTTCACGCCTTCTCGTGTTTTATTCATAACAAGGCAAGACTGGCTTCGCTTTTCCATTAGTGACGCTCTCCTGGATCAGGGCGTTGATATGGAATTTATGGTACTGCTACGATGCCTGTATTATTCGAGAGAAGAAACTTAGTAAATGAATAATGCTTTAAAAGTAAACGAAATTATTTCAAATATAGTTTGCCAGTGCTATATTAACTCTTGGAAAGACTAAGTGTGTCTCAGTAATGTTTTAAAGAATTCATTTCTTCTTAAACATTGTTGTTTATGCTCAGTACCAAATAAAGCCCATAAAGACTGTCTCTGCAAGACATACAGACTTACGGGACAGGAGGTTAAAGCGGTAAATATAATACTAAATAGTGTACGTCAGCACAACTATTTTATTACTCAAGGTACTTACATAGTCTACATGTTTCGACTATAGATTTGTCATCTTCAGGCCTATTTTTGTCATTTGAGTCACAAGATGCTATGCAAACTTTGGGATCCCATCGTGTTTACATCCATGGAATACATAAATTTAAATCATAGCATAGCATAACATCTTGTGACTCAAATGACAAAAATAGGCCTGAAGATGACTAATCTATAGTCGAAACATGTAGACTATGTAAGTACCTTGAGTAATAAAGTAGTTGTGCTGACGTGCACTATTTAGTATTATATTACGTTTATAAGCACATCGTGATGCTTCCATTCAAATAAAGCGGTAAACCTTCACTCAGAAATTTTCATACTATAGTAGTAAATATTACACGAAAATTATAGAGGGCCGTTCCTTTCGACAGCAAACCGATAAAAACCCAAATAACATTATAATGTATCAGGTTAAGGCAGCAGTGATAATGAAGATCAAGTCATCTTCGATGCAACTCCGTGCATAACGTCATATATGTATATATATATATATATATATATATATATATATATATATTATAAATGAATCCCACTAAACTTAACGTAATGAACACATGCTATGTTTCCTCGGAATTATTTAATTATATTCGAAAAGGAATACACATAAGGAAAAATCTGCTGTATACGCTATTTACAGAGCTTTGTCCACTGCGTCATTATGGTTAATTTTTCTTCGACACAGTTCCTTCTGTACTTTATATGATACGCATTAAGTATACTAGGTGTGTAAAGACGTCATGGCGTAAATTCACAGATAGCTCTAGTGTTCCATGTACATTAGGACTGTCCAAAATTGTATAAAAATGTAAGTTCAGAAAATATGGCTTTGAAATTAAAGGCAAAACTTATCATACGGTAAAAAAAAAAGTCTAGGCTACATGCAATTTGACACAGCTATGTCAATTTTGTTTTATATTTTATAATAAAACCAAGTAGAAAAAATTTAGACCGCTCACACACAAATAAAGACAAGCAACGTCGGATCACAAATGTTACATTTGCAAAATTTGCTGTGTATTTTATTTCGGTATGCGTGAAAGATGTCATATTTCAGTTAGTTTTCATACAGGCCTATAGTTCACGCAACTCCCACACGGGCTGTCCAAATCTGAACTCGGGCCTAAGTGGTGTGAGGCCGATAAGTAGACGCCTGAACAAAAGCACGGTCCTCTATATACGCATATTTGTTATCGAATATAATAAGCAATGTGCAAGTGTTTTCCTTTGTATAAATTCCCGTTTTCAATACGAACGCAGTTTCCGCCCGCCGTATTTCCAGCCTTCAATTCCAGCATCCAATATACTCTAAAATTCTTTCTACATAATTTTTGTATATGTCATTAATCGACACATACCATGGTCCTATTTAAATTGAAACATAAGCCTATACATATAACAGTAACATGTGCACACAAAGCTTTTATGTTCTTTTATTGCTGATACACAACTCCTGACAAAGCTAATTAAGAGCGGAGATATTGACTGTAATGAATTGTATCACACCTCCAAAAATTAATTAAACAAAACTGAATTCAGTGTTAATCAACATATCATTTTCAAAAGCAGCAAACATTAAATGCAGTGAACTTCACATTTAGTACAATACCACTATTCAGACACAAACAAATAACTGTTATACAGACTCGCCACGAACCCGGGTAATTTCAATTTACGAAATTTCAGACTTGTACAATAAAATCAAAACGTTTTTAGAAAAGCGAGCTGAAATTTTACTTGCGGACATGAAAGGGCAATGGGACGAACGTGGCGGAAGAATTCTCCTGGGAGGAAACACAGGCGGCGGTGCGGTCATGCGAGAGCCGATCAGGTTCAAGCGTGTTGCAGCCTGGAATTTGACTCTATTCCCTTATATATATATATATATACGTATACATTTGACAATACGAAGACTCAATTCCAACTCACGCTGGACCTACCGGAACGTAACCGCTGCGGCAGTCGGGGTGTGGCTGTCTAAACACCACTCATTTTGTGAAGCAGCTTTTCCGGTCCTTTTAGTAAATGTGGATGAAATATGATGTGTCAAATGTCGTTCATTCTATCATGTTTCACAAAGAATTAACAAGAAATAATTCACAAACAACAATCTTAATCAACCAATACAAACGTTGAAAAGGATAAATACACGCATTTCTAGACACAGACAGCACCCTAACGTAATAATCCTGATTAAGGAAGGCATTTAGACTAAAAACATTCCAAGCGTTTAGTCGTTTATTCTGAAAATCAGACAAAATTAAAACCACAATCTAATTATTATTATTATTAACTGCAATTGTGTTGTCACCCGTTGGCAGTGGTTATTTTACATGTATACAAAACACGAAATTGGTTACTACTAAATTTAAGTCGGGAGGGCTACATGAGAAGCATGTAGTGGCAACTTGGAATCTTGTGAACCATCTCAGCATTTGCTTATAGACACAGCGAAACCAAGAAAAACCTGTGTCGAGGTGGTCGGTCGCAGGACCTTCCGAATACTGACTTCTAGCCAGCACTCCGGCATCTAAAGTTAAAAAACAGCAAGTAAAAAAACAACAAAGAGCTCATGTTTTTATGTTACGACACGTACTGCATGTACCGAGCCCTGTGCGTTAAATGGCTACACAGAGTACGTACAACCCACACAGAATCTCTGAAATTCCATCCACGTAATGTTCAACCTTTTGTGTCATTTCTTCTCCTGGCGTCAAGAAATTTAAAGTTGCTGCTGCTGGCAGCAGCAGCAACAACAATAATTTGTAATTATAATTCGTGTAAATTTTATCGTATAAATTTATACAGCAGGATTGGTTTAAAATGCCCCTAAGTACTTTCCCCTACAATCAAATGGTAACTACTGGCATATCTTACACAAATTATGTTTTCGCTGAAATACTGTGTAGGCCTAAAAGATTAGTAATTTCTAACAATTCTTTATTTACCACGTAATCACTTCGTAATCATTTACATCAGCAAAAGACACAGTTTCATGCTTGATGTCCTCAAGTACAAATACCGGTATGGCCACTACAAAATTTCGTCTAGATATTCGTTTTATCAAGTTCGCACCTGAGGCTAGACAGGAAAATGTAGGTACAAAATTTTAAAACGGCTCCCAAGAGCTTCTTTTCTCTTTTAGCGCTGTGCTTTCTAAGGAATTTCAGTGACCTCGAATTCGGAATTTCTATCTCAGCATCCTATTACCTTCCATTACCCTTACTGTCTTCCCATTCTCCTTGCAACTTTCTAAATACCTGTATTTCATTAGTTTAGCCGCCAGTTCTCTCCCTCTTTCAACCATTCCCGGACAAAAGCTTCTGCTACATCTGAAGCCCAGTCAACTGCCTTTCCACTTTGTTTTTTGGTTTTTTTCTTTTCATTACTTCCATTTTCTCTTCAAACTATGCTACATCAACAGAACTTCTGTATGCATTAAACCTTTAAAATTCAATGGTCACTATATGCCTTACCAGATCAAACATTCAACGAATTTGTAACTTTACCTACACAGTGTACTTACGTGTTATGTATGATGCTAACCATACACACAGGTAACTTCCTTAAAGAACAACAACTGATTGGTACTTCTAACGGACACGTAATGTGTTCTCTTTGAGGTAAGAAATGAAATTATGTAAACAATTTTGTTCTTTAAAGGGTTAAGCGAATTTAGTTTAATACAAATACCTTCATTCGCTTATAATAAGATGCCAAGGGGCATGACTTTCTGCTCAGTACAGTTTCTGAAATGTATTACTCATCCTGTGCTGAAAGATATTAGGTTTACTGCTGCTGCAGGACCGCAAAGTAAAGCACCTATTGAAGCTTCTCCTCCTATATACAATATAGCACGTGAGGAATGTAGCCTAACACGTTGATTAGGCTACTTTACAAACTCCATGCTGACACCACAAAATAAGGCACGTTCCTGATTTAAAAAAAACACACAATACGTTTCTTTATAAGCTGTATTGTCATTAAGAGCAAATGCTTTATTACTGACTTTACTGTTTCATGTACCGTTTGCTTCAGTTTCTCACTTTCTAATATTTTGAAATTGCTTACTGCGAACACTTTAATTAACTTACCTTCTTTTACTAAGCCAACTAAATGCACATATAATGTACATAATAGAACAGCTCTTTATTACTCCAACACGTTTCGGCAATACTGTGCCATCTTCAGGGAATTCTTACACTAAGTTATAAAATTAGCCAAAATGTGAGATTACATTCGTAATATCTGTATATATAGCACATCGCATTACTTTAAAATGCTAGATGTACATGTGCATTTTGCTGGTGTCGTAAAAGACAATAAGTCTCAGTCCATACATTTATTACGCATTCCTGCTGGTGGGAGAATCCAGTTCATGAAGGGCTTAAAGTTGTTACACTGCCTCAATAAATTACTCCATTTATGATCGAATAAAATTGAAGAATCGTTAAATGCCTAGAATTAGAGTGGGCCTGAAAGTAAACGTACCCTATTTTAAGGAAACTGACTTTAATTACTGAGTAAACTCACAATAATTCCCCAATCAGTACGACAACAACCTTCGAATCACATGTCCCCATAATAGAAAACACGGGCCAACTGCTGTGCTAACCTATCCATGGAGGCCAAAGATTTTCGAACAGTCCTCATATACGAAAATCCGTCCAGTGGGAAGCGAGCTGTTCCATGCGGTCGGAGAGACGTGACGAAGCTAATAATCGCTTTCCGTAATGTTTCGAAAGCGACTAAGAAGTGCCGTCTTTTACGAACACGACCGAGCAGGAAGAAAACTTTTCTACCTTCAATTAGAAATTTTAAAACAGCATGTATTGGTATGTACGATATATTATATATATATATATTATCGTATATTAACACTTACGAACGTTTAGGGCATACAGTAGCACAAATGAATCAACAAACTATTGTTACTGTATTATTGTTGACCGATAATATTATTTCACTAAGGAGGTCAGTGTTAAATAAACAGATGTGGGATTACAGTTAAACGAACAAAAACAAAACTCAAATTAATGTTGCTTTTCTAATTATGACAGAAGTACTGGACGTCCAGTATTATTTCAACGTGATTCTCTTTCACGTCCTTTGTCGTTCTCTACCACGTGCGTTAAATAAATAAATAACTATACAAACAAAATTCATTATAAATTGTAAAGATTAATATGTTCCTGTGTAAGCCATGAATTCATACGGAAGACTGTCGGTATTCGCGTGGCTGCACGCATTCTTAATATCGGCACCAGATGGGGGTGAGTGGCCAGCTTCACGCACGGGATGTTTTTACGCCTGGGCAAAGAAACGTCGGTACCCATTTAGCAGCAGGCTGGGTGGGACACAGAGACAGTCTGAAGGTTTCGGAGTAAAGCGAAATCTCTTGCGCTGCCGGAAGTCGAATTCCTGAGTCACTATATCGAATACGACAGTTGTGTTCGTACGATGATGATTGTGATGATGATGATCATCACCATCCGCCAACGTATCAGTTGAATATTTTAATCGAATCACACACACATGAATAATTGGCTACAGCAATGGTCATAATTAATGACAGAACGAACCCAACACTTAAAGTCCAGTGGTTGGTATATATAACACCAGGCGTAACGAAACATCTTCCATTTGCCCTGTCAGCAAAAGGGTGCGGCACTAACGGATTGGGATAGCTCTGTAAGGTGATTGGCTAAGTATAGGCGATCAAGGTTCCATTCTCAGCAGCAGCCACTTCACCGCTCCACACAGACCGCTTCTGGAGCCTCTGATCTTCTCAAGACGATAAAACCGCTGATGAAAGGGTTATCACTCAACTGCACTATGTACCGAGGTTAGGAATAATGAACTTCATGAAAGTTTCCATTCTTGAAGATGGACTACCAAGCTGTAACGAAATATCAGGCACCAATCAACCGTTGATACAACGCCACATCCCAGAATGGAGACGTCAACTGTAAAGCTGTAAAAACCTAACAAGAGAGGCACTCTACTCTAGCATAATAATGAGGCGCGTTTGTGCAAGCATTGTTGCAAATTAAAAGCAGTAGTACATGTGGTGAGTGTGTGTGTTTAGCCTTAGGTACCCATCGTGAAATGCGCATGCGCCACACTGTCATCTCTGGCCCCTACGGCTCTACTGTATTTTTCTACATCATCTCACGAATGGCAAGATTTTCGGGAAAAAAAGTTACTGAATACAAAATGTGTATTTTCACTTCCTCTACAACTTTTGTTCGAAACATTTGTCATTCTAAGATGAAATGAGCGAAATATAATCAAAACTGTATATTTGTCTTCATGTGAAGTGCCCGGTTATTCTTGTAATATTTTAATGAAACTTGAATTTTCCCAACAGAGTTTCGAAAATACTCTTAATACCAAGTTTCACGAAAATCCTTCCAGTGGGAGCCAAGACGTTCCATGCGGACAGACGGACAGGCATGACGAAGCTGATAGTCGCATTCGCAATTTTGCGAACGCACCTAACAGCCGGCAAGGTTTACTTCCTCGTGGCGAAACGCAAACATACGTACCAATACGAACAACATTACTGATTTTTCGGTATCGGAGGAACACGTGTAGCTGTCTTTTTAAAACACAACCTCATAATAATTAAGGAGGAACTGCAAGTACAATGCGCACGCCACAAGTACGGGCGGACTGTATGCAGGTTGAACGAGAGGGTAATTATGCGCAAGCGCACTTCACTGTTACTGAACAACATTCCTGTCCACAGATAAAATTTCATTTCCCTTTAATGAAGGTAAGGAGAGTGATATTTTCGGAAAACAGTTTGGCGCACATTTCTTCCCGCCCCGCCTACCAAGTTCTGACATCTTCTCGTGGCACGCCTCTAGTAAATTTGTAATGGAGCCAGTAACGCTGCCGGGAAGCAGAAGTGTTACTATCTACAAATTATTATTCTGATTAAACAAAACAATTCATGATTTCTTCGTTCTTATATTGTTGGCAATACACAATTCCCATGCAAGGTACGAACTCGACATCTCGAGACACTTCCACATGTCGTTCACGTGGGGTGACAATAACAGTGACCATTCTCATTTCTAGCCGTCCTTCACACAAAGCGTCATTTCTCTTTGCTACCTTACTTCCTCCATGACAATGCCATTCTTCCGGACGGCCTTCATTCCCATCACTTCTTTTCCGTTTGCCTGCCTCTTTCTCTAGATATACCCAACTACGTTGCTTTCTCCATTTATCTTTCCCCATTTCTTCAGTTCTGTAGATCTTTTTTTTTTCGCTGTGCAAGCCTCTTTCCTTCGCAATCTTTTTTATCAGGGGTAGTCAAAATCTAGTTTGATCCTTCAAGTATTGCTCTCCAAAAGTTTCATCCTTAATCGATTGCCCAGTCTCCAGATACTTAGAACCTTTCAAGTGGCTGAAACTCCCAAAATTTCGTTTCTCATGAAAGCAGCGCTCGCAGATGCGCGCTTGGTTTTTCAATTAGAGTGGAAGAGGGAGATACACTCCCGAACTAAGAGCATCCAATAAGCAATATCTGACACATTAAATCGCTGTTACTAAAATTATTATAAACCACTGGGCATGTTACATTACTTTGTGTAGGGGTAATGGTGAATAAACAATGGACTATTGACAGGTAACACATGAAAGGTTTAAAACTTTAAGAAGAGGAGGAAGAAGAAGAAATACACTTTTAGCACCCGACGAAGAGTATTAATGCTTACAAAATCTGGAACTTTAAAATAAACTGAGAGTTGTGTATGACTATATAATTTTGTAATTTTATACCACATATGTTGGTCATATAAAACAACGGGGATGCCTCATTTAAAAAAAAAAGAAAAGAATAGTATTAAAGTTGGTCACGAAATTGGGTTTGACAATGTGGACTGCTTAGGGTAGAGTCCGGTGGCAGGCGCTTATGGCAGAGGTAATTAACTTTAATAATTCGTAAGAGACGAAAGAACTTCTTGGCTAGCTGAGCGACTACCGCCTACTCAACAAAGACTCGGTTCCATTGAGTTTGTCACGCCAAATCTGCTCAAATGAAAACCTTGCCATTGATGTGGCTATTGTGAGACTTTACATAATTAAATTTCTTTTTCATTAAGGACATTACTGTCAAATTTGAAAGTTTGTTCGCCACTCAAAATATGAACATGCTCCCACAAAACTGCTGTTATTTAAACCCTTGAAAAAAAACACTTCCTCTAAACTTAATTCAAAATTTCAGTTCCTGCCTCACAGGATACAGCGTGTCTTAATTATAGGCACCATGTGTTTAAGGAAATAATATCTGCGTGTTCTGAGAAGGATCGAAAAACGAATGTTTGCAAATATGTGCAAAATGTAGGGTATCACTTAATGTTAAGTAGGTGGCGTACATAGCAAGCATTTTGTTTTAAGTCATTAAAATAATTAACTGAATAATTATTACTCTTTAGAAAACCCACGTAACTTCTAGGGTAGGAAAATAAAAACCCCAATTATTGTTTAATTTTGCAAATGTTCTGACATTTGTATGCAGAAACAGACTATGGTCAACACATCACACTAACGTTCTTAATTTTAATAATATATTCTACAGCACTGAAATATTCTGCACATGAAATTAATTACTTATTTTGACGAATGTGGTTTTTACATTACTCTCACCTCAAAGAATTGAAACCCTCTGGTGCAGATGGTCAATGTTCCGCTACACCCCATCTGGTAAGGTACAGCAAACATTATTATATTAGAAACTATATAGAGTATTTTCTTATCTTGGTGTTGTTTACCGTTTGTACATGTTGTATTTTAAGATGTCTTGTGTTTATGTTTGTAATTGTCTTGTGTGTATTGTTGTAGTTGTCTTGTTGGTATTGTTGTCATCTTATGTGTATTTGTTGCAATTTGTGTGTATTACTGTTTTTACTTTAGATGCCGGACTGCTGGTTAGAAGTCAGTATTCGGAAGGTCCTGCTACTGGCCACCTCGACACCGATTTTTCTTGGTTTCCCTGTGTCTATAAGCAAATGCTAAGATGGTTCCCAAGATTCCAAGTCGCCACTACATGCTTCTCATGTAGCCCTCCGGACTTAAATTCATTAGTAAACATTTTAATATTTTGCACACATGTAAAATAACCACTGCCACTGGGTAAAAACCCAATTGCAGTTAATGAATAGTGTATTATTATTGTCATTATTATTATTATTTGTTAATCTTATCCGTCTCCAAATATACCTTATGAAGAATGTTTTTAAAAAACATACAAAATTTATGGTTAATATTACATTTCAAAAACAGGTAACTAAATAAATGTGTGCCCAAACTTGCCTTCTACACGTTACACATTATTAAAAATCATGAAAACATCACTCCTCTGAAAACCACAAGCAACCTGGTGCACTATACATTAACGATTCAGTTCGTAACTCACAGAGAACACAGTGTGCTTTCATTAAAAAGGGCCAATCTCTTTATTCCGTTTTAGTGAAACAGCAACTGTTTATTGTAAAAATTATGCTAACTAAACAATTTACTAGACTACAGATAACGAGAGATAATCCGCCCGGGGTTGTAGGCGTGTCTGGTGCGGTGCGGGGATTTCTGGCCATTGGGGAAACTACTGGACTGCTATGCGCACTAGCGACATACTGCCCTACTATAGTACACACAGACTGAAAACATAAAGCATTTTGAGCAGCGTCAAAATTCACTCAGCACTGATAGCAGCAACTAGTCATTTGTCACGAGTCTCTGTGCATACCAATGTAACGCATTCCCACCACGGATCATGTCATGGTAGGTGGACAATACACGGAGCAGAGTCCTTCCTCATGCGGCACACATAAAAGCACTGTGTAAGTTAATACAGAGTTTTGTTGCACATGTAGCACACAGAGTAACCACGGGAAGAGCAATATGGCTCGCATGCAGGAGAGCAATGCATACAGGTTTGGTAGGGAGACGGAAAGATACATACCTCTTGAAAGATCAATGCGTTTATGGGAGGATACTATAAGAATGAATTTGAAAGAAACAGAATGGGATGCCATGGAATGGACTCATCTGCCTAAGGATAGGTACCTGTAAAAGTTTAAATTTAATGTTTGCTATCGCGAAGTGTTTAACACATATATAAATATACAATGATGTGTCAGTCAAACACAAAAGAACTTTATTATGTTTATTATTGTACTAGGGCGACATGTTTCGATTCTTATACAATCATCTTCAGGCTCTTCTAAGAAAACAGATCCTTACTTAAAATGTTTAAAAATGAGCTGTGGGATCCCAAACGCTTAGAGTGTAAGCTTGTAAACGTTTGGGATCCCACAACACATTTTTTATACATTTTCAGTAAGGATCTGTATCTTAGAAGGGCCTGAAGATGATTCTATAAGAATCGAAACATGTCGCCCTAGTACAATAATAAACATAATAAAGTTTTTTTGTTTTTGACTGATATATCATTGTATATTTATATACATTTACAAGTGGCGGGCTGATATGAATACGGTAATAAAAGGTCGGGTTCCACAAAATATGGATTTTATGAGTTTACGAGTGTCATTCAGGGTTTTCGTTACGGAAAATAATGGTTATTTCAATGCTGTAACTTCACAAGAATCTGCGTGGTTACGAAGCGAACAGTCTGGTGTATGGCTGAGGACCCGGACGGCATTGGCGACAATAGGTGACACTGAAGTACTCTCGAAACACTATCTACAAGAGCAGATCAAGTGGACGATTCTTTCTAGATCTGGCGTCGCATTGGAACAGGATGGGAGGGTGTTGGACCCCTTACATCTGTTTATTGATCCAGGATGAAAGGAAGTAACATAATGGTTGGTACACAAACATGTGAAAGGGAACCTGACTTCAATTCAAACTGTCCAGTCGAGCACTAAGTATAATTTATCAGTTAACAGCTGATAGATCCAGCTGAACATACGGGACCTCGGGTTTTATTCCCTTTTTAACAATAGGAACCACAGAACGACGAAACTTTTAAACATCCTGTGGCTGAAAGTTTTGTAATTGTGATGTCAGGTCAGAAAGGCTCTCCAGAGAACGGCAATGTGAGGCAACCGTGACGGCTCAGATTAGACCATTTGCTTCTGCTTTTTTTTTCTACAACTTTGTATCATTTTTTGTACAAAGTTAGTAAAAGCTTTTTCGATAGGGTCCTCTCCAGATGCAAACTAGCCTTCCTAATAGTAAAAAGTAAACTTCAAATGCTGAGATAATTTTATCAGAGTTTTAAACACTACACTTGTATCAAGAAACTCTCGGACAGCTTTACGTCTTTGTTGCTTTATACGCTTCGATGTGAGAAGGAAAAAAAACCAACCTTGCAAGAAAAAATAAAAGCACACGCATTGTAAAACAAAATGTATTTCTATAACATTTATATCTGTGATACCTGAACGTAACAGAAGATGTTCTCTTGATTTTAATCCATCTCCACACAGTGTAAGTACATTTCCTCCTGCAAACTAGGTCGATACAAAACTTGTAGAGACAAGCCAATTTTATATCCTGTTTGAAACTTCAATTGCTCATATCGAACTACAATCGCTGAAGAATTTTTGTTACCAAATCACACGTTAAAATGTATTTCACGTGGTTTTCCATCAAACTGCTCTTAATTTAAGAAGCAAAATTCGTAATTGTCATAGATAAGGAAACATGTGTATGAAATCCTATGTTTAATGAAGTCACTTTTTCTTCTCTTTTCTTTTTGCGTCTGACATCTTCTTATCTACTCAATGTAGTGTAGAGAGTTATTGTTGAACTTTTGATGTTTTGCTGACTGTGCATCTCAGTATAATATTAGTAATTGACCAATTTAATGCACAAATTCTTGTTTTATAATAAGTTTATTATAAAACAAGAATTTGTGCATTAAGTTAGTCACTAACATTGTTGTTGCACTTACTCATGCTCAAAGACACACACACACACACACACACACACACAGTCGGTAGGACGCCTCTACAAGAGGGATCGGCCCGTCGCCGAGATCTTTATCTCATAACACACAACATCCACAACAGATATATCCATGCCCCCGACGGGATGCGAACCTGCAATCCCATCAAGTGAACGGTCGAAAATCTAAGCTCTAGACGCACGGCCACCAGGATTGTTCCTTTTCTTGCAGCTCCAAAATATAAAACCCAGGACAGCAATGTAGCATAATAATTGTCCATACTAAATTTGCACTAGAGCCCTTTATAGGCTTTAACGCCCTTTCTTTTTCAACTTTCGGACAGTATCCTAGCCAAGGCGGCGCCAATAGGTGCAATGCACCCAACAGGAACTTGCGGAATTCCGAACACAAAGCCGCTGATCAGCACGCTACAAATAATTCGCGACACCCTTCCACACCCACATGTTGCCTCCGTTGAACCAACGCGGTTGGAAATAACTCATTTTCAAAAATGTATGTATACGCAAGATCCTATGAGCATTGTTCTAACATTCCTTGTTCCAAATCCGAATTTTTTAGCCGGGTCTTTGTAATCCTTTGATTCCCTTTCGGAAGCTGTGATTGAAGTTTCGCAACAAATATGGTTTACGGGGTGGGGTTGTCAGGCCCACGCCCAACCCCCAACCTGGAGCACCAGGGTATCCCGTTTTGTCTCGGTCATCACCTTTGACCTGTCTGGTATGGGATGACCTAACCCTTAGTAACGCTACTGCCTCTCAGGATCATTTGATCACACAAACCCCAACACTGCGTCAAAGTACGATTGTCCTCGGGGGACAAAGTTCCCCATTCAGGGTTATTAATTCTGGAATCCCCAAAAGACATAACCATTATCAACAGCAACATCCTCCTCAGGTTACAAGAATTATATCTGTTCCAGGCCTTCTTACATCGTCCTTGTCATCTACTACCCACCGGCTGATACTGAATTGGTAGCTACATAATCTACACGTAAATACGAGTAAAACACTACAGTAGACCACCTGCAGACCAAGCGCAGAAAACCATCCTCTGTTCCACAAATTCGAACAATTTTCTGCCACGATCATATCGTATTGTACCGAGAGTTCGAAGTGGACTTACCTACTCGATCATGCGGTCTGTATGTACAGAAATTTCAATTGGCTTATTCCCTACTGAAGAAGTTTTACTATGTGTCTGACACGACAAAGCATAGACCAAACTCAGAATCTAATATGAGCAGTTCCTCAGCTGGTCAAAATTTTCCCGCGTTCTACGGTTCCTGAAAATTAATTACGGTGTTCACAAGACTCCGCCACTTGTCCCTGTCTCCAGCCAGATCAATCAAGTCCGCACCCTGCTAGCATATATCTGTAAACGTACAATTGCCACTACACACGACAAAAAGGCATAACTCGTGTTATTTCTACCACCTTAGGCCCAAATATCTTGTTCAGCATCCCATTCTCTATCACCAACAGTGTATTATTCTCTGTCAACTTCGGTGTATGATTCGTTATTTAGAATTAATTTTGAATCGTAAAACTCTAGATGATCCTAACTTTTACATCTGAAAAAAGGTGATCGAACAATTTTCGAACCTTTAATTCAAATGTTATTATAGTACTTTAATTCAGACAAAAATTCTCTACTGTCCTATTTACCGATGGCCCCATTTTTACAACCCCTAGCGTCAGCAATACAGAATTAAGCACTCAGTTTCTTGTGGAGAGTTACAACTTCCCAGTTTATAATTTCTTTCCAAAGCTTTCAAGGCAAGAGATACCAGCATAAATATTGAATAATACCGAAAAAACAAAGTTTATATAAAATTAAAGTAAGTAGCGGTTTTGAGCTTATAGAACTCGAGATATCTTATAAGCTGCTGGTCCTGCAGACGGGGGGATTAACTGTGCTCTATTCCATACTCTGCCCTGATTAAGTCCTCCCAGTTAGAAGCCCGCTGTAGCACAACCCTCACCCTAGCTGAGATTCAAATTTCCATGTAAACAGGCGATATAGGAAAGGATTAATGGAGTGTCGCTAAGGACGGAGTAGGTGGCTGCCGAATGCCCTAAATGTCAGAGAAACATTCTTAAGATTATTCTAAAATTTAATTTAGACACAGTTGTGTGACTCAGTAGCTCGTGAACCTGTATAACAATTTTATGTTGTTTTCTTCTGCCCCTTTCTTTCTCGCATTTTTTCTTTCACCCAAACTCTCTTCTTTCTCCCTTTTTTACTTCGTCTTTTTATACAACTTTCTTTCATGTTTCTTATTTTGAGTTTTCCTCCATTCTTCCCTTGTTTCTTTGTCAAATTTCTATCGTTATCAACCCATTAATTAACTGTGCATTCGGTACGAAGTGAACCATTAACACTTTCAACGCCAAATTAAATCCCATCTGCCATTTGCTGGCATTATTAGGAGCTCACCATATTCTCCACGTTAGCAGGATAAGGGTTAGTTAGTCCATCTTAAGGCCTCTTTTAAAGACATAACATAAAACTGCATGCCTGTAAGCCTATACATATAATACGTTCAAGTATCCTTTGATTTGCACTTACACCCACTCAAAAACAACATTTAGGTATCGTAATACTGACCACAGCCCATGACAAAGAACGAAACTTAACCATGTTTCGCTGTATAAGGATATTGAAATTTCCATCCTTGACGGCACAGAGGTCATTATTCCAATTTATACAGTGATACCTCGGCTAAGGAGTGACCCCGCTAACGAATTTTTCGGCTAACGAAGATTTTTTGCGCTGTTTTTCGGACTCGGCTAACGGATATGGATTCGGTTAACGAATGTTGTGGTGGATGCGCGCGCTAACATAAAGCAGCAAACATGAACGGTCGGGCCATTCCAGGAACTTATCTTTTCCGTCTGTATGTGTGTTTCGGCTAACGAAGATTTCGGCTAACGAATGTGATCCCGGAACGAATTACCTTCGTTAGCCGAGGTATCACTGTACTATCAAAATACCAAAATACACAGTTGTATTGACTGACTCTCTGGAGCACAGTCTTTTAGCAATCAAATATACGTATTTTTCTCACGAAGTGGATATAGGGGTATGTATTGCATAACATTCTCACGGCAAACAGTGAACTTCTTCCTACAGAGCTTGAATCGGGTTGTCTCCGTAATGAGGATGCAGTGTTATAAGCTTTCAAGGCCTAATTGTAGGAGTTATTCAAATAGTGATTGCTGGCACCTTGTTAAGTGATATATTTGTTCCGACGTTTCGGAAACGCATGGGAACAAATCAGTTACACTAAACTGTGTAGCCCACAATAACGTCACTTCAAGATGCAGTGTTTCCGGTGAAGTTAAGAAAGTACTTTTAAATATTATCGAGATAGAATTTCATGTTTGTTGGACCGTGCATCATTGTGATAACTGAAGAATAGAAACCAAATAGATGTCACTTATTATTTTATTGTACTTCTTATAGGCTCAACATGTTTCGGGCACTACTATGCCCATCATCAGGAACTCGCGATTATGATGCTGATTACCACATTGGTCGTTTCGTTCTTGGTTTGCTGTATGTTGGAGGTTAGGTGCGGTTAGGCTGGAGTTGTGTCCGGGCTACAGGCTGCAGCCCGGACACAATAAGTGACATCTATTTGGTTTCTATTCTTCAATTATCGAGATAGGCTTGACGCTTCAGAGGACTAAGCCGACATGCTCTACAGAGATTGCATGTATGTGTGCCTGAGATGTGAAGACAGTTACATACGGTGAGTCATAAAGTGTTGTTAACGAAGAGCAGGATTATTTGGGTTATTTTCCCAGAATTTATGGGTTTGTGGACAACCACAAGCGTACCTTGTAACCAAGCCCTGCCACTCCACGAGTTCGCCGGCTAGAGAAGAGGACCCTAAATATGAAGGGTGCCTGTGAATACATGAGTAGGTAGCGGATGGCCGAAAAAAAAAATTGGTCCTCCAGTTTAGAGGTTTTGGCGGCTGGCTAACAACTGCATACTGCATAAACCAACACATTACACACGGTTACAACGAATTTCGGGACTGCGGGATTTTGTAAATATTGCAATAAACCTTCTTTAAAAGTGGTAAATTTCATGACTTGCTGAATAGTTACTGGCTTCATTGGGAAGCAGCCTGTGTTGCACAGTCATTTTTTCACGCGTACCACTGAGATATTCGTCACTCATAAGAGTCTATGTTCCAGCTGAAATCTCACACACAAGTCAAGCACATCGGAATGATGGACCCTTGAGCCATGGTGCTCTCAGTACCTACCTGCTCAACTCTGGGTTCCAGTTTCACCCAATGCACGGATACCTACGTTAGTGGTTGCTATAATCAAGCTCCATTCAGCCAAACTACTGTTGCAAAACCAAACCAGGGAGTTGGTTTTTAGGGTTTTAAAAAACCCGAATGATTCAGGTAGGTTTCGTAATTAGACAGTTATAGTTCGCTGCCTTGCTGGTGGTATTGGCAGAGACGACCCTATACGGAGGCTCCTGGAAGATGTATGATGGATGGTTGCAAAGAGAGCCCTCGTGGCATCATCACACTACCCACTGCTCTATTCCTTTCCAGCCCACCATAACATATAGTAATAATACAGCTACATTTATTACCGTCTAAAAACACAACAGGTATAATCAAACACTTGACAAAAGTTTGTCGTTAACTTTTAGCCTAAAAGCTAAAGATAAACTTTTGTCAAGTTGTTGATTACACGTGTTGTGTTTTTAGACGGTAATAAATATCACTGTATTATTACACACAACGGGATGGATCGTATTAAATATAGTAATTAGCCCAAAATTCATATCGAAAACGGAGCCCGTCACGTGGTTATGACTGCCAACATTCGTGAGAAACTAATGGCTAGAAAAACAGGGGAATAGAGGTACTCCGGGGATGGGGGTGGAGATCGATTGAAATTGGAAATTTTTCAGTGCCTACATCAGTTCATTTTTGGTGGCTAGGTGGCGGAGTAAGATAAAAGGTGTCCATACTCAATCCTTGACAGCAGGTAAAGTTGACAATGTCCTTTGTTTTTGCATTAAAAAATGTTTGTTCATATTGGTGTTTCATATTGTAACAATATTGTTGGAATAAAAACAACAAATAAGACTTATTTCTTCCGAATTTTGAATTTAAAATTCAACCAATGCCTTACTGACAATAACGGTGCCGGTACGTTGCACCGCTGCGTACCGGCACAAGAAGTCACAGCACTTCAGCACCGTGTGCTGCATGCCATCAAACAACAGAGTATTCCTACTGAGAAAAGGTTTCGTCGGGACTAGAACTTGTTTGTCTTCCTCACCTCGCCAGATATAACAGTAACTTGTTTGTCTTCCTCACCTCGCCAGATATAACAGTAACTTGTTTGTCTTCCTCACCTCGCCAGATATAACAGTAACTTGTTT
>Ga0131853_10005487_pt1 | contig 22882 bp, 21 predicted proteins | sample TergutLab28metaG_FD_92764 | JGI IMG/M metagenome (GOLD analysis project Ga0131853, IMG submission 92764) | Labiotermes labralis P1 segment gut microbial communities from Petit-Saut dam, French Guiana - Lab288 P1 (version 2) (version 2) | ecosystem: Host-associated > Arthropoda: Insects >...
CAGCTTGCTCTGCTGTAGCCGTAAGCCCCGTACCTATCGCCCACACAGGCTCATATGCTATTACAAAACTGCCTTTATCCAAAAACAATCTGTCAGCAATACTTTGCTCATCTGCAATCGCCGCCCTGACCTGCTTTTTGATTATCTCAAACTCCCGCCCTTCTTCCCTCTCCTCTTTGCTTTCACCCACGCAAATAATCGGCATAAGTCCGGCCTCAACCGCCGCTATCGCCTTTTTATTTACGACCACATCACATTCTCCAAAATATTGCCTTCTTTCACTATGCCCGACAATCACAAACTTTGCCCCTAAATCCTTGAGCATACTGCCTGACACTTCACCGGTATAAGCCCCCGAGTTTTCAAAATGCAAATCCTGCGCACCCAAAATAACATTGCTGTTTTTAATAGCCTTGCCCACCCTGTCAAGGCATGCAAAGCTAGGGCAAACAACAATATCGCAATGCTTGCTATTGACCCCTTTTGCCTTTGCCACTATCTCCAGTGCCAAAATCCCAGCCTCAAACGGCGTCTTATTCATTTTCCAATTGCCCACAATTAGTTTTTTTGTTTTCATGTTGCTCCTTGTTTTTGCAAAAAATAATATTATTAGTTAAATATCCTCAATACCAATCAAATAACCTGCTGTGACTTCAAAAAACTTACACAGCTTGATAATCATATCAACACTAGGCTCTCTGCAGCCCTCAACTCTTGATAACTTTATTTTACTGGTCATTATGACCGATGTCAAGTCATTTATATTAGTTGTGATATAATAGTCACATGGATAAATTATATAATATAAAAAATAAATTAGAAACGACAAACTCTAAAATCTATCATATTATGGAAACGCTGTCTATTTTAGTATTAAATATGGCTGACTATAATAAAACGGAAACTATAGACTGCTTGAGTACAATTATTGATTATGGAAAAGAGTTAGCATTACAGCAAGATAATCTTTTGACAACATTAAAAAATTAAACATTCTCCTGCCTTATCTTTTCAAACACAACAACACCCGCAGCCACGCTTGCATTAAGCGAGGACACTTGCCCTCTAAGTGGAATAGCTACTACACCATCGCAAACTTTCTTGACCCTATCACCTATGCCCTTATCCTCGCCGCCTATGACCAGTGCCACCGCACCCTTTAAGTCCGTCTTATATAAATCTCCGCCGCCCATATCAGCGCAATACACCCAAATATTTTGCTTTTTTAAGTCCTCAATCGTATCAGAAATATTGGTGACTTTAGCCACCTTTACATGAGCCGCCGCTCCTGCTGACACCTTAATAACAGTAGAATTTATGCTTGCACTTCTGTGCCTGGGAATAATTACTCCGTCTACACCGGCACATTCTGCCACCCTTAGTATGCTACCCAAATTATGAGGGTCTTCTACTCCGTCAAGAATAAGCAAAAACGGAGGCTTGTCCTTTTGTTTTGCCACAGCCAAAATCTCATCAACAGTAGAATAATTAAAATCAGTAACCTCCGCCACAAAGCCTTGATGCTTGCCGCTAGATTCCTTGTCTAAAATCGCCTTTTCATAAAAGGACACCCTAATGCCCCGCTGCTTTGCCTCGTCAATTATTCGCTGAGAAAGCGGGTCTTTTAATCCCTTTTGCACCAATAATTTATCAATAGTAGTGCCCGATTTCATTGCCTCTAACACGGCATTTTTGCCTTCAATTTTCATGGTAAGTTGTTTCCTTTTTTTGTATAATAATGTTCTTACACCATATGCTGTCATCCCGAGCGCAGTTGAGAGGTCTCCAAGAAATGATAGTAAGGAGATCCCTCGGCTGCGCTCGGGATGACACAAGGTGTTTTTATTGCTTTTATGCCGGCATTCACCCTAAGGTGTTTTTATTGCTTTTATACCGGCATTCGTCCCTGCGGATTAATCATTAACCTTTTATAAACACAAAACCTAATCCGATAATCCCCATCATTTATCCACTCACTCTCGCTCTCTAACTTCCAATCCGTATGCTCGTCTAAATTAGGAAAAAAACAATCTGCCCCGCCATCAGCGTCTACCTTAGTAATCATCGCCTCATCACAATAAGGCAACAATAATTCATAAACACTTGCACCGCCAATAATATATACATCGTCTTTGCCTTTCACAATTTCCAGCAAATCGTCTAAACTCCTAACCAATGCAAAACCTTCTCCATCTACTCCCTTAGCCGACAGCACAATATTTTGTCTATTTTTAAGCGGCTTACTATTAGGCAACGATAAAAGAGTGTTTTTGCCCATCACCACAGTTTTGCCCAGCGTACTATCTCTAAAATGCTGCATATCTAGCGGCAAATTAAAAAGCAAGTCGTTTTCACAGCCTATTCCCCAGTTTTTATCTACTGCTACGATTGTTTTCATTGTTTAATCTATCTCCTTATTGAACCACCCCGCCCCAAGGCGAGGAAGCGTTCGTGGGGCACCCCTCCGGAGGAGGGGAATTTGTTGCCACATTATAAAGTACAGCAATACAGAAAGCCGCCTTCGGTTTCGCGCTTCGTGCTACGCTCAGGATGACAAAACCCAACTAACCACTAAATCGCCACTTCAATCCTCTTGTCTAACGCATGAAACTGATACCCCTCTAATTTCAAGTCATCCACCTTCAAATCATATAAATTCTTTATATCACCAACTATCAGCTTAGGTGCTTGATATTCCTCTCTCTCTAAAAGCTCCTTGCAAATATCAATATGCCTATCATAAATATGAGCATCGGCAATGACATGAATAAACTCGCCAGCCTTTAATCCGCTCACCTTTGCAAAAACATGGACAAGCGCCGCATACTGAACCACATTCCAATTGTTTGCCGTCAGCATATCCTGTGAGCGTTGGTTTAATATTCCGTTAAGCCTGTCCCCTTCTACATTAAATGTCATAGAATAAGCACACGGATACAATCCCATTTGGTGTAAGTCCGCATGATTAAAAATATTAGTAAGCATTCGCCGTGAATTTGGTGCTTCCTTTAAGTCCTTTAATATCCTGTCCACTTGATCAAACTCGCCGTCGCTATACTTATGCTTGACTCCCAGCTGATAGCCATAAGCCTTGCCGATAGTCCCGTTTTCATCCGCCCATGAATTCCAAATCTTTGAATTTAGCTCACTTGTTTTATTACTTTTTTTCACCCATATCCAAATCAATTCATCAATGGCAGTTTTAAAAAAGGTTTGCCTTAATGTCAAAATAGGAAACTCTTTTGCCAAATCATAACGATTTATAATACCAAACTTTTTGACAGTATAAGCAGGTGTCCCGTCCGCCCACTTAGGACGCACAGGATAATCCTTATCCCAAACACCATTATCTAAAATGGTTCTAATGTTTTCTTTGAAAATTTTATCTGCGATGCTCATGAAAAACTCCTTTTTTAAAAGCTTTGATAGTCACTATTCCCCCAAACACTGCTCCATCACCTCAACCAACCGCTCCTCCTCTCCCGTCAAATACAGCCACCCAACCAAGCCTTCTAAGCCACTCGCCCTGTGATACTCACTTACACTTGCATTTTTTGCCATAGTCCTTGAATAAGCATTTTTGCATCTTTTGACTATTTCCCTCTCATCCTCACTTAAGTACGCATCAATTCTAGTCAGCATCTTGCTTTGCGAGACCGCACTGACAATTTGACTCGCCCTCTTGGTCAGCTCTCCGCTTTTATAATCAAACTTTCCCACCAGCCTTGTCCTGACAAACAAGCAAAAAACCGCATCACCTATAAACGAGAGTGTGCTTGGCGGCAAATGATTTATTTTGAATTCTGTCAGCTTTTCCACTTCCAACAAATTTTAGCACATAAAAATACAAAAATCAAGTATAAGTGCAAACTAAAATACATATGCTTAAAATAATTTGAAAAAAGTGGGTAAAAACAGTTTACAAACGCTTATGAAATGAATATAATACTCACGAATTAAGCAATGTAAAATGCATTATATATGCATTGAAAAAACGGAGTTTATATGAAAAAGAAAACAACTGAAACCAAAACAGAAAAGGCTGCTGAAAAGGCTAAGCTTAAAGAGGCTAAAAAAGCAGAAAAAGCCGTTAAGTCCTCTGCAGCAAAATCTATCAAAAAAACAGCTGCCGCCACCCCGCCTAAAAATGCGGAAGCACCGCCAAAAAAGGCCGCTCAAGCCCCTAAAAAAGCAGAAGAAATTACAAAAAAAACTATTGCCCCTGCTCCAAAAAAGACGGAGGAGCCTGCTAAAAAAACTATTACCCCCGCTCCAAAAAAGGCGGAGGAGCCTGCTAAAAAGCCTGCTGCCTCTGCTTCAAAAAATACAGAAGAGCCTCCAAAAAAAGTGGCATATGTTCTCTGTGATAGGTGCGAATTAAACTATTATATTCCTTCTAAAAAGGATAAGCATTGCCTTGTATGTGCGGCAGAATTAGGACACGGGGATAAATCTTTATTGATTGCGGATGAAGAGGAGCTGGAAAAGCCTTGCCCGATGTGCAAAACCAATATTTTGGCAGAGGATGAGGACATTTGCTTTTTGTGCGCAAAGGAGCGGGCAAAAATCGTTGTCGAAGAAGAAAAGGATTGGTCGGCTGATGATGAGCCGGCAAAAGAGGACGAGGTGCTTAGCGGAGGCGATATAGAAATTTCACTAGAGCTGGTGGCAGAGGAAGAAGAGCAAAATGAAGAGGATGATGAGCTGGCGAATGTGGAAGAATTAAATGAAGAGCCTGATGATTTTGATTTCGATGTAGACCCTAATGATTATGATGAGGACGAGGATGACCTAGATGACGATGAAAAGGACGGCGAGGACGAGGATGATGACGATGATTATTAATTAAAAATCATAAACAAATACAAAACGGCTGTCGCATGGTTATTGACGACAGCCGTTTTGTATATCAGCAATTTTTAACTCTAAAGCACTGGCTCATGGTCTCCGGTCTTTTAAATTATAAATTTTTATTGAGGTACATCTTTCTTGAAAGAAAATAAGACCCCATCAATGCCGCTATCCCCACTCCAATAAACACAACACTTGAAATCAGCCTGTTTCTTTGCTCTAGCAATATAAAGTTCAAAAGATTGAAGTCTACATTAAGCCAGCCTAAAATCGTGGGCAAATTCACAACAATCATAATCAAAATAATGGGAATCCACATGAAAATTCTTCCCTTTTTATAGCCATATTTATAAAAGAAAGGTGTTTGTACTCCCGTTGCTATTGCATACACAGCAAACGACAAAGCAAGCATAGTGAACATCATTGAAAAATAAATCGGCATAGCCCAGTTTCTCATTGAGTACACATGCTGCCCAAAATCATCCAGTACATATACCCGCTGCCCATACACCATGTCGTATAATCTTGACGGAGTATAAACCTGATATGTTATGAAATCAATCAACATTCCAATGCCCAGCCCCATTATCAAGGCTAATGCTAAACCAATCAGAATAAATAAATACCTTGCAAAAATCATGCTTTTGCGGTTTGTGGGTAAGATTGCATACAGCATTTCCATGTTGCCCTTTTCTATGTTTTCAAACGGGAAAGCCAAAATTGTGGCTGCAAAAATTGTCCATGAGAGCAAAAAGCCCAATCCGCCGCCCATCATTATGCCTGTTAATAAGGCTATGCCAAAGAATAACACCAGCCATTTCCAATATGGCTTTACTAATTCAACATCCAGCTTTAATAATGCTTTTATATTTTTCATTATTTGTTCCCTCCTCTGTTGAAACGCACTACCAAGTCGTCCATAGTTACTGCTTCAACCACTAAATTGCCGGGCAACAGCCCCAATTTCTCTCTTAATATCATTCCGTCAAAGTTTACCTTGCATTCTTGATAGCCAATTAATTGCCTCTTTTGCTCATCATTCAACGCTCCCAAGCCGCCCTTGACCATCACATATTTTTCCATCAGGTTATCCTTTGTATCACTGTGCATGACCCGTCCGTCATCAATGAAAGTGATATAATCTGCAATTTTTTCAAGGTCGGCTGTGATATGAGTAGAGAATAAAATCGCCTTATTTTCATTGGTAATAAACGCTTTTAATTCAGCCATCAATTCATCCCTTGCCACTGCATCAAGACCGCTTGTAGGCTCATCAAGAATAAGGAAATCCGGGTCATGAGCCAATGCACAGGCAATCATTATTTTCATTTTCATGCCGCGTGACAATTCTTTGATTTTCTTGGTGGGCACCAGCCCAAACTTATGCAGCATTTGGTTAAATTTATCATCGCTCCAATCAGGATAAAAAGGCTTTAGTGCCTTGCCCGTCTGCATTAATGTCCAATTTTCCTCAAAGAAAGTGCTGTCCATAACAGCACCGATTTTTGCCTTGATTTGCGCCTCGTGTGCGATGTTGTCAAGACCGAAAATCTTTATCTCACCCTCGTCCCGATTAAGCATATTAAGTATGCTTTTGATGGTAGTAGTCTTACCCGCGCCGTTTTTGCCGACAAACCCCATGATATAACCCTTTGGCAAACTAAACGACACATTTTCTACTCCGAATTGACCAAACTTCTTTTTGAGATTTTTGATTTCTAAAATGTTTTCCATTTTATATTTGTTTACTCCTCTAATAAAATATTTAGTATTTTTATAAACTCTTTGTTTTCTAGCCCTATCATTTTTGCACAGGTTATCGCCTCATTAAAATGCGATTCAATCTCTCTTAGTTTCTGCTCTTTGATATGCTCAGTATTCTTAGGCAAAACAAAACACCCTTTCCCCTGCATTGTTGCCACAAACCCTTCTGTTTCTAAATCGCTATAAGCCCGCATAGTAGTAATCACACTTATTTTTAAATCCTGTGCCAATACTCTGATAGACGGCAATGCCTCACCCTCTTTAATCTCATCACAAATAATAGCTGTCCTTATCTGCTCTTTTATCTGCTCATAAATAGGCATGTCTGACTTGTTGGATATAACTATATTCACATAAAATTACCCCCTCGCTTTCTGGCACTGTATATATTACACTATAACAGTATACACAATATGAACGCCGTGTCAAACAATTTTTAGTCATTTTTGAAATTTATTAAAAATATTTTAAAAGCTGTCCATACACCTCTTAGGACAGCTTTTTACTTTTATAATAAAAACAATTTGCCATTTTATCACACAATTTCATTTAGGTCATTGCTTTCAATTCAAGCAAATATCTTTTGCCGCTCATCATAAAGATTATAAATGTCGGCTTTTTATCTTTTGCATACTCTACTCTGTCCACTTCTTCAATGTCACATGCAACCAGCTCACCCACCGTTGTCATAAGTATTTCAATATCAGACATATCCTAAGTACCTCCTTGTATATATTTTATCGTTTGTGATCACATTAATATTATATGTTGATGATATAAGAATTGCAAGCATTTTTCCTATATCGTTCCCATAATCTAGGAAGGAGTTGTGTCTATTTTATGGATATTATGTCAAATTTTAGCGAAAGGCTTAAAGAGTTACTTTTTGATAATGAGATATCGCCAGAACAACTGGCTATAGCGATAAGTGTGTCAAAAAGTACAGTTTACCGATGGACTATTACACCCATGCAAATCAATCGTGCCAATCTAATAGCTTTATCCAACCACTTTAAATGTTCTATTGAATATATAATAGGAAGATCTTTCGACACTAGAGAGCTTAAACCAAAAGCCTGTCCGCCCTTTGGCTTGCGTATTCGTGAAATTATGAAAGAAAAAGGCTTTACAACTTACTCCTTACGCAAAGTGAGCCGATTTGACGGCAGCTATTTTCAAAAATGGACATCGGGCGAAGAACCGGGATTGCCTTTACTTCTTGATCTTGCTGACCTATTTGATTGCACTCTTGATTATCTTGTAGGGCGTGAGAGTTAAACTAATAAAAAATAAAAATAATAACTTTGAGGTAGAAATTTTATAATTTTTGCCTCTTTTTTATAATTTATCCAAAAATTCCCAAAAATAAATTAAAAAAGCACGCAAATTCGTTTGACAACGCATACTATGCAATGTATAGTATTGTGTATACAGTGGTACTATGCATTGTGCAATAACAGTTGGTGGTTGAAAAAAATTCCCCGCCTCTAAAGGTGTGTCCCACAACAGTTGGTGGTTGATATAAATTCCCCTCCTTTGGAGGGGTGTCCCACGAAAGCTTCCTCGGCAAGGGACGGGGTGGTTGAAGGTTGCACCACAAAGATTTCCTCGACAAAGGACAAAATGGTTGGCCGACAAAGTACATATGCCCCGCCTGCACCTACCAACCACCCCGCCCTTCGGGCACCCCTCCAAAGGAGGGGAATTAGCCTACATCTGCTAACCATCCACAACCATTACAAAAAACTGCCAACAACTACCCCTCATCCACAAACCACCCCGCCCTTCGGGCACCCCTCCAAAGGAGGGGAATTAGTCTGTAGCCGTTAGCCATCACTCACAAACTACTCACCATCACTCACAGGCTTAAACCATCACTCGCAAGCTACTAGCCATCATTCACAGACTTAAACTATCACTCGCAAGCTACTAGCCATCATTCACAGACCACCAACCAGCATTCACAAAATAATATAAAAAAAGGAGGAATTAAATGGATATACAAATCAAAAAGGGTTTGCTTGATGCCTGTGTTCTGCGGGCATTAACCAAAGAAGAAAGCTATGGCTATAAAATAATTCAAGACCTTGCCCCATTTGTTGAGGTATCCGAGTCCACGCTTTATCCCATCCTAAAGCGGCTTGAAACAAACGGGTTTGTCAGCACCTGGACAAAAGAGCAAAGCGGACGCTTGAGAAGGTATTATATGATTACACAAACAGGCAATGAAAACCTAAAAGAATTTAGAAAAAACTCACACTCACTAATGAGGATTATTGACTATATTACCAACGGAGGTATACAATCATGACAAAATATGAATGGGAAAATGAATTAACAAAAAATCTAAAGCGCTTGCCCGATATAGAAGTGAGCAAAATACTGGACTACTATAATGAACTGTTTTTTGACAAGGCAGACACAGGACTGAGTGAAAAGGAAATCATAAAATCCTTTGGCAACCCGTTTGATGTGGCATATAAGGTTGTGTATGGCTTTGAGGGTGAGGAAACAGCCTTTAAAACCGCACCACCCCAAGACAAAGAGGAATTCGCGGAATATCCCCACACAGGAGAGGAATTTTACGGGCACCAGCCATCAGCCGTCAAAAGAAAAAGAAAGGGCGGCATAATTGCACGCATAATATTTTTTGTCCCTTTTTTTGTAATCTTTGTCACATTGTGGAGTTTGGTCATTTCTCTAATCGCAGGCGGCTTAGGCTGTGCAATAGGCGGCTTAGGTATCGCAATATGGTCATTGTTTCAAATCGGCAATCACGGCTCTTCGGCAGCTGCCAACATAGGCTTGGGCTTGGTGGCAAGCGGAGTAGGATTGATATTGATAGTGTTTGTCAGAGCAATATTCAAAAGCGCTATTAAGCTTACTCAAAAATACTTTTATATCGGAAAACATAAAACATCAAAAAGGAGAGGCAAATAAAAATGGAAAACAATAATATAGAAAACAGCAAAAAGAAATCACCACTGAAAAAACTATTTATAATAATTGCAATTATTGGCGTTATATTTATTTTGGCAGGAGGAACAATATTTACTGTTGTCCTAGCCAACAATGACTGGAATATTTCTAGTTTAGACAACGAGCAATTGACAGCAGCCTATTTTTTAGACACTGAGGACAGAGCCTTTGACAGCATTGAGTTTAGAGGAAACTGGCGCTATGTCATAAGAATGGGGGACGAGTTTAGAGTGGATTATTATTTGAGCAATGTCAGGGATATTACAATCAGTCAACACAGAAACGATAACGGCAACTATACCTTTGTTTTTCATGAAGGACAGCAAGATTGGCGGCAGCATATCTCCTTTGGGTTTAACAACATAAACAGACGCGAAAAAACAGTTTATATTACTCTAACTCAAAGCGTAACAGCATATTTTAGAGGTGCAAGCTCTAGGATAACAGCAAACGGCGTAGATTTTGACGGCTTTAGCTTAAGAGGGTCATCATCTAGGCTGGACCTGCAAAATAGCGCAATCAATGGAAGCATAGCTTTAGACGGGGCGGCAATTCGTTTAAATTTGCAAGACAGCGAGATTAGCGGAAATTTGACTTCAAGCGGCTCTTCAGTAGATGTTTATATGAGAGATGTAGAGGTGGGCGGCAATATTATATTTGAGGGTGCCAGTGTTGATATAACGGCATACAATTTTAGTGCAAATAGGGTGCAGCTCAGCGGGTCTGGCAGAGCGCTGAATTTGACGGATAGCACAGTTGATGAAATAATAAGCAGCGGAGCGGCTGCCAGATTTAATTTTATGCGCAGTCAGGTTAGGTATATCAGCATGACGGGCAGCTCAGCAAGAATCAATGCTTATAATTCATCTATGCACACATTGATAGTAAACGGAGCAGCTTTTCAGGCAAATTTAAGATTGTATGGAGTGCGGGCAAATGTGGGGCAGCCTAGAATAACGGGGTCAGCTCAACGGATAAGCATTGAAGGCTCAAATGAAGCCGGAGTTCCGTTTAAAACAATCAACATATCAGGGAGCAGCGCAAGATTAAACATAACCATGCTGGGCGGCGAAAGTGCCTTTGCGCCGTAAATATTTTTTCACCAAAAAAGAACTATCCAAAAAATAGTTCTTTTTTTATGCGCTAGTATTATTTCAATTTAGCAAAAAACCTTTCACTGCTTATTCCGCTTGGTCTATTAAAGCGGCACAGATTGAATAAGTCACTGTCTTTATCAATAAAGTTTACTTTTTCAGTACAAATAAACACTGCCTTATAGCCTAATTCTCGCAATATACTATTGGTCAAATCGCTAAAAGCCCCAAATGGATATGCCACCGCCGTCACCTTTATCCCCAGCCTGTCGTTCAAGCTGTCTTTTACCCGCCCCAAATCCTCTTTCAGCGCCTGCCGATACTCATTCTCACACTCCCCTTTTTTCTGCCTCATCCCCACTCTGCCCTTTGACTTATGCATATCATAGCTATGGCTTTGAATCTCTACCAGCCCGCTGTCCGCCATCTCCTTTATTTGCTCATAAGTTAGTGAGCTCCCTTTTTTGACCTCCTCATCATCTATCCACTTGCCGACTACTGCAAAAACGGCTCGCAAATCATATTTTTTTAAAAGAGGAAAAGCATATAAATACTTGGTTTTGGCTCCGTCGTCAAATGTAAGCATGATGGGCTTGTCGGGCAATGGCACGCCGTTTTCTATAAAGTCAATTAGATCTTTGACGACAATTGTAGTATAGCCGTTGTTCTTGATATAAATAAAATCCTTTTCTAGTTGCTCAGGGTGCAAGACATACTTGCCTGTATCTTTGTGAAAGATAGAGTGATACATTATTATGGGCAGCGGAGTTGCGGCAGCATTAGCAGAAGCAACTCTTATATCTTCAGCTAGAGGCTTATCCATAACCTGTTTTGGAACTGCAGCCAGCAAACACAGCGACATCGCTAAAATTAAAAAGAGCGCAAAGCACCACACCCGATATGATGATATATTTAATCTGTTTTTCATACATCTATTATGTGCAATTTATCTAATATTTCTTCATTTTTTGTATTAGTTCATATGAATATATAAATTTAAACCCAACTCGCATACAAGGTTTTAATCCCCGGTCTGGTCGCCACAGCACTACTAAACACCTGTTCGCCCTGACCATTGGGCTTTGTAAACCAACCCTCAAACACAAACCCATCCCTGACAGGCACAGGCAACGCCCCAAACACATCCCCAACCTCTCGCACGATTGACCGCACCATCCTTGTCCCTCCCTGCACATCAAAATCCACTGTCAACGACGGAACATACCCATGGCAACAGCAAACATTCCTAACAACCACCCTAAGACTTAAATTCCTAAGAAAATCCTGAGACACACCCAAGCCTTGAAAAAGCCGACCCTGATACCTAAGTCTAAAAACACCCCTATTAAAACTAACACTAGCATATCCTCTAAATTCTCCATTCCAATATATTGCACCCTCGCCCTCGGCACTGCTCCACCTATCACCACTAAATGTCCCCAAAAACGGAACAAACCTAAACCTGCTTGTAAAATCACACCAAGGCACAGTCTGTGCTGAATATATCTCCAGCCACTGCACCACATTATACAAATACTCATTCTCATCACACTCCCCAAGCTCCCTATTCTCTTCAATTCCCATTCCCATCGGAAAAATTGGAAACCTTGGTCCAATGTCCGTCTCAAATAAATTCAGTCCTACCTGTATGTCAAGCCCAAAAAACTGCATCCCGCTAAAAGAGTTGTCGCTCGGAAGTCTAGGCACAGTGCTCCACCTTGCATACAAGGTATGACCGATAATCGGCAACTCCGTACTAACCACTGAGCATGGTCTAATCCTCAAATTAGCCTCAACCCCAAAATCCGCACCACCCCACCTATCCATGGATGTCCACCACCCCGCAAAATAAAACCCTTTTCTCACAGGCGGATGCGGCCACAGTCCATTCACCCCATAAGGTCTGCCATAATGCACAAATATAGAATTGCAGCACTGCCCGCACCAATCAGTCCCGTCCTGACGCATCCCGCCCATTGCATTAAACATAACCCTGCCTTGGCTCTCACTCACCCAGTGCGCATGCAATTCCAATGCGTTTAAATGAGTATTACATCTGTTATATATGCGGCTGCCGTTGACTATTCGCTCTCCGCCTCCGTATGGACCGTCTGGCTTTGTCCACCAGCCGCCAAAAGTGATGAGATTGGGATTGATATGCTCCCAAAAGTGCCCGGGAACAGGCAGGTTTCTAAACACATCATCTTCAAACATCCACACTTCTTCAAAAGTAGTGCCGCTTTGACCGCCATTAAAAAACACTGTGAATGAGCCTAGGTGTACAATAAATGAAGCCTGTCTTCCTGTATTCCGATGTATTAGTATAATCGTATTCAACCCTTCATTCAATCTAATACCATGACCGACACCCGGATTATCGCGAGATACACCATTCACTACAGCTCTAAAAGTATTTGAATGCCACCACGCATAATGTCTGCCATGCAAGTATACTCGCCGCTGCCATTCTCCGGTCGGAGATATGTCTACACGGCTGCTTCCATTTATATGAACAGCGGGGTTTCGTCTTAACGACAACGCATTGTGAAACATTACTGGTATATAAATAAAATATTCCCTATCATATTGACATTGCAATATAGGGACCTCATGCGGATTGTCAAACACAAAATCAGATTGCGGGTTAAAGCTGCCAGCAAAGCCGGCTATTATGGCTTGACCATTTATTATGTCTATATCAAAGAGCGGGGCGATTGTGCTAACTTGTGTAGTGCGGCATCTTAAAACCCTATATGGACGCCCTGAAATGGCTTGATTGGTTTCAACAAAGTTTTGTGAGGTAGTTACATTCATTCTAATCATCCATCCAAACCTAGCTTCAGGAACCCACACATGAAAGCGACTAACTCCACTTCCATAATGCACTATAAAGCCCGGCACATCATCTAAAGTTGCATATCCATATGCTACCATAACATGATTGGTAATACCTGCTGCCAAAACCCTGTATCCTAAAATAACAGGTCTGCCGGCATTTATTTCACCCCGTGCCACGACAGATGAAAATGTTCCCTGATTGATTGCAACATTATCTCTAATAGCTGGTGCATGACGCCTAATAAATTCTCTTGCTCCTAAAGCAACATTCGGAATCGTTTGTCCAGGGAATTGCAAGTTTGATCCAAATGTGAGCCTAAGTAATTCGTCTTTTAGCCTATGGCTTGTACCAACACGCGTGCAACCTACAGATTCTTTTAGTATCCTTCTTCTATATATTCTATTGCCATCCTCATCATACTGATAATTCCCATCCCCATCAAATAAATAAAAATCATAGTAAACCAATGGTCTAGAATCACTTACAACATCTCTCTTAAATTGCGGGTGATAATACATTTGCCCAAACTGAGAATACCTAAACTGTGATGGGACTAAACGCCTATCAGAAAAATATGTATGAAAACCCATAACCATTTGCACCGCTGTGGTAGTACAAGAACCTTTGTAAGGATTATCCACATGGTTACTTGGTACATGTCTCGGATTCAATAAAAAATAATTTGCATTTGGTATATAACTGACATCAGTAAAATCAGCTATTGAAGTGTGTGTCTCAAGACAAATCACTGACCCAAACTTATCGTCATCATCTGAAAAAAGTCGAAGATACTCTGCGCAAAATAATTCTTGGGCATACATATCATGCTCGTATTCAAATATATAAGCACGAACACTTATAGCTTGACCTGTTGTCAATATAGTAACCATTAGGCACAAAATCACCATACATGCTAACGCTAATAATGAATTGTTTTTTTTAAATTTGTTTGTCATAAAGTTTTGTCTCCTTTGTTTTTTGGTTTTACAACCAAAATGAATCTATTCTATCAGCTCTACCCAGTACTATGCTTTCTTGGTTTTCTAGAAAAGACTCATAAAAAAGTTCATTTGACCTCAAATTCAAAAACTTGTCTCCCTGCCTAACAGCCGGAATAGATCTTCTATCCTCAAGAAAGAAAAAATATCTTTGCGCTTGCCCAATTCCATAAAAATGGCTTGCTCGATTAGACACCGCACCAGTTAAATAATAGTAATATGCCCGCCTATAAGGATGACACACAAAAAGACCTGTCATTTCAAAGAAATAGACCTCCACATACACAAATCCCAGTGGAGCAAATTCTATCAAAAGATAATTACTAAACTCGCCAGTAATAGCATTAAAAATCGGATGCACTTCAAAATCCTCAAATTCATATGCATCTCCTTCTATAAATCTCTGTCGGACATCTGCAGACACATTTTTAATATGCTCATCCATTGTTAACGGTTGATGTGGTGTTTGATACCCTGCCATCATTGTCGGCACTGCAAACAACAGCGCCATTGCCAATAAAAGAATTATTACACTTCTAATTCTATGTTTCATTTAATACCTCCTTATATTTGCACTTATTTTTTTCATATGCTTTTTCCTTCCTTTGTTTTATTGTTTTTTATATAGATGTTCGATAAAACATATTTGAAAAATCTAAACGGATAGACCACCGTGCTTCTGGATAATCCCTATCAAAAACTTCATTAGTTATTAAATTCACAAATTGCTCGTCTCTTCTAAAAATGGGTACAACTCTCGTTCTTCCGCCACCACTCCCAACAATGTAAAAATATCTATTTTTATTCTCAAGACCATAGAAATGACTGATATCATTATATATTGTTTCTGTTGATCTATAAGTATAGTTAATTATTCGAAACGAACTGGCAGGCAAACCACATGAAACAAATTCTTCACTTGATGTTAAAACTAGCACATATATAAATCCCATCGGCACAAATTCTACCAAAAGAAAATTGCTAAACTCACCAGTAATAGCATTAAAAATCGGATGCACATCAAAAGCATCAAATTGTCCGCTATCAATAAATTGAGTTTGCACTTCTTTAGACACGGCTTGAACATGTTGTTCCATTGTGCGATATGGATTAGGATGTTGTTCCTCACTCCCACACCCTGCCACCATCATTGTCGGCACTGCAAACAACAGCGCCATTGCCAGCAAAAGAATTATTACACTTTTAATTCTATGTTTCATTTAATACCTCACTTATATTTGCACTCATTTTTTTCATATTTTTTATCTTCCTTTGTTTCTTGTTTTAGTCTAAAAAAATTTAACCCTGCAAGTTAAGTCTAATATAAATCTGTGTCTCTAGTGAATCCTCATCAAATAGTTCATTAGATATTAAATTCAAAAAATTATACCCTTGTCTAATTGCTGGTATAACTCTATCATAGATAGGATAAAAAGTTCGTCTTTCCACAAAAATAAAATACCTGTCTTGATTTTCAATACCATAAAAATGGCTTGCTCGATTAAATGCCCTCATCACTGCAGGACGAACATAATCCCAGTAGACAGGACCTGTACAACCAGTTATATTTGAACTCGCCAACACTCGCAAATACATAAATCCTATAGGCTTAAACTCTACTAAAAGATACTGACTAAAAGTACCGTCAGTATTATATATAGGATGTATTTGAAAATCCTCAAAATTATTATCATCTCGAGCTATAAATTGCTCCATACTTTCAAATGTACTTTGAATATGATACTCCATAGTAAATGGATTTGGAGTACGCCTACAACCAACCGCTACTGTCGGCATTGCAAACAACAGCGCCATTGCCAGCAAAAGAATTATTACACTTCTAATTCTATGTTTCACTAACTACCTCCTATAATTTAAGATTGTCAAAATGGTACAACTACCCTAATATATGTGAAAATTTACCACAAATCTACCGAATTGTCAAACAATTTTTATACATTTTTTTGAAAATATCTTTATACTCCCACCTAAATAAAAAAAGCTCCCAAATCATCGGAGCAAATAAAAAAAGCTGCAGCATTTATAAGTCATTGACCGGCATGTATGGGGATGAGATTACTTGCCGAGGCATATGTATCAATCGTATTGTCATTAGAGCCAAACAAAACTAATTAGGCTTGTCCCTAATAGTATCGTTAGTAATGCCATAGGCACAAATTTCTTAAACTTTTTCATAAGTTTTTCTTCTGTTTATAAAATATTTGTATTTTGTTAATTGGTTACTCTAATACAGTGATACTGATTTTTTCACTATGAATATAAATCCTAGTGTGATTATCACTTCGCTCAGGCACAGTATACCCACGCCTTGCTCGATTTGCTAAAACAGAGAATCTAGCATCCCCTGTCACATAAAGCTTGCCACCTTCTTCTGCCTCCCAAAAAAATGTAAAGTGATCCCAAATTTCATCTCTTTCTATCATTCCAAACATATCAGGACCATCCATAAGAACACAACAATACCGATAGTTTACCAACTCTCCACCAAAAAAAACTTTTATTCCAAAGTAACAAGGACCCCAATTAAGCCAGCGATTCCTCCCACTCAAATTCTGCAACCTCACAGTAAACTCAATGGTCTCACCAATACTTACTTCTGTTGTATTCGCTTCCACAATCAGCTTGAAATCACCCTCACTGTAAGTGTACCCACATCCACCCGCTACCACCATCAGACTAGACATCAGCACCGCCACCAACAAAAAGACTATACCTTGCTTAATTTTCCTTCTCATGTAATATCCTCCTAAAGATATTTGATTGGACTTTTACATCCAAAAACAATAGTCGCGAATCACCATATTTTACTGCAACCTGCTATGGCTAAAAAACCACTATACTACATTCTATGTACTATCAAGCACATGCCACACCGCCGCTTGGTGCAGCACTAAAAAAATCCGCCTTGAAAAAGACGGATTTTAAAATATTATCGTCTGCCAAAAATCTCATCATGCCATCTTCGTGCCAATTCTTCAACTATATGCTCTTCAATTTCTAAAAATGCACTTTCTCCGTTTCTGTATGCCACTCCGCTGTCATTAAGCATTAATCTTCTCATGTTTACAATATGGTCTGCTTCCCAGTTGTTATAAAAACCCGACTGCCTTTGCCCCAATAAATCTGCATGGATTATGTCTCTTACTCTCTCAGACCTCATCGGCGTAGTAAAGCAATCTAATGACAATGTCCTAAACCCGGGAGCAAACACTCCGTCATTGTTGAAATGAAACGGGTCAGACGCATAAAACATTATGTGAATACCAAAATCCGTAATCGCATATCTTGGCGCCCCGTTATCTTCAGTCAACAACTGTCCTATAGAAAAACCTCTTGTCCTAAACTCTCTTGCCGCTGCCGCAAACTCGGGCATCCACGGGTCCTCATCCTCTGCCAAAAGGTTTTGAATAACCTGATAGCCTGTTGTGTTGTTAAAAGCACCGGGGTCAGTATTCCATTCAAATATCAGCCTATGAAAGGCCTCATTTGCCAAATGCGGAGTATTGCGGTATCTTGCCATAGTCGCATAAATTTGGTTGATTACAAAATCCGGTCTAAACGGATTGTCTGTGTCCCTTTCTCCGTCCACAGCACGATACACATTCATATCCCTTCTCATATTAAGCCTGTATGCCTCTCTTCTTGCTGTTTGAGCAGCCTCTGTTCCCCAATCATTAGTAGCATCAAACGCCACCATTCTTTCCCGTCCGTTTTCAAACGGCAGCAAAATATGCTTAACCCACACATATCTATTGCTGGGAGTAAACAGCATCAATTCATCAGCTTCCACAGCCGCCGAATAAGCGCTTGTATTAACAGGAGTATTATTTAGTCCGCCAAATCTTGCTTGTTGCCTTTGCACCCTGTCTTGCCACTCTCTGACCAATTCACCCTCAGATACAGTTACGCCCCTTGTTATCAGTGCTTGCAGCTTTTCCATTTTGGCTTGATTGATGCTGGAAACTCCGATTAACAGCTTAACAGTAAGCGTATTGCCCAATATCGGATAAACATACTCAATGCCTTTTGTATCCCTAATATTGCGTAAAAATGCCGCCTCCTCTTCTAGCGTCCTTTTATTGTCCCTTTGCACATCATCCATATGGTGGTTATAAGGCGACAACCCAATAATACGCTCTGCATTATCAAGCATTTCTTCTAAGAAAGCATTTAATGCCTCTCTTGCTAAGGATCGTCTGCTTGCATCACCATGCATTCCGGGGAATGAACGAACTAGATCCTGATTAGCTGAAAAAGCGCCTAGATTTGCGTCCCAACCATCGTGCAAAAACCATGCGTCATTTAGATACCAGTCATCATGCCATCGATATACGGGTGTATAGGTGCCGTCATTATTTCTTACTGCTCTTTGAATGGGCTGACCATTGTCGTGCATAGTCCTGCCCGCATGTATTCTTGGAGAGGGCGGAGGTACTTCTTCCGGCGGCGGCTGAGGAACAGGCACAGACGGAGGCGAAGAAAGATCATCGTCGCCGTCAGGAACAGTAATATGCGGCTGCCCTCTGCGCTCTAAAATTTGATTTTTATGTCTTAGAATTTGTGCATCAATAGTGTGATATACTGACCGTTGGATTTCATAAATATCGTCCTCTGTCCAATAGAGGTTGCCTACAAAAAACTGTCTGTCAGCTTCAATAAGCACTATTTCTTGGTTGACAAGTATACCCATCAATTGATCAACAGCTTGCTCAATAGTCATTCCTTGATTTATGAATTGTCCCGCAAATTGGTTGAAATGGTTGACTAATTGAGCTTGGTAGATTCTAACTTCAGGCGAAGTAAACGGCACAGCAATATTGCTGGTACCAATCCTTGCTTGTCTTCTTATGGGATAATCAGCAACAATATCACCGGGGTGTAAAGCAGGACTAGCCCCCAGCTCTGTCCTCAATAGGTGTCCGTTTGCATCTCTCTCAAACGCAAAAAAGTGGTCTCTGTTGAGCTGTTGCAATTGAGGAGTTGTCCACCTAGGTACATTTAGGGCATTTCTTGTGTTGATTTCTTGACCGGTGAACACATCAAAAATTACTTCTTGTCCGTTTCTTAAATATGGGTCACCGAACATCGTTGTTTTTCTGGCAGAAATAGCCCGTCCGCTTGAGTTAAACTCATTAAACTCTAAATACACAAGCTCTCCGTCAATGATGATGACAGACCGATTGACATAAGCGTTTTGCGTATGCTCTCTTATAGTTGCTATGACTCTGGCGTTTTCTCTGTCATAGGCTCTCTCAATAAGACCGCACCCTGTGCTAACAAACACCACGCTTAAAATGGTGAACATAAGTGCAGTTGCGATAGTTATAAATTTGATGGTTTTCTTTTTCATGATTTTCCCTTTATCTGATAGCTTTTTAACAAGTACCCCCTATTATAGTACACTAAAAATTTATTTGCAAGCGTTTTGGGCACAATTTATGATTAACTCTTCAATAATTTTATTACTTTTATTAAAGCCTCACTGCTAGACCTGATAAAAAGAGTATTGTCATTTGCGTTAAATTCAAAACCTAGCAAGCCTGCTTTTTTCAACAGTTCTATATTTATACTGCACTCAAACTTAATGCTCACCTTGAGCTTGGTTAAATTAACAATGCCGGCACCATGATTTTCTGCCAAATTCTTAATCAAAGACACATAAACCAGATTTTTTACACAGCCGGGAACTGACCCATAAATGTCTTTAAGCCGCTCTAGCTCTGCACTCGCACTATCTTGGCTGTCCACCTCTGCAATCCGCTTATACTCTCTCATCCTCAGCTCAATATCCTCAATGTAATTATTGGGCAATAACGCACTGAAATCCGTATGCACCTTTGCCTCAATTTTATTTTGTGATAATCTTCCGCTAATCTCATCCATAACCTCTCCGATCAGCTTTAAATACATTTCATAACCCACCCTTTGCATATGCCCCGACTGCTCACGCCCTAAAACATTTCCCGCACCCCTAATCTCTAAATCTCTCATGGCAAGCTTAAACCCTGCGCCCAAATCACTGTATCCCGATATTGCATCAAGTCTTTTATAAGCGTTTTCTGTCAGCACTTTAGACCCGTCAAAAGTGAAAAACACATACGCCAGTCTGTCGCTTCTGCCTATCCTGCCTCTAAGCTGATAAAGCTGACTAAGTCCCAATTTATCTGCATCCACTATAATCATAGTATTTGCATTGGGCATATCAATTCCGTTTTCTATTATAGTAGACGATATCAATACATCAATCTCACCTTTAACAAAACGGTTGATAGTGTCTTCTAGCACACTCTCTTTCATCTGTCCGTGAGCCACAGCAATTTTTAGGTCAGGAAGCATTGATACAATACCGCTTGCAAAAGCATCAATTTTTTCTACACGATTATAAACAATAAACGCTTGTCCTCCTCTTCCCGTCTCTCTGACGACGGCATCGTATACCAAACTCTCTGTATATTCTGCCACATAGGTGGACACAGGAATGCGTCCTCTTGGGGGAGTATCGAGTGTAGAAATATCTCTGATGCCGCTCATAGACATATGAAGCGTGCGCGGAATAGGTGTCGCGGATAAAGACAGTACGCTTACATCGTTTTTTAGGGTTTTGATTTTGTCCTTGTCAGCCACCCCAAAGCGCTGCTCTTCATCCAGCACTAATAGTCCCAATGATTTGAACTCTATATCCTTAGACAACACTCTGTGAGTGCCGCAAACTATATCAATTGTTCCTTTTTTTAGACCATCAATAGTTTTCTTGATGTCAGCCGGACTATCAAAACGGGTAAGAGAGCCTATGCTTACTCCAAATTTGCCCATGCGTTTTTTCAGGGTTTCATAATGCTGTTTTGCCAAAATGGTGGTAGGAGAAATAAAAGCGGCTTGCTTGTTTTCTAGCACCACCTTATACATGAGCCGCATTGCTACCTCAGTTTTACCATAACCCACATCGCCGCACAAAAGGCGGTCCATTATTTTGCCTTGTAAAAGATCATCAAGCCCCTCTTGAGCTGCAATAAGCTGACAAGGCGTTTCATCAAATGGAAAATCTAATTCAAACTCTCTAAGCATTGCATTTGAGGGATCATAAACATGACCCTTTGCATTCTCTCGTTTTGAATAAAGAGCTTTTAGGTCTAAGGAAAACTCTTTTATAGATTTTTTGACTTTTTCCTTTTGGCGGGCAAAGTCTGCACCGCCGATTTTGTTTAGGCGCACCTTATCCTCAGAGCCGGCATAAGCGTTTAAACGCCCCATCCCCTCTACTGCTACAAATAATTTATCGCCGCCCTCATAGCTGATTACACAAAAATCCTTTTCTAAACCACCAAAGTTTTTTCTCTCTAGGCCTTGACATATCCCCACCCCATGAATCTCATGCACCACCGGCTCACCCACTTTAGGCTGAAAAAAAGCGGCTTTTTTATTTTTCTTAGATAAAGCAGCAATAACACCGTCATTCTTGCGCTTGTATGTTAGATCACCATAGCCAATAATAATTTGACCTCGCCCGCCCGCAATTCCATCATCATCCGCCTGCTCAAAAAAACACCCACCTCTATATAAACCTCCCTCGCTAATCATATCAAGTCCCAATCCGCCGTCAATAAGCAATTCCTCTATATTTTTTTTCAGCACCCCGCTTATATATATTTTTACATCCACACTTTGCTGCCGCCACATTCTAATATCACTCACCAGCATTTCTTTATCCTTTGCATAATTCATTAGCTCAGGATTTTTAATATCCAACACCATATCCGGCTTGAAAATACGATTTTGGCATAGCTGTCTGTCAAATGTAATTAATGAGTAAGAATGTCTGATATTATTCAACGCATCCTTGTTTAGCGCATCAACTAAATCCTTGTCCGCCTCACCCTTTTCTAACAGCGTCTTAAATCTTGACATGTGCTCACTTAAATGTGCGTTGAAATTGTCAACACATTGCTTTGCCTCATCAAAAACTGTGGTGCGGTCGCAAAAACTAAGCAACGAATTTTTTATAGTATTTATATCACTCGGCACAACTATAGCACAATTTATTTGGTCGCCAGCCCTAAAGCTATCCACATCAATCACCCTAATGCTCTCTATTTCATCACCAAAAAAGTCTACTCTTATTGGATCACTACCAATAATATAAATATCCAAAATGTCGCCTTTAAGTGAAAACTGACCGGGCTCTTCAATGTGTGCCACCCTTTCATACCCTGCAGCAATCAGTTTTTTCACCAACTCATCAAAACCTATACTTGCACCCTTTTCTAATTCAAATGCTTTATCTAGCACCTCATTTTGAGTCGGATACCACTGCATATACGCTTGAATTGTAGTCACCG
>Ga0131853_10005488_pt1 | contig 22881 bp, 14 predicted proteins | sample TergutLab28metaG_FD_92764 | JGI IMG/M metagenome (GOLD analysis project Ga0131853, IMG submission 92764) | Labiotermes labralis P1 segment gut microbial communities from Petit-Saut dam, French Guiana - Lab288 P1 (version 2) (version 2) | ecosystem: Host-associated > Arthropoda: Insects >...
CACGAATAGTCACTGGGGACGAAACGTGGGTCCATCATTTTGCACCGGAAAGCAAACGCCAGTCCATGGAATGGAAACATCCGGGATCACCAGTGAAGAAAAAATTCAAGAGTCAACCTTCTGAGAGAAAAGTGATGCTCACAGTTTTCTGGGACTCACAAGGGGTATTACTGGAACGTTATCTGGAAAGGGGCACAACAGTAAACAGTGTAGGGTATAATGAGATGCTGAGTACCAAACTGAAACCTGCAATTCGAACCAAACGCCGAAGCCTATTGTCATCAGGTGTTCTGTTGTTGCATGACAACGCGCGCCCACATACTGCCATCCACACTTTTCAAACTCTTGTGAAACTGGGTTTCACGGTGTTGGAACATCCTGCATACAGTCCTGATCTCGCCCCCTCAGACAACCATCTTTTTGGTCCACTTAAAGAGGCCTTAAGGGGCCATCGATTCACCTCAGACGAGGAAGTGAAAGAAGCGTTGCATGAGTGGCTTGCTGCTCAGCCAAAGACATTTTTTTCTGAGGACATCCAGAAGCTTCTGGAAAGCTGGAACAAGTGCATTGCATAGCACGGGGACTATATTGAAAAATGATATAATTGTAAGGTCTCTGCTGTTGTTGAAATAAATTATAAAAATTGTGTGCGGATACTTATTGACTTACCCACGTATTAAAGAACTGAGCTGCTTTAAAAAAACTTTTGTGTCTTATTCTTATTGCTTGCTTCTTCTATTTGTTTAATTTTGTTATTTATCCAATCTCTCTTCTTTTTTTTCTACAGACTCTATTAGCTTCTGTTCTTTTGGTTTCAGCATAGTATAAATACTGACATATATTATCATGTCTTGGTGTAATATTCTGTTGAGTAGGAAATCCTTACTGTTTTGCTTTTTGAACCCCTTTGTGTATTTAAGTAAAGGGCAGTGACATTCTGGACAAGTTCCTTTGTACATAAAGCAGTTGTGCAGTCCAGTATTGTCATATTGCAAGACAAGGGAAAATTCTTGTGTGTATATAATTGGCATGACAGACTGCATATTACCCAAGATGGTAATTATGTGTTTCATATTGAATGTCTAATCCTTCACATGTCTTGTGTGTCTACCTTCAGATACAATCTAATGCCCTTTTTGATACCTTATTATTCCATAGAAACTTAAGCTGCATGTGTCATAGGCAGAAAAGAATGTTTTATGCAACTAATTTCAGCCTCTTCTAATATTTTCCAATTGAAAATTGTATTTCTCACATGTTTTTCTGTAAAAATATTCACCCATTGTAGCTGTTGTTCACCATTCACAGATTTTCCAGTTGAATATTTCAGGGGTCAGCAGTTTTCCATGTTTATCCAGTTTTGCTAACTTATGTATTCAGTTTTAGTTATTCACAGTTTTGTGTATGCACACACACACACACACACACACACAAGCATTGGCTGCCTCCCTAAAAGATCAACATTTTCTGGAACCGCAAATAAATGGCATCTAAAATCATTTGTCTGACTGTTAGATTAATATTGTAATATTGTATTTCTGCTCATGTTTTATGTCTAATATTATTTTACTGTGAAATTAAGGAGTAGACAACTTAAGCATTGATGAGTTATAACAGCAACTGCAGTTCTCATAATTCCCAGTTAACTGTAACATTTTCATCTTGCCAGCTGTGGTTTTTCCGGTTGTATTCTTTTCAGGAATGTAATCCTCATACTTCAAACAAAATAAAAAGGGTGGAAACTCTTTGCAAAAATGTATGTTAATAAAATATTCAATGGTAAATTTGAACAAACTATGTCCTAACAATGCTTAAGATTGCATAAAATGCCATGAGTAGGATTAGCCTCCAGTGCAAAGACTGAAGCAGACAGTGTGTTTATGGAAAATGCAAAACATTCATTCAGACTTGGTGTCTTTTGCTAAGTAGCAGTTCCTACTGTACAGTATTTTTTGTATTTGTATTGTTCACCCTTGTTTGTTCTTGTTGGGATGGACTTACAATCCATTTGGTTTGTCTAAAAGTGTGGTTCCTGTATCTGGATTTTGTACTCATGATATGGTGTTTTGGAGTCAGATGTGTTGTCCCATTTCATTCTGTATTCTGCTGCACATGACTGACCTGGATGACAGAGCCAGGTATGCCTTTGCTGTTTCTCAGCCGTGGTCCTAATTCACCATACCTGCAGGGGATGCTATACACAGTCCCAGGTTTTTGTTTGTCCTTTTTATCCTTAACCTGTGCAGTTACACTTTTATTCAGTACTGTTTTCTTTCATTTGTGGCATTTTGTATACTGACCTGCTGCATTTTCTTCCTTCCTTCCCTTCTTTTTTTATTTACCTTTTTTCAGCTAGTGATGCACACATGCTATTGCCATGTCATGGCACCATGTGGACTTACCTTCTTTCTTTCCTGTATCCACTTTGTAACTAACAATGCAGGGGTGCCAAGTGCAGCTGTTCTGATGTCATTTTCCTTTTACTGGACTTTGTGAATCTGGCTGCTGAAAACTGTGCATTGTACCTCACTACCACTCCTGGGACCTTGTGCTGTACGAGCTTTCACTTTTTCTCTGCCTTCTTTGAAATTCATTTCACATCTTTTCATCTCTTATAGCCAGTGTTTCACATGACTAGCTAATAACTCCAGTTCCTGTCTCCGGTTTCCTGTATGTGGATTCGCCTTTCTCACACAACTTATTTTTCTATCCCAAAGATGGAGGCAGCTGGTTCTGATTAAGCTTTGTCATGTATTTACAAAACTACATGGCATCACATTTCAGAATGTCATAATTTGCATGCAGAGAATGTTATTTACGCTTTCTAATTGCAATAATCTTGCTCATTGTTTTCACAACATAGAAGAAAAAATTTCAAGCAATGATGTCATTTTCAGGGGTAGTTTTTGGTCATATAAAAAACAGATTATTTAACATGTTTTCACCACTGTTGTGGATACCATTGAAGGGATTTTCCTGGTAATTCTTATCAGGCACACTAACAGTAATTCCCTTCACACATGTTGTAAGTTTTGATCAGTCTGTAAGTAAGGGCACTTTGCATGAAGACCAATGTATGTTTTCCCCAGAGTCTTGGATAGCATTAGAGGGATTTTCCTGAAAATTCTTATCTGGCACACTAACCTTATTCCCTTCACACATACTGTTTTTGCAATCAGTCAGTAATTAAGGGCATTATACATGTAAACCATTGTCAGTTCTCACTGTTATCTCAGTTCCCATTAAATATGGGACATGGTGCATATTCTTTACATTGTAAGTTTGGTTGCGATCAGTCTGTGATTAAGCATCCTTAACATGCAGACAGTGTATGTTCCCCCTGCATCTTTGCTCCTATTGGAGGAATTTTTATGAAAATTCACATCTGGGACACTACTGTAGGAGATGATTTCATAAATCTTTGTAATAAAAAAAGTTCCTCTCAACATTGGTCTTATTCTCAATGGTTGTGGTGCTATGGATGTTTTTTTTATAAGTTTTATAAATTCAGTGCTCTGAACGACACATACATGCACATTCATTATCTGTGTTCTTTTTACACTCCAAAATTTGTCCACCATGACTTCCTGTGGGAGAGGGGGTAAAGAGCCATGAGTATTTAGCACAAAATGTCTAGAGATAGCAGGAGATTGTCTTTGTAACTGTTCAAGTCAAAACAAGGATATTTTAATGGATGTTGGCACCCTGCTCTGGTATCAGGGAAACATATAAGCATGAACAGACTTATCTATTCATTAATAAAATGCTGGTCAAAGCAAAATCTAATTTAATTCCACTATTAAACACTAATCATGTAATTTTGTACAGTAAATCTTGAACTGGTTAATACTCCTTGTGGTCACTTATTGAACTGTTAACACTTGACAGTAACCTTATAATATTGCTATGGTTGAAACTGTATGATAACCCTTGTGGTTAAAAATGTACACTTGAAATCATTGTATGCAACATAAATTGTAACTTGTAAAAATAATACCCCTTTGGTAACACACTTATTATAATTGCCCTTTGCAATATACTCGAATCACACTGTAAACTGTTGCATAAATATTAATATTAGTTGTACCCTGAATGCTTATAGTGTATTCACTTGACCCTGTGTCAGTGAATAGTGGTTAGCATTTTGTGGTGTTACTATGCACTTAAGTTCACTGATTACACTTTAAGCTGTATGTAGATTTTAGACACAATAAACCTGTGTTATTGACTGTTGCTGGAGAATTGTGTGCAGACCCAACTAACACTCATCCTTTTGTGACATGAGTTCCTTGTGAACTCTTAATTCCCTTGTGGAATAGTTAATTACACTGATGGTATTGACAACAATTCCTATAATCGTTGCGCTGTTATGTACCCTATGTACGTGTCCAGTCATTACGGCTTCACCCTTGGAATTGCACTTATTAATGTTGCACTGTTCCTCATTAACATGTTACACATAGAATTGCCTAGATACCATAACCCTGTGTTATAAATGTCATTAACACTGTAACACATGCCGCTCATCTTCGCTCCCCCTTGGAAAGGCTGAACCCTTGTGGTTGGTAGTTCCCTTGTGGAATACATTGAATGTTGGAAAATACTAATACAACTGTACATTGCCCTATGCGAATGAAATATTGTGGAGGCTTGCTTTTCGCCTTGAAGAAAGCATGCCTTTACGCATCTGCTCGAACGCAGAGTTGATGGTCAACTGAACTGGCAAGCCAAGCTAGTTGCCTGCATACCCTGCTTAAAACAAAGGAGTGATGTGGTTTGTTCTAGATGACTCCAGCCACATAATCAGGAGTGTTCTAGACTAGTCTCATGATGATTACATAATCTGCCTAACCCTTGTGACATGTAGGCACTTGGAATGAAATAACATGACACAACTACTAGTAACAAATATAAAGTGAAAAGTGATGCACAAAATTAATACAAAAATTTTATCTCTAGCATGAACAATGGAAGAGGTCTGTGTTATTGTAGTACTATTCTTTGTACATGAAAAAGTAATAAGTTAATGTTGCATAGCAAATGATGATGCCATCTTGTAAAAAAGCAGTTTCTGTAGAATTCAGGTAGACACTCCCCTCCCCGATATTTGCAAATTTACTGTTCATGATTTTAGTTACTTGCAGTGATGTGATACATTATCACAAATTCTCTTTCAAAACTTGTGCTTCGGCACCATTATGGAATGTTGCGCCTCTAAAAGTACTGTGTTTCAGGCCATGAGTTTTATGAATACATAGTGTGATGAATTAAAAGGTATTAACAGTATCATGTTACATGGGTTCAAATATGTTTATGCAGTGTGTACATGTTCATCAGATGCCACCTTGTTTGTAAATTGCACTATTCATGATCATCAAAACAATGTATCCATCATGAGTGTAGGATAGGTGTACATGGAATTTGAATGTTACCTTGCTACAGTTGTAATTTCAAACCACAGTACATGTTGAATATTATAGGATACATTCCAGACACTTGGACGAGGTTTGATAGAAGTGTTACAGTTAATTTGTCTACTTAAATAATAATTTATAAATTGTGTAAATTTTTTTTGTTAGTCAGTTATGACATGTAATTGTTTGACAGTTCGGACATTGTTAAATATATGTAAAAATTTTTGTGAGCTTCTGCATGTTCAGATTATACATATTTCCTGTTTATCACTGTAATAATATTAATAATAATCTTTATTGGTCATGTTATTTTGAACAGCATTAAACTAGTTATAGAAGGGGAGTAATACAATTTTTAAAAAAGTACTTTTATTACAACTACAAACCTGAAACACAGAAACGTGTGAACAAAGAAAAGAAGTATAGTTATATCGCCTGAATATGTGGTTGATATAACTATGTTCATAAATATGTAAATTGACAAGTGTTATTTACTCCCAGCATCAGCATAGCAAGGTTTTTTGGTACTCCGGGCAAGTGATCACAGCGGTAGCCCATAACAGAAATTAACGTAAGAAATAAATTTCCGTTTATTTAGCTCAACAATTCAAAATGTGTTGAACGTAGAAAATTTTCATTCATTGAAAATAAGTACTTTGCCACCCTTCGAGCGATGGTGCGCTCATTCCCCACCGACTCTCCTAAAACCTGGTATATCCTTCAAAGGCCGCTCGCTCTATGCTCTGTACTCGCGATACACGTCTAGAAAAACTCTGATCCATGCCTAGAATGATTGGAACCGTTGCAGGCATGGATTACAGGTTATGTGAGGTACAAACATAATGCGTGGGACCCGTGGTACGTACATTCCACGGATCCTTAAGTGCGTCGCAAAACCAACGGGACGTAGAACAAGTCATGAATGTACAAAATATATAAAATGTTAACAACGTAAAATACTACAAGCATTTCATGTAATAACATAACGGATCCGCTTCACACAGCAGGACATTTAAAACCTGTGCTAGCGCCAGTGGCTAAAGAGTGTATTACAGCTTAGTTTCTTAGACTACGGCATAATATCTCTGATATCCGTTACTTTGTCTCCTTGTTTTAAATTTTCTGGAGAGGTACTCTGTTGTAATTTGTAACGGTCGGTGTTACCTTTCGTGTACAATGTATTTATGTCTGAACATAAAGTAAAATTAGTGAGCATGCATTCCTCTGAAGTACTGAGTGGTGCGGGTAATCGCATGGCAATTCGTGCAATCGAACTGTGAAGTTTGTGGCAACTGGTTTGAAGTTCCCGTATAAACAGTACACTATGTACGTACGTGGGAAATTTCTCGTGGTTTTTCTTTCTTTGACGTTTTAGTTATACTCGTCTTTTATGTGTGTAATATCATAAACATTTTAACATCATATTGGTCTCAGAACAGTGGGTTTAAGGTAAGGATATCTACCGAAAATGCTGTCTTCAAACTAACAGATAGTGTATTCCAATCTGTTGGCCAAAAAATGCATGTTGGAGGAATTTTTTTATTTTTGACAAAGGCTTTTGACTCTTTAAATCATGCAGTCTTGTTTAGTTTAAATTTTCAATAGCATGAAGTAATGTTTTTGCTGTATTAGTTTGTCCTACTCATGTTAAAGTTCTTAATTCTGTGCTATTGATGGACTGTGTAAGCTGCATTTGATGTATCAAAAGAACTTTTGTAGATGGACATAATGTTTTTTTTAACTTGAAAAACAATGGTTTATAAACTTGGGTGTAGTTCAACTTGAAGAGACCAGAGGTGTTTGAGATTCACAAATCTGTAATGGGAGGTGGGATACCTTAGTATAACAGCTAGGCTAAAAGATAGATAACAAAAAAATGGGGCACTGTTTTCAGTAGAAGGAGATTTTCTCTTCTCCAAAACTTGTTATTCCCTCCATCTGGGGCATAAAGGTGACCAATGTTGTCCAGGTTATGAATGTATAACTGCCCCATGTGCTCGCATTATCAGGTGGTTATTAAAGCAAAGTGACAAATTTACCTTGGTTCTGCACAGAAAATAATTTTCTTGGATTGGGTTGTAGGTCAAAACCTCATTGTTTGAATATGTTCGAAATACATGCTGCTGACAATGGTTGGTGCCTGGATCAGATTATGTTTGAATATCAATATCTCATTGAGTAAAATGAGTCTTTTTTTAAGGGAAACTTGTTTTTGTGGTTTAATTCGTACAATTTATGTTTGTAATGGATGTTTGAGTTCTTAATCCATATGTTTTTGTGTTCTTTTAGTGATGATCTACTTAATATACCCTATGTGGAAAATTTTATTACCTAATTGTGAATTGTGTTTTATACTGCATAACACAATGCTGACAAGTATGTGGCCAATAACTAAAATGAATAATACAAAATTCAGTTGTTGCTCCACCCACCTGGCCGATAACTGTGTATTGTACATTCATGTATTTTTCACTTTAAAATGTATCTTAGATGTCACTTTTTTAATTTGTTTTTTGGAGCATTCCGTGCGGTTATTGGCCAGGCGACCAATTACTCTAACACATGATGACCAGTTAGTGTATGACTGTTTACATGTCAGGTGTTGACATTGCCCAAACAAGTTAATGACAACACAGTGGCCATGGAAGGAGCACTAAAAAATTTCAAATTGATGAATCTTCTATTTGAGCTGTTTTGGAAAAACTTAGGGTTCTGCCCTGAATCATGGCGTCCGACCATGATGGGAATTTAGAAAGTAGAACTCTAAAGGAGTATGACAGCAGGAAGTGTTTACAAGCTGAAGGATTTAGTAGCAGCTTGTCTCAGGGACAATCTATGTGCGGTAGAGCCTTGTGTGTTGTAAGAATTGTGCGCACTGAATCTATGAATGATTTTCTTATGTGGCCTGATACCCCTAAACACAAAGGAAGAGACAGACTGAAAGATAGCCATTTGCAATAACATCTGAGAAATATAGAGAGATGTTTGAAAATAAACATTTTCTCAAGGAGGCTAAGAAAAGGGGAAGGAAGTATGGAAAAGAAGATGTTAAGAAGCAAAACAAGAAAAGAAGAATAAAGGTCCAAAATACACAGCTCAAAGGAGACTTTTCACATGAAAAGAGGAAGATGAATGCAATTCATTGTGCAATATCTGCAAGAGAATTATCAAACATGGCAACGAGCTTTGTTGTGATGACTGTCAAAATTTTAACATGAATTATGCATACCCAGATAACACCAGAATCATTCCAAATTCAGAAGATGATGACACTTTTGTCTGTCACACCTGCTACAAAGAAGACAGTACAGACAAAATGCCACAGGATGCTGATTATGATAGTGATATAAGTGACCTGTACATGCTTGTGACACAGAAGTAAACTTGTAAATCAATGTATAAATCCATGGTACTTTGATATGCATTGGTTGTATTTGTTACTGTGTCATAATTTTGTATTTGATAAGATTAATATACCAAATAAGAATCACACAAAGAGTGGCCAATAACTATCTCATACATGCCCAATAACTGTGTAAAGTGGCCGTCAACTATATTATTGTGCAGACTTCACTTTTAAGCCATGAGAAATATTATGTAACAAACTTATAGATTTTCTAAAGTTTTCACCGAAAAGAGGCACAAATGAGGTTTACAAAACTGTATTTCAGTTTGGACTTCAATAAAATCAATGGATCTTCTTGCATATAAAACAGAAAATTTCCTTAAGTGGTTAGTAACTATATGGATTCCCCTTACTTTTACAAACATTTACTGATTAAAAAGAAATTTAATACAAAAGCAAAGCATATAAATTGTACTTGAAATTATTAAATGTGTCTCACAAAAGAATTCATTCGTAAAGTTCCTCCATATTCTGTACTTCAGGAAAAGGCAGTTTATTGAATAATTCTGATAAGGAGGAATTGGGTCAGCTGAATCTTCAAAATTTAATCTTGTAGGTAGGAAGACTGGACTGGAGGGACTCATATATGTGACATTCACAGGACCGTGCATCGTGATGTATTCTTATAATAAAAGCCAACGAGATGCACTCTTTCTCAAATTTATTTTAGTAAAGAACTCTACATGTTTCAGACAGATCTACTGTCCATCATCAGGAGTCTCAACACTGTATACACACCAATGGGTATTTGTCATGCTAGATATGTTGACTGTCTGCTAGCGAGGTCAGGTTGGAACTTACAGTATATTTTAAAAATCCAAGGATTGTCACAGTTTGAAGGAATCAAAGGCCAACTCATAATACTGAAATGGTCTATCCTCTCAACTCAGTATGTAATATCTTGTTGGGAAGGTTATGCAGTTCCCTTTATGAGATTAATATGAGCTTCATTTCATAGTTGTGTACAGAGTTAAAACATAGGTCTTGACAGGGAATTGGAATGTTTTTAGAGCTTGAAGTATCAGTAATTAAGAAACTGTTATGCCTCTGGGTCATGAAACTGGCATGGTAACTCAGATTTCTTTACATGTGAGGGATTCAGACCATGGCCTGTGGCAGTATGATATGGTTTGACTTACAGGCTTATGCAGTGCACATAGTTGACAGGAAACTAAAAAATAACACAATCTTAAATTTTGTTTAGTCTTTTATGTACATGGGTCCGTGCATCGTGAATCGAATTTAATAATTGTCCAACAAGATGCGACTTATTTAGTTTATTACATTTCTGTAGGCAGCTCTACATGTTTCGTGTGTTGACACCCATCATCAGGAGCTCATACAACTGTAATTACAGCTTCTGGTATTGATTAACTGGATCTACCACCATCCACTTTTGTTGTTGAGTTGGAACTGATTCATGTGTCGTGTACGAGCTCCTGATGATGGGTGTCAACACCCGAAACATGTAGAGCTGCCTACAGAAATGTAATAAAGTAAAGAAGTCGCATCTTGTTGGACAATTATTAAATTTGTTTAGTCTCTCTCAAAAATTTTGTCACAAGTATGTACTGCTACTTGAAAACTTGATTCATTCAGTTAATTTTAATATACACTGTCTCTGAATTATGAAAAGAAGTTCTCCAGAAAAAATGTGAATTTCTGTTTTTTTAATAACGTAAGTTTTAGTGCTACTATGCTAATTTTATAAAGGGCTGTGGTTCAAGTTTTAATATACATTTTCTGATGTAACTGAAACACTGTTTCTGATGGTGCAAAAACTACTGTGCATGCAGGTTTAAGTTTCTTCTGAAATTAGTGTCTTTTTTGTACTAAAAAGTAAAGTTTTTGCTGATAAGACTTTTCTAGTGACAAAATTATTTGTTATTTCAGATGATGGAGTCTGTGCAGGTTGCTGTTCGTATTCGTCCATTAGTTGAGAGCGAGATTTCTAGGGGCTGCCAACTGTGTTTGGATACTGTACCTAATGAACCCCAGATTCAAATACGAGGAACAGACCGTGCTTTTACATATAATTTTGTTTTTGGACCTGAACACAGCCAGTCATATGTTTACGATTCTGCTGTAAAAGGTTTAGTTGCGAGGTTATTCAAGGGTAAGGCTGAATTTTCAGCAGTTATATGTTTGTTTTGATCATTCTTTTTTTCTGTACTTTGACAGATTTCAGAGCAAATCATTTTTATGCAATACAGGATTTTATTTCATGACATATTTTAGGAGGTAGTATCCACATTTGTTAAGCATATTTTTGTAGGAACAGTTATGGAGAAAATAGGTTTCACAACAAATATTCCTGTACCAACATTTAGTGTGTGCAGAATAAGTGATATAATTAAAATGTTTTGACTCTGATTTTAGCTGATAAAGAAAAGTATGTGTCATACTCATTCCTTAGAACTTTTCTGTGACTAACATTCTTCATACTTGATAAATCCCAATGTAACATTATTACTTCTGTATCCTGATATTTTTCTGGGACATGTGACAACTGTTGCTTATAGTTCTTACATTTCTTAGAAGACTGCAGTACCATATGGAACCTCTGATCACAGTTTTCTGCAGGCAGTGATGATGTGTGCCATATTGCAGGGAACACATATTAAATTTAAGTTACTGTTGAAGGATGAAAGTGGGAGTCAGAGGAGCATCAGTGTAGTGATGTGGGTACAGGCTGGATGCTCCTGGATTCAAATCCTGGCAGGTGTGAGAGATTTGTTTCCAAAACATCCAGATCAGACAAGTGGCTCACCCATCTTTCTGTTCAATGGGTACTGGGAATAAAGCAGCTGGGGTATGAGTTTGACCACTCATCATCACCTAATTCTGAGCTTAATGAGTGGAGCTATAGCTACATTATATGTCTTCTTGGAGTGTAGAGGGTCTGTGTCAAAACGGAGTTTTACACTGACAAAGGACTTCCTTTACAGACTTATGTTCCTATGTAACCTGAATAATATTGCTAATATTTGCAGCTCTTGCTGTTAGGGCAGTGTCTGTTGTTTATTTATGTGGGTTTATCTTGAAGTTTATTTCCGCTCTTAAATCCTAAACAATAAACTAATAAGGATGCCGTGTAACTGAAAGTTGGGTGCTCCATGAAGATGGTGATCTCAAGTAGAATGTCTAGATTCCTGTGCTCACAAAAAGTGCTCATAGAATGCCCACGCCACACTTTGATACCACAAACTGTAGTAACATACAGAGTGTGTGTGGTATCAAATTTTTAATTAGAGTCTGCAATTGGTTGCTCACATCCATTGTAGAACCCTGATTTTGTGGGAAGAAGCTGATTCAGAAGGAACTGGCTGTGGCTTATATTAAGTGACCTATTTTCTACTGCACAAGCCTGGCATATGTTTTGGCTTAAGATTAACCTGGTAGACCTTACTCATGAAACCTCTGTATCATGTGCAATACTTCTCCAAACTCCTGATCAGAAGACTGCACTTCCAAACTTCCTCTGCAATTCTAAGTCAGAAACAACTCACTTTCATTTGATTCCAACTAATGAAATTTGGTATGCTGAAATCAAAGGCCCTAACTGTACATTCCTTTTGATTTGTATGATCTGGATTGAGGGCTGAAATCTCCAGTTTTTGGTCTCATCTTTGAAAGCTCTGTCTGAGTTTAAAACTACAAACCCTGGCCAGATACACCATGCTGATGAATTTAATGTGATATACTAAACAGATCAGAAATAATTATCACTTGGGTGGTATAATTGTTTCCTTTGGTATCCAAAGTGCTACTTTTGTTTTTCAAGTTTTTATAAATGAAACAGAATAGACTAAATTTTCAAAAGTCAATACTCTTTATGAACTGCTTGGTTTCTGAGTATGGATTTTGATTTTTTGAAGTGTTCTCAATTTCAGGATACAATATAACAGTTCTTGCATATGGACAAACTGGATCTGGGAAAACGTATTCAATGGGCACAGCTTACACTGGAGATGGCGATATGGGTGTCATACCACGGGCCATAAATGATATTTTTGATACAGTCAAAGAAATGGAGAACTGGGACATCAGAATTATGGTATCATTTATGGAGGTAAATTGAACCTTTATTTTGTAAATTTTTACTGATAAAGGTGTGTGTTTGTGTGTATGCACACACATATACATATATATATATAGGGGCTATTGGTGATTTGGTGTAGGAGTAAGGCCATTTTGGAACAGGTATCAGACCTTAACCCTTATACTGCTAACATGGAGAATATGGTGAGCTCCTAATAATGCCAGCAAATGGCAGATGGGATTTAACTTGGTGTTTAAAGGGTTAATACTCAACCAAAACAACATTTTTTCACAGTGTATAATAATATAGTTAGATAGTTTGATTTAAAAATTTCCCCATTTCTGAACTAATTTTCTAAAAAGACATGCATATTTGAGGTTTGCCTGAAGATGCTGTAATTTTGTACTGAAGTATTTAACTATATGATTAAATGTTGTGGGACTTGAAGATTTCATGTCAGTGTTGCTGGAGATGCCTTCTGGCTTGTCACGTCAAGTTGTGTACGAGTATTCTGAAGTATAACGGTGTCTACATCTTGAGGGTCAAGCAGTGAAGGAGGACTGTTGTCAGTGAAGTGCTGTGTTTGATGATATATGTAAATGTGGATTACTAATGTACAACAGGAGTATCTCAGTATTCATAGATACTTGTCCAAGACTGACAAGATCGAGTGTGGATTTTCTGTCACATTTTATCTGTTAACACAGAAGGCCAGACATATTTTCAAAGAAAAAGAATAAGGTTTTCAGAAAACAAAGTTCCTATTCATCAAACTTTTATGTGCAGAACCATATTAGGACTAAAACGAACCCCAAAAAACACAATACGTACTGACATCTATGAAAACAAGTATCAACATAAGAAGTGTTGAAATTACTATTCCATTAATACTGTTTCATGCTCTAATATGTGCATTCTTCTTAAGAAATTAACATTTCTTGGTAATTTGCATTTGACCTGCTTGCTTCCTAGAGGTCCATCATAAATCTGGCCCTAGTTGTCACAAGCACAATGTTATAAATGGCATTTTTGTTCCTGAAAATCCCTTATGTAAGTGGGAGATTACTAAATGAAACATTCTTGTATTTCTAGGCTTGGCCTTAGCCAAAATTCTTGCAGAATTGAGAGGCATGTAGATATGTTGTCTGATTATTGACCCACATAATTAAACATTTTCCCATCTGAGAAGTTCAGATTATTGGGTAGGGATGAGAAGGCACAGTAAGTGGCAGTGAAATTTCAGCTTGATAATGTATTGTGTATGTGTGTTGTGCATTGTATTGTAAAGAGATTGAATGATTTCATAGTTTTTAGCCACTTTTCCTACCCAAAAACCTTTTGAAAATGAGTAGCTAATGAATATTAAACATTTCCATGCCTAAATAAACAAAGTCTTGTTTATTTTAATGCATGTACCGTGCATCTTTAGTTGTTTTTATTACACGCCAGACCAGCACACTAACATCAACAAGGGATTGTATATGCAGCCACAAATACACCCTGCTTGCACAAGAGATTATAACATCAAACAGAGTTTATTGTTTCGAAAAATAACGATTAAATAATATTTTAATATATTTTAATAATTTTATGGAATTGTAATTTTAACAACTTCAATTTTAAAAATTTATGTAACTTAGCAAGGCACAAATTTAAAACTCCCTGATGGTGACAAAGAAATGTCGAAACATCTAGGAGTATATATTGTATAATGAGATACTGTTGTGATATATAATTGTGCATATGTTTGTTGTACTAAAAGCAAAGTCTTGCTTGTTTATGTAGCCATAGAAATGTTAATACCTATCATCTCACGCACTCTCGAGGGTGAGAATGGGGGAGGAATAAACCATTAATCATTGCAGTTTGTAATTAAATGAAATTTTGCTCATGGAGCTGTGGTATAATAGAATAGACAAGCATAGGTTAATCATGAGATGTGGCAGCTGTACTACTAAGATCTTAGCAAGTATACCTTTAGGGTATATGCCACACAATCTGCATGCGGTTAGGAGTGATGTGATTCAGATATGCCTGCCAGAAAGGGCATGCCAAACAGTGGGACTTGGGTTACCTCAACTCTGTCTGTGGGTGGGTGTGCCATTGCATTCCTGTACAGTCATCTTAGCTGTTCTGTTCACAGGAATATTAGCAGTGACAGTGCTTTGGCTGGTTGACATGATAGGAGCTGGAGGGCAGTGCCCTATGGTTCATGATACTTCTTTCTGTGGTTTATGTATAGTTATTGGTATGTCTCCAACTGTGCCTTTTCCCTTATTGGTTATGTCATACCTTATTTTTATAAAAGAAATCAGAAGAAGAACACTTCAACCATATTCTATGTTATAGAAAAATGCTTGAAAATTCCAGCTTTACAAGGAGCAACTGTATGATCTCCTGGCATCAAACAAATGTGCAGTGGACATCAGGGAAGATGGAAAAGTAATTCGAATTCCTGGTCTAACTGAAATTCAAGTATCTTCTGTAGATGACACTACCAGGTGTCTAATGCAGGTATTGTATAAATGAGTGTGTGTTTTGTATTAAACCTACTTGTTTCTTCAAAGTATTGCTAACATAATAGACATGGTTTCTCATGATTTGAGGTCAGTAATGCAGGATCTAATTCCAAAGGTAATTCTGAGTCAGAGATGTTGTGTACTTCTTGATCCAATTCATAATGGTTACTGAGTTAGTAGCTGAAACATAGGGGATGTGCGCAGGTGTGGACGTATTCATGTAATCATAGCAGCACCAGTAGTATGTCACATAGCAAACCGTGCAGTCAGGAGGTGCTGTGAGAAGTTTACAATGAGAAGTAATTATATACATGCCATTTCCTGCAAAGAATTGTGTATATGCATTCTTTGTGTGAGTTTTGCAACTGTAGCAACGATGCTCACCAGATGTAATGGTCTGTATCACCAGTCATAAAGAATGTGGGGAGTTTCTGAGTAAAGCTACCACATACTTTAAGTGGTTTGACCGCTGCATATGTTTTACACAACTAATATCCTATATGACACAGCCCTTGAGGAATAATTATAGTTTCTCAAGAAATTCTTGTCTGTCATGGAACCCAGAGGTTCATTAGCTTGTTCACAGGAGCTTACCATAGGACCCTATGTAAGTGTAGTATATGTGAATGAAGAAACATAATTGTTTTGAGTAGATGTTAGAGATATGTGTGTAGTTGTGATACAAAGTAGTTGAAGTCATTGTACTTTCTCAGGGATCATCTTGTAGAGCAACAGGAGCAACAGCAATGAACAAGCAATCCAGTCGCAGCCATGCCATTTTCACAGTCACTGTATATCAACAGAGCCAAGAAAATGAGTGAGTACAACTACATGTGAATTGGTATATCTTCTGGATTTCTTCTGACTTAATTTCTGCTCTGTGGTGAGGAAATTAATGAAATGCCTTAAAATATTTCTGTACTTCCATATTTTTTTACTTTTGCCTAAGTCCACATTTTTCTTCTACTTTAAATCCCACCTCTGGTCCTCCCTGTGAGGCTCTGCCTTGTAGCCGTATGTGCTGCTATAGAGTGAATTTTTAGTCAGTTTTCAGCACATCAGGCAGTACAAGCTGGCTAATGTAAGGCTGGTCTGCGATGTGTTGCATCATTGTGACAGCACTGGAATGTGACAGTTGCCTTATTTGTTGTGTCTCATGCAGAGTAGTTCAATGTATGTTTGAAATGTTTTCTGTAGAAAAGAGTATTTTGCAGTACTTATGCAAAATATGTCATGGAAATGAATGCTGCTGAAGGTTGCATAAAAATATATGGTGTCAACAATGCTGTATAAAAGAACATTATACAAAATAATGTGAAAATTTACAAATGACAGGTTTAGTACTGGGCAAAAGGACATTATGGATATTTTTTCAACTGATGTGGGATATCAAAATCTTCAGCTGACAAGGGAAAAAAACTTTCAAAACAATGCCCATATAAAATAAGAGCTGTACAGCTCTTTGCTTTGGACTGGAAGGGAAGGAGCTGGTATTGCAGGTAGTTTTAAGGATCTGTATCTGTTGGTTTCTTTGATCTAAAATGCATGTTTTTCTTGGATGAAACTTGGTTTACATTCAATGGGAATGGAAACAGCTAGGTTACCAGATACTGGTGTTCTGAATATTGCCATGCAGGTCATGATTTTCCTCTGCATAACAGAGTCAGAGTCCAGCGTACAGTGAATGAATGAATTAATGCAAAGTAATAAGACCTGTGCTTTTCAAAGAAATAGTAAATTCCTACCATTACATTTCGCTTATTCTGGCATCATTGTTTAGACAGTTATGGCCTTCTAGACATCCAGAGCTGAATACATGCGATTATTTATGGGAGGCACTGAAAGGAACTTCATTATATTTCAATACTTTTAATACTGCCCCTCACCACACACATATATAGGGATATAAGTGTGTGCGCATGTACGCATACATACATTTATATATATATACTTTATGATTGAGTAGGGTGTACACAGTAGATTTGCAATATTACAAGCCTGAAATGTAGCATTTGTGTAAACAGTCTACATTTATTTCAAGAACTGGATTAAAACAGAATCTGCCAAGACAAGAAAAGGCCAAAGCTGTCTAATGTTGATAAATATTTTCAAAAGATGCCAAGCCTGTTTAGGAGCTGGTGATCAACACTTTCAGACCCTTCTGTGAAGTAAGGTAAGTTGAATGGTGGAGGAATATGAATTCCTGGCAGAGGCAGGCTTTATGTACAGTAGAGCTCTAGCAACAGTTGCAGTGCTGTGACCAGGGAATGACAAGCAAACTGAAGGTCACTGCCATGTTATGGGGTCTCATGACTTATTTTAATTCGGCTTCAACAGGGTTTTATTGCAGTTGTAATGGGCCAATTTGTTTGTCAATAATGATAACATTAAACTTTCAGAAAAGATTTTAAAGTATCAATTGGAAAGTAGTTTGGAAAGGCCTCTGAATTGAAGGAAAGATATGTTTTATAATATCTGTAACAGGTTTCATGTGGCCGAATTCAATAAATGGTTCTAACCACAACAGCAGCAGCAGCAGCAGAAGTAGTAACAATAACAGTGAATATCCATCCCATTGCTACAATGACTGCCATTGTCTTTTGATGCACAAACATTGCTCAGTACAGTACATCCATTATTCTACTGGTACTTGTCCATTACTCCTTGCCACTTCCATCTTTCATGCCAGCTTTATTTGGATGTCCCCTCATGCCTGTCTTTAACAACTGCATTATTCTTTCAGGCAGTCTTTCATATGTTATTTGATGTTCATATCTACCAGTGTAACTTTTTTTTCAGTGACATGTAAATAATTATTATATTAACTTTATGTACAGGAACTTATCTATGACTTCAAAGTTCCATCTTGTGGATTTAGCAGGGTCTGAAAGATCAAAAAAGACTAAAACGTGTGGAGAAAGATTCAAAGAAGGTGTAGATATAAATAAAGGACTTCTTGCTCTGGGAAATGTGATTTCTGCATTAGGTGAAGAGGGTCACCAAAAGAGTTACATCTCTTATCGAGACAGCAAACTTACACGATTACTGCAAGGTAAGCAGCTCATGGAAATTTGTACATTAATAAAGTTTAAAATCCTGCAATATTAATGGTGTTATTTGTATGGAAACTGCTATTCTAGGATTCAGACATGCTGGGAGGTAAATGATGATTTGTTACACCAAGATTGTGTTGTGGGAATAATGTCCACTTGAAATTTACTGTCTTGCATATGAGTGCTAAAAGGGAACATTGCATTCCTGTCACTTGAAACCATCTTCTCTTGGCCCACTGTTCTCTTTTTCTTCCTCTTTCAAACCTGCGTCTCTTGCTGTTGCACAAATTAAACATGAGTTCTGGATCTTCCATGTTTGAAAGAACATTTAAACATTGCTAAAGCAGTACAACTGCCTAAACACTCGTTATTTTCACTATATAGCTGGTCATGGAAAATTATAATGTCTCATTTATTTTAAGACATGTAATCATGGAGTTCCCCCCACCCCCCACCCCACCCTTGCACATATGCGTATTCATGCACACTTAACTCAAAGTGGCAGTAAATTGTGTCCCCAGCAGTGTGATGACATCCATTCATGTGACTTCTCCACAGCTGAGTTAGTTTTGATGATTAACATGCCCACTATTGTCATAAGTACTTGTATTCATGAGTTGTACTGTACTTAACATTCGGTGTCTATTTTTGCCACACTTCAGAGGATCAGTCTTAATGTGTCTCGACTGAAGGCTGTAAACATGAGATCTCAACTGCATGTACGGTGCATTTTGTATCATAGTTTTTTATATTTTGAGTTGAGAACTGTGGTGAGATACATATTTCTGTGAACTCCACACACATGATAGCATTTTGCTTTCAACACCCACTCTGAGATCCATGGCCTTACTAATCATTTTTGCTTTAACATGCTTCCTGTTTCCATAAATTGAGTTAGCCGCTGATGTATTAATTTGGCATTAGCAGGTTTTCTGCCATATGTATGTTAAAAATCTCATTGGACATAAACTTAGCAAGCCATAGTATAAAATTGGTTTTTTTTTTCTCATATTGAGTGTTACAAGAATGGCCAGAAGAATGAGCAAGAAAAGACTGAACACACATTTTATTATGTAATGGCTGTACTGACACGAGTACTTGAGCTATGTTGTTGAATGTACAAGCAACATTACTTTGAGGTGAAATCTGTTACATTTTCTGGACAGTGCCACTCAATTCAAGGTCATGTTACTGGCAGCAAGTATGTGCACAACATTACCATGTCCACAAGGCAGAATGTTGATAGTTGTCAAAATGTATTGCAATTAGTGAACCACATTTTGCCTGTTGTATGACAGTAATGGCAAAAGGTAATGTGGAAGTTTTGATTGTGAAGTTAAGAGCATGTTAATTTTAGAAGAAAAGTCTTTGCCCATAAACTGTAGGAAGAAGCATCTGCAGCTTGTGGCATTACAAGTGACAGGTAATTTTAAAATACATCTGGGTTTAATCTGCGCACATTCCATATGATTTAGGTTGCAAATAGTTGCACTGGAATCCAGGAAACTTCAAATCAGTAAAGCAATTGGTCAACCAGGTTTTGATACCTGGCAGAGCAGGAGTATTTCTTTATTCCACCATGTCTAAACCTTCTGTAAGGTTCAAACAACCTGTTATCACACTGGTATCAAGAAGCTGTTTACTTGGAGAGTACAGTGGTCAGTGTGATGATGTCCAGTTACCACCATCTCCTTTATGGTTAATATGTGGGCTTTATCTCTACATCTTAGTGGAGTGAGTAGCAGCCCTAATTTCATATCTCAGCTGATAGGCCGGCTATCTTGACGTCAGTTGTTATGGTTTTCCTTAGTCCCTGCAGTCAGATGCTGGAATAGTACCTCATATCAAGCCATGGTTTTTTCAGACTTGTTATGAACTACTTGTCTTATTCAGTGTTGTGTAGGTTGAGTTACAGACAGCAAAATAAATAATTTTCCATGGGTATGACCAGTTTGCTTCACAAATCATGAGACCTGTACTGAGTTTCTCCCGTCTATTACAGGACGGGAATTTTAATTTTTGTATTTGTAATGTATGTAATACAAGTGTTGTACTCTTTCAGATTCCCTTGGTGGTAATTCAATAACACTGATGATTGCTTGTGTAAGTCCAGCGGATTACAATTTAGAAGAAACACTTAGCACACTGCGTTATGCTGACCGAGCCAAAAGAATTAAAAACAAACCAGTTGTAAACCAAGATCCTCGAGCTGCAGAAATTGCTAGGTTAAAACAGCAGGTCCAGGAACTTCGATTGGAACTTTTAGCACAAACTGGAAGTGGAGGATGTCCGCCACAACACAAGCACCTTGAAGAAGATATTGCGAATCTTGTCACTAAGAATCGCACTCTTACTGAAGAACTTAATAATGCTCTGAGTGCAAGTACAAACCTGTTTGAACGTGCTGTTATTGCAGAAATTGCAAGAGATCGAATGAAAGTGAAGCTCTGTGAATTGCAAGCAGAATGTGGTCAAGCCATGGATAGCTTAAGTCAGACAGTAGATCAAGAAAATTGTCCAGCACCGCTTCTAGAACAGTTGAAGAGTTTACATGATCTGCATTTAAAAATACAAGAATTACAGGTATATAATATTCATTTCACATTTTTGAAAATGTGTTATGAAATGTACACTTCAAAATTTTGCCAGAAATGTGCAGTTTTATAACACCAAAAATGGAGTTATAGTGCTTTAGTAGAGTTGAACATTGCAACAGGACTTCTCACTTCATCCTACTGTAACTTTTTTTACTTTTTAATAGGATGTGGCCACTGCATTCTGTAGATGTTAATATAGGAACCATACCTTTATAATACTTTTGCCATGTATTCTATTATTTTAACAAAGAAATTTACTTCCCTGCATTTAAAATTAGTTCATACTTTGTATGTAAAAATATACACTGCCTAAAATTTACAAGTTATGCACTCACCCCCCTGCACATTAGCTGTGAACGGTAGCTCAGAGGTCAGACCTTAAATTTTTGAAAACTGCATCTAAATCTTTAGGTTATGAGAAAATACAATATGTGTGTCTTGTGCTCATTGTGATATTGTTCCATGGCACTATGCTACCATATGTGGCATACTTAATAATAAAAAAGGTAAATCAGTCCCATTATAGGCCTGAATTGCCCAGAGGTTTCCAGGAAGTTAAAGTTCCCTGATTACATGACAGTGGCCTAGGATGGTGGTAAGGTTGTCAGCCTTACGCACCGGCCACTTTTTACCCCCAGGAAATACTCCTGGTACTCATTTCTGTTAAAGGCTAAGTTGACCCCAGGGCCATAGTGTGATCGGAAGGATTACGTCAATGAAAATTTCCAGTGAGACCATCTGGAATCAAACCAGCTACCTTCCGATTTGTAGCACAGCACCTTAACCACTGTGCTACTGTGGTCCCCGACATACTTAATAATGCCAGATAAAAATATACACCTTATTTGTGAGATTTTAGGTTTTCGTGGTGTTCATGTTGCAGGGTTGCGTAGCAAGGTTTTTGTTTCCTGATGTATGGAGGGATGTACTTCATTAAGTTTCACATAATTCTAGGCTAATTTACGTGCAGCAGATAAAAGGATCAACATTCACCATTTAGGTTCTTACACATGTATCGGTGTAATTGCAGTTCTTCACAATTGCTGTTGCTGCTGTTACTGTCAGTGTTGATGTCACAATGCCTTGTTTTTATTACTGTGGGCTCAGTTGTGCTTTCTCTGCCACGTTTTTTCCAGTCTTCGCCCATTACATTGTTGGTAGTGTCACTGATAAATCACTTGCCTTCTGCCAACTAAAAAGTTTTTTTTTTATTAGTATCTTATTCCATAACCTGAGGCCACTTTTGCATATAACATTGTGCTGGCAGTGGTGTTGTAATGGCATTACATTGTGAACCCTATTAACTCTTGTTCCAATTGATATATTTTACACAGAGTCTTCAAGAATGAGCATGCTGAGGGAACTCGGCTCTGGTTTCAGTTGGTTGTACTGTTCAGATTCAGTCAAAAATTTCAGCTTTATTGATTTTGATGAAAGGAATTTATACAAGATATTTGAGTAATAGGTAGTATTGTCCACCACAATTATTGAACCATCTTCTAGATAATTAAGGCATGTATAAACCAGTTTGTTAACATTTTACCATTCGTTTGTGAGTGAAAATCTGAATATAACTGTGTGAAAATTAATTTGTTGTAAATTAATTAGTTGTAGATTGTTTTTTATGTTATGCGTATTGGACCGTGCATCATCTTGATATTTGAATAAAGGTAGACCAACTTGATGACACTTGCATTATTATGTCAATTTACTGTTCAAAATGTTTTGGATGTTAATACATCCATCTTCAGGAGCTTGTGACTACTTGGTGCGTTATTGTGTAGGCTGTATTGTGCTGACTTGAGGCGTGTTGGTGTTATGTAGCGGGATTGGCTGTTGGTGATGTGGTA
>Ga0131853_10005489_pt1 | contig 22880 bp, 27 predicted proteins | sample TergutLab28metaG_FD_92764 | JGI IMG/M metagenome (GOLD analysis project Ga0131853, IMG submission 92764) | Labiotermes labralis P1 segment gut microbial communities from Petit-Saut dam, French Guiana - Lab288 P1 (version 2) (version 2) | ecosystem: Host-associated > Arthropoda: Insects >...
GCTTCCCGTCTATGCGTATCACGCACATCGGCGTCGAACGATCCCTTACGCTCATGGTTTCCTTCCTGTTTTATGTAGTATTCTACCATAGTCTTCAGGCTGCTGTCCACGTCTTATTCAGCTCTTTACGCCTTGCGTTTCTGTCGCAATGAGCGGTACAATCATGGAGGGGGTGAAGATTTATGGAAAAAAAATGCGATTCGGGCAGCAAGATAGAAACCTTGATACGGGCAAGGTATCCGCTTATTTATGTCGTGTCGTTTGAGGAGGGGCGTGTCGTCAAACGTCTTAAAGACATGGCAGATGAACGCAAAAAGCAGCTTTTCGTATGGTCAATAACCTGCGGGCTTGAGCTTCCTGACGGCTCCCGAATAATGGAGCTTAAAGACCCCATAAAGGTGCTGGAATATATACTGCAGAGCGACTCAAACGCGCTGTTCGTACTGTATGACTACCATCACTACTTGAACGACCCAGTTGTAGTAAGGAAGCTGCGCGACCTTGCCCGCGCCCTGAAGCTGACGCGGAAAAACATCATCTTCCTTTCCCCGGCGCTGAAAGTGCCTACTGAGCTTGAGAAGGAAGTTGCAGTTATCGACTACCGCCTGCCTGACAAGGAGGAGCTGTCGTCGATAATCAAGCGGATAACAGCCAGCCTCGACAACAGCGGCAGCATTGAGGCGCTAAAATCCGATGAGAAACTCCAGAAGATAGCGGAGGCGGCGCTCGGTCTTACTGCGGAGGAAGCTGAAAACGTCTTTGCAAAAAGCCTTGTAGAAAAAGGGCAGTTCGACATCTCAATAGTCCTGTCGGAGAAAGAGCAGATAATCCGCAAATCGGGCGTTTTGGAGTATTACCACGCCTCCGAGAAGATGCATGAAGTTGGCGGGCTTGAGGAGCTCAAAAGCTGGCTTGAAAAGCGCGGGAAGGCGTTCACGCCCAAAGCGCGCGAGTTTGGGCTGCCCGAACCGAGGGGCATACTGCTGCTTGGCATTCCGGGGTGCGGCAAAAGCCTGACGGCTAAAGCGATAGCGGGGATGTGGCAGTTGCCGCTGTTAAAGCTCGATGTCGGCAAAGTTTTTTCAAGCTATGTAGGCTCAAGCGAAGAGAACGTGCGGCGCGCGATACACACAGCCGAGTCCATAGCGCCGTGCATCCTGTGGCTGGACGAAATGGAAAAAGGTTTTTCCGGTCTCGGGTCATCTGGCATGACTGACGGCGGCACTACAGCGCGCGTGTTCGGAACGTTTTTGACATGGCTGCAAGAGAAAAAAACTGCCGTTTTTGTTGTGGCGACAAGCAACAACGTAAGCCAGCTTCCGCCTGAGCTGCTGCGCAAGGGCAGGTTCGACGAAATATTCTATGTGGATCTGCCTTCCGAAGAAGAGCGCAAGGAAATAGCCAAAATCCATATCCAGAAACGCAGGCGCGCGCCGGAGAACTACGACCTTGAAAAACTTGCCCGCGATACACGGGGTTTTTCAGGATCGGAAATAGAAGAAGTCGTGGTGTCCGGCCTGTACGATGCCTTCAATGGCGGACAGGAGCTGGGGCAGGGGCACCTTGATCAGGCTATAGCATCGATGATACCCCTGTCGCAGACAATGGAAGAGCAGATAAAGGGCATACGCGACTGGGCGAAGCTCCGCGCACGGCGCGCGAGCAATATCCACTGGGAAGAAGAGGGCGGCGCCGTGCGCCAGCTCGAAATGCGCTAATCTTAGATTATGAGGGTGCACAGGCTGCTTCCACTGTCGCTTGCCAACGGTCCGGGTCCGCGATTTGCAGTTTGGGTGCAGGGCTGCACACGAAGGTGCAGCGGGTGCTTCAATCCTGACACCCATGACTGCAAGGGCGGTTATGAAATCAGCGTGCCGGAAATAATAGCCCAGATCCCGCGTGGGCAGGTTTCAGGCATAACGGTATCCGGCGGTGAGCCGTTCGAGCAGCCTGAGGAGCTTGCCGCCCTGCTCGACGAAGCGGGCAAAATGGGGCTTCACCGTTTGGCATACAGTGGCAATACCTATAGTGAATTGAGCAGCCATAAAAACCGGGTGGTCAGGCAATGCCTGCAAATGCTTGACATGCTCATAGACGGTCCATACGAAGAAGGTACGCCATCGGATAAGCCGCTGGCGGGGTCCGGCAACCAGCGCGTGCTGCAACTGAGCCGGGGTGAAATAGTCAAAGAGTACGGCAAAGATGAGATGGAATCTGCGCTCTGGCAAATCGGCGGCGAAATAGTCATCGATCAAACAGGCTGCATAACGGCGACAGGGATCATTGACAGCAGGATATTTACAGCCCATAATATATGAACCCTTCGAGGGAGGACGAAATACGTGAATAGGAATTTATTAGGCAAAGGCTGGGCATCGCCAATTTCCCCCGGCGTGAACGGCGGCATAAAATTTTCCCAGTACGAAAAGAGCATAGAAGAATCGATAAGGACAATACTCAACACGACCCCGGGCGAACGGCTTATGCGCCCCGATTTCGGCTGCATGATAAACGAGATGGTATTTTCGCCGAACCGTCCGCAGTCCATAGCGCAGGCGGAGCATTATGTAAGGGAAGCCATAATAAAATGGGAGCCGCGCGTAATTCTGAAAGACGTGAAAGGCTCCCCAGACCCATCGGAAGAGACCATGGTGAACATAGAAATACATTACGAGATACGTTCCGTTAATACGTTTTTCAATATGGTATATCCGTTTTACTTAGAGCGAGGCGAAATTGATTCCAAAAAGCAACTTGGATGACAGGACATTCGATGACATAGTGGCGGAGGCGATCCGTCTGATCCCGCGGTACTGCCCTGAATGGACAAACCACAACCCGACAGACCCAGGCATTGCGCTTGTGGAGCTGTTTGCTTGGATGACGGAAATGACCCTATACCGCCTGAATCAGGTGCCTGAAAAGGTATACCTGTCGCTGCTCGAACTTATGGGGCTGTCCCTCACCCCTCCCCAGAGCGCCCGCGCCGTCATACGTTTTTTCCCTGTGGAAGGCTACAAGAAGCCCATCCAAATCAAGGCTGGTACCCAAATAGCGGCTGTGGTAGGCAGTGACGGCACGTACATGTTCGAGACAGAGCGCGATGCTGCTATTTCCGGTGCAAAGCTTGAAGCCTGCATAAACCGCAGCGGCGAGAAGTGGACGGACTACTGCGAAGGCGGGGAGCTCAAACAGTTCAGGCTTTTTGAAGCGGGGCAGCAGGTAGAGCACACCCTTTACATTGCATCGCCATCTTTTGCGCATCTGGAATCCGATCACACTGTCAGGGTCTCGTTTGTAACAGATGCGGAAATAACATCGGTGAAGGACGAAATAATCAACTTCCTGTATTGGGAATATTGGGACGGGAAAGCATGGGCGCATATCGCGCCGCAGCGGTCATTTGAAAAGAAAAGAAAGAAAGACAATACGGTTTATTTCACCGGTCCGCTTCCGATTTCGCAATGCCAAGCCAATGGGCGCGAAGGGTTTTACCTACGCGCATTGCTGGCTGGCGTGCCTGAGCAGCAGAAAGCCCTGCTTATCAAGGGCGTAGAAGTGCAGACCTATTTCGGCGGCGCGGGTTTTATGCCCGATAACTGCATCACGTATTCAGGCGGACTGTATACGCCCGTAGATGTCAACGGCGCTTTCAGGATTTTCTCTGACAACCCGTCATACAACGAAGCTTTTTACATTTCGGCTGACAGCGCGTTTTCCCGCCCGGGCAATAAAGTAACCATATCTTTCACGTTCAGCGAAATGTACGCGCCTGGGGACGAAAACGAAAATGCACTATTTGCGTATGAATATTGGGATGGCGGCAGCTGGAAAAAGCTTGGCGACAGCCCGCGCGATCCTGCCCAGTCGAACCCATGCAATTTCAAGGATGGGACATTCGCGTTCAAGCAGTCAGGCGCGGTGCATTTCACCGTGCCGAAGAAGTTCATGCCAAGCACCGTAAGTAAAGAGGATCGCTATTGGCTGCGGATACGGCTTGTTACGAAAGATTTTTCTATAGGCGGCACCTACGCTCAGGAAGACAACGGGAGCTGGCTGTGGCGGTTCACTTCAAAAGTGCATTCACCTTTGTTCAGCGCGATTAAGGTTACCTACGACAAGGGGGTCGAGCAGCCTGATGCACTATTCTCCGAGAGCAACTTCGCATGGAAGGACATAGAGCTTGGTGGCGACGAAAGCGGTGGAGCAGATGGCGCAGAACTGGCAAGGTCAGAAGCCTCAATATTTGACATCATGCAGGATGAACTGCCTTCGCTGTACCTTGGTTTTTCATGTCCTTTCCCCAAGGGGGATGCTTCAATATATGTGAGGATAAACGACGGGCGCTCCCCACGGCCCAAACCGGAGAAGCTTTCGTTCTTCAATGAAGGACTGATACCGCGCTCACCTGAAAAGCGCCTGTTGGATCTGTTCTGGGAGTATTGGAACGGCGTTGTGTGGGTGCCCCTGGCCGTAAACGACTATACAGATTCGTTCCACGAATCAGGCTTTATCGATTTTTCAGCTCCCGCAGATATGGCATCAAAAAGCGAATTCGCTAAAAACCTGTATTGGCTTAGGCTCCGCCTCGTTTCTGGCAGCTTTGAGGCCCAGCCGACGGTAACGGCTATTTTTGGCAACGCCGTATATGGCAGGAACAGTGCCACGCGCCGCAACGAAGCCATCGGGTCAGGGACAGGGGCGCCTGCACAGTCATACGCCGCCGCCCACGGCCCGCTCCTTCCGGGCATGAAGGTTTTCGTCAACGAAGGCTCAATCCCGCCCACAAACGAAGTCGAAATAATGCGTAGCGAAGGGATACAGTCGCCTTACATCGTCGAAGGGGAAGCAGTGTGGGTGCAGTACAAAGAAGTGGACAACTTTTACAGCTCCACCCCGTTTTCAAGGCATTGCGTAGTCGACTACCGCGGGCAAAAGGTGCACTTTGGCGATGGGCAGCGCGGCATAAACCCGCCTACGGGCAAATTTAACATCCGCATTGCAGAATACAGCACAGGCGGAGGCGTGGCCGGCAATGTGGCGGCTGGTACGCTACGTGCCATAACCAAGAGCGTTCCCTTCCTTGCCGGGTGCGACAACCCGTTCCCAGCCGAGGGCGGCGCCGATATGGAGACGGTAGACAGCCTTAAATCCAGGGCTGGCGGCGTATTCAAAAGCCTTCAAAGGGCTGTTACCGCCGAGGATTTTCAGTGGCTGTCAAGGGAAGCCTCGGCATCAGTCGGAAGGGCATGGTGCCTGAAAGAGAAAAATAAGCAGGGCGAGATTGTAGTCTCTATCATCCCCGGCATACCTGCTGGAGAGTCGCCAGCATACAAGCTGGTGCCTTCGCGCGAATTGATACGGCGCGTGACAAGCTACCTCGACGATCGCAAGCTTGTGGGTACGAAAATCCGCGTGCAGGGGCCGGTCTATAGGTCTTTCAGCATCAAGCTTACGGCTGTTTTCAGAAGCGACGTGCTTGATGTGGAACGTCTGAAAAAAAGCATAGATAAGGCGCTGCGCTCGTTCTGCCATGCCCTTACAGGAGGCGAAGGCGAAGGGTGGGAATTCGGCAAGGCAGTAACTGCAGGTGCCGTTTTAAAGCAGCTTGAAAAAGTTGCAGGGCTCCTTTCTATCGACGAAGTGCGGCTCCATGACTTGGATGCAGGCGTAACCGTAGAAAAGCTTGTAGTGCAAGAAGACGAATTACCGTACTTGGAAGAAGTGCAGATAGAAAACCGGAGGGCTACTGAATGAGGCAATCGGCAGTGCTCAAAGCCGGATACGAAGCGGTTTATTCAGGGCTCTCGGCTTTTGGCGGAGAGACAAGGCTATTTGTCGTGGATGAGTTTGGAGCTCAAAGCACGCCAGATAGCTCTAAGCAGACCGTTGCTAGCCTTGGCGTTTGCGATGTAAGCCAGATCTGCCAAGATAAAAATGGCCATACAGTGGAGTCAGAAGGGCAGATATACGAAGCCCCTACTCAGGTAGGCTACATCATTTCTGTAACGGTCGCTTCAAAATCTTACCCCGCGCTGCTTGAAGCGGCAGGGGCAATAGTCCAGTACTTTAAAGACAACAATGCAATCCGTTTGGCAGATTACAGCTGGCATGGGGAAGCCGAAGGCAAAATAGTCATAGAGCCAGTCATCCACGCACCTGACTCACACAAGGAGCCTCAATTCTATAACGGCTTACCGTCAATCGTCTTGAAATATAGCATGGATGTCGGCATAAACTCGCTTAACGGCTCCACATTCAAACGTGTCAAAGAAAGGGAAATAAAAGGGAGCATTATTGGCACGTGAGCGTTACAAGAAGCGCCCAATCATGCTGCGAATGTTTTTGTATTACTTTTCATTTTTTTGCTTGCTATTAATATTGACGTTACCATATTGATATGGTAGACTGGCTTTAAAGTGAGGGATATACATGGCAAATTACCAAACGCCAGGCGTTTATGTTGAAGAAGTCGAAAGCGGCTCCAAACCCATAGAGGCTGGTTCTACAAATATTGTAGGCTTTCTCGGTGTTGCAGAGAAAGGTCCTGTCAATGAAGCAGTGCTGGTAACCAACTGGACACAGTATACCAAGATGTTCGGCGGGATGCATACGGAAGGGTGGATGGGTCACGCCGTGTATCAGTTTTTCCAGAATGGCGGCACCAAAGCATACATCAACAACCTTAAAGAGGTACCTGCTAAAGATGAGACCTCCGAATCTACGGAGGCGGAGGCGGAAAAAACCCCTGTAAAAATTGAGAACCCGCCTGATATGGCTAAGCTTATCATCGGGGTTGATGAGGGGATTGGCAAAAAGACTGGTCTTTTTCTTTTCGACACTATCTCGGATATCGCCCTTGTCTGCGCCCCCGGCGTGACCGACCCTGCGGCTCAGGATGCAATTCTGAGCCACTGTGAGAAGAACCGCTTCCGCTTTGCCCTGCTTGATTCCCCCGAAGAGCTTGATAAAGGCATAGACACTATGCCTATGCCGCGCGATTCCATGATGGGCGCGTATTACTTCCCATGGGTGCAGATGTATGACACTGTGGCGGATCAAAATGTCTATGCCCCGCCCTCAGGCGGCGTTGCTGGACTTTATGGTCGCGTGGATTCCACGAGGGGCGTGCATAAGGCTCCAGCTAACGAACTTTTCAGGACAGCATTGGGTTTGAAGTATAACTTGACCGATGCCGAGCAGGAGCTTTTGAACCCCAAGGGCATAAACTGCATTAGGGAGTTTCCGGGGCGTGGCGTTCGCGTTTGGGGAGCGCGCACTATCAGCTCCAACCCGGAATGGCGTTATATAAATGTACGGCGCCTTTTCTGCATGGTAGAACAGGCCATACAAAATGGGACTAACTGGGTAGTGTTTGAACCTAACACAAGGGATTTGTGGAAAAAGATCACCAGGAACATTACATCTTTCTTGCTCAACATCTGGCGTTCCGGAGCTTTATTTGGCGATTCGCCTGAAGAGGCGTTTTATGTGCGGTGCGATGACGAGCTAAACCCGCCCGAAAGCATTGATGCAGGGTATGTAGTGGTGGAACTCGGGATCGCGCCTGCCAAACCTGCGGAATTCGTTGTTTTCAGGGTCTCGCAAAAGACCTTGGGCGAGGAATGATATACTTTTTAAGCGAGGGCATTGCCCAAAGGAGTAAATGATGGCTTACGTTCCCACTACTAAGACGTATTTTAAGGTTGAGGTTGACGGAATTGACTTCGGCAACTTCATCTCGGTTTCCGGTCTTGGCGCCACCGCCGAGGTTTCCAACGACATAGGTGGTATGGACAAGAACCCGCGCAAGGTTGTCGGTAAAGTGAAATATGAAACGCTGACGCTTGTGCGTAACGCCGATCCGCGCGATAAAAAGCTCAAAGATTGGTGGAAGACAGTAGAGCGCGGCAACCCGGAAGTGAAGTCTGTGTCTATCGTTTTCATGAATCGGGATGGTACCAGCGAAATTCAACGCAGGAACCTTTTCAATGCAGTGCCATGCGGCTGGAATATGTCCGACTTAAACAGTACAGACAACGGCGTTATCACTGAAACGATCTCTTTGGTGTATGAAGACGCCGAGTGGGCCTAACTCTGGCTTGTTTTTACCCTATTTAAAGAGGATAAGCCGCATTGCAGGCGGGCAGGTCATAAAGGCGCTGGCAGTAGGTAGGTTGGCTGCCCTCCTCATTGTTTTCTTTGCGTTATCAATGCCTTGTTCGCTTTTCCCAAGCGGCAGAAAGGAACAGCCGATTGAGACTAGGGTAGTAACTGATATGCAGGCGAGGTACGACTCGCTGGAAGCGCCGGGGATAATGATGTTGCCTGTAAGCGGCATATCGGCGGTCACTGTCGATACGCTTGTTGCGCTTGAGACGGAGTTGCATAGGCAGATGGTTAACGCAGGAAGGATGCGCCCTGTAAGGATGGACCGCTGGCTGACAGCGACATACGCAGCCAATAAGGCGCCCAGTGCTTTTGCCATAATGAATACCATAGCTTCGGAGCAGTTTATCTTTCCCATACGCTATGTTGGAAAGCCTTTTGTTTTTACGCGTGGCGGGCATTATTATTTTATCCTGTATGTCTATTCGATAGAAACGCATTATCCAATAACAGTTATGCGACGTTTTGCTCCGCGTGTCGACCAGTTGGACAAAGTGGTAGCTTCAGTTATAGAAGAGATGCATGAAAGGCTTCCTCTGCTTGCTTCGAGGGGGGCGATAAGGCGGGTCGTGGTGGAGGATTTCCCCCTGGAATTTTACCATCGCGCCCAGCTGCCGCACGGAGAATTTGATTTCGTCCCCGTTCCCTTCATTGAATTGGATGGGGCTGTACTGCGTAGCGGCGATGATTTTTTCAGCAGGGCAATGGGATATATCCTTGAGACGACTGGTCTATTCCGTGTTATACATACCGGTGACTTCAGAGATTACAGCAATGCCTCAATGCAGGCAGGCACGACGCTTGCAGATTACAGGATACGGGGGCGTGTCCAGATATCTACGCATGAATGCATCCTGCATGTTGACGTTCTGAATGCGCGCACTGGTGCTGCCGAGTTTTCTTTTCGTCACCCACTTTTATCGTATTCGTTTGAAGGCGTGTGGGATGCATACCGCTTTATTTCTGCACAGATAATAGACAGGTTATTTGATGACAGCAGTTTCGGCATAGTGCCGACGCTAGAGGCACCTGGGCGAGCCTTCTTTGTTAACGGCTCGCTTGTCGGGTGGGATAAGCTTGAGAATTTTGCCCTGCCGAGAGGTATCCACGTTATTTCTACGGGAAACGGTTTGCAGACAGAGCGTGCTGGCAATTCTGTAAATTCCTATTACGTTTTGCTTGAAAGCAAAACTGCTGTGTATCCCAATGTCATAGGAAAGCAAATATGGAACTTATTGCAAAAATAACGAGAGCGCGCTGTATTGCGGCAGCGGTGCTATTTTTACTTCTTGCTGCATGCAGTACCTCGCCGCCTGAGCCTATCGTCATTATACACGATCCGCTTGTATTGCAGGAAATTGCGCCTCTGCCACGTACGGTTGTACTGGCGCGCCAGGCTGTTACGGAGTTTGAGCCTGTGTACACCACGTTTCGCATCCTTGAAGTTTCTGAAGAAAACGGCGTGCAGAAGTTTTTTCTGGCACGCATTGGGGCTGATAGGTCTGGCATACAAGTCGGGGTGACTGGTGAAATAGCGGAAGACGAAGCGTTCCAGCGGATTATCGGCAATTATGCGATAAGAGAATTGTTCCCTGAGTTTTTTAGGGGCGAAATAAGAGACCTTACGCATCGCATTGGGCATAATGCCTTCGCCAGAGTGAAGACTGGCGAGCGTTTGAGGGGAACAGCCTCCAATTAAGGCAGAGGAAGGAGATATGTCTCATATCGCAAAAATTGAAACGAAAATAAGTGATTTGACCTATCTAAAAAAAGCGCTCACCGCATTGGGCATGCAATTCCTTGAAGCGGAAGAAGAGCAATCCTTGACGCTTCAAGGTTATGGGAAGAACGAAACGATACCGGAATGCATTATGGAAATAAAAACAGGCAGCTCGTACAGCATAGGCATAAGGAAAACAGAGAAAGGCTACGAGGCGGCGGCAGACTGGTGGGCTATAGAAACATTTACCGGGCAGAAACAGGAAGATATTATGAACAAGATAACGCGGCAGTATGCTTATGAAACAATAATGGATAAGATAAAGAATATGGGCTACAGCGTCGCCAGTGAAGAACAGGACGCACAGCAGAATCTGCGCATAACTGTAAGGCGCTGGGGCTAATGGCAGCCTATGAGCTTTTACGGAAGGTCTTGCAGGACCCTAATCGAGCAGGCGTTAGAAGAAAAAGTGCTCAAGGGCTGCCAGATAGTTGGATGTGAGCTCTCTGGTCTTGCGGTGACTGATACATCATGGGAATGCTCAGACATGAGCGACCTTCACGCCAATGATATAAGCTTTAGAAATACGAGGCTGGCAAACAGCACATTTTTCCGCTCCAGTATGATGCGGGCATATTTTTGCGCGGCAACCCTGAATGGGATGACGCTTGACGGGCTTACCTTAATAAAAAGCCGCTGGCAAAGCTCAAGAGCCGAAGGCACAGTATTGAAAAACCTGTGCCTGCAAAAGGCGAACTTCGACAGCAGTATCTTCATCTCAACCTCATTTTTAGATTTTGAAGCTATAGATATGCGGGTGGATAACTGTATATTCGCCCACTGTTCGTTAAGCATAAATTACGGAAGCGGCATGAACGGCTTTAGCGGGGCATCTATATCCAACAGCATTTTCTATAATTGCAGGTTCGGGGGGTATCCAATGCGCGGGGCAAAATTGAACTCATGCGTTTTCGCGCATTGCCGAGGCGAAATAGGTGACGATATGGAATGTTTTAATGTGGCAGGGTTGGGTCAAAGCGGCAGGGCACAGCGCGCAGCTCTTCGCAATACAGATGAAGCCAGGCGCTTGGCTGAACTGTGCGGTCTGCAAGCGGCAGCGGGGTAAGTATGAAAGCAGAAGAAATAAAAGCCGCCTTGCAGGGTGCATCGCAAGAAACCTTGGCAGATGCCTTGGCTATAGTGCTTGCAGAAGGCAAAGCCGCTTCGCATGAAGCAGCTTCATCTGGCACGTTTGAGCCTACAAACTTTGCTCAGGCTATTATACATTTAAAGAAAAATTTCAGTTTTGAAGAGCTGGAATACTTCAGTACAGAAGCTGATTTGGTTTATGTGGAAACTGGCGGGCGGCGTATTTTATTGACCAACAAGATGAGTACAGCGCAAGCTGTACAACCTTCTGGCAGCGTCGCCGCTGAATCTGTAGAGGCTACACCTCAGATCGGCGGCAGCCGTTTTTCAAACTTGGAGATATAAGGAGGCGTTCATGACAATACGGACATCGTTCAAGTTTACGCTGCCGAATGGCAGGGGGGTTAGGGCGGAGCCCGGGCGCAAAGTAAACGGGTCTATGAGGCTAATCAAGGTAAGGGACTTGCTGGAAGTGGAAAGGGACGAGAGCGTAGCTAAAGGTAGCGGGCTTTTTTACGTTGTACTTTTAGGCAAAGTGATAGAAGAGATGGGGCAGGAGCGGATGGTAACGCGCAAGGTCGTGGAGCTGCTGTCTCCCGAAGATTTCGCATTCCTTGTTGACTTTATGCACGAGATAAACCACCAAGTGATACGGAACGTGCCAGCGACATGCTCCTCTTGCAAGAAGGCGTTCATCGGGAGGGTAGCCTACCTGGGGGAAGTATAAGCCGCCCCCAGGAGGAAGCATACCGGGAGGCGGCAGACTTGGCATACAATTTTCATTGGCAGAGAGGCGATATATTGGACATGGCGGCTGGTGAGCGCAGGGCATGGCTTACCCAGATAGCTAGGATAGTCGCCGAGCAGAGGGAAGGAAGAAGTAAGGAATTTGTCGAACATACGGAACGCATAGCTAACAGGCAGAACAGTGAAAGAGGATAAGGAGGGTTGCGATGCTGAAAGAGATATTGTGGTACATAGAGCCGGGCAGGTATAGCGGGATAACGAAAGAGCTTGGCGGTGCCCTTCGGTCTTACGCCGAAGGCAAGGCGAACGGCGCGGAGGAGAGTAGGCTTTGCCCGCTTAGGGAGGATGCGCGCCTGCTTTTTGAAAGCCACAGCGAACGTTGCGGCATAGGTCGTGGCTTTATAAATATAGATTCTGAGTTTTTCGACGGCGCGGAGCTGGATGAGGCAGCGTCAGGTGGGTACATAAAACGGATAATAAGCGGGTACGGGCGGCAGCGGGTGCTGTGGACGTACATGGGCACGACTGGCGCAATGACTGCGGTAAGCAAAACAGCAATGGCGGACCGCGGGCAGAGGTACGAAGACCTGCTTCCTGCCGAATGCAAAGAAAGCGGCAAGAAGCATAAGCCGCCGTATATCGGCAAGGGTGAGCCGCTTGTCTATATGTACGCTGACGGCAAGGCGAGCAGTGAATATGACCATGAGAGGGCGAAGCTAAGATTCGACCGGCTTGAATGCAGTAGCGGGCTGGACTGGGAGAAGGGCTACGACCCGAACGGAAGCGTCAAGAAGGACGGATGGCACGGGACGTACGACCACACCGGCACATGGGTAAAGTCTGAAGGCGATGCACCCGCTACCCCTTTGCCTACTGTAGGAATGATGCCGGCTGCGATAGAACTAATACGTACTGATGATGGCATCATACTCAATGACCCAGACTTGCTGTTGCTGTCGCCTCCCCTGATAGTGTACGCGACAGAGCTGGGAGAGCCATATGGAAACCTTGAGCTTGACCGCGCGAAAACACTCGCCGCGATAGCTAAGGCGCTTGAAGCGATGAGGATGCCAGCGGTGACTGCTGTGGCGACCCGCGAGCCTCTTAATAAGGAAAAGCTTGCCGCGTACAAAGAAACGCTTGGCTCACTTGCGTCTCCAGTGCTGGAAGCGTCCCGTACTGGCGAAGCGCAGTCAGCAAAGGCAGCGGTAACCGCAGAAGCTGAAGCCGTAGCCGCCGAGACCGCCGGAGTCGGGCTTGGGCGCAGGCTCGCGCTTGCCACAGCCGCCGGGATGACGGGATCGGAAGCCGTTGCATCAGTAGCTGGAGGGAAGGCGGCAATGCCGCTGAGTGTGCGCAATAAGGGTGACCATGCGGCACTTGGTTTATCCGCAGGCGAGGCAGAAGAACTATGCGCTATCCACGTGAGTCAGGAAAACGAAGCTGCGTTTGATGCAGCGCTGTGCAACCTGTATGCAGCATGGCCGCTTTATGAAGGCGGGGCTGGCAAAGCAGAGACCGCATCCCTTGTTGCCGAATACCTTGAAAGTGGAAAACCCGCTTCTGTAGGAGAGCCAGTCACGCTGGCTGGGCAGACGACAATAGGCGGGATACTTGAAGGCGGTAGTGCATACGATTCTGGTTCGGCGCGCATGCATTCCAGTGGGATACCAGGGGTGTTTGCCGAACCTGAACCGGTAGATTTCTACGACACGGAAGCCACATCAAAACACCTGAAAGCACTGGAGCGCAGGCGCGTATTACCCAAAAGCGGGGCTGCCGCCGCTCTTGCGGCGCTGAAGGATATGCCGCAAGCGGAAGCAGGGCAGAAGGCGGCGTTCAACAGGAGCCTTACCAGGGCATTGGGTCACTATAAAGCTGTATCGGTAAGTACCGGCTTGCCGATAGCGGAGCTTGTAGGGCTTGCGGCAGCGCATGCAGGCATAGGCAAGCCTGCAGACACATCGGTTTTGGGCAAGAAGGTATTTTTTGAAGTGCCAGTAGGTGAGCTAGTGGAGGAAGCTGGCAAGGGCAATATGCAGAAGCGTGAGGTAAGGCTTGCCGATGAAGACCCGGCAGTTCCGTCCCCGGGCGTGGTAACAATAGGCGGGGTGCAAGGAACGGCGCTTTCAAGCGCTTGGCTGCCCAAGGAAAAGCTAGAACGCGAATACGGTTTGAGCGCCAAGGAAGCATCCAAGGCTGAGGCGTTTTTTAGCCACGCTAAGATTACTGATGAAGAAGGCGAAATGCCCGCCTTCCTTTCTGCTGCCCTGCATGCCGACAAGCCAGCGACTGCGGCTGCGTTTAAGCGGAGCGCCCTCAAAGCGCTTGAAGCGCACGACGCTGTAGCGTACAACATGGCAAGCGATGAAGGCATTGGCGCTTTTTATGAGAGCGGCGGATCAGGCGCGAAATCTATAGCACCTGCTGAAATAAGGGAGCTTCTTGCGCAGGCGGCTCCAGTGGCTCCAATTCCGCCAGCGTCTGCGTATGCAAAGCTCGACCCCGTGTATATGGCAGCCCCAAGTGCGGCTGTCCGCACCAGGCGGCTGTCCGCCAAGGGCGCGCAAGGCAAGGCGCGCTTGGCAGGCGCCTGTTCAAGTGATGCTGAAGCAGCAGCGCTGTTAACAGCAGTTGCTGCCGCCACGTCAAGCAGCAGCACTGACGGCACGCTATCATCAGTACTGCCCATGTCATCAGCGGCAGCCGACATGGGCGCAGAGCCGTTTGAGGGGCGCACATCAAGCGCGCCTGTAGCAGCGGGGAAAGCCGCTGGTATGCCGGGCGGCGGTGTGAGAACTGCCCCTCTAGCGCTTGCATCGGCAAATACAGCAACAGGTTCAGCGCTTTTTACAGCGGCAGAGCCAAATGCTCTTGATGCTGCGGCTTTGCACGGCGGAGGGGACACCGCTTCGCTTGCGGCGCGCTCACCTGCTGGTGCTGTAGCAGGTGAAAGTCTGTTAGTGCCTGCAGCTTCTGGTAATCCTGCTGCTGCCAACATCTATTACGGTCATCCCGTACTAGCCGCTTCGTCTGCGGAGCTGCCCTATGCTGCCAGCAAGCCAGCAGCTCTGTTGGCGGGGCGGTCTATAAGCAGCGTTGCCGCATCTGATGCCCCTTTCACAGAGCCCACAGTCGCGACACCCCCGCTAAGCAAGCTCCATGCAGGAGGCGCTCCCGCCTCGATGCCGCAAGCCGGTACCGAGGATGTATCAGCGCCGCCTGCGCAGAAGGCTGCAAGCGCGGAGTTTGAGCGCCTGCGTAAGGTTGAAGCGAACTTCAAGAACGACAAGGCTGACCTTGCCAAGCAGAAGCAGCCAGCCTTGGCTCGCAGCGAGACACATGACGTAGGTCATGCCGGTGGCTCTGGGGAAAGGAGTGGCATATCAGTAAAAAGCATACCACTTGCTACAGATATGGTGCTACAGATGATTAGGCAGTCTTTGCGGGGAAAGTTTAATTCCTCTGGAAAACCAAGAAGATAAGGAAGAAAATGGGCGGTCGCGTTGAAATATTCCATTTTTACTCCGTAAAAGCATGATGGTATTTTCATTTTCGCCTGATGTTTTTGGATGAGGTATATTTCTGAATGTGTTTATTATACACGATCAAGAAACACTGTCAAATGGGCGTTTTATACTAACGGTGGCGGGGCAAGAGAGCGTAGAAATGGAATGAGTATGATTTTTTAAAAAAGTATGTCAAATAATAGGCGGTACAAGTATAACGTGAAAAAAAAACTTACTAGCAAAAACAGTACTGTTACTATTAACCTTGCGCCTTTCATCTCTTCCCCTTCTGAAGAAGCGGCAGTTAATTTTTTAATCAATTTTATCATTGTCATTACCTGCCAAATACAAAAAATACCAACGAAAAAAATAGCAACGAAAGGAGGCAAAGAACTAAGTATAATATAAATTTGGAAAAAATGAATAGAAAGCATTAGTAGAGAGTAAAAAACAATGGCAGAAATTATGTAGTAAAAGACCGAAGTTATTTTGTGAAATTTCATCTATTTCAACTCCCAATAATGGCTGTTTCCATATAGCCCACCGACACACAAAGGGGGACAGACACTAGACCGCAGTGTCGATCATCTTTGCGCCGATGTGTTCATTATACACGATCAAGGAACACTGTCAAAGGGGCTTTTTATACTAACGGTGGGGAATGGAACGAGTATGATTTTTAAAAAAGTATGAGAAACAATAGATGGCACAAGTGTAACGCGAAAAAAAAATTTACTAGCAAAAACAGTACTGTTACTACTAACCTTGCGCCTTTCATATCTTCCCCTTCTGAAGAAGCGCCAGTTAATTTTTTGATCAGTTTTATCATGGTCATTACCAGCCAAATACAAAAAATACCAATAAAAAAAATAGCAACGAAAGGAGGTAAAAAATGAAATGCTATAACAACTGGATACAAAAAAACTATAGAAATCGCTAGTATGCCATAAACAATGATAGAGATTATGAAATAAAAGACCGAGGTTATTTTGTGAAATTTCATCTATTTTAGCCTCCAATAATAGCTGTTTCTATATATCCCAAGATTGAAAATTGCCTTACCACTGAAGAAATTCGCAGACTCTGGGTTAAAATCGTCAGGCGGCTTTTCATCAAATGGTTCTATATCATATTTATGATGTCCTGAAAAATTAGTTCCAGCGAGCACATAATTATATGTACCTTTATCTGGTCCATCGGCTATGTAATCAGCCCCTTCCTCTGTTGGTCTGAATACTGCCTCACGCCCATCACGATGGGTGAACTTCGCATTCAATCTACTGTAAACCGTTCTTTTGAATCCAGGGACTAAAATAGTTCTAGTATCAGCTTTGCTTTGATGATACACTGATGCGAAACTTGGTGCTTCACTCCAATCGGAGTCATTCTGAACCTCTGCGAAGATATAGTGATCTATACCATTCTCATTAACATTCAAAAAATCACGAAGCGTTTTATTCATAAACGGTTTATCAATACTAAACAATCCATCTAGATAAAAACCATGTATTCCATATTGATGAAAATAAGAGCGCAAGAAGTCAACTCGTAATTCTGCGGCAATTCTTCCCTTTTCGCGCCCCTCCCTTGCTCTTACAGCCTGGGCATAGCGGCGCTTTAAATAAGCCATTTGGTCTTCTGGAGTTCGGGGGATTTGTGGATTTTGGACTGCGAAGGGATCTTGCCACGGAGAATTAAAAGATTGCGCCAGAATAGCTCTATATTCGCCCCCTTGAGATACCGATGGTGCGGTTCTGTTTTCCACAGTTGCCCCCGCAAGCCTGTCTCTTGTAGAAAGTCGGTATCCAGTCGCCAATTTAAAGCATTGCTGCAATAGATAATTGTAGTCTTCTACGCTTAAATCATCGAATAAGTAATCCATATCGTCGGGATTTTCAGCACTTGCCCACTCAGGCAAATCCATTATGAGGGCGCGAAAAGCGTACGGCATGCTGGGGTTGCTAAAAGCCCTCTTGTTCCGCCTCAGATAACTAATAAACTCGGTAAATGTCCGCTCTATCAAATCACGGGCTTCGCTGGTTGATATAATCATTAGCAGTCCCCCATTGCCCAATCTTCAAGCCCAACCAAAAGTTGAAAGTATTCCTTTTCGCCGAGTATAGTTTTTTGCACTTCAACCCATTCTATTATACCGTCGGCGACAGAATCGGCAAAACTCTGCATCTCCGATTCCAGCATGGTAAAATACTGTCCGTTTAGATTTATGGTAACATATCTGTCCGCACTATCTGTGTTACCTGTTTCGCGCGTTTCCGCCAATTCAGCTTCGCGCTCCAGAGCCTCTTCCGACACGCCGTCTGTTATTCTATTTTCGGCGTATTGCGCGGCGTGGGTCAATTCATGAGCCAGCGTCGCCTTGCCTTCTTCAGTTTCAGGCTTGTATGCCCCGTTGCGGAAATAAATGTCTGTCCCCAAAGCTACGGCAAGCGCATGCAAGGAACTGGTATAGTCGTTTGCCGCTGGACCTATATGTATGGTAGCTTTGCTCAAATCCGAGCCGTGCTTTTGGTTGTACGAATCGAGGGAGACGGATTCTAGAGGGAAACGCCTGTCGCTTTCATGACTTCGGCGCATACGGCGTTCGGGGTTTTGGTATACCGTCAAATTGCCGTCCGGCTTTGCAAACGAAGCCCTTAGATTTTCGGGATGAAACAGCTCTACCTCTCTGACTTCCTCTATAGCCGCGTCAAGCGCCATAAGTAGACACCCTATTCTTCGGCGATGCCTCATTTTCCGGTAAAGAGCATCGGAGATCATTGACATTTACGCCTCCTTTGTGTGTACTTGCTAAGCGTATCACAACTAAAGTTTGATGGCAAGAGTTATCATTCACCGACCACGGAAATCAATTTTCAAAACTCCCTCTGCGTGCTAAACTAGAGCAATGGACATAGATGTTGGTTTGGCATTGCCTAAGCAGAGCGGGCAGCGCCAAGCCAGAAGGCAGAACATAAACCCAGCCGACGACAGGGAGTTCCCTCTCGGCTCGATGGAGCTCAAGCGGTTCAATGCGGAGCAGGACGCTGACATAAGCAAAGCTACGGTGCATATAGGGCCGTACGCCGACGAGCTTGCGAGGTCATTCGGCGCTCTGGCGGTGACGATAGGCGAGGACATATTTTTCCGTGGGAACGCGTATAAGCCCGGAAGCGAAGAAGGTGACAAGACAGCAGCGCATGAACTGATGCATGTGGCGCAATTTACCGAAGGCAGGATTGCATCAGGAGCCACGGTTGAGGAGCTTGAGGCGGAAGCTGTGCGCGCCGAGGGGCTAACTGCTTTTGATGGAGACAGCATTGTGACCATAAACCTAAACGGGAATAACTACAGTTTCCCCAAATCCAAGATGAGGTATTACGCGCGTGTAGCCGCCAAAGCGGTACGTGAATGGCTGGAAAGCCAGAGGGATGTACTCAGCGAGAGGGAGTATTTTAAGCTGCTGCTCTCCTACGAAAAATGGCTTTGGAGGGAATCATGAGACAGTCGAGGGAAGAAACAGAGCGGAGAGTTGAGGCATTGTATACTCAGATTGGCGAAGCCTTGTCGAGCCTTGACGGCAAACGGCTCGATGCCCAGCGCGATGAGATACGGGGAAGGCTTAAAGATTTCCTTGCGCTTGCGGAAAGTCCTGAGTACACGGAGGCTCTTAGCCTGCTTGACGATGAAGGGTATGCCGAGTACGAGAAGGTGCTTAAGGGGCTGTACTTCAAGATGACTCTTGGGAGGGATGCTGATAACTACTACGGCAACCTGCCAAGTAGCCCGCTCTTCCAGAACACCAGCGGGTACGATGTGGAAAAGGAAAATACTCCAGCCAAAAATTCTGATAACCAAGTGGACAATATAGAACAAGCGGAATTATCGGACATTGTTAACAGGATCAATGCGGAAGTTGACAGAGCAGCCAAAATTTTTGAAAAAATTGCAACCATGGTAAGCGAAACTGAAATTAACACTGACAGGGAAAACGGGATATTCACCCAAGTGGAGAAAGGGCTACAGTCTGTTGCGGATTCAGTCAAACTGCTTAACTGGCTAACAGAGCTCCTTCCGTTTTTCCCCAATGCAAGCGAACGGGAACATATATATGAATTTATCGAAACAGCTCAGAAACTATTTAGAAACGTAGACCTTTCTGACGTACGAAGTGGGATTACCGACAATGTTATGGTTACCATGCGCAACAATATTGCGCCTTTCAGTGATATGGCAACATCCGCTAGAAATTTATCCGGCGTTATAGAGCCAAAAGTAGAAAATAGAGATGAAACGGGAAGCGCATCGGAAGAAGAAAGGACCAGCCTCTTCGAAAAACTGCAAGAGCTTTGGGAAACGGTTTTATCCTTCATGGACTGGCTTGGGCTATCTGTAAAAGTGTTCGATGCGCAGATCAATTTTCAGAAGGGACCTGTGAAAGCGACCTTTAACCCCCTTTCCCTAGACATTGTTACAGTTACAAACTTTGAGGTGGGCAACAATGATTTAGAGCTGAAGTTTAAATGGAACCCAAAAGCCCACGAGATTTTAGGCGGCGCCAATTTTCGATACAACCCTGTCATAGCAAAAAGGAACACCGAACTTGATTTAAAAATGGATGTTAAATATTCTGACGAAAACGGTTTTGGGCTTGCGCTTGCTTTTGCTCCTACAATAGATTTGACAAGATTAACAACTTTACAATTGGGCATTTCCACAAACATAGTTGGCGCCAATCCTAGTGTCTCTCTTAAGGCAGGTGTTCGAACTGAAACACAAGGAGGCAGTTTTAGTGTAGGGGGCGCACTTGGGGTTTCTGCTGGGCGCATTAGCAACGCAAGTTTTTTTACTTCTGGCACTATCGGCAGTTCTGGCAATTGGCACACGATATTCACCGTGCCTTTTTATGGGAATAGCGAATCTAAATGCGAGATACTAGTTGGTCTTCGTTTTTAGGAGGGGCTGTTATGCGAAAAGCCATTTGTCTGTTGTTCGTGTTTTCGTTTGCTGTAAGTAATATTTCCCCTGAAACGGTTGAAGAGCCTGAACCACTTGATTGGTATTTGAGCCTTGCCGAAAAATATCTTTCCGAATGGAAGGCTTATGAAGCCATTGAAGTTTTTGAGATAGCCATGATGCACTACCCAGAGGATACAAGACCGTATATAAGGTTGGGCGATATTTATTATAACTTGAATAATTTTGCCCTATCGCTGGAATATTTTAATCGCGCGGTTGAGTTGGACCGCAACTCTCTTGGAGCATATGTCGAGCGGGCGCATCTTCATAAAATGTTTGGCAATTATGAAGATGCGCTTGCGGATCATAACATGGCGATATATCTTGCTCCCGAGGACGATGATCTTTATAGACTAAGGGGTATGTTTTTTCGCGATATCCTTGGCAACTTTGCTCTGGCACTTGCGGATTTTAACAGGGCAATTGAACTTAATATGTTTTCCTATAATAATTTCAGGCAGCGGGGTACATTGTTAGCAAAACTTGGTCATTTTGAGGCTGCGTTAGCCGATCTTAATCAAGCCTTGACTTTTAACGGTGAATCTACGGTTACTTTAGCCAGCAGGGGGAGTGTTTTTTTTATTTGGGCAGATATGCCGAAGCACTTGAGGACTTTGATGCTGCAATACGGATAGATAATGACAATGCTGACGCACATTTCAGCAGGGGCTGGGTAAACTTTTTGCTTGGCAGGTTCGGCGAAGCGGCACTCGATTTTACAGAGGCGATACGCATCCAGCCCAATAACAGGGATGCATACCTCAATCGCGCCTTTTCGTTTCGTCATCTCGCAGACTTGCCAGAAAATCTGCCGCAAAGGAATTATTACCTGCAGCTGGCGAGGGAAGATGACGATGCTGCCTCAAGGCTGGACAATTGAGGGTTCTGTCGGGAATACTCACTGATGTCAAACGGCGGTGTGAGAAGTACTCCATCAGTAGCGCTTGCCCAGGTACTGTCAGTATTCTTTCGCAAATAAATATTTGCAGTCATTTGTACAATTGTTGCGCCCACACTGAACTTGCCGATTTAAAGCAAATCTAACAAGGTGGTATACGGAAGCTCAGGAGGAAAGAATGAGCGAAAGAAAAAGGTATACTGCCGAGGAAAAAATTAAGGTTCTCAGGGAATTGCAAGAAGGCGGAAAAACGGTGAGCCAAGCCGCGCAGGAGTATGGAATTCACCCAAACAATGGACTTGTTCGACAACTCGGTTAGTTGTCGAACAAGTCCTGCAAAATACTCTGTATTTTGCTATTTTTAGCGGAAGTTGTTCGGAAAACTGAAGTTTCCGAACAACTCTAATATCTTCAAGTGGCGCAAGCAGCATTTGGAGATGGGCGTACAAGGTTTTAAGACAACCAGAAAAGACATCAGCGCCAAGGCTAAAGACCGAAAAATAACGGCGCTTGAAGACAAGCTGAAACTAAAGGATGAGCTCATATCCGAACTTGCGCAAGAGCTGTTGGCGCTAAAAGAAAAGAACTCTGACCTTTGATAGGGAAAGCGAAGATGAGTCTTGAAGCACGGCAGACAGCCGAGAAAGAAATACTGCGTTATCAAAACAGAACAGGGCTTGCGCTGGCGGTTTTGCTAAGATACGCGGGTATTTCGCACAGGACATGTCGCCAGTGGATGCGGCGGCGCGGCGTAGAAACAAGACACAATAACAATATCCCCAGAAACTATTTTTTAACTCCTCAGGAAATACAGGCAATAGTTATGTTCTGCCAGAAAGAACAATTTAAAGGCTAGCGGATGCAGCGCTGGGAAATGGTGGATAAAAACATAGCGTATGTGTCCTGTTTAAGCGTCTATAACGTGATAAAACGCCATAATTTGGGCAAAAAGTGGGCGGAAGCGGCAGAGATGAAAAAGCGCGGGTTTGACCAGCCTGAGGCGGTTCACCAGCAGTGGCACATAGATTTTTCATACATCAAGATAGCCGGAGCGTTTTATTAGAGTTGTTTGGAAACTTCAGTTTCCGAACAACTTCCTTATGAAATAGCAAAATACGCAGTATTTTGCAGGACTTGTGAGACAACTAACCGAGTTGTCGAACAAGTCCATTATTTTTTGGGCATCCTTGACGGTTTTAGCAGAAAAATACTGAACTGGCGGTTATGCGAAAATATGACCGGGATTAACGCCGAGATACTGGTTGTCGAAACAAAGGAGTTGTTTCCTGCGGCAAAAAACGTGAGGCTCATCAGCGATAACGGCAGCCAGTTTATATCCAAAGACTTTGAGGAACTTCTTGCACTTTTAGAGTTTGGGCATACGCGCACATCGGCGAATCATCCACAGAGCAACGGCAAGTTAGAGCGGTTTAATCGGACTGTAAAAACAGAACATGTCAGGAGGTCGTCCTATATAAATTACAAAGACGCTTGCGTAAGAATGGCTCGATGGATCGCGTATTACAACAGTGAACGGCTTCACAGCGCAGTTTATTACTTGACGCCGAATGATGTATTTTATAACAGGACGGCGCAACGGCTTGCGGAACGCAAAGAAAAATTGCATACTGCATTTATTAAAAGACGGGAATACTGGCGGGCAATAAATGCC
>Ga0131853_10005490_pt1 | contig 22879 bp, 9 predicted proteins | sample TergutLab28metaG_FD_92764 | JGI IMG/M metagenome (GOLD analysis project Ga0131853, IMG submission 92764) | Labiotermes labralis P1 segment gut microbial communities from Petit-Saut dam, French Guiana - Lab288 P1 (version 2) (version 2) | ecosystem: Host-associated > Arthropoda: Insects >...
CCCCCCCCACTCACTCACTTACTCCATCCCACCCACCCACCCTCCCTCCCCCCCACCCCCTCACTCACTCACTCACTCACTCACTCAATGGAGCAGAGTCCTTCCTGGGAAGTAAACAGCCCCGCAGCTAGTCAAGAAATTCCCCGTATAAATATTGTACCCGAAAGATCATTATGGCGTTTCCAATTGCCTGACATCCGTCTCTGTCTTCAGCCAGAGCAGTCGAGCCCGTGCCTCCCCATCCCAGTTATTGTGAAGATCTATTTAAATATTATTCTTCAATCTACGCCTAGGTCTTCAAAGTGGACTCCTTCCCTCAGGTCTCCCAAACAAAAACCTGAGTGCACCTCTCCTCTCTCTCATACGTGCCTAATGCTCCGCCTCTCTCATTCTTCTTGATTTTATTATCCGAATAATAATTGGTAAGGAGTACAGATCATAAGGCTTCTCCACTCCTTAAGCTGAAGCAGTACATTAACATAAGGACATACAGAATACTTCCTAGTGAGGTTTCCCTCTTCGCGAATTTTACTTAATTGTGTTTTCAAGAAGACTTTATTTCGTTCCAGACCAGTTCTGAGACCCACCCAGCCTTCTGTAAAATGGGTAACAGTTCTATTTCCAGTTGGTAAAGCGGCCGGGGCGAGGCGTTGACCACCCGTCTCCATCTAGCGTCGGTGTTAGAGAAAGAGTGGACCTATACGTCTACTCCTCCTCTGGGCCTTTCTGGTCTCTTCTAGGATGAATTTGACTTTGAAATTTATTTCTTTAAATAGCCATCGAATTGATTTTATTGGGAGGACTGGTGTGATTAAGGCCATTTCATGTCTCAGACTGCGGATTCGCCGGCTGCTCCTCGCCGAGGCCCGGGATCTATCGTAGGGAAGTCCATGTGGGACTTGTGCTTGAAGAAGTGGCACAGGGTTGGGTTATACTCTGAACACTCAGATTCTCCGTGTAAGTCAGAACTCCACCACTGCTACATTCTCAGCTGCCACCAGAGACTCGTACAATACACCCCAATTGAGGATGGATTGTGTACTAAGATACTCAGTCACATTCCACTCCAACAAGTTAAAAATTAGAGATTTGTTGTTTGGTATGGCGGTGACTAAGATTGCTGTTTTCTTGTATGTGATATCATGAAGCCCGGTCAAATTTCATATTTTGTATACAAGTAAAATAACCACTGCCACCTGGTGACAACCCACTTGTAGTTTATTATTATTATTGTTATTATTATAAGTACCGACATTTCATGGTAAGCTCTTTCAAACGTGCTTGTGTAAGAAGTTATTGAGAATCGAATCGCAGACGGCATTTTTGAAAAGTGTTGTGGATGTAAGCACGATGAATAGTTGTTTTTTTTGAAACGTCTGTTATTCGTGCGATTAGAAGCTGATTAGTGCACTTTCAGAAAAACACGTAGGATCAGATTAATTTGTTTTAGTCAGTAAATACGCTAGGTAGTATATAAGGTAAGTGTGTAAGTGTTTCTGGAAAAGGTACAATGTCTGAGAAGAAAATAAACCTTCATATAGTAGCATATTTCGTAACATTTTTGTCATCGCGTAACATGACATGGCTGCAGTGTGTTATTGGTGGTGAAAAAAACTGAAATATTTAGAATTATTATGAATTCCTTAAAATTTCAAATATTTTTATAATGTCAGTGTATCATCAGATACACAAAGGAGCTATTTGGACATGGATATATATATATATATATATAATGTCACTCTATCATCAGATATACAAAGGAGCTATTTGGACATATATATATATATATACATATATATATATATATATATATGTCACGTTTCAATTAATAAAAAGGAAAATTGAAAACTGTGATTTTATGTTACCCAAATAAAAGGATTTAGAAACAGAATTGTCTTTGAGCGACAGAACAACGCTGTTTCAAATTTTGTGATAGCGAACTCTGAGTGCCGAATGCTTTTTCAGTAGTAGTTAATCCTCACATCCTCAGTTAAGTTGGTTAAACAAACCGGTAAGTAATATGCTACGGGCACGCAATGTGGGTAATTTGTAAAATTGTTTGATGTCACCAAAACTTTTTATAGCAATTTATCGAGCGTAGCCACAGGTGGTTCCATTCAGGGAGAGGGAAGCCTCCTCCCACACAACCTCCATGTTTGACGTCATAGTGCGGATGTTCCTCGCGTCATCAACAAGTTGCCCTTTGATGGCCCCACGGATAAAGTCGTTTGCTCTCCGTACAGAAAGCATATTGCTCTTAATATTGGCTTAGAATTAGAGTGAGGGAAACGAAGCAAGTTTCGAAAAGCACTGTCAGAGTCACAGAGACAGAATACATCTGCTCCGGCGTTTGCGGCTGGTACACGACCCCCAGACATTCAGTATAATAAGAACAGTACGATAAACTGGGAAGCCTTCTTATCTTTAGATCCTTTCGCAACGCGGTAACTATCGTAGCCAGTGTATACTGGGTGATATACTGGTAGTAACTAAGGAATTTCAGAACATGCTAGATACGGCAGTGATCTTTTTCGATCTGCTACCTTGGTACGGTACTTGCTTCCAAGGACCGAGTGCAACCACGAACAGTCACAGAACAGTTCATTTTATAGCCTAGGTTCGAAACCTACGTCTGTTGCGTAGACGGCAGAAGCGTAACAGCTTGATGCGTTGTGCTGGGTGTGAAGATATGACAGAAATTCTTTAATGTTGAAATTTTTCTTCCGTAATATACAGTCAAACCATATCAGTGTATTATCAACATTCATTCATTCATTCATTAGTATTCAGCCCTAGAGGCCGGTCCGGCAGAGCCAGAGCCCGGTTATGGAACCGATATGGCTCTTGGCACACTGCATCCTAGGCAAGTTCTTGGGGGTAGTTTGCCATTGCTTTTCCCCGCCTTTAGACGTTACAACTTTCGCCGCCACGTGCCTCTGCATCCGCAGCGACGCGATAGATCCTAGCAGTGAAAGTTGGAACTGTGGGCGAGAAAGATGTCCGGTAGTAATTTTGCCTAAATTCCGACTTCCACGTAAATTTTTAGGGATCTTTTACATGCCGTAAATCTGCGACATGGAACCGACGGCTTTACTTCCCCTCCGAAGGAAGGCGTGCTGAGGATTTTTTCGCCCTAAGATTGCGACGGCTTCGGCCGGTTTTGAACCCGCGAACTTGGGTACCAAAGGCCAGAACGCTACCTGTAGACCAACATAACATTACTAATTAATTTACCGTCAAGATACCACAAATTACGTGCTGTAAGTAGCCGGCCGTTTTTGACTGTACTTAGGACATCATCAGGGGTGCATCTTATTAGTGCCTGCAGTCTTTCGAAAATTATGAACATGAAAACTATAACGTTTGTAAACCTGTGTATTAATCTCAGATTACGAGGCACGAACTGATTGAAGTGGCTAATTTTAATTTTGTTTAATATCAAATGAAATTCACGGTTACGTGTTAACTGGAAATTTTGTGTGCTGGTGAATGGAGGTGAAATTGGGAAAGAATGTCGCAGTTAGTCAGTCATTTAAGGTAGACTTTCGCTGTGCATTTTGTTGGAACGGGAGTCGAGCAATCATACAGTGAGACTCTCACTCAAGACAGTCAGCCGGGCAGCCAGCCAGGTAGCCAGTCATCTAATCAGCCATTCAGTCCCTCACTTAGGCATTGATACCGTCACTCATTCAGGCAGTCAGCCGGTCAGACCGTCGTCATTTAGGCAGGTGAGTCTGGGTCAGTTTATCGGTCGATTGTATGTGCGTCATAGGTTCTGGTATTTTAAATTGATACCTTTCGAAAATAGTATCGGTTTTGCATCTCAGTAGTGGTTACTTTCCAGCATCAAGATGTATTACAGCTGTATGTCACTGCTTTCCGAATCGCAGTTGCCGCTCTTTCGATCATCTATTTTCGCTAGAATAACACCTGTCTTTGTCAGTCCGATCAATTTACTGAACTTCACTACCCGAACACAAGCTCCTGCGCCGATCCACGTTACATCCGCTTCATTTTCAGATACAATGGGGCTGCCGGACTACAAATTTAATTTAAACGGAACAAATTAAAGTTTGTTTTCAGCATCAAAGATTTGCGGCAATCAGAGGATGTAACAATTAATGCTGTATCTGTGGCCAACAAGTTGGTATGGTCAGAGACCTAATTTAGTGATGTTATAGACATTCTAGAAATAGTAAAACGTACAAAGCTATATAAGTACACGTTGCATGTTGATTTTTAGGGTGTGCTGTTGTAAAACATGGCCTCTCACGTTAAGGGAAAAATATAGACAGAGGATGTTGGAGAACTGGGTGTTGAAAGTACACGTATCCTATAGGTCAGATGTCACAGGTAGGCTGCAGAAAGTTAAATGAGAAGTTGTACAGATTTATCAGTCATTATTAGTATGATCAAAGGGTATAGAATGAGATGGATATGGCATCTGGCAGGTATGGGAGAGAAGATATATGCGTACAAAGTTGTGATGGAAAAACCGAATGGAACGAGTCTGTTTAGAAGACGGAAGTATGGAAGGGGGGGGATAAGATTAAAATGGATCTTACGGGCGTAGGGTGAATGGGCGTGGACTGGCTCGGAATAACGACTAGTTTTGGGCTTTTGTGAACACGATAAAGAACTTTTGGTGTTAGCTAGCGGGCAATTGACTAGGTGAGCAACGGTTAGCTTCTGAAGATGGATTCAAACGCATGCGGTTACGTAGTTCATTTCCATTCTTGGACGCACTGAAACGTATTTCTTTATGACACAGGAATGTCTTAGTTCACGTTATTTCTGTCCGTCATTTGGCACAGTCGCTTTAATAATCGGGATATGCCAGTGGTCGTAAACATTGGCACGTCTTGAACATTACTGGGTGTTGTTTCAAGCGCAAAGACTGGGCGCCAATATTTCGTATATATGTGAGCACAGAGTAAAATGTATCATTTTTAAAAACGATTTCTTGTAGTTTCAAGTACTGGCGACCAAATTACGACTGTTTTGTTAAATGGCGGTGCACCCGAATGAAAATGCGCTACGCCCGTGATTTGACTGAATTTAATTCCCATGTTTAGCATTTCTGTTAAGAAGTTTTTGTATATTACAAATTGCCTGAAGAAAGAATGAGAACATGAACTCGTAGGGCAGTTACTTCACTAATACCGTACACAAGTACCCGTCAGCTGTTAAAAACAGACATTGATTGAATTGTTGAAGCAAGAAGGATGTCACAGTGACCGATAATAACAAGAAAGCAAAGCTTTTGGATCTTTCGAGAGAAACATAATTTTCTGTTCTGTAACCACACATCCAGTAGGTTAAAGCGGTTTTAAGGTCCTGCCGTCAGTACTGGTTGCCAGTTCGCCGATGATAACGAAGGCGAAAGCAATTGCGGCTTTTCATACTTTTTTTAGGGTGGGCGACAAAGTGTCCCCAGGTAGGTCCTGCAGAAGTAAAGATGTCTTCTCATATCCTAATTTTACAGGCATCTGCACAGTTTTCTAAACTTCCCAATTTCCAATTAGCCCTGTTTGAATATTATCCTCCCCGATATGTAATTATTGCCATGCCCATTTCATCCTCGTAGATTTTATCACCCGAAAAATGCTTGTTGAAGAACATAAAATTCCTCATCTAGCAGGGTCTCCAACCTCTGTTAATTTCTCACTGGTAGATCCGAAAATCTTCCGTAGCACCCTATTCGCAAACACCCCAATCCTTCGTTCTTCCCTTAGTAAGACAGACCAGGTTTCACGGCGATAGGAAACAGTATGTCTAACTCATTAGTTAGAAGCTGGGTCTGTCTACGTTGAATTTTTCTTTCATAAAATTGAATTTCCCTTTCTCATCATTTTTTAACTTATAGCATACCAATCCTAATTTATGCACAAGATGTTTAGATGTTTGTAGTCATTATCCGAACCAAATTTGTAATTCTTGGCACCAGTGTTTATTTTCACTTGTAGACTTGAAGGTAAAGAAGATATTCGCGTGATAGACAGGGTGTTTTACGTCCCAAAAGTTACCACTTCAATAAAATATTATGTTTTTTAAGATACACTATAAGGGTTCCTGAAGGAAATACTGGTAGTGTTATTATGTACATACAAATTTACATTCTTCCCTTGTTATTATTATTTTTCATTGTAGGGAGTAAAAAATGGGGAATTTGAGACTTTTATACCCATATGATAGGAAGCTTGTCCCTGAGTCAAGTCTGCATGCCGACGATAAGAGAAATATGCTTGTCCATGTTGGAAATCCAACCAAAATTTCCCATTCGTCCAGTGCGTAGCCTAGTCTGCATTAATCTATACCGACTGAGTTATCCTTGCTCATTTTGCGAGTATTCGATGAAGTATTAGGATCGCCTGATGAATGCCGAGAAGAGCACGTATTGTGCGCAGCAATGCTGCCTGTTGGTGAGTGACTGTCCAATAGGATACCTGGTTGGATAGTTATTGATCACTTGCTGTTGCTTGAAACTTTGCCCGTACATTGTGTGTTTTAAAATGCGCAGCGTGAAGTAGGAGGATGGGGTATTATAAACTTGAAATCAAAGTTTGGTGATGATGCTTTCAACACGGAAACATTATCATGTCTCTGTTCGTCCACCAAAATAGATCACACAGTTCGGACCAAAAGCCATGCAGCACATATTTTACGGTATAGTTATCACAAAATGTGTTGTAAAGGACTGATTGTTTTGTCGCTGAGTTCTGGTAGATATTGACGTAATCGGGCAGATTTTTTAAAAGAGTTTGTTACTGAGCCGTTGGTTATGCATGTCACTGCATTTTGTGAAACCCGAAGTTTTAATATAGTGCTAAAAAGAAGATATTTCTAGCCCCTATCGCGAACCGGTTCCATCAAGATTACCTCTTTACATCTTCGTTCATTAAGACTGTAATATAATCCTTCCACGTACGCTTGGAACTTCCTAGCTTCTTTTTCCTTCAATATTTCTGTTAATATGCTTGTTTATTTTGCATCCGTATCTCTGTAAGTAACTGACTGACTAACGAAGTGACTGGCTGGCTTACTGACTGACCGTGCAGCAGAGGTGTTACAGCGACGTTGGAACTAACGGGTTGGGTAAGAAGTTCCTGGAACTTGGTGAAAGCCGAATATTCAGTACCATTTTTGACAGAACTGCTCTTGTTTTCTCTTTTGAGCCATCTGGATCATCACTGGCCAATTATTTAGCGATAAGACACAGAACACTAAAGCCAAGGCTGTGCTAACTTAGTTCCTAATTGCGCTGTCGGTGAAACACGTTTATGACTAAGCATTTTACACTGATACTGTACTGTATGTTGGCACAGGATCTTTCCGAGTTTAGAGCTTGCGTTATTACCAGCGCAAACCTTTTGTGTATTTGTGCTTTTGAAAGACTTCTGCATAATCTGTAGGTTTGCGACGACGCTTCTGAACCAGTGGGTACATTTTACAGACCTTATTCATAAAAACCTCTTTTTTTCTTGTCCTGGTTTGCTCGTTTTTCTTCGCAGGCTTTTCCAGGACAGCAGGTAGTCTATTTGGCGTATTTTCAACCGACGCTTCCCGATTACCTTCTGCGCAATCTCCAGGATGTAAAGTCTCATAAAAATGCTGGCTTACAAATTAATGTGTGTATTTTAGTTAGAAACTTGGACAGTTTTATATTTTCCAACAGAGGCATTATTTAAAGAGAATTATTAAGGAGTATTATTATACCTTTGAATAATTAAATATACTTAAATTATATTTCAAAATTTGGGTTTTATCGCACAGAGAATAAAGTTCGTGCATTTAGGAAGACCATCCCTTTTGTGATATTTAGATTTGTAGGAGAGTAGTCGCCGTTTTTAATGAGCATCATACGAAGCAAATTAATACAATGTTTGAGCAAAATGAAGAGGGTTTTCGTCGTTTTCGCGCAATATTGCGAGAAGCTTTGTCATGTCTCCCTGTCCGTCCGTCTGTCCGCGTGGAACACCTTGATAGCCAATGGAAAGATTTACATAAATTAATTACTGGGGGTTATATTAAAATCTGTCTACCAGATTGAAGTTTGGTTTTCATTCGGGAAAATATACACATTGCTTAAAGACGTACGCATATATGACTTTCGCCATTTACGAGGTAAGTAAAAGAAATGTGGCAGGGCGAGAGAGGGCGACGAGTCTTCCACGATTTTAACGTACTGTGGTACAAGGCAGATGCAATTTGCTTTCTGGATAATCGTGTGAAAATCTGAACGGGCTTCACTGTTCCGTTACCGGTACATTTCATATCTTAATGAATCTTAAAACAGGCGCTATGTGCAGTAATAGCTGTGTCTGAAGGCGTTAGTGGAACCTAGGTTCTCGTGCATGATATTTGAACATTTATTTTGCGATCTTCTTAGGATACCGCGTAGTCTCGTAATTAGTTACCGTCGTTTGGAAGGAACCTGCTGCCACCATCCACAAACCCTCAAAGCAGGACCGTTTTAGGCTATCGAAATATTTGTCTGCATTGTGCCGCACAGATTGTGGGCACCGAAATTGACGGCTGTACCCTGTACATTTTACAGAGTGATTCTTCATGGTGTGAACATAGAGTAGTAATATATAGGATTTACTACTCGAGTTTGTTCGAAGAGTTTCTACTGTCTTTGGGTGAAGAAGATTTCAATAACTGTCTTGTAATATAACGATCTTAACATAATTTTTATATGAAACTCTACCGGGATACTGATAAGTCCTTAGCCCGACCAGGAAGGAAACAAGCTCGGAAGCATGCCAGGGACGCGTGCAATTTCAACAACATCGAGACGCGAGTTGCCATCCAGATTTTTCCCTGCAAGGCAAGGCGCCGAAGGAAATTCACGCCATTCTGACAAACATTAGCTTGTTTCCTTCCTGGTCGGGCTAAGGACTTATCAGCACCCCTGTTTATCGATGTATTTATGTTCTTCTGCCATTATACGTGTTACCGTCTGCCGTTATACATTTTACCGTCTACGTATGACAAAGCTGTAAAGCATTGGTATTTGTATTTTAGTATTAATTCACCCTGAAGATAGTTAAAGACAATACCCGAAACATGTAGCAGTGTTTCATGTTTTTTATCTGTGCAGTTTGTTGGTTATGAACTTGTTTTGTAATACTGGCTAGTTCTAAAACTTCTGGATACGTCTTCATGTATCAAAAAATATTTGAAATATACAGAATCTACAGAACTCAGAGTCGATAATGACTGCCTGCTGTAAACTTCATAAGCACTACTTGACCCCGAAGGCGAAAGAACTACGATTCTTCGGGCCATCGACGCAAACCTACCCAATGACATTGCGTCGCATCCTAGAAGACTAAAATCTGCTGCTGCGTTGCAATAGTAACTAGTGCTTGTTATAATCTTGCAGAAGTAATCATTGTCTGCTGTGACCTTGCGGCAGTAATCAGTGCTTGCCGTAACATTGCCTTATTAATTAATGTTTGCTGTAACTTTGCATTAGCAACCTGTGAGTAAGGTACTTCTGCGAAAGGAACCAGTATTTGGAGCAACATTCCTGCAGTAATCAATGTCTGAAGTAACACTGCATCAGTAACCAATGTTTACTGTAACCTTACATCAATAAGCATTGTCTGCAGCAAACCCGCTGCAGCAATTTCATATCTACAGTAACACTGCAGCAATAAAGTGTCTCATGTAACCCTGCAGTAGTACGCAGTGTCTGCTGTAACATTACATCAATAAGCATTGCCTGCATTAACACAACTGCAGTAATTCGTGTCTACAATAACAGTGCAGCAGTAATCAGTATCTGCTGTAACGTTGCATCTGTAAACAGTGACTGCAGTAATCCTAGAACAGTAATCAGTGATGGAAGTAACATTGCGGCAGTAACCAGTGTCTGCTGTTACCTTGAAACAATAAACAATTTCCACACTAACACTGCAGCAGTAATCAGTATTTGAAGTAATATGGCAGCAGTAAACAATGTCTGCAGTACACTGCAATATAAACCAGTGTCTGCTGTAACGTCGCAGCAATAAGCAGTGTCTGCTGTAACATTGTGTTGGTAGTAATGCGTGTAGTACCTCTGCAAAAGTAATCAGCGTCAGCAGTATTACTGCTTTAGTAGTCAGCGTCTGTTCTAGCCTTATAGCAGTAAGCACTTAAGCACTGTCTGCAGTAAAACTGCGACAGTAATAAATGTCTGTTTAACCTTGCAGCAGTAATCAGTGTTTGTTACAACACTGCAGCAGACGTTATACAAAGTCTGTACACCTTGGAGTTTCTCAGTTACAGTGTAGTTGTCTTCTACACAGTTTTGATTTCAAAGTTTGTAGCTGAACATTGGTTCCCTTGCAAACACTTTGAATCTAACCTCCTAGCTACACAAACTTTAGCGAGATTAGTTTTGATTTCCAAAGACTATGAAGAGATTCAGCCGAGCTCTTCAAGTAAACAAGTGCGTACAGGTGAGAGTTACGACCAAAATGTAAAGGTTTAAATACGATAAAGTAGAGGTTATTAAATATTACATAAAAACGGTTAGAATAGAATGATTATTGATTCGGATATTGTATGGAAGGAAGGAATCGTTAACGCTTTAAAGGTCGGAGACAATTATACGCACGGATTACCTGCTTGAAAATAAAGAATTACACGTTTTGCCCGGAATGTATTTTTATTTGTATGATTTTCAGAATAAACAACAATTATCGAAAGCAGCATAAACCGAATGGTCTTTGTAATAGAGACTGTGTTATCTCTAAAGTAACAGATTAATGTTTACAATGTTTTGGATTAATTTCAGGCATCTAAATTTAAATGTAATATTAAATATTTATTTACGTGACTTATTGTTAGAGAGTTGATTAGTTGCTTTAGTTTCCTAGTTAAAAAGAATTTTACTCGCAATGTATTTCGACAGGAGGGAAACCACTCCTATCCACGCCGATGTTACTGCTACGCTCCACGTGAGTTACTTGACATACAGAACATAGAAAATAATGTCTGTTACGCGACAATTTTACTTGTCACAACTAACAGTGTAGACTGCATTCGAGCTAGGTAGGCTAACTTTAAACACAGGCAGCCACTGAATTCTGAGCCATTCCTGCTCATTCTCGTGTAGAATCGTGTAGACTTACTCATGCCCAGTGGAGGTCCTAGGGAGACACAGTTTTTTGCAGACTGCTTCTAAGATACGTGGAAATCACTAGCAAAATTATAGCCTCTTCATCGAAATGTAGACTGCGTAGCAAGTAAAGGAAATTCATTCCTGATATACTGGTAATCGTTCAGCTATAAGGGAAGTTCCCTGCCCTTGATGGAATTTGAAGTTTCATTACTGTGTTCATAAGAGGACTTCGCTGGTCCTCATTTTGAGCAAGGTGAATCCACATCCTATCAAACGCGTTCGTTAATGATCAAGTTAATATTACTCTGTCTTCTCCGCCTTGGGTTCAGAATTGGCCTTTTTTTGTTCAGTTTTCTGTGAAAAATGACATTTTTCTCAACTCTAGTGCGTGCTACGTAATTACTAACTTTATCACTCTTAAAATGATGCGACATGGAACGTTTCTATACTTGTTTCGAGTTTAACGGCCGTTCAGTTGGCCTCATGAGCTGCTGTAGCAGTAATCTGACACCTTTTCGAATAGCTGAACTTTGTTAGTGAGGCAGGATAGAACGTCACGATTCTGCTTAATAGTCGGGAGATTCCGGGTTAAATCTTTGACCAAAGATCGGGAGGTCTGACTGAAAATTTTTGCGGTTTTCTTTAGTCGCTTCAGGTAAATTCTTGGTCAGCGTTATCTCTGCATGTTCAACATTTCTTCACTCATTCGACACCATGTACTCCGAGCTGATGAAAGCACTATTTAATAACTATAAGCACTTACACGTATATTCCAGATTAGTGTTACCAAAATTACGTTTCATGAGACGAAAGGTGTATAAATCTTTCTAACCGTAAAACCGTGAAGCAATAGTAGCAAGGCTGTAAATTATACTGATTACGCGTTATTTAAAAAACTGTAATGAACACTGGGAACGAACAGTTAACGAAGGGGTTCCATCAATATTATAGTCTTCTGGGAAGTGACCTCCTGGGTATTTTACTGAGTGGATACGAGACCTAACGAAATCACATCACAGAAGACCGTAATATTAAAATTTACCACCGCGAGAACTTCAAATCTCACAGACCTCTACCTGGAATATAACAATTGCTAACACATTCATCGGTGTGAAAAAAGACAGCGAATTAGAACGAAAGAGACGAAAAGTTCTTAACTCTTAAGAAACCTGAAGAATAAAAAAACCAACTCGATGCCCCTTGTTATTTTATTGTACTTCTTATAGGCTCAACATATTTCAGGCATTACTATGCCCATCATCAGGAGCTCGCGACTGTGATGTTGATTACCACATTGGTCGTTTCGTTCTTGGTTTGCTGTAGGTTGGAGGTTAGGTGCGGTTAGGCCGGAGTAGTGTCCGGGCTGCAGGCTGCAACCCGGACACTACTCCAGCCTAACGGCACCTAACCTCCAACTTACATCAAACCAAGAACGAAACGACCAATGTGGTAATCAACATCATAGTCGCGAGCTCCTGATAATGGGCATAGTAATGCCCGAAACATGTTGAGCCTATAACAAATAAAATAAAATGACAAGTGGTATCTAGTTGGTTTTTTATTCTTCAGTTATCACAATGATTCACGGCCCAATAAACATCAGATTCTTAAGAAACCATTTAGGCCTATTGCTGGGAGGGATTCTGATGGTGATGATAATGACGGTGAGAATGTCATTATCGACGCGTATATTTCTGAAACATCTTTCTGAAGTAAAGGTGAAATATGATGTGTTTCTGTGTTCTGCTGCCAGTTTCGGTGCTGTACGTTCAAATTCCAGGAAACTGACTTAAGCCTTTCGCAGGAGGGATATCGCAAGAATGACAGCCATTTTTGTAATCTGTTGTCTGCATGAGTAACCTTCTAGAAAAATGCAGTCTTTTGTGCCATCTTGAAGTAATATGGCTAAGAAATAAAAAATTCCACATGAAATAAAAAATGTGGGAATTCTGTGCTGTCATTTGCATAATTACTTTCACAATTAGTCTTATATTTTTTCTTAGTATTCTTCAGCCCTTACCGATTAGCCTCCTTAAATTCGCAGGTGACTGTTGAAGAAGTGAGTTAATCTTAGGGATTTCGAAGCACTTCGCAAGGCCTGTACCTGCACGGGGCAAAAGAAATGCGTAAAAATTCGCGTTTAATTTATTTAATCTCGATAGATGTAAAGACGCTGTCGGTAGCTCTGATGATTTAAACGTTTAGTGTGAATTGGAAAGGATGTGACAAGACGTCACAGCGGCCTAGTTTCATAAGTTATTCTGGCATTTGAGTGGAGGGATTACGGAAAACCACGAAAAACATGATACAGTGGGAGAGCAGTTGAATTCGTGACCTATAGAATAGGAGAGAAATAGACTGCGATGTTTGGTGCAATCGTCTAAAACCTCTGTAATTCTTAACATCCATGACCGGAGCAGTAGCCACGGCGTTTTTTACCTAAGCTATGAAGAAGTGCTGTTTTGTATGTGTAGAAATCGAGCTGGTTCGTTCAGGTATAGTTCATTTCGCATTTCTGATTCAAGAAGCTCCATCGATTTTCCATTTAGAGGGATCGTTGATGAATTACTAAGCTAGTTCATAGGAAGCTAAGTGAATGCACAACCTACAGCATAAGGCACTACAATAGTAAGCATTTAAGATAAACAACTAGAACAACTATAGTAGAAATGTTTAAATCTATACAGAAAAACAAAGATAAACTGTAATTCAATAATTTAATAATTACACAGACGTCTCTACATAGGATCTATAATTGGATGGTATATATAAGCGACTGTAGATACGTTATGCAGGTGGTTATAGACATAGTTGCAAGACAGCCTGAATATATGAGGAATAGGTCTGTGCTACAATGGGCATGAATCCTCGATCTTTGCCCAAGAAAGTTACAAAGTATTTCATTTTCAGTGAAATCGTAATTTCAGTTTGTTGCTTAAGGACTGTGATGTAAAGCAGTGGATCACTGTGAAAACCATAGCTAGAAAAGGTAGTTGTAGTGTATTACTACAGGATTCTACAACGTTTATTTTAGTAATATAATTATTTCAGTGTGCGTGCATTATTAACTTTCAAAACGCCACTTTTAACTCTATACAGCACCTACAGTAAAATTAAGAAGCTGTGTCTTGCCCACAAAAGTATTAATTTCGTATAATAATCACAGTAAGTACTGATCATTTATCGCCATTTAACGATTGGTTTGTTTACTGGAAACGATACATCCTATGTGATATAGGAACTGAAGAATTTTTATGTGGAAATACAATGAAGAGAAACGTCAATCCTGAAAGCGTTAACACAGTTTAACATATCACTTGACAGAGAGAGAGAGAGAGAGAGAGAGAGAGAGAGAGAGAGAGAGAGAGAGAGAGAGAGAGAGAGAGAGAGAGAGGACAGTAAAAAAGGAGGGAATTTGGTGGATTATTTTCGGCTGTGAAATTCCCTGGCATTGCCCAACTCGTCCGTCTGGTGTAGCTTCGTTGGGTAGAATGCAAAGGGTTGCGAATTCGTCTCCTTTGTAATTGGGCAGCCAGCAAACGGTGTAGGATCTTCAGTACAGTAGTTTTGAAATGTGATCTTTACAGCGGAAGGGCGATACGAGAAGCATGAATTGTAGATTTGAATTGGTGTACCAACTGACCGTTTGCTCTGAGGCCGCGGAAAACCGCGAGAATCTGATCGAGATGGCCGGTGCGCATGTATACTAAATACTTGTCGGCAGACTGGCGATTAAACAGACGAAGCCTGTTTGTATCGCAAGTACTTTGAAATTTTCAATTCCGACCTCTCAGCCAAACAATACATCTTGCGAAGGTGAACTAGTTAATGCTCTATAGGTAAATAATGGGCTCGCTGTGACAGTAATACGAAAATCTGTGGACAAAATGGAGATTTTAAAAAGGGGGGGAGGGGGTGGACCTGGGATGACGTAATCGGTATAGTGATAACACTACAGGCTTGATGACTGAGACGTTTTGGTTTGATACCCGTAAATGGCAAGAGTTTTGGCTGTGAGGCCCACCTAGCTATCCATTCAGTGTTTGGGGGAGGGGGAGGGGGTTATTGTACCGGAGATTGGGCTGCCATGACCCGAAGCAGTCCACGTACCCGAAAGTAGTACAGAAGTAAGGAATGAGTGGAGCTACATTTATGATGATCATCCCGTGTGCATTTGTGCACGATCAGTGGCAATAACGGTCGAACACAAGTAGTGTGTTTATGTGAAGGAACCTCAGTTACATGTTGCGGATTTCATAAGAGCCATTATCAGGCTGTGTAGCAATACAGAAGCACAGTATACAAGATGTATACACTATCTTATTTTATATTGTTTTCGAATTAGTATACTGCGTGACAGGGCGTCGTGGCGTACACAAGGAAACCTTAACTTTAAGCCAGGTGGTACATTCTCAGATTGTGGTACAATAATTTTAACATCGTGTAGTCATGTGTCTAGATACGAACTTGTCTGAGGAAAAAGCTGTCTCCATCCTTAGAGTCAAACATCCTTAGAGTCAAATTGTGTATGGTGAGGATGCATTTGTGTTTAAAGAGTCTGCAAGGAACGCGGTCACATTCATGGAGGACAGGAAGGCTGTTTCCTCCCAACATGCTGCACGGTGTCACAACTACGAATACCACAATATTATGAACAATAATTGCCGTGGGAACATCACAGCCTGTGCTGGTGTTACATTCAATGTAACTTCGATTCAGGGCGTTACAAGTGTCGGCTATAATCTGAAAGCAGATTGCCGTCTTGTGGGACGTGTCGCTGTGTAAACCGATATTGTCTTTCGTTCAGGAGAAGTCTAGTCTCATATGAAATGCATCACTGAATGAAAACCCAACCAGAAGCTGGTGGACTGCTACTTGTCATTTGTCTGCAACTGGTCATTTACGAAGTAGTTTATTCTTTAGGATGCGGAAGGAGATGTCTCCCTTCGTATCCTGAGGAAGGACCGTGCCGTGGTTACAGTGGACACACTTAACGTGAGAGGCGTTTTCGTATTTACCTTGTTGAATCATATCATTTTGCTTGTCGTAGCTTCACACTGGTGCAGATATTTTGTGTGGCTGACTGAGAAACACGGTCTTAGTCTGAAGCATTCACGGACGATTGTCTCATTGACGGCGTTCAGCCGGCACGATTCCACTCTCGTCTCTTGATTTGCATGGTGTTGCACGGTCATTGGCAACAAAGAGCTCGTCTCCTAGCAACTGTGATACGCATCAAAGGAACCAAGCAGCTGAGTAAATGTATATCTGACGGTACAGTTCTGCGCACAGTTTCCGCCACTGTCCCTTTTGGTTGGAGCACACGAATAAACGATATTCAGAATAGCTGAGTTGAAGGGTAAGTTAGAAGAGGGTCTGTAGTAACATCACGTGACTGCTTTCGGAACATACTGGTCAGGCTGGTAGTAGCCAAGGCTTCGTATTTGAGAGCTTCAAATCTCGACCCGCAAACCGGCTATACAGATTTTGTTGTTAATTTAACTGCAAGGTATATGGCATTCAGTGAGAGGAAGGTTCATGACTAATTAACTGTAAGAAGTGAAAGCTGTTGTGTCGTAATCTGAATTATTACTTCGCTAGTTCTCTGGAGGGGCTGAAGGAAACGACGTAACGGTTCCGTTGGAATAGTATCCTGTCTACAGGCTCATATTTAAAAAATGGTGTTTCCTGGCTATGCATTAGGGATACCACCCACTTGACTGGACGTTAGTTTTTAGATTTTCTTCCGACAATCCAGGTAGATGTCGGCAGTATGTTAAAGTTGTGCTGCTACCAATTCTTTTTGTATTTGCAATTTATTATTCATAAGTCATCCAGTCACTGGCCGCTGTGTAGTCTGAAATAGAGGCAGCGAGATTAAATAAGCAACGGATAAATAAATTCGTTAGGCTACTTAAGATAAGAAAATTTAAGTAAAATTTTAATATGAACATAAGCAGGAACTGGTCTGTATATCGTGATTATTGAACAAGCAATTGCAGCTTTGTCACTTTCAGTGAAATGTATAGTGTATGTTGTAAATCTTCTTAAAAGCTACCCGATAGAGACGCTGTGATGTATTTTTCAAATTGGGAGTTCGAAAGCTACAGTAGTATAATAAAGGTGTTTTTAGGAACATAGGAACAGCACTGCGACCGCGCGAAGAACTTCGTTGTGTTAACGAAGACTAACTGTTCTAATGTGACGCTTGAAAGAGTCCTGTGAGTTATAATATAGAACAGTCCTGATATAGGGCCTACTACTTACATATTATAGTCTAGCCTAATGCACCATTTTTAAGACTGGGTATTACTTAATTATTTATATATATCCATAAAATTCTTATACTCTACTTAGAAGAGGTACTTTTAGCTCAATATGTATAATCCAACCGACAAAGAGATCTCGTTGAAAGTTTAGAATATACACCTATACTATGATCATACTCTGTATAGTTTTCCTCTATATATATTTTTATGACCTGAAGATGGCCCACAGTGGCCGAAACATGTCGTCAGCATAAAAAAGTAGGATGAAAGACAGTTGTGTTTTGACGTACCCGACCCCTTCCCGAATAGAACACCGTAAATGACAAAATATGACAGTCACTTCTATTATCGGCACAAAATATTAAGATCCTTATTTAACACCTTCTGAGAATCTAAATGTAATATGACACGTGATTTGATTTCCTTTAAGAAGTCCGTTTCGTTACGTATTGCTAGTTAAGTTCACTTGGATTATGATCTTCCGAGGTACCTTATCTGTATACCAGAATAAATGTAATTTTAATATGCACCGTTGTGGGAAGCTCCAGAGTCCATATAAATTAATTACGAAGCGCACATTACTTTACCAACATTAAAATTTATGGAAGGTAGTGTTACATTTCGTAGGCAGCAATACAGCATTTCTTTCTGATGCTGAATTTTTTTCTGAAAATTTTTAGGTTTCTAGTTTGTAATTCCTTTATTACTATTAAAATACTCTTTTCAGATATTAATGATTATTTTGTCGCTTGAAACATTTGGTATTCATATTTTTTACTTCAAATTATATTAATATTTGTATGTTCGATGCTTAGACAGTCAGAAAAACAAATAAGCGGCTTTAAATAGGGTGTGTCCAGGGAAATGTCGACAAAAATTTCACCAGATTAAGATGAATATCGATTTAATAAAAACAAATCCTTTGTGGATTTTTTTTGTTTGCTGAATAAATTATCGAACAAATATGACAGAATGGAAGCAGAACTCCGCACAGAATATTAGGCCTCCGGAAGTGGGAAGAAGTTTGAAAACATTGGAGAAAAGTTCGTACCAGACAAGCGAACTTATAATGATGATGGTAAGTTAATTCAGTTGTGATTTATTAAAGCGCCAGTTTCACTGCGTAGTGGTCAGTTATAAAACATGCACAACACAAATACAGCAGAAATCACATGAAGACATGCACATACATATACACATACAAACAACCTAACCTAACAAACAAAAAGTTAGATTTGTAACAGATCCAGCACCTAAATTAAATATTTAAACAGTTCTGCTCAGACAGTTATTTACATAAAAAACAGTAGCAAAAACAGTAAAAAATATAATCATTTTAATTAAAAATAGCCTAACTAAACAAAAACCAAAATTCACTTCAAAAGTCAGTGACCGAATTACAGTTTAAAATCTGTATAAGAGTTGTGATTTAATTAGTAAAAATATGTTTTTTTAGTCTGGCCTTTCTACCTGTTCGTTGTAGGTGTAGCGGGATATTGCTGTGCCTGATCTCATTAAGTGACACATAAAAATTCGGTAGAACTCTCCTGAACGAGACTGGCCCGTCGCAGAGGCCTCTTCTTGTGCAGTACACAACATTTACAAGAGACGAACACCAATGCCCCTGCGGCATTCGAACCCGCAATCCCAGCTGGTGAGCGGCCGAACACCTACGCCTTAGACAGCGTGGCCATCGGCATCGGCTAGTATAAACATCTGCAACTATCGTTAATCGAAACAGACCTTATTTTGAGTATACCAGTGCCCTCAGCTAGGCGACTGCAGTTCGTAGCCTCACACGCTAGTTCTTAAGACCAGAGATCATATTACCCTCCCATTAAAAACTTTATTATCCAACTAATGCACTAATATAAAATTCGTAGATACAATTAAAATTATAAAATGTTTAAAAGTGCTGTAACATGTTTCGGATCACAGAGGATCCATCATCAGGGAGCCTTATACAGTGCTTGGTTAAAATTGCAAGTATGGTTCTATCGTGTCCGTTGACTTGGACATGGTCGGTGTTATGGCAGCATATTCTGACCCGTAGTGTGTGTGTACTACGGTACTACGGGACAGAATATGCTGCCGTAACAACACTGTGAAATCAGGCGGCAATATCACTGAGTGTTTCGAAGTAACCTATGTCGTGTCTACATTACTTACTATATAAATCATTACGTTTGTGGTAAGGCTAAAATCGCGTCAAGGATGAAAATAGTTCTGAATTGCAGTTAAAATTGTTGAGTTTAAACCTTTCGTATCAATGTTTGATTTGTGGCAGTAGCAAGAGATTTATCCGTTCTCCAAAGATCCGGACGCCTCTGAGAAACACTCGGTCTCCTGAAGAATAAAAACCAACTAGACGCCACTTATTATTTTATTGTACTTCTTATAGGCTTAATATATTTCGGGCATAGTAGTGCGCGAAATATGTTGAGCCTATAAGAAGTATAGTAAAATAGTAAATGACATCTAGTTGGTTTTATTCTTCAGTTATCACAATGATGCACGGTCAAACAACTATCAAACACGGTCTCCTATTCAGTGGTCACCGGGGGATTATTCCCTGCGTAGGTTTGTCTGAACTTAAAACTGGCTGCTGACCTCGATCTGTTGCCGAGGTACTTGTACCTCCACTCCCTCATACCTTGTGGAATTCACTGAAGCAACTTTACCTGTTAGGACCCCCAAACAGATATTAAGTACGTACTGTTTGCTTACTCAGCACGCAAACGACAGATCTGAAATAAACATTCAAAGTTGTGTGTCACTGAAGATGCCTGATACATCAAGCTTCTCGAGACACATGGAAAATCGGGCCAGCCAAAATAAAGCCACCTTGGTTTACCCTGTGCTGCCTTCCTTTATCAGCAGTTTCAGATATATTTTAGGACATAAAATCGTACCACAGAATTTGCCGCGCCCCTAATTTTATGGCATGGATTTTATCTCGCTGTGGTTCATAAAATGTCAGATTCTCAAAATTGTTCGTGTGTTCGCTACCAGAGGTTTAAAACGTTTAAATTTTGTTGGGTTCAGGGCTGTGAAGAGGGACGTGTGTGTGTGTGTGTGTATATATATATATATATGTCTGTAATGTTGATCTACGTTAATGTTAATAAAAATCCAACCAGATGCAACAGTATGCAGATATTTACTTACTGCAGAGTCACTCTACATATTTCGGGTGTCACAGCACCCTTCATCAGGAGTACTAAAAACTGTAACCGCAGCCTCCGGTGCAGGTCTTAAAACTGGTACAGCCAGTACCGGAGGCTGCGGTTACAGTTTTTAGTACTCCTGATGAAGGGTGCTGTGACACCCGAAACATGTAGAGTGACTTTGCAGTAAGTACATATCTGCATGCTGTTGCATCTGGTTGGATTTTTATTAACATTGAATTACGATGCACGGAACCATGAGCTTAAAATTTAGTTGATCTACATGTCTGTACCATGGACAGAAGACGTTTCAATACATGAATAGTAAGAGGCATAACCTTCTAATTAAAAATAAACAAAAAAATTAAGGAACGTTTGGAATTTGTCGTCATAAATTTCATTTCCCCAGTTTCGTCTCCTATCAGTCAGTGTTCTGAGCTAAGCGACTTTAATTATTGGAAAATAAAAGAAGGCGCAGCTGCTGTGTGCTGAAAGAAAGTTAGTGTCATTGTGTGTGTTCGCTTGCCGAGGGTGCGGACTGTCAAGCTGCTTCACGTAAATGACCGAATTATATAAGTAAATGATTTTTTTGATAGGAAATACGGGAAAAGTAAAAAAAGGCATTTGATTATACGTGCTAAGTTACAGGTAATTTTGACATGCATGTATTGTCAATATGTACCACTGTTGTGGGGTTACGTAAGCTATTTGCGAGTAGAAAATACTTATTAGTTAATAAAGTACCGACAGCTGTAGTTTTGCATTTTTATTGTTATTGGAATGCGCGACAATTCTACGATAAAATTAAAGTGAAATTTAATGGTGTGTACACTTGTACTTAGGATTATTTTAGTGTCTGCCGGAGATGTGGGTGCAAAGAAGAATGTGATTCGTGTAGACTACATGCTTATAATAAATTAGCATTTTTTCCTGGCAAAATTTCAGTCATAATTAGGCACTGGTAAAGGCAAGATCCGTGTCTATGCCATGAAGGCGTACAGAGGGTGCAGAGGTTTAGCCGCACTCATTTTAAACCTGTTAACTGGATAGATGTGAGTGTTGGACTTGAGGCCAAGATCGTTTTACCGTAAGGGGAACAACCCCGTTACCCACTGAGTAGAATGCTGGATCGCCCACACATCTAGTCCGGACGTTTTGAAGTAGAGAATACGTTTTTGCTGTTACCGGGAATTGAACCTCGGAACATCCAGTTTGTAGCCCCGTCCCTATACCGAACACACTATTCCGACTTTCTCTGTTCTGATTAGTGACACTATGAATGAAATACTTCCGGCTCATATTTTATGCAAACATCAAAATATACAATCTGAGCGTGTTTTAACTCTGAGTAACTGAGTCACTGAATGATTAAGCGGTTACTTGAGTTAATGAGTGAGTGCCTAATTGATTGGCTGACTTCGTAAATAATTTCATGATGCACTGTCCTTCAGGATCTAATAGTGGCACAGGACTGATTGAATTCTTTGCCTTTTAGGGAATTCTAAGGCTTCTTTCGTGATTACAATACCACTACACAGTACACTATCCTGAGGCAGATGATTTTTATGTGACAGTTTACTCATACCCAATATCTACTCCTAGATCTGCCAAGAAGTCCATTTCTGATTTTAATATTTTGTACTAATTTATGGTCCATTCTAGACCTGCCATAGTTACTGCCTACAGGATTCTCCTCGATTTGATGATCCTCGTCAGATCAAGGGAAGAATAAATATTATGTAACTCCTTGTTATGTATTTTGCTGCAACCTAATGCCACTGTCTGCCATCTGGTCCATTAATAATCTGTTTTCTCTTCTGAGGTACCCAAGTCTCTTTTTCTCTTGGTTTCTGAGGCCGAGTGTTACTGCGGTGCAAAGTTACAGATAAGGTTTTCGCCCCTACTTAGAGTGAAAGTCACTGTCGATGTAGTTTGATAGTCGTTTTTTTGGTTTGCAGCGTATTTCACAAATTTGAACTCCGTGATCAATCATAAGTTTCTGATGACTAAAGACGAAGGTGGGAAATAATGTGATTTAGAGCCGAGTGCTCCAACAAATATCAAAATGTAAAAATACATCTTATTGTAGCACAGTGCATTTTATTTGTAGAATCACTTCAATTTATCAACCAAATGAATGCACATATAATTTCACATAAAACACTTTTAAAACATTTTCAAACACTCCGACATGTTTCGATCTTGTCGGATCAACACCAGGGAGCTTTGTTCCTTGCTAAAGTTATGTTACAGTATTCACAATTCAATTCGTATTTGCAAACGAGGTGTTGTGGCAGCATATCTATGAATAATTATGCTATTAAGTA